>Ga0100390_10001807_pt1 | contig 19017 bp, 15 predicted proteins | sample CryGeymeta201514_FD_81540 | JGI IMG/M metagenome (GOLD analysis project Ga0100390, IMG submission 81540) | Groundwater microbial communities from Crystal Geyser aquifers in Utah, USA - Crystal Geyser metaG 2015-14 | ecosystem: Environmental > Aquatic > Deep subsurface > Groundwater | place... | reverse complement strand
TCGTAGAAAGCCAGCTGATTCTTCCGCCCAAAGTAGTTGCCGGTGACGATGCAAATATTGTTTACCGTATTCAAAATCATTCGGATCGTGAGCTTACGCATTTACTTGCGCATATCGTCCTTCCGGAGGGATTTGTTCCCAGCGCATCAAGTACCTGGCGAGTTCTTAAGGACGGTTCCGGATTGGAGTGGCCGCTCGACAGCCTTCCCGCGGAAACAACAACAACCGTGAGTATTCAGGGCGCCTTCGCATCCGGAAGCGCAGGAAATCTCCCCGTTCAAGCAAGCGTAGGGACAAAAGCGCTCACAAACTCCTTTCTGGCCATGAGCCGAGCAGAGGGAACGCTTTCTGTATTGGCGGGCGACCTTGGGCTTACCTTTGTTGTAAACGGATCAAACACGGATCGAACCATTCAACCGGGCGATCCACTTCGCATTACGATCGGTTATAGCAATATCAGCCCGGAAGATCTTGGGAGTGTGGAAGTAAAGCTTGGATTCGAATCGGTTGTAAATGGCGCAAGCGCAACGGGAACAACGCTTCTGAATTGGAGCGAACTTGAAGACAGCCAAGGAGGCGTTTCAAGTACGCGGCCGCGCATACAAACCATACAGTACGACAGCGAAGTTATTCCGCTTTTAAAAAAAATGGCGCCTCAACAAGAAGGAACAATTGAGGTAGCTATCCCAAGTATCCGCGCCGCTTCCGGAACGCAAGACGCAGCCATTCGCCTCACGGTTGAAGGACGGGTAAAAACGGTTGGAAAGGATGAAGTAAATCGTTCCATTCGAACAAAGCCAGTTCTTCTGCACTATCGCACGGATGCGGACCTTGCCGTTCAAGCAAATTATTTTACGGAAGAAGGTGCCCCCGTCGGTTCAGGTCCATTGCCACCGGTTGCCGGTGAAACAACCGCGTATCGTGTCACCTGGAAATTGGAAAAACATCTTCATGAGCTGTCAAATATAAACGTTTCAGCCGTATTACCGCAAACAGCGGCCTGGAGTGGAAAAACGTTGGTGAACGCCGGGAATGTCTCTTATGATGAGGCGAGTAGAACAGTAACTTGGGCCTTGAATCGAATGCCTGCACCCGTTTCAGAATTGGAAGTTTCCTTTGAAGTTCAAATCACGCCTGCGGAGCTTGATGTTGGAAGATTCGCTCAGCTTCTGGGTGAAACGCATGTAGAGGCAAATGACGCAGATGTATCGGAGCAGCTTACGCGCTCAAAGCCACCGCTTTCCACAGACCTGCAAAATGATGAGGGTGCAAGAGGAAAGGGCGTCGTCCGAGCGAGAGAGTAGGGTTGACAAAATCGCCGTTTTAGGCTATGAAATAGATATGGAAACAGCAGGAAAGGCTGTTGAATTGTCCAAGGATTCAATCCAACAGCAGGCATACGATCTTTTCATTACAGTCTCAACCGGCCTGTTCGCTCCGGAAATCATTCGTTCTCGTCTAGAGAATCACCTTGGACTTCGCGGTTTTCCGACGGAGCTTTCCCAGGGGAGAGATATTCTCAAACTTTCGGATGATGCGGCTCAGGAAGCGATGAAAATCCTTCCGCGACTCTATCATCCTCGCCCAGGGGCAAAGCGCCTCGTGAAGCTAATTTGAACCTTCAGCATCTTTAGGACCCGTACCTCTTCTGGTACGGGTCTTTGTTATTTTGCTATCCTAGAGCGGTATGCAAGAACACACAGAGCTTGAAACAGCTGCAGAAGAAACGAAAAAGGCCGTGCCTACTGTTCCGAAGAAGGTTTTGGGACGGTCAAAGCTTGAAGAAAAGCTGGATTTGCTGAAAGCGAATGCCAAAGAAGAGCTTATAGGAAATCAGGAAAAGCGGATTAAGCTCCATGAAGCTATGCACGATAATACGGGCGTGCTCAAAGGGGGCTACTTCGGACGGGATGTTGCTTCCGTATTTGAGGCCTACGATTTTTCTAAAAAAGAAAATGGTGAGTATGAGCTTCCAGCAAGCTTTTATACGAAACAACTCTTTTTAGTAAACATGGGTGAACTTGATCGTCTGAACGCGAGCGGAGATCACACCACCGGAGACCGCGGACTTGAACTCACGGCGCATCATATCGAAACCGTAGTTCAAGAGACCTTAATGAAACACGATCCGACATTGGCTGAAGACCCGGCGCGCTTAGCTGCTTCCTATGAATTATATCGCGCTGCCGGAAACGATTTCGCTTTCAAACTTGAAGACACGTCAGGTGAAGTGGCGGAAGAAATACGCCAAAAGCTTTCATTGAGCCTGGATGTATCCAAGACGATCCCGGGGGAAGATCCGATCCCGCTGTCGGCCAGCCACATCAATTTTGCGGATACGGTCCAACTTTTGAATGATCTTCCATCGGAGGATCGAATGCAGTTTGAAGATGATCCGAAAAAAGAAAAAGCCGCCACGGCCGCTTCAAAAGAAATGCTTCAGCAAATGAATGATAAGGCAAAGCTTGAGACGCGTATGCGTCGTATGGTGGAAAAGATTGCATCCGGCAATGAAGAAGCGGCGAAAAAATTCTACGATCAATTCCAGATGAAATCGCTTGGAGCGATCTTTGCCGAAGATCCCGCCAAACCGTTGGGCTATGAAGCATTTAAAACAAAACTTGAGGAGCATGGCGGTCTCGATAGCGATCCGAGCTGGCCGGCGACCTTGGCGGAGATTTCGCGTGAAGAAGCACAACGCCAGTTTGAAAATCGTCGAGAATCTCAACAGAAAATCGATCGGGTTATTTCCAATATTGCGGCAAAAACATATCTTGAATATCAACTTCCGGCACAGGATGTACTCGTTGAAACAGAAGAAAAACCTCCCGAGGCCTACGTGCCGCCCGAGGCAACGCGTGGCGAAAAAGTCCTTACGAATCTTAGAACGCACATGCAGGAGATTGCCGGAGAAATCGGAGAAAAAACCTGCGAAGAAGATTCATCGGATGCGGCCTGCCAAAAATGGGAATCCGCGAAGTTGGATTTAGCTATTGAAGAAGCGAGCCGTGATTCTCTCACCGGACTTGAACAGAGAGGGCGCCTCTTTGGAAGATTGGAAGACGGTTTGGAACAAGGCGATCCTGTAGCTACAGTCTTTATTGATATGGCTTTCTTGAAATATTTTGATAAAGAGGCCGGACGCGAAACCGGAAACGTGGCCATCAAAACAGCTTCAAAACTTTTAGATAGCATTGCCGCGGAGCTTTCGACAGATAGATTGAAAGTTGAAGCCTATCGTATTGGCGGAGATGAATTTGCCTTTTCCGTGCGAGGCGGTGACGAAGCGGATCTTAAGAGAGTGCTTGAGGCGCTGCGCACAAAACAAGAGGAGGCGCCGGCAGTTCCTTTGCAAGAAGGTTCCGCTTTAGGATCCTATTTTGATCAAAAACTTTCGTTTAATTTCGGTGCGCATTATGCAAAGAATAAAGACGAACTCAAAACCTTTCTGAAAGAGAGCGGGATTCCTTTAGCGGAAGAGGGGGGACCGAAAGAAAATGAAGAGTTAGCAGAATACATGCTTCGTTTTTCGGATAAACAGCTTGAAATTCAAAAAGCGGTAAATCGCATGGCATTTTTGCTTAGTGAGCGCACAAAAGCAGCGAGCGAAGACGAAGGGAAATATGCGCAGATTCTTAAATACTCGCAAAAGGCTATTTTTGGAGATGAGGGAACACAAAAAATCGAAGAATGGCATGCGCGGCTTGCAACTGCACAAGATCCGGAGCAGCAACTGGAAATGGAACATGAGATTAATAAAGAAGTACTTTCGTATACGCTCGATAAGATTCAGGAAAAGAATGCGAAAAATGAAAAATATCAAGCATCCGTCGACAAAGCTATTGAGGATCGTGTGCGCGATCTCTATCTTGAACAGAAAATTGCTTCACTTGAATCGGAGATTAAGAACCTTCGAGAAACGCTTATTGATGCCGGAAGCAAATCATTGGCTCTTCAAGAGGAAAATAAGACGCTTCGTCAACGTATTAAGCTTCTTGAAAGTGAAAAACAGCATATTGATGCTCTGCGTACCAAACTGTCTGGATAGGGTTTTCTCCTCTTGAAAAAAACATGCTATACTCTCCGAGAGTTATTTCTATGAATTCTCGCAGTCGTCGAACTGGCGCGGTTCGTATTTCCGCGCCTTCATTTCCAACCTCGCCACGTCCGAGTATCTATCGAAAAATCGCTTATACATTTCTTGGTCTTACGGTCGTCATTGTCATAGCGGTTCTTTGGTTGACTTCTGTAAAAGCTGAGGTTTTGGTTAAGGCTAGTCGTCAAACGGTAAGTCTTGATGGAACGGTTGAGGTCGCAAAAACTCCAAGCCAGGGACAAATTCCTGGGCGCGTTGTGCAAGGAACCTTCGAGAAGATTCAGGAATTTTTTGTAGCAACAAGCACGCAGTCTACATCTGATACGGCGGCGAGTGTTCCGGTAGAAGCAATACAACTTTCTGATAATCAGGTTCGTGCCAGAGGGAAAGTACGGATTATCAATGAATATTCCAAAACACAGCCGCTCGTTCGAACAACGCGTCTTTTAACCCCCGATAATAAACTTTATCGCATCGACAAAACAATCAGCGTGCCCCCTGGCGGGGAAGTCGAGGTGGAAGCTTATGCTGACCAAACTGGATATGACTTTGCGATTGGTCCAAGCAAGTTTACAATCCCGGGTCTTTATGAGCCGCTGCAACAGTATATTTATGCGAGAAGTGATGCTCCTTTTGAGGCTCAGTCGCTAAGTCAAAATGAAGAACCGGTGGCAAAAAATGAAGCCACACAGCCAGCAGGAAAAACAGTAAAGCCATTCGATCTTGATGGCGCGGAGAAAACCTTGATGGATGTTGTACTGGCTCGCGCAAAAACAGAACTTGCTGCGGAGGCAGGGAACCCAGATAATATGGAAACGGTCTATGTTGTAAAAGTGGTTGATAAAAAAACAAATGCAACCGTTGGACAAGTGACGGAGTCCTTTTTATCGAGCCTCAAACTTGAAGTAACAGCCGTCTATTACTCCAAAGAGGATATGCAGGCGCTCGTTCGATCCAAATTGCGCGAGCGCGTTCCTGATGGCCGTGAATTTCTTCCAACCGAGGGAAGCTCCACGAGCTACTCCTTAGAATCAGCTGATTTAGAAAATGAAATCGCCTCTATCCGGATAAAAGCGGATGGTTCCTACCGGTTATCTCCAGAAAACCCATTGTTACAACCGTCTGTATTCGCAGGAAAATCTAAAGATGAAGCCATGACATTGTTCCATTCGGTTGATGGTGTGGAGAGCATAGACATTGCGCTTCATCCAAGCTGGCTCAGGAATATCCCTTCCTTCAAAGACAAAATTAAAGTCACCGTTGAATAATAAAAACACGCCTTGACGGGCGTGTTTTTATAAAGCATGATTTCCTGACAGAGTTAGTCAGCCGGCCTCACCAATCGGCGGAGAACAATCTATCTAATGAAGTGGTCCCGGTATCAGGCCGGAACAATTCGGGTGGAACCGTCCCAGTACAGTCCTGGGATCCCGAACGAAACAGCTTTGTTTCGTTTTTTATTTACCAATAATCTCTCCTATGAATTATCCTATCGAAACACAACGGCATAGCATCGCGCATGTCATGGCTGCGGCCATCAAGCATCTTTTTCCAGAAGCGAAGTTTGGCGTCGGTCCTTCAATAGAGAATGGCTTCTATTACGATATTGATATCGGACGCCCCGTTATTCCAGAAGACTTGAAGGCGATCGAAAAAGAGATGAAGCGCATCATTTCAAAAAATCCAGCTTTCACTCGAGAAGAAATTGCAATTGAAGAAGCAGTAAAACTTTTCCAAGAGCTTGGCCAAACCTACAAAGGAGAGCTTCTTCACGATTTACAGTCAAAAGGAACGACCAAGGTAAGCGCGGAAGAAGCGATGGACATTGATCCGCAAAATGTAGAAACGGTTACGCTTTATAAAATAGAAGACTTTACAGATCTCTGCCGCGGGCCGCATGTGACGGAGGCAAAAGAGATTGGCGCATGGAAGCTCTGGAAAATCGCCGGGGCCTATTGGCGCGGGAAGGCGGAAAATCCGCAAATGCAGCGTATTTACGGTCTTTGTTTTGAAACAAAAGATGAACTGGCCGCGTATCAAAACATGCTTAAAGAGGCAGAGAAACGCGATCATAGAAAACTGGGTGCGGAGATGGATTTATTTACCTTCTCACCGCTGGTTGGATCCGGCCTACCGCTTTTTACCCCGAAGGGCGTAGCGATGCGCCAGGCGCTCACGGATTTTATTTGGGAACTTATGCAGCCGTATGGGTATGAGCGGGTACATATCCCACATATTGCAAAAGCTGATTTGTACAAAGTATCGGGACACTGGGACAAATTTGAAGACGACCTCTTTCATGTTTCAAGCAAAAAGACGGATGAACAGTTCGTCTTGAAACCGATGAACTGTCCGCATCACACGCAGATTTACGCAGCGCATCCGCGGAGTTATCGCGACTTGCCAATGCGCTTGAGTGAAGTCACCGCTGTCTATCGTGATGAAAACACTGGTCAGCTTCAGGGGCTTACGCGCGTACGCTCCATTACGCAAGATGATGCGCATGTATTCTGTCTTCCAGAACAGGTAAAAGACGAAGTGTTAAATCTCTATCGCATTGCGGAAAAATTCTATGAAGCATTCGGCATGCGTTTTCATCGCGTACGTCTTTCCATCCGAGATGGAAGTCATCCGGAAAAATATCTCGGCGAGGATGCCGTTTGGGAGACGGCGGAAAAAACCCTTGCCGAAGTTATGCAATCCGTCGGCCAGCCATTTGAGGTAGGGGAGGGAGAGGCGGCTTTTTACGGACCAAAGCTCGACTTTATGGTGAAAGATGCTATTGGACGCGAATGGCAGCTCGCAACGATTCAATTAGACTTCAACTTACCGGAACGGTTTGAGCTTGAATACGTCGATTCCGATGGAACGAAAAAACGCCCAGTAATGATTCATCGCGCTATTCTTGGAGCGGTTGAGCGATTTCTTGGTGTTATGATTGAGCACTTTGAGGGGAATTTTCCTCTTTGGCTGGCACCAGTTCAAGTGGCTATTCTTCCGGTCGCGGATCGTCACAATGATTTTGCAAAAGAACTTATGCAAGAATTAAAGGGGTACAGGTTGCGTGTGCAGACAGACTTTTCTACAGAGTCGGTTGGAAAGAAAATCCGCAATGCCGAAAAAATGAAAATTCCGCGCATGCTCGTAGTGGGAGACAGGGAAATGGAAAGCGGAGAACTCACAATTCGAGTTCATGGTCAGCAAGATCAGATGACCTTGACAAAAGAGGCCTTCCTAACACAGGCGCTCGAAGAAATAGAAAAGAGACTGGTGTAATAAAAGAGCCCCCCGGAAGTTCCAGGGGGCTTTTTCTCATCAACTGCGGCGGCTAGTCGTTGCAATTGATGAGGCGTAGATGCCCGCGTGCACGCGGGGAAGAGGTCTCCTTCTTCAAGGGGAGCTTGCCGCCACCGGCGCACTCAGCAAGGTGAGCGACGAAGTCGTAGTAACGCTTCAAGACATCCTCGTAGGTGTACCAGACGGAGGTCTCGGGCTCGAGTTCAATCTGAGCTTTTACAAGGAGGTCCTTTCCTCGCTCCAGCTCCCCATCGGGAAAACCGAGGAAGCGGCGTCTGAGGAATGTGCGCTCTGCAAGCGGTCTAATGTTCTCATCGAAGTCCTCCTCCTTGTGCGGAGCGAAGGATCTTAGGAATTCATCTGGTGCATACTCGACCAGGTTGCCGAAGGCTTCCATGATAGGCACAAATTCCAGAATGCTCATTTGCTCTACATGGCCAGAGAGACCTTGTATGAGAAGGGGCGAGACTTCGTACACGCCTTTACGGAAGGCGCTGAAGCAACTGAGCTTGATTCTTTTGTAACGTCCAATACTCATGATTCTCTCCAAACTTCACTGAAAAGACCTCAACATAAAAATCCCTAATTGTCAATTCCAAGAGGAAGAAAAAATCCCCCAATCGGGGGATTTTTTTTGAGCGGAGGGGCTCTTTAAGCGTCGCGTTTCTTGTGTTTTGTCGCCGCTTTTGACTTTGATTTCTTGGCGGATTTTTTTTCTGATGCCTCTTCAAGATTCTGTCCAACGCCTTGGCCAAGAATCTCATTGGCACGCATGACGCGCATTTTTGCATTCTCATCCTGATCCATCTGTGCAAAGGCCACATCTAACACATAGGCAGTAGCGATATCTTTTGTACCGAAATGTTTCGAAAGGCGTGTGATATCTTTTGGATCAAGCTTGGCTAACTGACGATTCATTTGATCCCACAAGTGGGCCGCACCCTTAAATTCTTTCATGGCGACATTGATTTCCTGCGCTTTTTCAGCGCGGTAGGCGGATATTTCTTCCTGAGCTATATCCGAGGCTAATTCTGTCTTTGGTCCTTCGTCCTGAAGCATCTCAACACGCGCATGCCGCTTCATCGCACTGGTGGTTCCATACGTTCCTTGAGGACTCGAACCTTTTACAGGGACGCGGCTCTTTGGTCTTGCCGCGCCTTTGGCGGCTTGATGTGCTTGCTCTGAGAGGGCTGCATAAATCTCACGATAAACAAGTTCAAAGGAATGTAAGTCCTGCAAAGCTTGTTGTAACAGAGCGAAGGATACGCGATCTTCTTCGCGAATGAGTTTTTTCTGTTCCTCAAGTTCATTTCTAAAACTGTCGAGTTTTTGTGCGAAATCCGCCTGAAGTTCCAGGAGGCTTTCTGCGGTTAATGTATTTAATTCATGCGTAAGCGATTGTATATCCTCGGAAGCCTCAACAAGAGCCATCTGAACTTCAGCACCCTGCTCTAAGTGGCTTGGTTCCAGTCCTTCCGCGATGCTAGCGCCAACGGTCTTTGTTACTCCGGTCTCCTGGTCTTCGCGAGCAGCTTCTCGTTCAAGCGCTTGTTCTACCTCCGTTTCTTCATCTGCCTTGGAACGTATGGCTTGGGCGCGGAGCTGTGTCTCGAGACCACCTCGAGGCGGCTGAATAATATTAGCGAGGTTCTCCAGCTCTGTGCTTACTTCATTCCAGTGTTTTAAAAGATCATCTGCGGTTTGCGTGCTTTTCTCTGTTCCGGCGAGTCTTCCAAAGAAATTTGTAATACGTCGTCCAAAACGAGCCGTAGCTCCTCCGAGTGAAGAAGGATTCATAAAAAGTTCCTCGGCTGTTTTACCGGTGCGTTTTTTCAATTCTTTTTCCATCCAGTCTCGTTGCGAGGCGAGTTCCTTATAGTCCAAAGCCGCTACGTGCAGTTCCGGCTTTTTCTCGGCGTCTTTCAGAGCTTCTTCGAAACTCTGACGATATGCGGCGCTCGTCTGTTCCAAAAGATTTTCTTCGAGCGCTTTTTTTGCTCCTTGAAGTTTGAGTAATTCCTCCACGCGCTTTTGCGTGGCCTGGCTTGAAGCATGCGTTTCACGCATATCATCAAGAGCAATTTCTATTCTCGCGATGCGCGTTTCAAGATCACGAAGTTCTTTATGGCTGGCGTCTACGTCTTTTTCTTTGGGTGCTTCCGGTTGTTTTCTCGGTTCCTTGTTGGTATCTCTCGATTTTGCGGAGCTGCGCTCAATCTTTTTAGCGGCCTTTTGTTCTGGCAGACCTTCTTCAAGAAAATCTAAATCCGCCATAGCATCTTCAAGTTCATCTTCGCCAAGTTGCTTATCCCATTTCTCTTTCTGCGCATGAAGCACACGCTTTAGTTGTTCGCGCACAGCCTGTTTTTGCAGGTGTGTTTCCACGGATTCTTTAGGGGATTTTGATTTTTTTGACCGGGGTTTCTCCGCACCGGGCACGCTTGCGGCTCGGCTTGGCTGTTCCGGGTTCTCTATTTTGTGATATTTTTTGGGCATAAAGCTTCGTGAAAGTTGAGAATGGCTAGATCATAGCATAATTTCGCGAAGAATAATAAAAACATCCCCACGAGGGGGATGTTTTTATGCTTTGACCAATTTGGCAAAGACCTCGGGATGTTTCACGGCGATCTCGGCGAGAACTTTGCGATCAAGATCAATACCGCGCTTCTTCAGGTCACCCATAAGTTTTGAATAGGTGGTTCCGTTCAGTCGAGCAGCAGCATTGATACGAATTTGCTGGATGCCACGGTTCATACGCTTCTTCAGCTTGCGGCCGATATAGGCATGGACGCCCGCTTTTGTCGCAGCGGTCTTTGCCAGCTTGATTCGGTTTTTTCGACCCCACATCATGCCCTTTGTGCGGGCTAAGATGTTCTTTCTTCGTTTTACGTGTTGTGTTCCACGCTTGACTCTTGGCATATAGGTTAGATCTTAGGAAGAAGTGACTTGATATTCTTCACGAATGCCACTGAGACAGGAAGGTCGCTGCGCTTATTGCGCGTGACCTTGCTGGACTCTCGGCTGTTAAAATGGCCTTGGCCACCTTTGCGCTTAAGAAGGGTGCCGTTCTTCGTGAGCTTCACGCGCTTCGCAAGTGCCTTGTGTGTTTTTTGCTTCATAGGATTTAGGATTTACGTCCGACGACGGCTGAAACCGTTCCTCCGGATCTGGTAATGGCTTGTTCAACGACAAGAGGATATTTCTCCTCAAGACTATTGATAAATTCTTGGACTTTCTCTTTTGCAATGTCCCCGTGGGCTTTCTCTCGGCCGCGGAGGCGAAGCTCGATTTTCAGCTTGTCTCCAGACTCGAGAAAGCCATAGGCTTGCTCGAGACGCGTATTGAAGTCGTTTTGTCCCATTTTAACGCTGAGACGGACTCCTTTCACCTCGACTTTCTTTGCATGTGCTTTCTGTGCGCGCAGCTCTTTCTCTTTTTGATACTTGAATTGTCCATAATCAAGAAAGCGACATACAGGAGGAACCGCTTTTGGGGAAACCTCGACAACATCGAAGCCTCGTTCCTGAGCGAGAGCGATCGCTTCTTCCGTACGAAGAACGCCAAGTGCTACACCAGCCTCATCGACCACGCGTACTTCTGAAGAACGGATTTGGTCATTGGAGCGGTAGTTAACCGTTTCTGGTTTTTTTTGGTAACCGCCTCGGCGGCGTCGGTGGATGCGCATTATGAGATATCGAGTGGAATTCAGCGGTTAGCTTTCCCGCCGTGAAAAAATTGAAAAGCGAACGGCTGAATTTTTATGGTGGAGATGGGGGGAATCGCACCCCCGTCCGAACAAACTATCGCATAACATCGTTCACAAGCTTGGCCCGTTCTTAGAAGGTCGCTTCTGTCGCGTGTGAACGGGCGACGGACGGAAGTCTATCTCCCAAGCCTTGTCATTCTCTGCGGGGAGCGCGTAGAGAACCGAGTCTCAAAGATATGGCGATCGGTTCTTCTCCCTGAGACGAGGAGAAGAGGATCGGCCCATCAGGCTCGCTTATGCGAGGGACGGGGCGAAGGCTGGAGCGGTGAACGCCGAAGCGATCGAACGCATAGCCTTGGAAATGACGTTGGCAGTTGTCATATTGATGATCTGGATTTACGTGCGCGATCATCCTGCACGGCTTGCTGTCATGTGAAAAGTCCGTCGTCGAAGCTGATTCATCCCCGACTTATTCGCTTTCTCCGCGGAGGAAGCGACGCGTGGAACGCAAAAGGTCTCGTTCTTTTAGCTGTTGCCGTTTGTCATGGGCCTTTTTCCCACGGCATACGGCAAACGAAACTTTGATGCGCCGGCCTAGAGAATAGAACGATAATGGCACGAGTGTCAAGCCTTTTTCCTGGCTTTTCGACGCGAGATGGCGAAGCTCTTTTTTATGAATAAGCATCTTTCTACGCCTATCAGGGACATGGGCTTCTATGCTTGTATCCTTGCTGTAGGGTCCAATATGAGTTCCGACAAGCCATAACTCACCTCCCATGACTTTGACATAGCTTCCGTCCAGCTTTGCTTTCCCTTCGCGGACGGCCTTTGTTTCCGCCCCGGTCAATACCAAGCCACCCTCGAATTTTTCGAGAATTTCGTAAGTATGGCGCGCCTTACGGTTGTCGGCGTAGATGGGCATAACGTCTCAGTATCAACTACTTTATAGAATGGGTCAATCCTGTACCAGTGTCGGTTTAGACGATAGGAAAAACTTTGCTATGCTAGCTTCAAGCCTTATGATAGAGCTACGGAAAACCATTGCCATTGCTGTTGCAGTATCCATGCTGCTTTTTGCCGTTGCTCATCAACTTGGACCAGGAGAAAAGCGAGTGGACATGCCTCGAGGAGACGCGGGTGCCGTAGATATAAATGACTTACGATCTAAATGGCAGAAAAGCGTTTCGCATATTCTTATCGAGTATGATCAAAAGTCTGATGCGCAAACGGCTCGCGACGCCCTCTTGGGTTTGCAAGTTCCTGCAGATGCGCAGGAAGTTCACCTAGATCTCGTGTTAGCTTTTCAGGCGGAGGCTGATGCGCGTACAAATAGTTCTGCTACAATGCAGGAAGCACGCGCTGCATTTATAAAATACACCACGACACATTCATGAAACGCCTCTTACTTCGCGGCCTGCCAATTCTCATGGCGCTCACCGGAGCTCTATTGGCTTGGCTGCAATGGAGCGCGCCACTTTCTTATCCATGGCCTCTTTTGGGAATCCTTGTCACATTTATTCTGTTTGCTTTTCTTCTCTCTTTCCGTTGTTCGACGACGTTCATAGAAGCGATGCATCTATTTCTTCCGACGGTTGTTGTGATTATTGCGACCGGGTTAGGCATGTTGCTTGCGGAGCAGTCCTATGAACGCGTGGCTTTAACACTTATTCTCTCGGGTATCCCGGCGTTTGCATTGGAATTATATTATTTAGCGAATTATGATCCGACTAAATATCCGGTGAACGGCCTTTCACGATTAAATATAGCGCTCGTCCCTGTCATCGCCTTTTTAGGAGCGATCGCCCTCTATGGTATGCAGGTGTTTCTGCGCCTGGCTCCCTGGTATTCCTTGCTCACGTTTCCTCTTGCTGCCGCTGCGCTCTATTTTGTTACCTCGCATCCAACAGCAGAACAGCCGCATCGTTTGCGCTGGTCTTTAGTCGGGGCGATTGCGGGTCTTCATGCAGCTGTTCTTGTTGTGCTCCTTCCGGTTTCCCTTGCCGTTCACGGAGCGATTGCCGTCACCATGGTTGCGGCTCCTTTGCGTATTCGCCGCTATGCGCATCCACCGATTCCATCGCGCCGCCTTGCTTATACGGAAGGCATTTCATCCATCGTTCTTTTTCTTGTCATTCTTCTCACGAGCCGATGGTCTTAATTGCTGGTATACTGTATCTATGGCAAAAAAACGCGAACCTTTATTTCCCTTCCTTGAGTCTCCTGTTTTCTGGGTCGCTGTTTTCAGCATCCTTGCGAGCACGGGGATATCCTGGCTTTTTGCCCGCTATCGTTTAGAGCCGCAAATCGAACGTCTTTCAAATCTTGTCTTGGCCAGCACAACGGGAACACCAGCTATACAGCCGAGCCAGCCGCCAGTTGAAATTGTTCCTCTAGAAACACGGCCTCTCGAGACGGCATATCCGGCGGCTTTTTCAGAGCGTCGAGTTTCGCCGCTTCTTCAACTTGTGCGCCTGACGCCAAAAACAGCCGCTGGAGTTCCGCTGACGGAAGACCATATTCTCGGAGATGTTGTGGCGCTCACTTCGGACGGTTGGGTTGCGACGTCGCAAAGTGTTCTGAAAGAATATCGCTTAGCAGATCTTGGCGTGTTATGGAACGGGGAGGTTAAACCGCTCACGGTTGGATATCGAGATAAATCAACGGGCATCGCCTATCTAAAAACGGAAGCGAACGGTCTTTCGATTACGAACTTCGTTCGCGCTGCGGATGTTGTATCCGGTTCCGCTGTTTGGATGGAGTCCGCCCCGTCTGTTCTTCATCCAGAAACAGTTGTCCGTTTACGCGCTCCACAGGGCGCAGCGGTACTTTCGAGTGAAACGGCTTCTCGTCGATTTCTTATTTCAGGTGCAGGGACAGAAACCTATCCGGGAAGCGCTATGTGGGATGGAGCCGGACGTCTGATCGGTTTGGTTGAAGACTACTCCGATAAAGATGCCGGTTGGCGCGTCATTCCCGCCGGAATGATGGGGAGTGATCTTGCAAACCTCTTATCAACCAATCAAATTCAGCGTGCGTCTCTTGGTGTACATGCCATAGACTTGTCACAAGTAACCTTTGCGAATCGTGCAGACCTTCCATTAAGAGGAGCTTGGCTTGAACCGGATCAAGCAAAAGGACTTCCGGCAGTGGACAAAAAAGGTCCTTCTGCAGATGCGCTGCAAGAAGGAGATGTGATTGAACGCATCGAACGTGATATCCTTGATGGGAATGCGGATCTCGGCGAGCATTTGCTCGAGTATCGATCCGGCGCAAGCGTAACCGTCGCGGGAACGCGCGCAGGAAAACCATTTGAAACAAAAGTAACACTCGGTTCCGTTGTTACGACGGAATCAATAAAATAAAAAAATACTGTATGCCTAGACCTACCCCGATTAGTGCCCTGGTACAGGGCTGGAAATATATCCTCGGCGCAGCGCTTATTGGCGCGCTGATAGCACTCGCCTTTTCCTTTACGCAAACGCTTCAGTACTCCTCAACCATTCGGTTACTCATTACCCAGCCTTCTTCAACGAGTCTTGATGCGTACACGGTGCTCAAGTCGAACGAACGCATCGCGCAGAGCCTTTCTCAGCTGCTCTATACCTCAACCTTTTTTGAGAACATCCTTTCTCAAGCGCCGGGGGTAAATGCCGCTTATTTTCCCCGGGATGAGCTGAGTAGACGGAAGCTCTGGCAGCGCTCAGTTGAAACGGGAGTAGAGGCGAATTCTGGATTGATGACCGTGACGGTCTATCATCCGGACCCAAATCAGGCTCGATCGCTGGTGAATGCCGCGGCGGAAGAGCTTACGAAACAGGCTCCGAATTACTTCGGTTTCACCGTACGTCTACAAGTTATCGATACGGCGGTTAATTCACGCTGGTTTGCAAGACCAAATTTCATTTCAAATACCTTATTTGGCCTTTTCTTAGGCCTTTTAGTCGGAACGGCTTGGATTCTTGTTCGTAAAGCGGATTAACAGCATCTGTTTAAAGAACGCCCCCTTATGGAACGGGGGGGTGTTTTTTTGTTATCTACTAACTTGACAAAGTTGTATTATTTTGATACAAAGAAACGTTCTTTTGAGGAGAATAGAATTTAAAAACAGGTTTTTTGGCTAAGAACTGAGAAAAAAATGAAGCCAAATCCAGCTCCTTCCCATAATGCTTGTATTGGGTAGTACCCCCTTGACAAAAAGGGAAAGAGCTGCTATATTTCCATGTTCTTTTAATGGTAAAAACCACATGGTAATTGAAGCCGTTCCGCTCTGTCTGGCAGGCAAACTCCTCCGTCACAGGTATAGCGGGACGGCTTCAGGGACCGTGTAGCGGTCTCCTGACTCATGATCCGGATAAATCGGTTCGGCATGGGCAAGACCGCACAAAGTTCCTCGCAATTTCCAAACGATTCTCACTTCGGTGGGGAGAAAGATGAAGACGATGACCAAGACGTTTCTGATCCTTTGCTGTCTGATCCTTTGCTGCGCCTTCGTGGCACTTAGCAACATCGCAACGGCGCAGGATGCGCCGCCGGTCGTGACGCCCGATGGTGCGCCGCCTTGTCAGGAGGCCTTCCAGCGCGAGCTGGCGGCCCTCAGCGAGACCTCCGGGTCTTGCGACCAGGGTAACGTCGCACGGGCCTTCGAGGCCGTTCGACAGACCTGCGCCGGCGAACTCGAGCAGGTGCACGCGTGGGTGAACGGACACTGTCCCGACACCGCAGCGCCGACTCCGGCTCCCGTTCCGCATCGCACCGCCACGCCCTTTCGGTACATCTGTATCGATCGTGCGCAGGCGGTACAGCGACATGGACGAACCATTCGTTGCGATTGTCCCGACGACCTCCGAGAGGTCGACGTGGATCGTCGCACGGCGCGACAGGAGTTGCGCTACGATCGTCGCACTGTCGTCGTCACCTGTACGAACCCGAATCCGGCAGCGGAAGGGGAAGGGCGGGATCACGTCGAACGAGACTGGACTCCGATTCTGGATCGTCTCGATGCGCTCGAATTGGCTTGCGATCGCCCGGAGGAGGACATGACTCCCGGATGGCGCGATCTCTGCTCGCGAGTCTCGTCTCTCGAGATGCTCGTCGAGCGCCACGAGGTGCAGCTTCACGCGATCCTCGATCACCTGATCGATCTCGAATCTCGCGTCTCGGCTCTCGAGACAGAGGTCTTCGGGATTTCGGAAGGCGCTTGCGGCATCTCGCCAAGCGAACTGGGTATGCTCACGCAGACACAGATTACTGATCGGTGTCGGGCCTTCGTCCGTGCACCGAGTTCGAGCGAGGATACCCGGCTCAACTTCCAGCTCGGTGTCGGAGCACGCGTGTTCCTGCACAGCGAGATGGGAGTGATGAGCGGCTTCGCCGTCGCCTTCGCCCAATGGGAACCGATGCTCTCTTCGGAGCGGCATCTCGGTTTCTACGTCCGTGGTCTCATCGGCTACGGAAACGTGGGAGATCAGCCCGGCCAGTTCGGACAGGTCCCGCTCGGCGCATCAGGCATCTGGGGCCTCTCGGCTGGCTTGGCCACGCGAGGCGAACATCTCGCGTTCAACGTAGGACTCGCCTTCGATTCCTCTCTCGTCCCCGGCACCCGTGGACAAGTCATCGGTGAATACCGGTGGCACACCCTTGGGCCCGAGTTCCGGCTTCGCTGGAACCCGGTCGACTTCTTCGGCCTCGAGCTTTCGCTCGAACCGGCGTGGTCGCACGCCGAGGTGGATTTGCCCAACACGCCTGACCTTGGCGGCGTGAACGGCTTCGGCCTCGCCTCTCAGGTGGGCGTCGAGTTCACCTTCTAGTCACTACTTGCCTTCGGGCGAGACACTGGGGGAGTTGAGCGCTGAATGCAAATTCAGCGCTCCTCCCCCTTCCATTCGAACGGATCAATTTCAATTATTGGTCCCTTCAAATGGAAGAGCATGCGGTTCTTCCTCAGTCCTTTACAACACAACGAAACAGCCCCGCGAACGCGGGGGAAAGGCAGGGCCTCATCATGGCCAAGATTCAGTTCGTTCTCGCGTTCGCTTTCATCGTCATCGCCGGGTGCACAAGCGCCAAGGTCGGGGACTACGCCTGCGTACCCGGCTCCGTCACCGACGGAACCGACTGTGCGCCGGCCTGTCCGATGGGATCGACGCACTCCGTGTGCAACGATTCCGGTTCCGGCTCGCGTTGCGTAACGCGTCCGGGCCAGACCTGCGACCTCACGCCTCCCGCTCCGTGCGGTGGCGCTCCGGTCGGCGATGCCTGCGACGTCTGTGGCGTCAGCGGTATCACCGCCTGCGTCGGCGACAGCGTTCGATGCATTGCGGAACATGCCGCAGTTGAAATCTGCGACGACGGCATCGACAATAACTGCAACGGTGCGGTCGACGAGGGATGTACGGCTTCGTGCACGCCTTCCGTCGAGATCTGTGATGGTCTCGACAACAACTGCAACGGCGCAGTCGACGAGGGCTGCGACGACGACAATGACGGCTACTGCGATAGCGGCATGGCCGTCGGGCCGTCGGGTACGCCCACGTGTCCTCACACGCCTTCGGGTGGTGTCGGCAACGACTGCAACGACAACAACCTGGGGATTCACCCCGGAGCCGCGGAAACCTGCGGCGATGGTGTCGACAGCAACTGCGATGGGAGCGATCCCGTTTGCAGCCCGCCCGTCTGCACGCCGACTAACGGCGGAGTCGAGACCTGCGATGGTATCGACAACGACTGCAACGGCTGGGTCGATGACGGTGGCGTATGCGCCACAGCGTGTTCCGAGAATCTCGGTGGCACACTGACGGTTCATCCGAGCACTTCGCTTCGTGCGAGCTGCTCGCGTGGTCTCGTCATCATCGCCTGGGGTCCCGGTGGAACGGAATTCCGTTCCACCGCCGGTGCCACATCATTCTCAGTGCCAATGTCATCGGGCTGGAGGGGATACGTCTTCCTCCAGGCATTCTGCCCCAACCCTGGGGTGGATGGAACGGTCGTGGGCGAGTGGCGCGGCGGTGTCACCGACTGGAGCTCGAGCGCCGGACGCACACTTCGTGCGATTGGTCTCATCGCCGACATCGACGGGCGCGACGTCTCAGACGCCGGCCTCATCTGTAGGGACACGGGCAGCGGCGGCTACAAGCCGGTGACGCCCCTGGACGAATGCTCTGCATTTGCCTGTCCCTTCTGAACCTTCTAGACCCGATGTAACTATCTGGGTCACCAACTTCGAGTGAGCTCCCTGGATTCTCCAGAGAGCTCCTCCCCTACGATTTGATCACTCGTTGGTCGAATCATAGGGGAGTCCGAATGTTCGGCCCCTTTCATATTCAATATGGATATTCGAAAAAGTCCTGAGAAGTGGATAGGGGGATCCGAATAACTTGGAAACCCACTCAATGAAGAAGAAGAAAGAGAGGCCTCACGTGCCCAAGTGTTCCTTCCAGTTTCTGTTCTCCATGATCACCTCGGTCATTCTGACCCTGGCCGGCTGTAGTCTCTCGACTGCGACCAACCCCTGGGCGGCGGATTCCGCCACGCCCATGGACACCGACGGTGGCATGGTCGACGACGACGGCGGTCAGACCGCCGACGACTCCGGCCAGCTGGCAGTCGACGGCGACGTCGATGCGGCGGACACCGATTCCGGTTCCACCTTCGAGTGGCGCGGTTGCAATGGCGCCTACTACGCACGCATCCGCGTGCAGGTCGACGACAACGTCGCGAACACGCAGTTCGGCGAGTGTGCCTCCGGATGGGACCCCGTGCTTCTCACGGTGACCCGTCCCGACGGGACGGTCGGCAACATCTTCGCCGATGGTGAAGATGTCGATCAGCTCATCCCGGGCGATGGAAGCTGGGGGGGCGAGGTGCGCCTCGGCGCGCACTGTGACTCCAGCAGCCGCTGGTTCAGCGGCTGGGCCGCTGA
>Ga0100390_10001781_pt1 | contig 19145 bp, 9 predicted proteins | sample CryGeymeta201514_FD_81540 | JGI IMG/M metagenome (GOLD analysis project Ga0100390, IMG submission 81540) | Groundwater microbial communities from Crystal Geyser aquifers in Utah, USA - Crystal Geyser metaG 2015-14 | ecosystem: Environmental > Aquatic > Deep subsurface > Groundwater | place: USA... | reverse complement strand
GGTGAGGCAAGCGCTGCTGGCGGCGCAATCACGGCCTGCGCTGGAGAGCGCACCCATGGTGACGATGCGGCTGAGCGGCATCAACGGGGTGGCGGTGAGTGAGTTGCAGCGACAGGATGCCGTGCCCGGATGGATTTTGCGCCGTGAATTCCGCTCCACTTATCGCGATACGCTCAATCGCACCGAAGTTGCGGTGGCCGGTAGTTGGCCGCCCCAGGAGTGGAGCGCAGATGAGCCGATTCCGCTCTCACTGGAAGCAGGTTTGGCCAAAGATCTCAATGTTGGGCTGGGCGACCGGCTGCGGATCGATGTGCAGGGCTTGCCGCTGGAGACGGAAATCGTGCATCTGCGGGAGGTGGACTGGTCGCAGTTTAACTTGAATTTCTTTATGCTCTTTCCCGGCGGAGTGCTGGAGGAGGCACCCGGCTTTCATGTGGTGACGACCCGCATTCCCGCAAGCATCAGCTCCGGTGCGTTGCAGGCGGCGGTGGCGGAGCACTTTCAAAACGTTTCCGTGATCGACCTGACATCGATATTGGACACGGTGCAAAACCTGATGGGCCGGATCGCACAGGCCGTGCAGGTGCTGGCACTCTTTACTGTGGCAGCAGGCTGCTGCATTCTGCTTGGGGTTTTTCTCAACGGGCGGGAGCAACGCCGGCATGAAGCCGTACTGTTGCGCACACTCGGTGCCACCCGGCAGCAATTGCGGACGATTTTTACCATCGAATTTGGCGCACTCGGGCTGCTGGCTGCACTGGCCGGCGGTGGACTGGCGGTGCTGGCTTACTGGCCACTGGCAGTCTTTGTTTTTTCATTGCAGCCGGTCTTCCCGCTGGTGCCGCTGATCGTGCTGCTGGGCGCCGCCTGTCTGCTGTCGGTTTTGATGGGCAGCTGGCTGAGTCGCGGCATCACCCGCGCATCACCGCTGACGCTGCTGCGCAACGGGTGATGCGGTTCGTGGCAGCAGCCGCAGCTCCGACCCGTCCGGCCCGCGATGGTGCGTGAGTCCTGAATGCCTGTATTTGCTGGCTTAACAGCCGCTCTCCATCTGCACACTCTCGATCGGCACATTACAAATTCCGCGCAGGAGGGCATCGGAAAAAGTCAGCGAGTGGGTGAGTGCGGTGGCGAGCTTGGCATGGGTGCAGCGGCTGATGGCGAACTTGCGCTGGGCGGACAGATTCAGCTGGTTGAGGGCGGTGACGACCGGCGGCACACTTGGATTGAAGGCAATACTTTCGGCCGCTCGACCGGCAAAGTGGTGTCCGCTAATTACTTCGACCAGAAAGCCTTCCGGAGACTGGTTGTAGGGCGTGTAGCTGCGACTGGCGGCATTGATGGCACGCTGGGCGTTATCACTGGGATCCGCTTGCGCGCAAACCAAATTCTGCAGCGGGCTGTCCAGCAGTCCCCGGCCTTTGGGACGGGTCCGGGCAAACGGTTCGGGGATGAGTGCAGCCAGCGGACGGCACAGCTTGTTGACGGTGATCGGGAGTTTGGCCGCGTCGTGCAGTTCCAGTAAAAACTGACGACAATGGCCGCAGGGCAGTTCCGAGACGATCAATGCGCTGATGCCGGACTCGCCGTGCATCCAGGCATTAATGACCGCAGACTGCTCCGCGTGCAGACTGGCGTGCAAGGGCACTCCGGTAAATTCCAGATTGGCTCCCAGGTAAAGCTTGCCCGATTTCCCCACCACAAGGGCCCCGACCTTGAAGCCGGAGATCGGGGCGCAGGCAAACTCGCGGGCCAGTTCCAGCAATGCGCTCAGTGCGCTGGGTTGCTGCGGATGGCGCAGTTCAAAGCAACCGGAAAAATCAGCTTGGGCGAGTGTTGCAGCATGAGCCGCCTCCAGCGCGGGGGGAATGTTCAGTCCCAGTTGCATCTATTTGACCTTGTTTTCGGGTAGGGGCAGCATGGACTCGTTTTCCATATGCGTTAGAAAAACAAGTTCCGGTGATGCTTCAATTCATTTCCACGCCGGATGCAGCTTTGAGCGTAAAGATGTGCTTTAATACACGTCCCGCAGGTAGCGCTTGTCGGTTTTGAGCTGTTTGACGTAATCTGCCGCAGCTTCTTTGGAGAGTCCGCCTTGCTGCGCCACGATATCGTGCAGTGCCACATCCACATCGGTTGCCATCCGGCTGGCATCGCCGCAGACGTAGAAGCTTGCACCTTCCTGCAACCAGGCGTAGAGCGCGGCACTGTTCTCCCGCATGCGGTCCTGCACATAGATTTTTTGCCGCTGGTCGCGGGAGAAGGCGACATCGAGCCTGGTCAGAATGCCGTCGGCGAGGTAGCTCTGCCACTCGCTTTGGTAGAGGAAATCGGTCAGATAATGCTGGTCGCCAAAAAACAGCCAGTTCCTGCCCGCTGCCCCGATCGCCTGGCGTTCTTCGATAAAGGCACGGAAGGGGGCGATGCCGGTACCGGGGCCCACCATAATGATGGGCGTGTCATTATCGGCAGGCAGCTTGAACTGTTTGTTCGGGGTGACGAAGACCTCTGCCTGCTCGCCTGCGGCAATGCGGTCGGCCAGATAGGTCGAGCAGACGCCTTTGCGCTCGCGGCCGTGGGCATCGTAGCGGACGACCCCCACCGTCAGGTGCACCTCGTCCGGATGAGCCTTGGGGCTGGAGGCAATCGAGTAGAGGCGCGGCGGGAGTTTGCGCAGGATGCCGACCAGTGCGTCGGCGGTGATTTCCCGGGCCGGGAACCGGTGAAAGAGGTCGATGATCTCGCGCCCGTAGAGATATTCCTGCAGATCCCGCTTGTTGGCCGGGTCGAGCAGCGCCTCGAGTTTCGCATCTTTGGCGATCTCGTTGTAGCGCTTGATGACAGGCAGCGAAAGGGTGGTAATATCGAGTTGACTGGTGAGTGCCGTGCGCAGCGTGAAGGCTTCTTCTTTGATCGATACCGGGCTGTCGGGGTCGAGTTGCGTGCTCTGGAGGAAATCTTCCACCACGTCCCCGGCGTTGTGCGGGATGACTGCCAGCGCATCACCCACTTGATAGTTCAGGCCCGAACCGGAAAGGTCGAACTCCAGATGCAGGGTCTCTTTGGCAGAGCCCTTGCCATTCAGGAGAACGCGCTCTTTAAGTGCGGCAGGGAAGGGGTTCTTGCGGGAGTATTGGATCGCTGCCGGTGCAGTCTCCGCCGCGGGTGCCGTCGCAGTGGCTACCTCTGCCGCCGGTGCAGCCAGGTCGCTCAGAGCCTTGAGTGCCGCCTCGTGCCAGCGGGCAAAGTCGTCATCATAATCCACATCACAGTCGATGCGGTCGAGCACGCGCTGCGCGCCCAGTGCGGCCAGTCGACTGTCGAAATCTTTGCCCACTTTGCAAAAGTGCTCGTAGCTGGTGTCGCCGAGGCCCAGCACCGCAAAGCGGGTTCCGTCCAGACGCGGTGCTCCGTCGCCCATGAGGTCAGCGTAGAAGCCCGCCGCAGTTTCCGGCGGATCGCCTTCACCCCAGGTGCTGGCGATGACCAACAGGTTTTGAATGTCCTTGAGCCTCGACACTTGGCTGTCGGCCATATTCACCGCTTTGGCTCTAAAACCGGAGCTCTGGGCCGCTTTGACTGTCAGGTCGGCCAGGCTCTCCGAATTACCGGATTCGCTGCCGTAAAGCACGGTCAATTCCGGGCTGGCGGACGGCGGCACCGCCGCAGTCGCAGCAGGCCTTGCCTGACCCGCTCGCAGGCCACTGATAAAGCCCTCCAGCCACAACAGTTGTTCGGGTGCCAAAGTGGGCAGCACATTGTTTAACCATGCCGCCTGCTCAGGGTGTAGAGGAGTGTTGCCGGGAATGACGGAATTTGTCTGATTCATTGGTGAATTAAGCGGATTAAAAAAACTGTTAACAAATCACGGATCAGCTTAAACGCTAGTCCTTTTTACATTTTAATTTTTTTTACCCGAACGATGAGGTGTATCACGCAGTGAGCGCAGCGAACGGAGTTGATACGACCGACTGGATATAGCTTCCAGAATGCCCATCGGCCCGGAATCCAGCAAGTGCTTTCTCTTCCCTTAAACCGGTTTGTTTTAAACCACAGATTGCGCAGATGCACACAGATTTTTTCCCTTCTTTTGTTCTCTGATCTGTGCCAATCGGTGCCATCTCAAAATTTCCGGTTTTCGACTCCATCAGACACGCGAATTCAATTTTGAAGTGCAAGAGAGCGGCTAAGGTGAGTTAGGTGCTTGCGAGAGCGCCGACCTTAGTCAGAAGCTCTCAAGCGATGAAACCCTACAAACACCTAGCTCGTGAAGAACGCTACAGCATTGAGATGCCGTGGAGTATTAGGTATATTTACAATGACGAAAGCTCCACATCGGTAATAAAGGACGTATGTCCCTGAAATTTCCCGCAGCCCCCAAATTCAAGGCGTGACCCAGCCGTGAAGTTCCGATTCTTTCGGTGGTGAATGGAATTAACCGACCACCACGCCAAATACTACGCGCACGACCTCACGTTGAAGCGCGTCGAAGGCGTAGGCCGCTTGTCCAGGGCGCTTTTCGATGCCCAGGTGGATTTGAACCCGCACCAGATTGAAGCGGCGCTCTTTGCGCTGAATTCCCCCCTGTCCAAAGGCGTGATTCTCGCGGACGAGGTGGGCCTGGGTAAAACCATTGAGGCGGGCATCATTCTCTGCCAGCTCTGGGCCGAGCGTAAACGGCGCATCCTGGTCGTCAGCCCCGCTGCCATCCGTAAGCAGTGGGCGCTGGAGATAGAGGAAAAGTTCAATCTCCCGGCCACCGTTCTGGATGCCAAAGGCTACCAACAAGCCCAGAAATCGGGCAACCCACGCCCCTTCGATCAGAAAGCACTGGTTGTCGTCTCGTTTCACTTCGCGAACCGCTTCAGGGAGGAAATCCGCAGTATCCCCTGGGACATGGTTGTGATCGACGAGGCCCATAAGCTGCGCAACGCCTACCGCCCCAGCAATAAACTCGGTCAGGGCATCCGCTGGGCGGTCGAAGACCGCAAAAAGATCCTCCTGACCGCCACCCCCCTGCAAAACTCCCTGCTGGAGCTTTACGGCCTCTCCACCTTGATCGACGATCTGATCTTCGGCGATCCGGCTGCCTTCCGCTCCCAATACATGAATGCGGGAGCCAACATTGAGGAACTGCGGAACCGCCTGCGCGGCTTTTGCAAGCGAACGCTCCGCCAGGACGTCACCGAATACGTCAGCTACACCAAGCGCCGCCCGATCACCAGGCCGTTCAATCCCACGGACGACGAACAAAAGTTCTATGACGCGGTTTCAACCTTCCTCCAGCGCGGGGATTCCTACGCCATACCGAAGCAACGCCGCCACCTTACCGTCCTGATCCTGCGCAAGTTGCTCGCCTCTTCCGTCGATGCCATCGCAGGCACGCTGGAGACGATGCTGGCCCGGCTCGTCGATCTGCGCGACGGGAAGATCGAGAAAATGAGCTTGCCCGAGCAGTTGATCGAGGACGAGGAGATGGAAGACGACCTGCTCGACGAGATCATCGACGAGGTCGATCCGGAGGCCGAAGAAGATGATCAAAGCTTGCCCCGGCTCGACATCCAACGCCTCACAGAGGAAATCGCCGAACTGCAAAATCTCACCAAGTGGGCGCACTCCATCGGCACCGAGACCAAGACCAAGACTCTGATTCAAGGCCTCGAAGCCGGATTCAAAAACATGCGCGAGATGGGCGCCGCCGAGAAAGCGCTTATCTTCACCGAGTCCCGCCGCACCCAGGAAGCGCTAAAGCGTTTTCTCGAAGCCAATGGCTACGCCGGGCGCATCGTCCTCTTTAACGGCACCAACTCCGGCCCCGAGGCCAAGGCCATCTACGAAGCCTGGATCGAGAAAAATAGAGACAGCGGTCGTGCCTCCGGTTCCCGTGCCATCGACGCCCGCACCGCCCTGATCGAGCACTTTCGCGATACCGCCAGCATCCTCATCGCCACCGAGGCCGCTGCCGAGGGCGTCAACATGCAGTTCTGCTCGCTGGTGGTGAACTACGACCTGCCCTGGAACCCCCAGCGCATCGAGCAGCGCATCGGCCGTTGCCACCGCTACGGGCAGAAGCACGACGTCGTCGTGATCAACTTCATCAATAACCGCAACGAGGCCGACCAGCGCGTCCACCAGCTCCTGCAGGATAAATTTCTCCTCTTCGACGGCGTCTTCGGCGCATCCGACGATGTGCTCGGCAGCATCGAGAGCGGGGTGGACTTTGAGAAACGTATACTCGCCATCTATCAGGAGTGCCGCACCCCGGCCGAGATCGAAGCCGCTTTTCAAAAACTCCGCGACGAACTCGATGAATCGATCCAAAACCGCATGGCCGATACCCAGAAGGCCCTGCTGGAGCATTTCGATGAAGATGTGCATGCACGCCTCAAGATGGAGCTGGCTGACACTCAGAGTCGCCTCGACATCGTAAGCCGTCGCTTCTGGGGGCTGAGTCGCCATGTCATCGCCGACCGGGCCGACTGGTTCGAGGATGCGCACAGCTTCCGGCTCAAGCGCCCGCCCGCTGCCGACCTCGCAGCCGGGCACTACTACCTGATCAGTAAAAACAAAGTGGCCGGAGCTTCCAGCTCCGAAACCCTACCAGGAGCAGGATGCTCCAGCCACTTTCTCTACCGTCTCGGGCACCCGCTCGGCGAATGGGCGACCGACACCGCCAAGAGCCTCGAAACACCGCTCACCGGGATCACTTTCGACATCACCAACCACCCGACCAAGCTTGCGCTGGTCGACGCACTCAAGGGCACCAGTGGCGTCCTCCGGCTCACCCACCTGAAAATCCAGAGCTACGAGGAGGAGGAATACCTGCTCTTCTCCGCCTTCGACGACTCCGGCAAATCCCTCGACCAGGAAACCTGCGAGAAGCTCTTCAGCGTGGCCGGAGCTTCCAGCTCCGAAAATACAAGAAATAACTCTCTAGTAACGAATCAGTCATCCGGAGCTGGAAGCTCCGGCCACTTTACCGCACCGGACTGGGCTTCCTTAAAAATTCGCGCTGGCGAAAACCTCCCGCACTGGACTTGCGAGCGCGCCATCTATCATGTCAGCTTTCGACTCTTCGATAGCCTGCCCGCCAGTAAACTGGAAGCATGGCGGCAGGAACGAACCCAACTCGAAGCCGCCGTCACCGCGAAGGACGGAGCACTATCGGAAGCCGAAGCACAACGCATCCACAGTTTGTTTTCTGAAAAAGTCGAAGCCTTTCTTGATTCTGGCATCGGCGAATGCTGGCTACGGGACTTCGCGATAGCCGGAATCGTCTCGGATGCTCTGCATTATTTCGATGGCGAGCGCTACCGGCTTCACGCTTTTTGCATTATGCCCAATCATGTGCATGTCCTGGTTGAGACATTGACCGCAGCCTTTCCACTTGAAAAAATCGTGCACTCTTGGAAATCGTTTACCTCAAATCGTATCAATCAAGTGCTGAGGCGAACGGGGCAGGTATGGCAACATGAATCGTTTGACCACATCGTCCGCGATGAAGCCGAATACAAAAAGCAGTTTGCCTACATCCTGAATAATCCGCGCAAAGCTGGAATATCTGCGCCAACGTGGCCGGAGCAGGATGCTCCGGATAATTCCCCAAAAGAAGAACCGGAGCAGGATGCTCCGGCCACGATCCCACCAGAGCAACTTCACCGCCTGGCACAAGAGGCTCAGCGGCACGTCGAAGCCACCATCAGCCGCTCGCTCGATGCCAACAGCCAGCACTTCAGCCAAGCCCGTGAACGCCTCGATCGCTGGGCCGAGGATTCCGTCCTGGCCGCCGAGCAGGCCATCAAAGACACCAAGGAGCAGATTAAAGCCCTTCGGCGGCAGAGCCGCCAGGCGGAGACCCTCTCTGAGCAGAAGGACTTGCAGGAGAAGATCCAGTCACTGGAGAAGAAGCAGCGCCGCCAGCGCCAGCAAATCTTTGACGTCGAAGACGAAATCAATGACAAACGCGACAACCTGATCGCCGAATTGGAGCGCCGCCTCTCGCAGAAAACAGAATCCACCGAACTCTTCACTATCCGCTGGAAGGTCGTGTAGCCTCCGGAGGCCCATTTTATAAGCATGTTTCGCCCAAATTTACAGCCATCGATAATTTCCAACATTGTATTGACAATCAGGGCTACTCAGACCTACCTTACATCAATCAACCCTGTGGACGTCTTGGGCTTCGGCTCAAGCACCACAGCCCCCCGTAGGCTGCGGTCTGCGGGGTTTCTTTTTGCCCGGAGCCAAGGAGGTGTCCCGTGCTAGCGGCAGGGAAGACCTCAAACAGGCCGCCAAGGGTTGTCTTCTTCATCGACGGCTTTAACTTATACCACTCCGTTCAGGCCGCCCAAAAGCTTTTGCCAGAGGATCAGCTCAAGTGGTTGGATATTCCCGCGCTTTGCCGCTCCTACCTCCACCAGATCGGCGGTGGGGCTGAGCTTTCGGCAGTTCACTATTTCACTGCCTACGCGTATCACCTCCGCGATAAAGCCCCGGAGAAGATCAGTCGCCACAAAGCCTTTGTTCGTGCCCTGACAGCACGAAAAGTCAAAGCCTGCATCAGCCAATTCAGCCCGAAGCAGGTCTGGAGCCACGAGATCGAGCGTTGGGTGGGTGCTTACGAGGAAAAAGAGACCGACGTCGCCATTGCCTGCTCGGTCATGGGTATGGCGATGGATGACGAGCTGGATGTCGCTGTCCTCGTGACGGGGGATTCCGACTTCGCACCGGTCGCAGAGACCTTCCAGCGACGCTTCTCGAAAAAACGCATCCTCTTTGCGCTCCCCTTCGCCCGTGGCACGAAACGCCTCAAGCAACTTTGTCCGGATTCATTCAGCATCTCGAAGGAAGCCTACGCCAAGCATCAGTTTCCGGACGAAGTGATGCTGCCGAGCGGAAAAACCGTGACCATCCCGCCAGATTGGAAAAAGTAGATCCTGATACATTTAGAGAATAAATTAAACACCCATGCCTACCACCGTCCAACTCCGCACCCGTCTCCTGAAAAAGCTCAAGGAGCTGTTCCAACTCGACCAGCCCGACCTCGATTTTGGCTTTTACAAGATCATGCACGCCAAGGCCGAGCAGGTGGAGCGCTTTATCGACAATGATCTGCTCAAAATGGTGGAAGAGGCCTTCGCCGACGCTTCCGCCGCGAAGACCGAGAGCGCGGTTGAGGCCGCCAAGCGCAAGCTGATTGAGGCGATGGGCGAAGACGTCTTCGACGCCAATGGCGAGATCAATGAAGACGCCGCCAAATACCCGGCGGGCAAGGCCTACACCGAAGCCCTGCAAAAAGCTGATGGTCAGGTGGCCAGCTTGACGGAAGAAGGCCAGGTCTATGACCACCTCTTCCGCTTCTTCGAGCGCTACTACGACAATGGTGACTTCGTCTCCCGCCGCTACTACACCCGCGAGACCGACGACCGCGCTGCACCCTTTGCCGTCCCTTACAACGGCGAGGAGGTAAAACTCCACTGGGCCAACGCAGACCAATACTACATCAAGACCGCCGAGTATTTTAACAACTACACCTTCGACCTGGCAAAAGGGGTGGCTGAACTTAAAAAGGCTAAGGCTAAAGGTGAAATTGAACTTCTTATGGAACAGGAGCTGGAAGCTCCTGCCACGGTGAAAGTCCATTTCAAGATTGTCGATGCCTCCGAGGGCGAACACGGCAACGTCAAGGTGAAGGACGACGATAAGCGCTTCTTCATCATCCACGAGGACCAGCCGATCGCATTCGATGAAAATGGCGAACTGGTAATCCATTTCCAATACCGCGCCGACCCGGAGAAAGGCAGCAAGCAGGAAGGATCCTGGCGCGACTTCCGCAATGCCGAGGCGGTCGAAGTCATTTTAAAGGCCTTGCAGGCAATTCAGGGCGAGAACGCGACTGCCGCCACTTGCCTGCAGCTCTTCCAGGCTCCCGCACCAACGGAGAAAAATAAAAGCCGGCCGCTACTGGCCAAGTATCTCAACCAATACACGGCGCGAAACACGATGGATTACTTCATCCACAAGAACCTGGGTGGCTTCCTCCGGCGCGAACTGGACTTCTATGTCAAAAACGAGGTCATGCGCCTCGACGACCTCGACCAGGCCGACGCGCCTGCCGTGGAAAGTTACCTCGCCAAGCTTAAAGTGCTCCGCAAAATCGCCCACAAGCTGATCGACTTCCTGGCACAGCTGGAAGACTTCCAGAAAAAGCTCTGGCTGAAAAAAAAGTTCGTGGTCGAGACCAACTACTGCATCACGCTCGACCGCGTGCCGGAGGCACTTTACGACGAAATCGCGGCTAACAACGCCCAGCGGGAGGAATGGGTGAAGCTGTTCTCAATTGATGAGATTGAAGCAACGGAAGGAGATTTGGCAGAAGCTGGAAAGCCGGGCTACTCGGAGCCGCTAACCGTGGGATTCCTTAAGGCTAATGATAAGCTGGTGCTGGATACGAAGTTCTTTAGCGAAGATCTTAAGGAGCGGTTACTCAGTTGTGTTGACGATTTTGATACGAGGAACGAGACACAAATCGTCAATGGAGATGCCTTTCACGTAAGTAACCTTCTTTGCCGTTACTTATCGCAGCAGATTGATTCTGTCTACATTGACCCGCCATATAACACGGGCCAAGATGGATTCTCTTATAAAGACTCCTATCAGCATTCGAGTTGGGCAACTTTTATGAAGCAAAGCCTCACCGCTTTTCGCGGTTTGTTAAAACCAAGCGGCACACTTTTTTGCTCAATTGGCAACCATGAGGTTGCTAACCTAATGATCATTGGGAAAGAAGTTTTTGGACTTGATAATCACTTTGCCAGTTTAAGTTGGAAGGCTCGGGTTAAACCCGTTAATATTGGTGATGCAAAATTAAGGCCCCAGAAAGAAAACGAATTTGTCTTAGGATATGAACGAGAAAAGTCTAAAGCCCTAGGCTACCCCATTTTTAGTGGATCGGAGAGAACATATCCTCACGAATTAAATGGTAGAAAATATCGAACTGCTACTATACTAAAATCAAACAGGGGTGCGAATCGTCGAGACACGATGACATTTGAGATTGATGGATATTCTCCTCCGGAAGGTCAACGCTGGCAAGGAGGGCAGGATTTCATAAGAGCCTTACATGATGCCGGTTATATCGAATATAATGATGGGACCCCAATGAGGCGATATTTTGAGGATGAAGAATCAGCTGAGCATGATCCATTTTATTGTTATATTGACACTGAGCTTTCCGGAACGTCGGAAGGAGGAAAAAACAGACTTAATCATCAGGTTGGTAATCAGCATGGATTCGACACTGTCAAACCTGTCGAGTTGATTCAATATATCCTCAAAGCGACTTCTCCCCAAACCGGATTGATTGCTGATTTTTTCGCTGGAACAGGAACAACTGCTGACGCAGTGATCAATATTGGAAGGGAATCAACAGATAAGCCGAAACTTTTACTCTCGGAAATAGGGGCGCATCTATTCAGCACCTTGATTCCAAGACTTAAAAAGATTACTTACGCGCAGGACTGGAAAGACGGCAGACCCACCTCCCGCGACACCGGCATTTCCCACTGCTTCAAATACATCCGCCTGGAATCCTACGAGGACACGTTGAACAACCTGACCTTCGAGCCGGATCCGAAACGAACGGAAACCATCGGCAGCAATCCGGCACTGAAAGAAGACTACATGCTGCGCTATCTGCTCGACATCGAGACACGCGGCAGCCAAAGCCTGCTCAATATTGATGCCTTTGCCGATCCAACCGCCTACCAGCTCTCGGTGAAAAAGCCCGGCTCGGACGAGCAGGAATCGCGATCCGTCGATCTCATCGAAACCTTCAATTATCTGCTTGGGCTGCGTGTCACGCACTATGCCGCACCGCAGAGCTTTAGCGCCAGCTTCAAGCGGGCGCCCGACCCGGAACTGCCCGACGACCAGCACACCAAGCTCGTCGTCGACGGCGCGATCCAGCAAGACGACGACGGCCCGTGGTGGTTCCGCAAGGTCGAAGGCTGGGTGCCGAAAAACACCTCCATCCCCGACCATGTCACCCGCGAGACAGCCCATGCACACAACCACAACATGGAGCGCATTCTCATCGTCTGGCGCAAGCTGACCGGCGACCTGGAGCAGGACAACCTCATGCTCGACACCTGGTTCCGCAAACACGGCATCAGTACGCAGGACTACGAGTTCGACACCATCTACGTCAACGGCAGCAACAACCTGCCCAACCTGAAGCAGGACGACGAACACTGGAAAGTCCGCCTCATCGAGGAAGACTTCATGAAACGCATGTGGGACACCAATGACGCATGAATATGAAACACTAAACTATGAAGAAGGAACACTATGCATATTACTCAAATAAGGCTTAAAAATTTCCGTGCGTTTCAAGATGTAGAAATGCGAGACATCCCTCGCTTCGCCGTATTGGTGGGTGCGAATGGAACGGGAAAATCGACTCTTTTTCAGGTCTTCGGTTTTCTCCGGGACGCAATGACGACCAATGTGAACACGGCACTTTCCAAGCTGGGTGGCAGTCGCGGAATCGATGAGGTGCGGAGTCGTGGAAGTGAAGGAGAGATCGAGATTGAGCTCAAATTCCGCCCTGAGCCATCCGAGCGCTTAGTCACCTATACGCTTTGCATCGGGGAAGAGAACGGACGTCCCATCGTAACCCGGGAAGTTTTAAAGTATCGCCGGGGTAGCCGTGGGAAGCCTTGGCACTACCTTGATTTTTCAAATGGCCGCGGCACAGCAGTCACAAACGAAATTGAAGAGGTCGAGGAAGAGGCTCAGCTTAACCGCGAGGAACAGGTGCTGAAATCGCCGGATCTTTTGGCGATTAAAGGACTAGCTCAATTTGAACGCTTTCCCGCTGTCGTGGCGTTGGGCGATCTGATTGAGAGGTGGCATGTCTCCGACTTTCATATTAGCCGGGCTCGCCCGGAACAAGAGGCTGGCTATGCAGAACATCTATCACGCGAGGGGGAGAATCTTTCGCTGGTCATTGAATATCTTCACAATCGCCACAAAGCCATCTTTGATAAAATTATAGAAAAACTGAAGAGCCGTGTGCCAGGCATCTCCGACGTGCAGTCAAAGCAAACAGAAGAAGGCCGTATTCTTCTTAAATTCCAGGATGGCGCTTTTGAAGATCCCTTCCTTGCCCGCTATGTTTCCGACGGCACCATAAAGATGCTGGCCTACTTAACCCTGCTCTATGATCCGGAACCGCACCCGTTGCTTTGCGTCGAAGAACCGGAAAACCAGCTTTATCCTTCATTGTTGCTGGAACTTGGGGAAGAGTTCCGGGAATACTCCCAGCGTGGAGGGCAGGTGTTTGTTTCATCGCACTCGCCGGATTTCTTGAACGGCATTGAACTCGATGAGGTGTTCTGGCTGCAAAAGATCGATGGCTATACCCAAATCAAGCGCGCCCGCGATGATAAGCAAATTGCCGCTTACATGGCCGATGGCGACAAAATAGGCTATCTCTGGAAACAAGGGTTTTTCGAGGGGGCCGATCCGCAATGAAACAACTAGTCTTATTTCTAGAAGAAGCTTCCGCCAAGGCGGCCTTCGAGGGCTTGCTTCCACGGGTGCTTCCAGAGGATGTCACAGTGCGCTACGTTGTCTTTGAAGAAAAGTCGGATCTGGAGAAGCAGCTTGGAAAACGATTGCGGGGGTGGATTCAGCCCCACACCGCTTTTCTTGTCTTACGCGATCAGGACGCCGCTGACTGCCAAGCCGTGAAGCAAAAACTGGTGCATATTTGTCAGGAAGCGGGCAAGCCCTGTGCCGTCGTCCGTGTCGCCTGCCGCGAACTGGAAAGCTGGTATTTCGGCGAATTGTCCGCCGTAGAAAAGGCACTGGGTATCCCCAAACTTTCCGACCAATCCCGCAAATCAAAATACCGCATTCCGGATGCGATCCACAATCCTTCGTCTGAACTGGCCAAGATCACTAATGGCCGCTACCAGAAGGTCTCCGGCTCCCGTGAGATTGGCAAGTTTCTCAGCCCGAACTCCGCAAATAATGTCTCCGTTAGTTTCGGCCACTTCCTCGCTGGTATTACCAAAGCCCTCACTCATGCCAGCACGTAAAAAAGCCAAAGGCCCGAAGAATCACTCTTTTCGCAACAAGCTGCTGCTGAATCAGTGGTTGATCAGCCTGTTCGGCATTGATCCGCTGGCTGAGCACAAGGAGGGCAATCGAAAGGTGCTGCCCTTCCACGTGCTGGCACGTCCGATTCGCGACCCCAGATTGGAAGGTCTGGATGCGGACAATCTGCATCGCTTCTATCATGAGCTGGTGCGGAGTGACCTGTTCTGGAATGAGTTTAGCGAGGTGACCAAAGAGCAGATCCTCGTTTACGAGCAGAACATCGTCCGGCACACGCAGTCACTGAATGAGAAGCGGCAACGTCCCATCGCATGGAAATACTACCAGTGGCTGACCTTGCTGTTCACAGAGATTTACCTCGACCGCTACTTTCACAATCCCGACAAACTGCTGCAGGATCTCAATGCCTACGTGGATCGCTTCAATGGCAGGTGGCCGGAGTATGCCGACATCAAATACTTTCAACGCGACGAGCTCAATAAGGTGTGCCTACAAAATGCGACGGGGAGCGGCAAAACCTTGCTCATGCACATTCAGATCGGTCAGTTCGAGCACTATGCCGATTTGCACGGCAGCAAGAATGCTATCTCCAGGACTATTCTGATCACACCCAATGAGCGGCTGTCACGACAGCACATCGCGGAATTCTCCGAGAGTAACTTTCCTCTTGTCGAAGTTTTAAAACCCGGAGCCAAATCGGCGTCTTCACTCGGTAGTGTGGATGTCATCGAGATATCCAAACTCCAGGAACAGGAGGGGCCGAACACCATCGCGACCCGCAGCCTGGGGGATAATAACCTGCTCCTCGTGGACGAGGGCCACCGGGGCATTTCCGGGCAAAATGCCAAGAGAGAGGAGAGCGCCTGGTTCCGGCGCAGAGCCATGCTCTCGGAGAAGGGCTTCACCTTTGAGTATTCGGCTACCTTCGAGCAAGCAGTTTCGGGGACCAGTCACGAGGACGATTACGCCAAGATGGTGCTCTTCGATTACTCCTATCGCTGGTTCTACGAGGATGGCTTCGGCAAGGATTACAAAATCGATAATCTGCCACATCCGGATAAAGCCGTGATCGCTCGGTTGGTTGAAAAAGGGAATATCACCAAGGCCACGAAGCTGGCCACCGATCAGCAAGTGGCGGATGCCGTCATGCCCTATTATCTGACGGCTGCTTTACTCAAGTTCTACCAGCAACTCCTGATTTACGAAGAGAACCGCCAAGAATTCGCCGAATTCAATCTGGAGAAGCCGCTTTGGGTTTTTGTCGGTAGCACGGTATCCAAGCCCAAGGGCACCAAGGATGAAAAGGAAATGGCTTCGGACGTCGCCAAGGTCATTTTATTTTTCGCTGAGTTCCTGAACTCGCCAGATAAATCCAAAACACGCATTGGAGAGATCCTCCGAGGGAAAGGGCAGGACACGGGCCTCGCGGATAAGGACGGCAATGACATCTTCGGGAGCGCCTTCAACTATCTGGCCAAAGACGGTGGCGACGAGCAGGCGGTATTCTCCGGCATCCTGACCCGGCTGTTCAACCACGTGGCGGGCGGCACGTTGACACTCGAACGGGTGAAGGGTGACTCCGGCGAAGTCGCGCTGCGTTGCGGTAATGCGGCGGAGCCTTTCGGCCTGATTAACGTCGGCAATGCCAAGGAACTGTGCGACCACATCGAAGAAAGCGGCAAAGACCTCGTGGTCGTCGAAGACAGCGATTTCACAGAGGCTCAGTTTGAGACGGTGAAGGAGTCTTCTTCCCCGATCAACTTGCTGGTCGGCTCCAAGAAGTTTGTTGAGGGCTGGGACTGCTGGCGTGTCAGCACGATGGGACTGATGCACGTCGGCAAGAGCGAGGGCTCGCAGATCATCCAGCTGTTTGGCCGTGGCGTCCGCCTGAAAGGCTACGACTGGTGCTTGAAACGCAGCGGCCACTCACATGCTCCAGCCCGGCCCAACTACATCGAAGAATTGGAGACACTTAACGTGTTCGGGATCGAAGCCGACTTCATGGAGAAATTCCGCGAGTTCCTCAAGGAAGAAGGGCTTCCCGGCAACGAGAAGCGGGTGACGCTCACGATTCCGCTCAATGTAACCTACGATTTCGGCAAGCGCCTGAAGATTTTGAGACCCAAGCGCAAGCGGGACGGCAAGGAATACGATTTCAAGAAAGATGGCCCCGTTCCCCGTGTTGGTGATGTGCCGGACTACCTGGCCAAGAATCCCGTCACCGCCGACTGGTATTCAAGGATTCAATCCGTCCAGTCAAACGGCGCAGCCATCGCCACGAACAAAGACACCCCGTCTTTCCGCGATGCCCAGCTTTCACTGCTGCATTGGGACGCCATCTTCTTCGAGATGGAGCGCTTCAAGCGCGAACGAAGCTGGTATAACATCAATGTCAGCAAAGACGGCCTCAAGAGTCTGCTCAAAGACAACAGCTGGTATGAACTCAGGATGCCAATGAGCCGCTTCGAGCCGAAGAGCTTCGACGATGTCCGCCTGCTCCAGCAAGTCGCCGTGGAACTGGTCAAGCGCTACTGCGAACACTACTACAACTACCGGAAGCGGGAATATATTGAACCGAGACTCGAACTCCGGGAACTCTCTCCGGATGACGACAACTTCCCCAAGGACAAGGATGGGAACCTGATCGACGAGTATCAGTTGATCGTGGACGGCGACGAGACCCAGGTGATCGCCGGGATCGAAAAGCTTGCCGAGGAAATCAGAGAGAAGAAGTCCGACCTCCTCTCCGCCGGAGACCTGTTTGCCTGTTCCTGCGGGAAGCACCTCTTCCAACCATTATTCCACGTCCGCAAGGGCGGTAAGATCAGCATTCTACCTGTCTCGCTCAACGAAAGTGAGTTCGAGTTCGTCAAGGATCTGAAGGCCTGGTCGGAGAAGAATGCAGACCAGCTTCAATCAGAAGGCACCGAGATCTTTCTTCTACGCAACATGAGCCGGGGTAAAGGCGTCGGCTTTTTCGAAGCGCAAGGCTTCTACCCGGACTTCATTCTCTGGATTCTCCGCGAAGGAAAACAATACGTCACCTTCGTCGAACCCCATGGCATCCTCCACGCCAGCGGTCAGGGTGATGAAAAGATCAAATTCCACCAGCGGATCAAGGATGTCGAAAAGCGCCTGAATGATCCAGACGTCATTCTCAACAGTTTCATCCTCTCCTGGACGAAGTTCAAACAGCTCAAATGGGACAACACCCAAGAAGAACTCGAAGCCAAAAACGTCCTCTTCATGACGGATGATAAGGACGGGTATATTAATAAACTTGTGAGTAAGTCGGTTCAGGAATGAAGCCTATGAACCTAAATCCAGTAGTGAGAGGACAGAAATCAGAAGCCACACATCGAGCCTGACTGGATTCTTATCTATCGAAATGAGCCCGAAGCTTTATACATGGAACGCTCCGGAAGCCTCACTCGAACAAGGAATTGGTGAGGTCTTCTTATGGTTTTAGGTGGGCTGCCAGACATGCTTAAAATTATTTTTGGGTGTCCTTTAAAATATATTTACTGGGGCAACTGTCCCGCTTGCAAATCCCAATTTAAACCACACACTTAAAAAAATATGGACGCATACAACACCAATCAAAGCAACAAGAGCGCAGGCCAGTGCCCGGTTCCGCACGGCGGAGCAGCCGGTTCCGCAGGCAAATGCCCGGTCATGCATGGCGGGAATACCTTGATGGAGCAGAAGCCGATGCACTGGTGGCCGAAGTCGCTGAACCTGGATATTCTGCACCAGCACGACAGCAAGAGCAACCCGCTGGGCGAGGGTTTTGATTATCAGGAGGCCGTCAAGACGCTCGATTTTGACGCAGTCAAAAAAGACCTCACTGCATTGATGACGGACAGCCAGGAATGGTGGCCCGCCGATTGGGGCCACTACGGCGGTCTGATGATCCGCATGGCCTGGCACGCCGCTGGTTCCTATCGTATCGGTGACGGTCGCGGCGGCGCGGGCACGGGCAACCAACGCTTTGCCCCGCTCAACTCCTGGCCGGACAATGCGAATCTGGATAAGGCGCGCCGCCTGCTGTGGCCGATCAAGAAGAAATACGGCAACAAGCTCAGCTGGGCGGATTTGATTGTGCTGGCGGGCAACGTGGCCTACGAGTCCATGGGCCTGAAGACTTTCGGCTTCGGCTATGGTCGGGCCGATATCTGGCATCCGGAAAAAGACACCTACTGGGGCGCGGAGACCGAGTGGCTTGCGCCCAGCGACGAGCGCTACAGCGATGTGAAAGCCCCGGAGACGATGGAAAACCCGCTGGCTGCCGTGCAAATGGGCCTGATTTACGTGAACCCGGAGGGCGTCAACGGCGTGCCCAATCCGCTGGAGACCGCCAAGCAGGTGCGCGAGACCTTTGCCCGCATGGCGATGAATGATGAAGAAACCGTCGCCCTCACCGCCGGCGGCCACACCGTGGGCAAATGCCACGGCAACGGACGTGCCGAAAACCTCGGCCCCGAGCCGGAAGCCGCCGACCTGCATGAACAGGGCCTTGGCTGGATCAATCACAAAACCCGCGGCATTGGCCGCGACACCGTGACCAGCGGGATCGAAGGAGCCTGGACCACCCACCCGACGCAATTTGACAACGGCTACTTTGACCTGCTGCTCAACTATGATTGGGAGTCGGTCAAGAGCCCCGCCGGGGCCTTCCAGTGGGAGCCGGTCAATCTGCCGGATGAGAAGAAGCCCGTCGATGTCGAGGACGGCAAGACCCGCTACAACCCCATCATGACGGATGCCGACATGGCGATGAAGATGGACCCGACCTACCGGGAAATTTCCGAACGCTTTGCCCGGGACCAGGCCTACTTTGAGGCAACCTTCGCCCGCGCCTGGTTCAAGCTCACCCACCGCGATATGGGGCCCAGGGTCCGCTACATCGGGCCGGAAGTGCCGGCGGAGGATTTGATCTGGCAGGACCCGGTTCCGTCCGGCTCAAAGGACTACGACGTGGCCGCGCTCAAAGCGAAGATCGCCGCCAGCGGTCTGAGCAT
>Ga0100390_10001777_pt1 | contig 19161 bp, 18 predicted proteins | sample CryGeymeta201514_FD_81540 | JGI IMG/M metagenome (GOLD analysis project Ga0100390, IMG submission 81540) | Groundwater microbial communities from Crystal Geyser aquifers in Utah, USA - Crystal Geyser metaG 2015-14 | ecosystem: Environmental > Aquatic > Deep subsurface > Groundwater | place... | reverse complement strand
CCCTGGCCTTCAAGCAGAACTTTAATACCAAGCTTTGCCGGAGTCTTCATCATTTTGAGATAGGCAATCGTCGACAATCCTCCAAAGGGCTGATCAAGGGCGCGTAGCGTTTCTTCCATGTAGTCGATATAATCCTGCGAGCCGATTTCAACTCGATGAAATGGGATGCCTTCTGCGTGCACAAGAGCTGCAATATCCTTCGTTTCATCGTATGCGGGATCTGCAAACCCCATGGAAAAAACATGCAGCTCTTTTGGATTTGTCACGCGCTTTAATTCGTACAATAGACTTACCGAGTCCACACCACTTGAAAGATTCACTCCGACCGACACATCGCTACGCAAATGCATGCGAAGGCTGCTATCAAGCAAGCCTTGAAAGGCGTCTATATATTCTTGATCGCTTAAACCAAGAATTGGCTCCACGCGCTCAGGTAAATTCCACCAACGTCGAATCGTTGTTTGGCCATTCTTCCAAGTTAAAAGATGACCGCCCCGTAAAGATAAAATCCCCTCAAAAAATGTTTCCGGGCGATGCTCGTAATATCCATACAAAAGATAGTCTGCGACAATCGATTCATTTGGCTTCGAGCTGATACCAGCAGCAAGCAAGGCTTTAATTTCGCTTCCAAAATAGAATGCGCCATTTTGTTCCGTATAAAACAGTGGTTTGATACCAAGGCGATCACGCACGAGTGTAACTGTTTCCTGTTTCAGATCGGCAATAGCAAACGCAAACATACCTAGGAATCTTTCCAGAGCTTTTTCTCCCCATTTCGACCAGGCGGCTAAAACAACCTCGGTATCGGTATGTGATTGAAAAGGATAATCACTCAACTCAGCTCGCAACTCACGATAGTTGTAGAGTTCTCCATTAAACGTAATAACGAATCGCCCATCAGTAGAAGTCATTGGCTGATGCCCAGCGTCGCTTAAATCGATAATGGAAAGACGGCGATGCCCAAAAGCAGCAAACGGAAGTTGTGCTATTCCCTCTCCATCGGGTCCGCGATGCGCAATCGCAGAAATCATAGGACGCACGCGTTCTTCACGCGCGTCTTTTCCGATGATGCCTGCAATACCGCACATGAAAATATTATTTTAACCAGCGCTCCGCAAGAAACTCTGCAAAAGCAAAATCTAAAAGAGTATTAATATCGATCGAGCGATCTTCAGACATGATATGCGCACGCGAATCCGCGCCAAACAAATCATTCTCAAAGATAAGCGAAGTTTTTGTAAGATAAACCGCACCGTTGCGCTGATACACGTCTGGAGCTGCGTGTCGCGAAGCGCTTTCTTTTCCCTCCGTTATATCTGTAAAAGGAAAAATACGATCATCTTCCAAGCGCTTCAATTTTGGAATCGAAACGTCGGTTAGCTTCAGCACGCCCATAACGGAATCGCAACCGGTGTCTTCCATTTTTTGCATACAAGCATCAATATCTTTCGCGGTTCGAAATGGACTCGTTGGCTGAAGAATCATTACCGCGTCATACTCTTTTCCTTCATGCTCTTTCATCCACTGAAGCGCATGCTGGATTACCGGGATGCTCTTCGCTTCATCCGTAGCAAGATCCGCCGGACGTCGAAAAGGCACAGGCGCTCCCCATTCTTTGGCGACGCGTTCAATTTCTTCATCATCCGTGGAAATAATAAAATCCGTCAGGAGATTGCTCCCCTTTGCCGCTTCAATGCTCCAAGCGATAAGCGGCTTATCGCCTAAAAGGCGAATGTTTTTTCGCGGGACTCCCTTTGAACCGCCCCGGGCTGTAATGACTCCAAGTACTTTCATAAAGTTTATGTGCTATGTCCTAAAACGGCTAAAACTTCAAGAGCAATTGCATCTTCCGTCATGGCCATGGATTCTTTGGTCGCACCGCCGATATGCGGTGTGAGAAGAAGGTTCTCATGCGTCTGCGCATATTCCACAAGCGGATTCTGTTTCAGATGCTCCCCTTCTGGATCTTCATTATCCATAACATCGATAGCCGCACCAGCTAAGCGATCGCTTCGCAAAGCATCAAAGAGCGCGGATTCATCCACGAGCTGCCCGCGCGATGTATTCACAAAGAATGCTCCCGGTTTCATAGCTTGAAATTGTTCCTTACTGAACATATGTTCATTCTCCGGACGAAGATCAACATGGAGAGAGATGATATCTGATTGCTGAAGGAGGTCTTTCTCAGACAGCATCTCAATCCACGAAGGGATTTTGTCTTTTGATTGATATGGATCCGTTCCCACAATACGCGCACCCATTGCGTGTAGAATTTCCGCCACACGAATACCTAGACGACCGCATCCAACGATCCCAACCGTTTTGCCGCTAATCTCCGATCCGATGAAACGCTGTCGATCCCAGCCACCTTGCAACACATGCTGGTTAAAACCCGGAATACGTCGAATAAGTGAGAGAAGCAAAGCAACCGTATGTTCAGAAGTTGTATAGACTTTCTCCGTGATGTCGCGCCGGCCTTTGAGACTCACAATTTTAATACCGCGACGCTCCACGTCTTCCAGATCAATATGATTCAAGCCCGTTGTAGGCGAAGCAATCACTTGAAGATTTGGCACCTTATCCAAAAGCTCCTTTGTAACCCGTCCAAGACGAATTACTATGACGCGAGCATCAGCCAGCTCTTCCGCTTGTCGCTCCCCAGGCAAGCGCTCGGATGAAACAGATCCAAGTTTTGCATAAAGCGCTAAAGCACTCGGGCTATACTGTTCTGGTTCAAGAATAACTGTGTAAGACATGATGTTTGGCCAGTTAGTAAGCAAGACGCTTTTGAACCTCAACTTGTATGGAGGCGAGTGTGGCCGAAATACGCTCCCCCGCTTTTCCATCTCCAAAAATAGGATCAGACTCATATCGACCATGCGCAACTTGCTCGCGTATCATCGACTCGATGATTGCCCGATCATGAGCCACGTCATAATAGACATTCTTCCCATGTTCACGGCCATGTTGACGGGAACCAACAAGTACCGCAGGCGTTCCTAGAAAGCTCCCTTCGCGAATAAACGAAGAAGAATTTCCAACGGCACACACGGCATTTGCAAGAACCTTCACGTACAATTCCGGATTAAAGTTCTTAATGAAACGAATCTTTGCATCAGGATGATGTTCACGAAACACGCGCATCCCTTTTGAAATCGTATCTGAGCCCGCATCGATATTAGGCCAGAGAGCAATCATTTGTATTCCTGTGGCATGTGCAGCCTCAATCGTTTCCATGATTTGGTCATAGCCGCTCTGATATTCGGTGGTTACCGGATGTTGCGACATGAGAAGATAAGGTTTTGTTACATCAATCGGCGCCCCAACTCCCACATAGTCAATTAAATCCATTTCCTCCTTCGTGAAGGTCGTATCCGTTTCAGCGACAATATCTATCGCGGGACAACCGGTCATCACAACGGTGTTCGGATGCTCGCCCATTTTGATAATACGCTCAGCGCTCAACTGCGTCGCGGGAAAATGAATATGAGCAAGTTTTGTGACAGCATGACGAACAGATTCATCAATGGAGCCCGTAACCTCACCCCCCTGCGTATGAGCAACGGGAATATTCATATAGCTCGCAGCAATAGCGGTTGCCATGGTCTCAAATCGATCGGCAATCGTAAGAACAATATCCGGCCTTAAAATATCAAAAGCGCTTGTTAGTTCAATAATCCCAAGTCCAACCGACTTCGCCATTGTAAGCGGCGTTTCTCCCTCAACGGACATATGAACTTCCGCATCAATCGGGAATCCATCACGACGAATAATATCAACCGCTTTCCCATGTCGCTCAATAAGCAAAGCCGAACCTGCCACAATTTGGAGCTCCAAAAGTGGATGATTTTTAATTTCTCTTAATGCCGTCTTAATCCGAGCGTAGTTTGCACGGTTGATAATAACGACACAGATTTTTCGTTTAGAAGGAGTGTTCATAGAGCAGATCCAATACTCTCATTTGAGATTGGACTAAACTTTTGCAAAGCTTGCTTCACCGTTTTTCCTAACACATCCGGGTAACGCTCGGAAGGAAGCCCGTTTAAATACGCTTGCGGCCGCATAGCGTACAGATGCTCCGCTTGCAAAACGGTGCCCGCTGGCAAATCATCGGCAGCACAAAGCGTCTTACGAAAGAGTGGACGAAAAACAGCCTCGTCTTCCTGAAGCGTTTTTTGCTTTGCTCCCATACCGCACTTAACAAGATCACTTTCCAATACCTCTTCACGATAGGTCTCGTCTTCCCGAACGCGCTGAACACCCTGTACAAGCGTGCGGAGCTCCTCCGGCACAAGAGAAACTTTATGATCAGATCCCCAAAGCGTACGATCAAAAGAAAAATGTTTTTCAATAACACGCGCTCCGAGCGCCGCTGCCGCAATCGCGGATTCTGTTCCAATGGAGTGATCCGAAAATCCCGTAGGCAGTCCGTAGCGCTCGCATAAAAAAGATATTGTCTCCAAATGGAGATCTTCCGGCGGACAGGGGTAACGCGACACGCAATGCAAAATAACAATTTGATCCGTTTTTTCTTTTAAGAAATTGACCGCTAAGTCGATCTCCTCAAGCGTGCTCATGCCCGTACTTACAATGATAGGCTTCCCGCTCCTCCGAAGATAATCGAGCATGACAAAATCTAAAATGTCTCCAGAACCCACTTTCCAAAAAGGGACATTTAAAGCATCGAGCTTTTGCGCAGATGCGCGGCTCATCGGGGTAGAAAAAAATGGGATACCAATTTTATCGCAAGCCTCCTTAAGTGGCTTCCAAAATCCATCCATCGGAGTGACGTCTTCGTTTCGCTTAACCCAGCGATAGCGATCTGACCCTTTAAAGTGCGGGGAAACAACCTCGACATTTGCCTGCTCATCTTCAACGGTATGTGTTTGATACTTTACGGCATGAGCACCGGCATCTTTCGCCGCCTGAGCGAGCGCAATCGCATTTCGCAAATACTCATCAACAGAACGTTCATCTTCCGATTGAATAAAATTCTTCCCAATCTCCGCAATCACAAAAACAGGCCGGTCTTCCCCAACCCACGGTTCTTGCGAATTTGTACCGATATTAATAGGATTCATGGCGAAAAATGGCTTACCGAAGCTTAGATCGCGCCGACTTGATCGTCAACCCAAATGGACGGCCCCACGCAAACATCTTCTGAGCTCGTACCCCGGTTATACCGTAACAGATTTATCGTTTGAAACGGATCTTAAAAAGATCTATAAGCGAGCTTAGAGCATCTTTTGATAAGCGTACGCGACTATCTTCATCATTATGCCATATGACAGGTATTTCGCGTATAGAAAGCTTGAGATTCTTGGCGATAAAAAGCAGCTCAGCATCATAACTCCAACGATCAATTTCTGCCTTGCTGAATATGCTTTGAGCCGCCTCCGCCGAAAAACATTTGAACCCACAAGTAAAATCCGTGACTTTTACACCAAGGATATGCCTAGCAAGTAATGTGTACGCTTTGCCCAATGTTTCGCGAAACAATGGTTGTCGTTGAGTAATTAATGCATCTCGACTCTTTCTGGTGCCTATCAAGACGGGGTGCCCTACATCCATATCCGGAATAAACTTTTCGATTTCTTGAATCGGTGTGGACATATCCGCATCCATCATTAATCTATATGCCCCCGGTCGCTTCCAACATGCCTCTTTTCACGGCATGACCCTTGCCTCGATTTTGACCATACGTAACGAGCCTCACCTTTGCCGGGCATGTAAAGCCTCTCACTAAGTCAGCCGTACGATCTTTGCTACCATCATCAACGAACACAATCTCCAGATTAGGAAAATAGCCCTGAGCGTAAAAAGTCGTAATTGAAGCAAAGGTTTTATGAATTCTCTGCTCTTCATTATAAACTGGCACAATGATAGAAAAAGATGGTGGCATAGACTTCATGACAACGATAAATCTCGAATGAGGATATCTTGATGTAGATACTTGGAACAGAGCAGGTTCGTATAGATTTTATAATTAAACCTGTTCTTGATAAAATCTTCCACGTCACAAATCAGAAGCAACCGCTCGTCTTTTTGGCTGATCTCAAAAACACAATATCCGATTCTCTGGAGCATCTGGATGAATTCCACAGGATCCTGACCTAAGCGCTGCAAGCGTTCCGGGGCATACTCAGTCATAATCGTGGGACCAAGCTTTTGCAAGGTGCCTATCATCCCCGATAAAGCGAGTCCTTCAGCGCCCTCGATATCCATTTTAATAAAATCGACCTTGGAAATACTTCTCTTCTCCATAAAGTCATCCAAAGTACAGGTTGTGACCTTTATAAAATCTGTCTGCGTATCTTGGCTTAAAAGAGAATGTTTCATCTTATTCTCACTTGATAAAAATAGACGCTCTTCTCCAGCATGCGATGAAATCGCTAGGGGGAAACACTGCGTGTTCACAATGTTATTTGCATGGATATTCGTTTTTAATACTTCATACGTTTTCGGCTCCGGCTCGAATGCTAAAATCTGGCCCTCGTTACCAACACGTCGCGAAGCTATCAAGGTGTAATAACCGATATTTGCTCCAATATCAACCACGGTCATACCGGGACGAATCATACTTCTCATGATTTTAGTCTCACTAGCTTCATATACTCCAAAAAGTAAAGCTGCGGGTAGCACCGGATCGTTTGCTTGAAAATGCAATGTGCCCTCGGGCAAGGTAATGCCGGGCGGGAGTAAATACAGAAGTATGCGATCCAGCAAAAAACGCAGCGGCTTCGGTTTGAACAAGACAAGATAAACAAAATCAGAAGTCCCCTTCGGAAGAAGGGAAAACACCCATCGAATACATCTTAGGATACAAGCCTTGCTTTTTTTCCAAAACATACGTCAATTGATTAGTTGGTCAGTTGAAAAATCTCTACTCCTCCGTGCTCATAAACTTTCACCAGCCCATCGAGGTTGAGCGAAGGAGAATTACCTATACGCCTATCCTCCGGCCCATAATAAAGGTAATCAAGCTTGTAAGGAATGGCGTTGCGAGAAGAAGCGCTTCTAAATATTTGGTGGTACTCTTGAGCCTTTTGTTCGACCGCCCTAGGAAGAGAGGTGGAACGATTTGCTAAAAACATACTATCCGCACCCCGATCTGTATAATAGGCGGTAAAAAAGTATATCCCCGCGTCTTGTATATACGCTCGGAACGCCTCCGTATCCAAGCCATAAACATTAGCCATGAACATAGCTCGCTTCCATATCTCGGACGTCGGTGCAACCGTATTAAAACCATTCTGTAAAAAAACGTTCTTATTTGAATGCAGAGCAATCCCCGAAGCGCTGTCGACCGAAAGAGAGCCTATAACGGCATCCTTGGGAACATGTTCGTCTAACCAACGGTAACTCTGGAGTATGTCTTCAGAAATCAGATAATTCTGATGTTTTCGAAGACTGAACTGGTATTGTCCTAATAACTGAATGCCAAGAAAGACACAGAGCAAGAACCAGGCAAGGGGCTTGAACCACGAGCGCAACACGAGGCGTGGCGCATCTACTATATGTAGCGCTAGTAAAAAAAATGCAAGAGCCAGATAAAGTAAAACGGTTCTATACCAATGGTCCGGCTGCGGACTGTACCCAAGCACGAGCTGAACATTAACGGTAATAAAATAGGTAAAAAGACCTGTAATAACGAATGCTGTGGAAATACGTTTCGCCTTATGACGACTCAACCAGAGTGTGCCTCCGAGTATCCCTAACTTGATATATGTTTGCCAAACCGTTTTCCATCTCAAGAACCTTCCTTGCTCGACATCCAAACGCTGAAGGAGATCTCCATATGAAGCGAGCTGTTGTAATTGATAAAAGTTCATCCAAAAAGGAATGGAACAGAGGATCCCAATACACCCGATCGCAACCACTTTTACAACTATGTCGAGTCTCCGTAGAAAAAGTACATATATTAAAAACAGACCCAAGGTGACAGTAAATGCCGTCCAATCATAAAAATACGTGTAAAATAACGATCCAAACCCTATTCCCGCAAGAACAGCATCTCGCCACGCGCCCCTGTTTAAAGCTCGAAGCGTAAACAGTACCGTCATTCCATAAAATAAAAACGTTAGTTTTGGATACTCAATCCGTGAGAAATAAAGTAACGCGTTTCCCTGAAAAGGAAAGAGAGCTTGAAAAAAGCCGCTTAGCGAAGCAAAGGATGTCGGGGGAAGCCCCTGGAACGCAGCCGGAACAAGTAAAAACACCGCGGCAAAAAACAAGGATGCGGTTTTACGCCCCGTTAGTTCCTTTGCGATGGCGAAAACAGCAAGAAAAATCAAAGCCGGAAAAACGAAGTCAGCTAATATAACTCCAGCTTCAAATGAGCCAAGCGCCCTTCCCAGCCAGCCGAGTAAAAGCGGACTCGCTATCGACAGAAATGCTGGACTGTCCCTGTATTCATAATTATTTACGTCCCCGATTAACCACCTGCCCTCAAAGGCTTCTTTTGCACGAGGGTAATACGCAATCGCGTCATCAGGTCGGCCGATTTCCGTAATTGGATAGGACGTTGAATGAGAATTATTGAAATCAAAATGATAATTAAAAGCGTAGTGACTGACATAGATCAACCCAATAAGTATGGCAAAAAAAATTGCGAGCTTATTACACGACAAGCGACCCCACAGGGTGCGGACTATACTTCGCGTTTTCGTGCCACGCATATCAATGAAACGCCGAAAGGTAAATTCCAACTGGGCAGGAGCAGCGATTCGAGAGAAAAAAACCAAGTAAGCACCCTATTAATACCTCGTGCTGGAATGGATAGGTCCTCTTCATGCTGATGAACGCCAAACACATTCCTAAAAAAACGAACACCCCATATAAGCGGAAACAGAAAAAAATTATAGTAACTCAATTTGAGTATTTCAAGTTCTGAATTCGCGTGTAACAAACTTTGCAGTTGCTTCTTCGTATATCTGCGGTGATGCCTCAACGAAACATCATAGCCCGTCCAAAGAAAGTTGAAGGCCGGAACCGTGATCACAACAATCCCCTCAGGCGCAAGCATATCCTCGATGCGCTTAATGCTCCGGGCATCATCTTCAATATGCTCCAGAACATCAAGAAGCGTGATCAACTCAAATGTCTCGTGTAGAGTCGCTTCAGGGAACGACCCTGAAACGGCTCTGAAAGCCGGATATTTACTGCGTACGAACCCCAAGGCCGTTTCGGACATATCCAAGCCGGTCACGGATGCCGCATGTGAAAAAAGGAGGGGAATATTCCCACCGGTGCCACAACCAATATCAAGCGCGCTTCCGATTTTTTTCTCGATATATTTGGTCAAAACACGATCGATGATACGGCGTCTAGCAACAAACCACCAGTGTGTCTGTTCCACCTCACTCACCCTTTTATAGACACTCTGTTCCATAATGTGTGCAGATTTGCTAACACCGATTTAAAGATCTTCATAGAAAGCGAATAGAACTATATCAGCATTTTTTCAAATGAAATGCAATTTTACGTGAAAACATTCGTTTCAAGAGCCCTCTTCTAAATCTTATTTTTTTATGAAACGGCAAACGTATGAAACCTTCGGAATAATATCGATCAACTTCCATAAGCTGATCACCCAACAACTTCGTGACCAATCCCTCTGAAAATAAAGCAACGTGATTGTTCTTTGCGCTGTAGGATTCAACATCACCAGTAAGAAGATATTTCACACGATTAACAAAACTTGTAGAGAACGGAATTGCGAAAAACACGTCCCCTCCTTTTTTGGTAACGCGAACCGCTTCACGAATGCAGTGCCACGGGTTTTCCAAGTGCTCAAGCATTTGTAGAAGAAAGACAACATCAACGCTCGCATCTTCTAATGGAATTATCTCCTTGGAGACATCGAGAAGATGCAACTCTGGGGCGATGCCAATAAAGTCAGTGTCAAGATAGCTCTCTAGATCAATAGCAATTATATTCTCAAAGCCTGCCTGTACTAACCGCCTCTCTGTCTCCCCGCTCCCCGCTCCAATATCTAAAATTCTTGAATGTTTCGACTTATCCCTCATCCAAGTTTCCAGCAGTCCATCCCGAAGACACCAAGAAGGCTGTGCCATATGCATTTTTCTTCTCTCCGCGAATGTCGTCCCCTTTAGTGCCAACCCCATACCTTCTAGCTATTAGCTTTTTTATCAGCAATAATCTGAATCCATCCCTCGCCGTGGATGAGGCGCGATCGCAGCGTTTCGTAATCGTAGCGCTCGAATTTCACGCGGCGGATATTTTCAAAACCGGCATCCTCAAACCATTTGCGAATCTCCTTCTCCGTGTAGCGATGGGTATAGGGCGTATAAAGATTATCCAGAATATTGTAACGCTTGTTGGGAGGAACCCCGACCGCCTTGAAAACTTTTTCGGTGACTTCAAACGGAACGAAGCGCATCAGAAAGAACCGGAAGAAATCGTTTGTCATCCACTTCAGACCGCCCTTTCCATACATGGAAAGAAAAATCCTGCCGCCCGGCTTTGTCACGCGGACAAGCTCTTTGAAGCCGTCGAGGGGTTCCGGCATGAGCAAAAGCACGCCCGAACAAATGGCATAGTCGAAATACTTGTCTAAAAAAGGAAGGTCCCCCGCGGATGAATTCATCAGCTCCACGTTGCGGAGTTCTTTAAACCATTCGCGATTTCGGCCTGATTCGAGACCCTTCTCGTTTATGTCCACGCCGATCGCTTTGTCGGCGCCAAGACGGCCCATGGCCACCACGAACCGTCCCTGCCCGCATCCAACGTCCAAACAAACCTTATTTTTAAACCATTCAAGCGGAATCCCCCACTTCTTCTGCCGCATCGGGAAAAGCTCAACGGATTCCTGAAAACGCCGCTCATCGTAAGCACTGAACAGATTATCGTAGATCTTCCGCGTAGAGTCTTCGATCTGTGTGGGCTCGAAATGCCAGTCGTCGCGGATGGGAATGTGAAGGGTAGGAGTTTCTCTCATACGTGAGGAGCTTACGCGCTTTTCTTGTCCGCGTAAAATTGCAGCCATCCTTCGCCATGAAAAAAGCGGGATTTCAGCGTTTCGTAATCGTAGCGCTCGAATTTCACGCGGCGGATATTTTCAAAGCCGGCATCCTCGAACCATACTCGGATTTCTTTCTCCGTGAAGCGGTAGCAATATGGAACATACATATTATCAAGATAGTTATACCGCTTATTCGGCGGAATGCCGATCGCCTTCCACAAGCCTTCCATCATCTTGAACGGGACGACTTTTGCAATAAGGCGGCCAATGTCATTTATCATCCAAACGAGGCCGCCCTTGCCGTATACGGAAAAAAAGAATTTGCCTCCGGGTTTTAAAACGCGAACGAGTTCATCGAAACCTTTTTTCGGATCAGACGTGTGGTGAACCACGCCGGAAGAAATAACATAGTCGAACGTCTTGTCTACAAACGGGATATCGAGAACGGAAGCGATTCGAACGTGCGCGCGATGTTCCAATCCGCGTTCTTTGATACGTGCGCGCGCGGCGGCAACGGCATCTTCGCTGATATCTATTCCTTCAACGCGCTCAGCGCCAAGCTTTGCAAGCGCTACAACAAACCTTCCTCCGCCGCATCCGCCGTCCAAACACGTCTTTCCGCTAAACCACTCCAAAGGAATGCCCCAGCGTTTGTGACGCATTTCAAATAACTCGACGGATTCCTCAAAACGCTTTTGATCGTACGCAGTAAAAAGCGAACCGTATAGTTCCGACGTAGCTTGCTCTTGCTCTTTCAATTTAGGATCGTTCATACGTAGTTTGATTCGGCGGTTTTCCCGTTTCGGCAATCGAGAGAAGGAAGTCCACAACACGTTCGGAAGCATGGCCATCCAAAACACCGGAAAACCGGTGAACCAGATTTTCGCGCTCTGCTGCGCGGATCTGCGGGTTCTCCAAGGCAGCGTTCAGCGCGGCACGCAACTCAGCAAAATTCCGAACGATCGTTACGGCACCCGTTGCTAAAACGTTACTATAGTACTCAGTTTCATACCATCTCGCAACCGACTGGCGATGCGGCAGCCGCTCTTTTCCGTCAAACGCGATCACAATACTCGGTTTCCCGCAGGCGGCCGCATCGATCGCCAATGTTGAGGCCGTCGTAACCATGACGTCGCATGCATGAAGCGTATCGGCCAATCGAAGGTATTGCGGACGCGAATAGTCCCATTGATCATAAAACGCCGGCCGCGGAGTATTTTCGCGATCGATATACGCATGCACCCGTCCCGCAACGGAATCGAACTTCCGATCGTCGTTTTTGTATCCGAAATGAGGACGCACCCAAACCTGCGCGGATAAAACGAGCTCTTGGCGATTGATCATGTCGAGGATCCCCTCCACAATTTCCGGATCGTTCGGCGTCACCTTCCCTTCCGAACCAAAGAGGATTGTTTTGCGGGCGGGATCAAGATGGGCTGCTCCCAACATCTCCTTGCGAGAACGTCCTTCCATCCTATCAAGATAAATATCAAATTGAGGAACACCGATTTCAAAGATCTCCTTTTCCGAATGCATCTGATACTTTATCGCCTCTTCTTTCATATAAGGACCCCACACCAACACATAATCGGTCAAAATGCGAAAGCTTGTTTTTGACATATTATCCCAACTCTTCACAAGACCAACCGTGGGAACGCCCTGAGCTTTCGCAGCTTTTATATAAAAACTATCCCAATGCTCCATAGGGTTCGTCAGAAAGACGAGATCTGGATTGTATTTTTTTATTTGTTCAGAAACAAAACTCGATGGGGGGCAAAGACGATTATCAAACCAACGTGAAAGCTTTCGCAAAAAAGGAAGGCATGCCAGAGGCCGCCAAAACCAGAGCTGTACCCATAAACGCCATGGCTTCACCTTGTCTGGATCGTAAATGCCATACATGGCCGTAAATCGAATCGTACGATTCCAAATCAAATTATGATTCAATCCCATGAATATTTTATCAAGCTTCGTCCATTCGGGCGTTTCCATGGGAATGAATTCAACATTCGGAGCTCCGAACTCACGTAAAAAATCCGGATCTTTCCAAGCCGGCGTCGCAATCACAAGATGGCACCTGCTCTCTTTAAGCAGGCTATAGATTTTCGTCTGGAGAATATTTCGCGCAAGAAATCCCCGCGAGAGCGTAATAAAAATAGTCTTCATGCAGAAAAGGTTACACGACGGAACAAGGCAGTCCAGAGCCGTTTCATCGCCATACGATCGAAATGATCAAAGACTAAGAGATCTTTGAATGAAAAGCTGATTAAATGATGCTTCTGCCGCAAACGGCGTTCTCGTAGCCAAATAATCAAAGCTGTAGCAAGGTGGTTCTCAAGAACGGTTCCATAGACCCAAAAAAGCCAGGTAAATAACGGTAGAACAGACATGGCTAAGATTGTTCCTAAAAGAGAAAGCTTGAATAAAAATTTCTGCTCAGACAGGGCATATAGAAGCGTTCCATGACTGGTAGAAATTGCGTTCAAGATCTGACTGAAAGAGAGCAGCCAAAACACGGGAACGGCTGCGTTATACTGCGGAGCGAAAATGGCAACGACAAGTGGTGCGCCGATACCTGCAAGTAAAACAATCGCAGAATTCAGCCAAACAGAGTATTTCGACATGCGACGCGCAACAGAGGAACTCGTCTTAGGCTCCGAAGAAAGCCTCGCCATAATCGGAAAAAGAATTTGACGAAATGGCAAAAGAAACCCCAAGAAAGAGTTCATCGTTGATGCAAAGGACAAAAGGGCAACAGCTTCAAGCCCAAGAAAAAGACCGACAATCCATTGATTAATTCCGGAAAACAAGCTTCCGGTTAACATACGAAAAATTTCCCACCTCCCCTGACCCGCTATGAAACGAATATAGGATCGGATCATGCTGACAAAACTTACAGAGATCAGCGTCACGCGAAATAAGGCTGGTGAAATAAGGATACCTCCAACAGCCTTCGCGGCTACATAAGCCCAGAGAAGCGCCGGAACGCTCATGGCGTGGGTAAAGAAAAGTCCAGCAACAATCGCAAGCCGGACGGCATTTTCAAGAATATTCGCTTTTGCGAACCAGCTAAATTTTTCTTCCATTTGCAGGGTTGAATCAAGCAGCGTGCGAATGCTCGCAACGGCGATCCAAACGACAAGCGGTAAAAAGAACTGATCAAGAAGCTCTCGATATTGTCCGCCAAGAAGGGTGCGAAACCAAAAAAGGAGCACGACAATAAAACCCGTAAACAACACTTTTGTAAGAGCGAATCCGCCATAAATAGAAGCGAAGTCCTTCCAACGTTTTTCTCCTCTTGCACGTGCGCCTTGCGCAACAACCAGATCATCAAGCCCAAAGCCGGAGAGCGCAAGCACCGGGCCCGACACGGAAAGAGCGAGCGTGATAAGTCCGTAGTCGTGCAAACTTAAACCATTAATAATTAAATAAAAAGAACCGAGCGAGAATACTTTTAAAATAACTCTCGAACTCATGATGATAAAACTTCCACGCGCAATGCTGGAAAAAATGTCCTTCATAGTTTTTTAAATACTTCCGACAATTTTTGCGCTCTCTGGGCCCAGCTATTCGATACGGCCAAATCAAACCCAGCCTGAACGCGCACAGAGTCCCCTTTTACAGCTGTGTGAATAGCTTTTGCAAGCTCATCCGCGTCATCCGGTGGAACGAAATAAACCTCCCGCTCCGTTACAAGCTCTCGAATAGCGGGAAGATCGCTCGCAATTACGGGACGCTTGGATGCGAGATACTCCCATAACTTAATAGGCGAAGTCGTAAAACGCGAGTGCCAAGATTTCCCTGAGTTCGGGAGCGCGAGACAGTCTGCGGCTGCAAGATACTGCCGTACTTCTGCCTGAGGAACATGCGGGATCAACAGAACCTTTTCAAGCCCATGTGTTTTGACATAGGTTTGCATTTTTGCAAAATCCGCATCCGTTCCCCCAATAAGCACAATGCGCTGTTCTTCGTTGAGCTTTTGAGAAGCGTCTGCAAGAACATAAGCGCCTTTCCAGTCGTAAAAATGCCCCGTATACACAGTATACTGGAGCGCATCGTCCCAACCTAACTCCTGCCGAGCTTTTTGCTTCGCAATCGGCTGTTCATAAGGAGCTATATCAATTGCATTTGGAGAAACAATAGTCTTGTCTGCAACTGCTGTTCCCCAAATGCGCATCGCTTCCTGTTTCTTCCACGCATTTGTCATGACAAACAGGTCTACACTTCGTACAAGAGATTGATGTTTTTCAAAAAATCCTTCCGAGACGTCATGTATTTCAAGTGCCAGCTTCCAAGCCTTTTTAGAAAAGCGCTCCGCAAGAAACTGATCTCGAGTAAATACAACGGCTTGCTCATCCGGTACATGCTTCGCCCAATGAAAAACCGATCGGATGAACGTCCATTCCATCAGAAAAAAACCGAGGCGGCTTCTTCCAAACCGTGAAGAAAGGAAGTCTACGACTGGAAGCTTGATAATAGGAAGATCTGTTTTGAGTCCATAATATAATTTTGCGGACTCCTTTATGAGGTTTTTTCGATCCGGAATCACGAGCGTCACATCATGTCCAAGATTAAGAAAAGCTTCGCACATCTTTGCGATTTGCCAGCCATGTGCTTTCTCCGTTGGAAAACGCACATTCATAATAAGATAAAGCTTCATGCGAGTGGTTTGGAAAATTCTGCCATCACGGTTTGTCCAAGATTCTGTATTCGCGAACCAGCGATTTTTCGGTCCAGAGCATGCAGCCATTCAATGGAAAACCAGAATTTCGGAATCCCATACAAATGTAATGGCGGGAACATGGTCGTCGCCCGGCTTTTTATGAATGTAAAACCAGCATCTTCCACCCGTTTTTTCCAAACCGGAATCGGATGCACATGCGCATGCGCATCCGGATGCCAAGCTCCTCCGTACTGATGCGGCACGCGCTCTTTCCAAGGCTTTAACAGACGCCCAAGAAAACTCATCGCGTCTTCAAAATGATCATGTGTCGCAGGAAAGGTGATGAGCATTCTTCCTCCGGGGCGCAAAACACGAAAAAGTTCTTGCAGAAAAACATCTGGATGTTGGACATGCTCAACAATATCGATTGCAAGAACAGCATCAAACACGCTGGGTTCAAAAGGAAGCTCTTCAACATTTCCTTCAATCACGCGCACATGTTCTACACCTTGTGTCTGAAGCATGTGCCGAGCACGTTCCAAGCGGTCTGTCTGAATTTCAACTCCGACCATCTCCTGAAAATTCCCATGATACACAAGTGCCTGCGGACCATCACCAAAGCCTACGTTTAAAACCCGCTCGCTTTTCTGTAAAGGAAAAAATTCCGGGTAAACCCGGCTACTTAATAGTTTCCCGCTTAAATAGGCGAATTCAGGCTTGAGGGGGTTCATAAGCTGTACCAAGAGTCCATTGACGTAGGCGCTCCCTAATAATCAGTAGATGATAGCGCGCAAAACGCAGATGATGCTTGAAGGGGAGCACTCCTCCTGCACGCCCATACCTTACGGCCAAATAGAGCGCAACGCAAAAAATCCAGCCGGCATACATAAGGTTCTTTCTCACGCTTCTCGCCATGACTTTGAAAGCGGGTCGTTTCAATACAGGCTTACTAAAAGCCAAGTGAATATAGTACCTATCCTTTTTATATTGTTCATCAAGCGAACCCCATGGGGTATAAACCGCTCCAGCTAAATTTTCTCCCTTTACGTTCTCATGCGTTTTAAGATGCTCATGCACCTTCTTTCCTCTCGCCCACTCTGCCGTAGATTTTCGTACCAATCGAAGAGTAAAATCAGGGAGAAAATAAGCATGACGAATAATAGCGCCGGAGAGAACGGGGATTTTACTGGCGCGATACGCAATATTTTTTTGATTAAGGGACACCGCCTCAGATATCGCTTGTATTAAAGTTTCGTCGGCGTATTCATCCGAATCAATCCAAAAAATCCAATCATGCGATGCCGCCTCAAAGGAGCGCCTTCTCACAGCCGTGAAATCATCAATAGGTCCCGGCGTCTCGGACTGCGCAAGAATGCGCGTACCGAACTCTCGCGCAATATCGAGTGTCTCATCCGTACTTCCACCATCAAGAACAAGGATCTCTTCAAAAGCTTGCACGGATTCCAAGCACCGCCGCACATGCGCTGCAGAATTGTAAGTCAAAATAGTTACCGTAGCCGGAATGCGTTTTTGAAACATAGCTAAGGTTTTCGTCCTGAGGCATAAACAAGATCACCGAGCGTTCGAAAAGGACGAGCAAGAAGTTGAAAAAGGAAGACATGCCATTTCTTCGGCATTTTGATCCAACGCCATTTAAAGTAACCGGGCTTGGCCTCGACATGTACATCCTTAAATCCTGCTTCCGTGAGCATATACGTGCATTCAGGAACGGTAAATTCACGGACGTGCCCGGTAAAATTCTTTCCCTGCGCGATATAGTCGCCAATATCCCAATTCGGCGATCGACCAAGAGCGAAGCGAATACGCTTAAGCAGTGAGGCTAGATTCGGCGTCGTAAAGACAAAGTGTCCTCCCGGAGCGAGTACGCGAAATGCTTCATGAAACAGTAATTGCTGTATTCCATGCACATGCTCAATAACAGCGTTACATACGACGAGGTCGAATGAACCATCCGGGAATGGAAGCGGATCTTCGAGATTATGTCGAATAACTTCAACACCGGAGGTGTCCCATGCTTGTTGCAAAGTCTGAAAAGCTTCCGGCGCAACATAAAAATCATTTGAACCGGATTCCGGGAAAACAAAATAATCCAGACCAACCGCCCGTTGAGCGCCAAGTTGCTTTGTTCCGATTAAATTCACACCAAGTGAACTTCCTAATTCAAGAACGCGCTTTCCCTCAAAGCTTCCGCCCATGCGCTGGATAAACTCTGCCGTGCGCACCAAGCGATATGTTTCAACACGTTCACGTTTTGCAACACTCCCAAGCGCATCAAACGCGCTTGCAAGAGCCTCCTTGATTTCTAATCGGCTTTTCATTTCTGAAACTCAATCCACGCCGTAAGACCAAAACGATACGCAATCCATTTTCTTAGTCTGTACGGAAGAATGCGACCTAAAGGCAACTTTCGCGCAGGAAGATCGCTTACAAGTTCCGGGCGGTCATAGGTCACGACGGAAACTTTGGGAAAAATTGACCAAAGTTTTTTGAATTGGCTCGGTGTCCAAAACTTCGTCAACATATTTCCACCAACGTCTACGCCGTCCGTGTAACGATTTGTAAGCTCTTGCAACCCCATGCGAAACCGTTTTCCGCGGAGAATACCTTTCCCAAACCAAATGCCCCACCACCAGTGGATTGAACTTTTGTTGTACATCATGGCACCTCCTTTTCCACCTGGCTTTAAGACGCGATAGATTTCCCGAATCGCTTGTTCCGTGTCCGGGGTATGCATAAGACAACCCCAGGCCATCACATAATCAAAATTGTTGTCTTCAAACGGAAGATGCTCCGCATCGGCTTCCAGAACGCGCGCTTCCAAGCCATACATGGCCAAGCGCCGTTTTGTAAGCTCGACCGCTTTTGGCGTGAGGTCAATTGCTGTTACATCCGCCCCTGCACGAACGAATTGCTCCGTTGTCCAGCCCGTTCCACAAGCAATATCCAAGACTTTTTTTCCTTTCAGTTCCGAATAATCGACCAAATTCGAAAGAAGCGGGTACCGCGTATGCGCCCAAGGCGACATCCATTTCAGTACTTTTCTATCGATATTTCGGTAGAAAACCCAACTCCCCTCTTCTTCACCTTTAATCAAATAGGCAAAGGGGTGTTCGTCCCACCATCCACGAACTTTTTGCTTCAATGCTTCATCCTGCATAACGCGGCCAGTTTAAAGGAAATGAGTGAAAAAAGAAAGCTAGCCTTTTCCAACCTCTCGCATCCAAACGCGATAGGTCAACACAGACCAAATTTGATTGAGAAAATAACCCTGTTTTGAAACATGTTGATCTAACATGCGGCGCACAGCTGAAAGATTGATGTACGCATCTTCTCCATACCCATCCGAAAGCACCTCTCTCGCAAAAAGAAGCATGTCGTCGCGAAGCCACTTTGCTGCCGGAGAAAAAAAGCCGCGTTTCTTTTCGTTATACAAATAAGCTGGAAGAACATCTTGTAAAGCTTCACGAAGAATCTGTTTTCCAAGCTCGCGTGT
>Ga0100390_10001774_pt1 | contig 19186 bp, 13 predicted proteins | sample CryGeymeta201514_FD_81540 | JGI IMG/M metagenome (GOLD analysis project Ga0100390, IMG submission 81540) | Groundwater microbial communities from Crystal Geyser aquifers in Utah, USA - Crystal Geyser metaG 2015-14 | ecosystem: Environmental > Aquatic > Deep subsurface > Groundwater | place... | reverse complement strand
GGCCTGCCTAACCTGTAATAGAATTCTAAACTGCCTGATTATCATCGTCAGCAGATAGCCATCCGCCAGGCCGGTTTCAATCTGTTCCGTAAATAATCTAACCGCTAATAATTTATTTTTATTGATGATAGCATCAGTTAAGACAAAAATATTTTCATCAAATTGTCCTTTTACCAATTGATTGACATCTTTAATCTCAATAGAAGCTATTGGCGCGTTATCTGATAAATTCAACTTTTGCCCCAGCTTGTAATTTATTAATTTATCAATTTCATTGCTTATTTGCCATAAATCACTGCCCAATAATGATGTTAAGGCCATGGCGGCTTGATAAGTAATTTGTCCGCCGCGTCGGACAATTTCTTTTTTTGCCCAAGCAGTGGCCTGGGAATTGGAAAGCAATTTAAATTCTTCAGCAAATTTTTGCTGCTTTAAATATTTGAATAAATTACTTTTAACTTTAATTAATTTTTCTCCCGACTCGATGCTTTCCCAAATGACAATGATATTATCATTATTATCCGGGCGCTTTTTTAAATATTTATAAAATTGATCATAGATAAGCTGATTTTTATTTAAAAATAAATTTTCCACTATAATCATCCGCCTTCTTGATAAAAGTGATGCCGGCCCTACGGCCTCGGAAATATTTTCCATAGTGGCTTTAGCGCCGTCAACATTAGTCAAGCTGTTTCCGGTAGGATCAACTTTAATTAAAAAAAATTTTTTAATGTCATTTAATTTTTGCCTACTCCTAAACGTATCTGGGCCGTATAAAAATATAATCATAAATAATGCTTGTTAATTATATAAATTTTTGCTAAAATATGGATATAGGGACTGTCCCTCGTTAATAGCATTTTATAATATTTTTTTTGTTTTATGCAAACTGCTAAATGTCCGAGTTGCAACAGCGATGTAATTATTGCCGATGAAATAGTAGAGGGCGATTTACTGGATTGCGCTAATTGCGAAAAAGTAATTGAAGTGGCCTCTCTCCATCCTATGCGACTCAGTTTAATGGCGGATGAATAATTAAAAATTGAATTTATTAGAAATATACATTTCTGATTTCTAAAAAATTATATAAAAGTTTTTAAAACAAAACTATTGGGTTTTGTTTATTTTTTTACTTCTTTTTTGAAAAGTTCTCCTCTGGCTTTGTAATTTTTAAACATTCCAAAACTGGCGCATGCCGGCGAAAGAAGAATTATATCGCCTTTATTCACCATGGTCTCTGCCATTTTTACCGCTTCTTTTATACTATGAGCCACATTTATTTTATTTGCCGGAAAATTAATTTTTAATAGCTCGTTTTTAATTCTGGGCGTAGCCCGGCCGTTTAATAATACCGTAAATTTTACTTTGTTCTTTATCTCCCTGGCTAATTTTTTAAAATCTGAATTTTTTTCCGCTCCGCCAACTAATAATATTATGGGGTTAGCAAATGATTTTAAAGCAATGATAGTTGACTCCGGCGTAGTGGCAAAACTATCATTATAATATTTTATGCCCTTTTCTTCTTTTACAAATTCTAATCTATATTCCAGGCCCTTAAAATCTTTAATCGCTTTTATAATTATATTTTGTTTTATTCCTATAAATTTGGCTGCTTCCACGGCCGCCGCCACATTCTCCTTATTGTGCTCTCCGACAAGCATTGATTTTAAGTTAGATTTTTCAAAAAAAATTAACTTCCCTTTTGGCTTTAAATTTTTAGTTTTGGTTTTAAGATTTGAAATTTTAGATTTAAGATTTTTATTTACAATTACCGCATCTCCTTTTTTCTGGAATTTGACAATATTCATTTTAGCTGTCCTATATTCGTGCATGCTTTTATGATAATTGGGATTATTAGGATCGGCCGGCGCTAAATGCTCTCTGAAAAAATTGGTAATAACCGCTATCTTAGGGCTTTTATCCATATCTTCCAGTTGAAAACTGGATAATTCCAAAACCACCCAATCATTCGGTTTGATTTTATTAATAAATTCAAACGGGGCTACGCCGATATTTCCTCCCAGCCAAACACGCTTGCCTTCGTTCTTTAATATATGATAAATAAGCGAACTGGTAGTGCCCTTTCCTTTGGTTCCTGTCACTCCGATAATGTTTTTAGTCGGGCATAATTCAAAAAACGCCTTCATCGGACTGGAAATAATATTTTTGATTTTTGATTTTTGATTTTTGATTTTTAATAACGGATACCCAGGCGACCGGAAAATAATATTAAAATAATCTAAATCCTTATCATAATCTTTCCCCAACTTCCATCTAATAATAATGTCATTGCGAGAAGCGAATCCTGAGCTTGCCAAAGGAGAGCGACGCGGCAATCTCGTTTTTCCACTCTTCCGAGATTGTTTCGCTACGCTCGCAATGACAGAATACCTTTCCTTTAATTCTCCTGCGCTTCTTCTGTCGCAAATCGTTATATCCAATTTATCATCCCGGAGCGGAGCAATAGCGGAGCGATAGGATCCCGTTATTAAACCACCTTTTTGCTTATTACTATTCCTAGTTAATAAATATTTCACCAAAGCGTAATTTTCAATTCCCAGACCCAATATAGCTATTTTTTTATTTTTTAATTCTTTAATATTTTTCATTTTGTTAAAATAGACTATTATATTTTTTATATTTTATTTTTTCATTTTAATTTGAAACATCTCTCCCCAATTATCTCCTGCGCTCGCGTCAACTATCACCGGCACTTTTAATTTTATTACATTCTCCATAATATTTTTTATTTTTTCTGAAGCTTCATTTATATATTCATCTTTTACTTCAAATAACAATTCATCGTGCACCTGCAACAACATTTTACCCCCCTCTCCTTGCGAAGGAGAGGCCTGCCCGCCAAATTGGAGGGGCTGGGGTGATGTCTTTTTTAATTCTTTATTATTCGCCCCATTTTCACTTAACATTCGCGACACTTCAATCATGGCAAATTTTATCATATCAGCGGCTGTTCCCTGTATGGGAGTATTGACCGCCATGCGCTCGGCTCCTTTTCTCACCATAACCACCGAAGAATTGATTTCCGGCAAAAATCGGCGCCGGCCGAATAATGTTTCCACATAGCCGTCAGTTTGAGCTTTCTTTATAATTTTATCAATAAATTTTTTAATCCCGGGAAATGAAGTAAAATAGCTGTCAATAAATTCTTTTGCCCGCCAGTAAGGGATATCGGCGGTTTGCGCCAGTCCGTGCGGACCCTGCCCGTACAATATGCCGAAATTTATAGCTTTGGCTTCCCGCCGCATCTTAGCCGTAACCTCGTCCAGTTTAATGCCATTTATTTCCGCCGCTGTTTGCGTATGGATATCAACACCGGCCTTAAAAACTTTTATCATTTTATCATCCCCGGACATATGGGCCGCCAGCCGCAGTTCAATCTGGGAATAATCCAAAGCTAATAACTTATACCCCCTTTTAGCTACAAATGCCTTACGGATTTCACGCCCTAATTCTGTTTTTATTGGTATATTCTGCAAATTCGGCTCGGTTGAAGACAAGCGTCCGGTGGCAGTTACCGCCTGATTATAGCTGGTATGAATACGCTCGGTTTTTTTATTTATTAATTCCGGCAGCGCTTTAATATAGGTATTATATAATTTTGATAATTCCCGATAGGATTGTATTAATTTGATAATCGGATGTAAGTCAATCATTTTAACAAGTTCATCGGCCGAAGTGGAAATGCCGGTCTTAGTCTTTTTAATTCCGTCTTTGGCAATGGCCATTTTTTCAAACAATACTACTTGTAATTGCTTAGGAGAATTAATATTAAACTTCTCTCCGGATGTTTTATATATCTTTTTTTCCAATTTTTTTATATCCAAAAAAACTTTTTTTCCCAGACCGATTAATATTTTTTTATCCAAAGAAATGCCATTATCTTCCATCTTGGCTAAAATTGGAACTAAAGGCATTTCCATTTCTTTAAACAGCTTGGCTAATCCTTTGGCTTTAAGCTTATTTCTTAATTTATTTACCAGCCGGAAAGTAAAATCAGCGTCCTCGCAAGAATATAAATATAATTTTTCTATTTCTACCGCGGAGAAAGTAATTTTATCCCAGCCCGTTCCTAATAAATCATCTTTGCTGATTTTTTCAAATCCTAATTCCGCGAATGTCAAATCATCAAGATTATGCTGGCGAGTGCCAGGATTTAAAAGATAAGACGCGATCATAGTATCAAATTCTATTCCTGTGGCTTCTGTCCCGTTATTTTTTATAACTCTTATATCAAACTTTATATTATGCCCATATTTTTTAATTTTTTTATCGGTAAAAATCGGCTTTAATTCCTTCAACCATGGATTTTCTTGGCAATTATTATTTTCTTTATAATTAAATAAATTGTTTACATCATCTTTTACTTTTTCATTTTTAATTTTTAATTTTAAATAATATGCCTCTCCAGCCTTCCATGAAAAACTTATGCCTAATAATTGGGCTGTGATTGGATCAAAAGACGATGTCTCCGTATCAAAAGCGAACGTTTTTTGTTTTTTTAATTTTAATAAAAATGATTTGAATTTTTTATCGTCGTCAACTAATAGGTATTTAAATAATTTTTTATTTCTCTCAAATTTATCTTCCGAAGCTTCGGTGTAGGGAGATTTATCTCTCCCGCTTTTTTGTTTTATTACTTTCTTTCTTTTTTGCTTTTGTGTAATTTCCTGTACTCTCGGCAATAATGATTTAAATTCAAGCTCGGAAAAAAGTTTCACAATTTTTTCATTGTTAATATCCTTAAATAACGCCTCTTCCAGCTTAAAATCTACTTTTACATCAATTTTAATAGTAGCTAATTTTTTTGATAATATAGCGTCGTTTTTATATTTTTTTAATAATTCCTTAGTTCTATCCTTTATCTTTTCCGAATCTATATTCTTATATACGCCTTCTAAAGTTTTGAAATCAAGCAATAAACCGATGGCGCCCTTTTCGCCGATTCCCTTGACCCCGGGAATATTATCGCTCGGATCTCCCCGCAGGGCCTTATAATCTATCATTTGCCGCGGAAGCAAATTAAAACGATTAAATACCGCCTGCTCGTCATAGACAACACTGTCGGAAATGCCTCTACTCAAGGTATAAACTTTGGTATGCTTATTCACCAATTGCAGGGTGTCTAAGTCGCCGGTTAATATTATTTTTTCTATTTCTCCATCAACTTTATGGCAAATAGTGCCGATTAAATCATCAGCTTCAAAACCGCTCATTTCATAAATCGGAATATTAAAAGCTTTTACCACTTCTTTAACGCGCGGTATCTGCTTATATAATTCATCTGGCGCTTTAATTCTGGTGGCCTTATATTTTTCGTAAGCTATATGCCTGAATGTCGGCCCTTTCTTATCTAAAGTTAGAGCGATATATTCCGGCCTGAATTCGCGGATGGCCTTAATCAGCGCGGTGGTAAAGCCATAGACGGCGTTTACGGCCTCGCCTTTTTTGGTGGCCATGGTGGGCGGCAAAGCATGAAAACTCCTGTGAATCAAGGCGTTTCCGTCAATAATAATTAATCTTCCATTTGTTTTTTTAACCATATTAATATTATGGCATTTTATAAATATTGTGTAAAATTGCTTTTTAAATCTTTTGACATAATCAATTTTTATTTATAACATAGTATTATATAAATATAAAATACTAATTTTTGATCTTTAAATTTTATATACTGCCTATAGAAGCATGCTATATAATAAATATTTCAATATGACTTATTCATAAGGGGGAATAAAAATGGAGGAAAAAATTAGTTTAATAAAAATAACCGAAAAAAATCCGATTAGAATAATAGTAAGGGCAGGCAAATTTATAATAACTTTTATTGATGACGAAAAAGGAGGTATAAGAGAAGAAAAATCAATATTATCAATAAAAGGAAAGGAAAGAGAAGCTAATCCATCAATAGATACTTTTTTAAAGGCTTATTATTTTGCTTTAAAAAAATTTAATTCAACCTAACTTTTTCATAGCCCATCCGAGTGATGGGCTTTTTTCTTTTGCATTTAATAAAAATCGTATATAATGTAATTATGAACAAAGAATATAAGCCGAAACTTAATCTCAAAAAAAGATACCTACAAATCGCCTTAAACTCTACGCTGGATGAGACCCATAAAATTATTAATTCACTTCCGATAAGCGACCGGATTATTATTGAAGCCGGAACGCCGCTGATAAAAAAATACGGAGAAATGGGTATTAGAAAAATAAAAGAATGGTATGGGCAAAAATTAACAGGTATTTCGGTTATAGGAAATCAAAACGATATTGCAGAATCCGAAGAACAAGAATTCGGTCCGGGCATTGATTTGCTAAAATTACTATTCAAAAGCTTTATAAGTAAAAACTATCATCCTTCTATTGAGCCGAAAAAAACCGCTAATAATATTCCCCCTGGTAATTTCGAGCCGTACATAGTGGCTGATTTAAAAATGATGGACCGCGGCTCTACTGAAGTGGAAATTGCCGCTAATGCCGGGGCCAGCGCCGCTGTTGCCTTAGGAGCCGCGCCCATAGAATCATTGGACGTATTTATCGCCAATTGCGAAAATTTAGGCCTTGACTCCATGATAGACATGATGAACGTAGAATTTCCTTTATCAATATTAAGAAAATTAAAAAAAATCCCAACCGTAGTTATTCTCCACCGCGGAGTTGATGAAGAAAAATTTAATAAGGAAAAACAGCTTCCCCTGCATGAAATTAGAAGAATAAAAGGCAATTATGATATTATGATAGCAATCGCCGGCGGCGATTCTATCCGCGAAGTCCAGCGCGCTATGTTTAATGACGCTGACATCGCCGTTGTCTGGAAGCTTTTTTACAATAACTCCGGCGAAACCGCCAACCTGGCGGAACAATTTTTACAAGAGATAAAATAAAAACAGGGAAAAAATAATAGTCTGTCCCTGTTTTCATTTTATTTGTATATTTATTTCTTTTTCTCTGTCTTCCCTTCTACCATCTTGGTAATAGCTTTAATGCCGTCATAAAATTCAATCGGCAGGCCGAAAATAACCGTCTTGGATGGATCAGGATTTATTTTTTCTATGGTCTGCAATGTTCTTAAGGAAATGCCGCTCGGCACCGAACTTAAAACTTCCGCCGCTTTAGATAATTTTTCAGCGGCGGAATATTCACCTTCGGCCTGAATTATAACCGCTCTTCTCATTCTTTCCGCTTCCGCCTGCTTGGCCATAACGCGCTTCATATCGGCCGGCAATTCAATATCCTGCATTTTAATATAAGAGACGTCAATTCCCCATGGATCCGTGGCCACATCCACCACTTTCTTTATTTCATCGGCAATCTTGTCCCGGCCCGAGAGCAGCACGTCTAATTCAACTTCGCCGATGATATCGCGCAACGCCGCCTGCGCGTATAGAGCAACAGCATGCCTAAAATCCTGTATTTCCAATATCGCCTTTTCCGCATTATCTACTTTAAAATAAACAACCGCGTTAATGCCTACGGTCACATTATCCTTGGTGATTACCTCCTGCTGGGGAATGTCCACGGTGGTAATACGCAAATCAACTTTAAACATCCTTTGAATGCCGGGAAATATCCAGGTCAACCCTGGATTTCTAGTGCTGGTATATTTCCCCAAAGTTAAAATTACCCCCCTTTCATACTGGTCAACAATGCGCAAGCCGATAACTACTATCACAAAAGCTAAAATAAAAATAAACGATAAAAATCCTTCCATAAATTTGTTTATAGCATAATAAATAATTATTATGCTTATAATTTAATAATTAATCCTATGCTTATATTTTAGCTAATAATAAAAAATATGGCAAATATTTTAATTTTGCTATTTTAAGATATTTTTGGTAAAATAATAATATAATAAAAATTAATAAAAAATATGAAAGAAAATAATTTAAATTTAGATAAACCAATAACGGATGAAGAAGCCGAAAAAGCGGTGGATGGTGTTAATGATGCTGATAATGACGAAGAAATAAATAAATTATTTAACGGACAAGAAGCTGATAATTTATCGGGCAAAGATATTAAAGACCCCAATTATGAAATAAAAGTTAAAAAAGAAATTGAAAATTTACCTGATGAAAAAAGAAAAGAAATAAGTATTGGCCTTAATAATATAGGTTTTTTTGTCGAAGAAAAAAAAGATAGATTTTTTTCTAATATTTTTAAAAAAATTTCTAATAAATTTGACGAAAGAACTACGATGGGGAGATTTACTAAATCATTACATGAAAATATGGAAAGAGATGCAAACCAAGCTAGAAAAAATATAGAAAAAATAGAAGATGGAGAAAAAAAACATTTTTCAAACCTAGGACGCTTATCAGGTAATGTTTTAAAATATGGAAGAATGGCAACTGATGTTGCCGGTTATACAGCTGGTTCATCTTTAAAGTATGTGATGATGGGAGGTATGATTTTTTCAAGAGGATCTGAAGCAGCTAAAGAAGCCCGGTTTAAAAACGAAAAAGTTATTAAAAAAACAAGGATAAAAAATATAAATCAAGCGGCTGAAGAAGCTTGGAGTGTTTACGAAAAAGCAAAAGAAAAAAACGATGAAGTTTCACATGAAGATTTAGAAAAAGCTTATCAACAAAATATTCCTAAAAATCTTTTAAATCGTTTATCAAAAAATCCAGAGCCGGGCACTGCCAGTAATATATTACAAAAAATTATAAAAAAACATATTGAATATTCAATAAATAATATTAATAATAAAATAAACGCAATTGATACAGATAATAATCTATCAAAATTAAAAAAAGACGAAAAGAAAAATAAAATAATTAATAAATATTCAAAAAAGTTGAAAGATTTTGATAGAGTGGTGAGTCAATATGGAACGGTTGATGAATTAGCAATGGGGGCAAAATATCTGGAAACAGGATCAAAAGCAGTTGTATATGGAATGATGGCCGAAACATTAACAATAACTGCCACAAAATTATGGGAAAAATTACCTGATATATTAAGCCCTGATGAATTGGAAGCAGCTGATATTCAGGGAGTTCCTTCTGTAGCTGAAGAAAACTTAACTGAAAGCAATTTAAGCCAGGAAGATGCAATGATAAATGAAAGATTAAAATTTGCTGGGTTTAGGGGTGATATAAATAATATAGAAGAAATTAAAAAATGGGTTGAAGATGAAATTAATACAAATGGCTTAGAACATATTAAAGAATTAGGATTGAAATCATTTGCCGAAGAAATTTCCAAGGCAAAAATTTTATATAATAATGCTTTACATGAAAATTTATCTGGATTTAAAGATATGCAAGGAAATTCAATTGGTTATTCTGAATTTGATGAAATTAAAAATTTATCTGCGGAAGAAATTAATAAACGCTTTCCTGAGCAAGGAACAAAAATATTTGAAGCTATAAAAAAAGTTAAACCATATGAAAATTTATACAATGACCAAATTAATGATTCCATTGAAACCATAAAAGCAGACCAAAGGGCTATTGAACCAATGGCAAAAATATCTGAAAATGGCATGAGTATGCCAGAAGATCCAAATGCAATAACTGAAATTGCAGAAAAATTTCCCATTACTGAAGGTGAGCCGAGTTTAGAGCAAGTGGAAATTATAAGGGGTTTGAAGAATGAATTTACTCTGCATTTGGGAAAAGGCGATGTGCCTCCGCAATTAGAAAAAGTGTTTCATATGATAGCCGTGGATTCTAGAAAAGATGTGCTGGGCGCTAATAACATGTTTGGAGAGGAAGAAGGCGCCAAAAGCTTGAATGTGGCGGCTAATCTAGTTAAGCTGTCTGAAAAAAGCACTGGCAGCGTGGCCGGCGTACCGGTTGAAGATTTTAGGCAAGCTGTTAATTATGATGAATTGTCTGGCCGATTGGACATTAAAGACCATGTAAGATTTAATAGTATAATCGCAAAATTAAATGAACAATCTGATAAGCTTTGGGAAGATGGCAAACTACAAAAAGGAGCGGTTGCTTACTTAAACGACATTAAGCATGATACTTGGAAAAAAATTGTAGACGCTGAGGGATTGGAAAAAGCTGAAGCATACAAAGGGCCTGGCGCGGCAATTGAAGAAACTTCTGCCCATGAAACTGTTCCCGCGGATGCGGAACATATTAAAGAATCGTTTATCAAAGCTAACGAGGCGATGCAAGCAAATTCTTCTGTCCATGAAATGATTGGGAAAACCTCTGGGCAAGAAGCAGAACCGCTCGATCATATTGATGTTCCCGCGAATAAGCCGGAATTAGCCGATACTATGGTTTATGGCGTAGCCGGGCATGATGAAATTAGCGATGAGCAAATTATGGATTTTGATAAAAGTAATCTAGTTCATGAAGCGGAAAGGGCTATGACTAGAGCCGAGATAGAAACACCGGCAAATATTACTGAACAGACGAACCAGCCTCTAAGCGAGGAAGAAATAGTTGCCGGCTTTAAAAAACTGCCCGGAACGGAATATACGACTAATGAACAATTATTTAAATTGAAAAACGATGTTGAAATTATTTTACAAAAATACCAGCAGCCGCTTCTCGGCTTGCATGACGTAGAAATGAAAAAAAGCCTAGTCAGGCTAATTTATAATACCCATGATAAAGAAGCGCTTAATAAATTAGTTGGAAATAATTACAATACAGATGAATTTTCAGACAGAACGGTATATTATAATAAAAACGGTGATTTAAAAATAAACTTTAATAGAGGTTTTTTAAAAAAAGATGTAAATTTAATTATTGATAACGATGGAACTTTTTTTGTAAAAGGACCTAAGGAATTTTTATGGAATGGCGGGGAAAGAAAATTTATATCCGAAGAAGATTTAAAAAGCGCCGTAAAATTTATTAATCAAACCCCGGAAACCATACCGGCTGGAGCAGTAACCGCGGCTGGAGCAGTAACCGTAGTTGATGCGCCAGCTGAAAGTGTCCCTAAAGGCACTGACGCAAAATTAATTATTGAAAAAACGGATAAAACAATGCTAACAACAAATAATGAAGAAGCTGAAATTAGAGTAAAGCCACCAATTGAGGTTAATCCTGAAAATATTAAAGAGGGGATAGAAAATATGGTTGGAAGCGAACCAAGTATGAAAGATATTGAATTAAAAAATGGAAGAATTTCTTTTACCTATGATGAAAAGGGTAATATATTAAGCTATCATGAAAATATAGATAGCTACCAGCAAGGGAATGAAGGAAAAGCTATACTAAATGAAGATTACAGGGCTAAAATTATTGATAAATTATCAGGCAAAAAAACCGGGGTTAATTTAGATATCAGAAGAGTGGATGCTCAAAGCGCCGCTATTACCGAAAAAATAAAAATGTATGAAGAATTAAAAAATACCGGTTATAAAAAAGAAGCTGATATGGTGGCGGAAACGATTAAAATTAATATTAAACAATTAGAAAACCAATATGGCGATATTTTTAAGGATATTAAATTATAATAAAAAATACGCCAATTAATTAAATATTAATTTATACTTCTGTTACTGCGAGAAGCGATAGCGACGAAGCAATCTCGTAAATCGCTCATAATTATAATATAATAATACCAACTACGAAAAGACAGAATATTTAAATATAAAAAACCCGAGGACTGTTTCCCTCGGGTTTGTGTTTTCTTTATTATTTTTTCTCCTCCTATTGTTTCACCTCCTTATAAAAGATGCGAACGCATCTGCTTAATAAATATTTTTCCGTTTCTCCTGCGCCTCGGACAGGAACTCCGCTACTAGTTTGAACGTTCAGCTTTGCGGCCACAAAAGCGGCACGCGCATCTGAAATCTGTTGGTTGGTCATACTCCCTTTAGCCGGCGTATTGTCGGCATGGCCGGTAATTTCAAGAATTTCATTTTTCTCTGGAAGTTTTCCGGCCTGGCTTCTTTTGAAATCTTTGTCACTTAGCTCGGTTTGACCGGGTTGAAAATATACATATGCAGCTTTTATGTCGCCGCCGAAATCAACCCTATCCTCCAGAGATTCTACGCGCTGAATGATTTTACCACCAGCTGCTTCCATTCTGGCAATACGACTTGCCAGAGCTTGAAAATCAACACCACTATTGCTTTTGTTGCTTTCCTTCACTACCGGCTGCGAAGTTAATCCCGCTTTCTGCCTCATCTTTTCCAGCTCCTCACTGGAAAATGAATTGGCATTTTGTGTTTCAACCGAACCTACACTGACAGAACTAGCGCGGTTTTTATTTACCAGTAAGCTTTTTATTTCACTAATATCGTCCCTAACACTGCCGACATTTCCTTCGACCATTTGAAGGCGAAGGTTAAAATCTTTTGCCTGTTGTCGTCCGGCACAGCCAAACTGCGCCGCAAAAACTAAAAATATAATAAAACATTTCAGTTTCATAAACACCCCCTTTATTGAGTTATTTCGGTTGCTACAACGATTTTAACCATCCGGCTTTTTTCCATCCCGCCCGGCTGAGGATGATGCTCGTCGGCGGAAGCGTAGTGTATAGCTTGTTTTATTTCTTCATCTTTCCAGCCCCGGCGCATCAGCTCCATGCTTACCGCCTCGCTTAAATTCTTGGCCCGGCGCCGACCAAGGTCAAGATTGTGCTGAACGCTGGCGCGCTCATCACAATGGCCCAGAAACCAAATTTCCTTGCCTTTGCTGATCAGCTCCCCTTTGTGTCTATTAATTTCTTCAGCATAACGCTTAATCAGCGCCAACTGCCCATTCGCCGGGGATTCAAGCAGATTGTCAGACAACTCAGCTTTATCGGTGTCAAAATAAAACCGAGCCATTATCTCTTTCTCCTCAAGCCGCCGTTCCGGTTCCGGAACTTTCAAGTCGGCCTCGCTCACGCTGTCATAGCAGACAACTGAAATATTAAACTTGCCTCGATCGTCCAGCCAGGCCGAAGTAGCGCCGTTTGTTTTATTGCCGCCAGCGGCGCCGGCGGTTTCGTTGTTGGAAAAAAAGGGGAAGGAAATCACCGCTCCAGCCGCCGAAGCGTCGTTGGTTGTGAACGACGCGGACAACCACTCAACCGCCACATGGCAATAGAGCGATCCGCTGGCTTCCGCCGCGCTAAGCAAGACCCGCGCGGCTGAGACATCAGGATTTCCCTGGGAAACAGCGAAGCTGCTTACGCTTCTTTCCTTTTCTTTGATTTCCCAAGGAAGAAGCATCACAATATCATCTTTTTCTAATTTTTCAGCCGCCGTATTTTTCGCCGCTGTCTGGATATTTTTTTTCTTCAACGGTGAATTCTTGGCCAGGTTTTTAAGCTGGCCAATGGTCAGCTCCGGCGCGTTCAGCAAAAGCCACGTTTGGCTTCCTTGTCTGCCCCACTTCGGCTGGACAGGGACATTGTTCGCCCCGGTATCAAGGAAGGGGGTGATGGGTATGAAGTCCTGGCGCTTGCGGGACCAGACATTATTTGTTTCGCTCTGGCTGATCCACTGGCTTTGATCGGTGCCAGTGGAAACGTTCACGTCCGCTTCAACGCCGCCGGCCCAAGCATTCGGGACGGCAAGGAAAACCATTACAAAGCAAACAAAGATAATTCTCATTCTCTTCTCCTTTTTGTGAAGGAAGGAGGAAGCCCATGCTTCCTCCTTCCTGATTGTTGGCGTTAAGGACGGCTCGTTCCGCCCCCAACTTCCACCCGCACGGTGCTGGAGGAGATCATGCCTCCGGCATCTCCGGGCAGAGTTCGGTAGAGGGACTGCGTCCTTTCCATTTCAGCCTCGGCCCCGCCGTTGCCGTAAACAGAAAATACAGCGGTGGTACCTTGGGTATTAGACGAAGACATGCTCATTCCTTCAGGACCGATCTGGGCGTTTGAATCCATTGAACCCCAACCGCTCGCGCTGGCGCTGGCGGAAAATTCCGAGCATCGCCGTCCAGTCTCGCCCCGAGCGTTAGCGCCCTGCTTCATATCTACGGAGAAACCTCCGCCCTCGCCGCTCCCGTTAGTGAACTGGGAGCTGTCATGAAGCTCGCCAGCCCCTTCGGCTTCAGCACTAGCCTTGCTTCCGCGACCCTCGGCCCAACCGCCAATATTGATAGCGATTGAGTCGCCATTTGCATTCGACAGCTGATTGCCATTGGCCACGCTGTTGGAGCTAAGCGCCTGGTCAATACTGGTCCATGTGCCTGCTCCGCCGCTTTCCTGTTCGCAACCGGGACCATCACAGGCCGTGGATGGGGTAGACAGAGCGCAAATACAAAAAACCGCGATCAAACTGAAAAACTTTTTCATAACCTTCTCCTTTTAAAAATATTAAAGTTAAAAATAAAAAAATTCCAATTACCACCGACAAGCATCTGAACTTCCTGTCCTGTTCACCTCCTTTCTTTTAGATTGCAATAAAAAGAGCGAATAATAAAAAATCTAATATTATTTTAATATAATCTTGAACGAATTTTATTAAAAATGCATTAGATAAAAAAATTATTTTTTAATTCTATATTCTACAATATTTTATAATTTTGTCAAGGGTTATTATGGAGTATATTTATTATTTCGCTCGAACCTACCTTATCAAAAATTCCTGAAAAAATCCACTCGCCCCGCCCCGCCGCTCGCCGCCGAGAACGGCGGCCTGCCTCGCAGAAAAATTTTCTCTTCATTTTTTATTTTGCGCGCGCCGTTTTTTTTATTTTAAAAGGAAAAGAAAATTTTTCTGCTTCGGCTTCCGCGCTCAAAACGCGGAGCAGCGAGGCTTCGCTTCGGCTCGCGGGCAAAAATTGGGGGAGCTTGAGAGGGAGGAAATTTTTGCCCGCAGCCGGAAAATTTTGTTTTCGGCAACAAAAAAACAGAACAAACAGAAAACAACAGAAAATTAATGAAAAATTATCTTAAAACGCCGCCCCATTCAACCACGGTAAAGCCATTTCTTTGTGGTGTTATAATTTCATATTCTTTTACATCAATCGGGCTATTTAACGGAGTAAAGTCCATTAAAATTCTAATTACCGTATCTGGTTTTGGTTCTATGATTAGCGGTGCGATTTGATTCATTTCGCGATTACCTAAAAACGTCACGAAATAAAATGGCGAATCTTTCATTTTGGATTCCCAGAACTCAAGGAAATCATTAATTTCTTTCTGGTTCAAACCTAACTTTGCTAATTTCTCAACTAAAAAATCGTGAACATTTTCTCTTTGGACGACAAAGCCGTTCTTCGGTTGTTCATAAATCGCTCCTCGTCCTTCCCAAAAAAGATAAGGATAATTTTCCCCAGAAGATAATTCAATAATATTCCCCTCGGAATCAGCTTGAACAAACCAGCCATTCTTATAATTCGGCGTTGAATAATTTAAGCCTCCTTTCGGTTCAACTTTGACGGCTATTTTAATAGTTTCTTTTGGATATAAATATATAACCGGCTTGCCACATTCAACTGCCGGAATAAATTTATTATTCTGGAATTTAATCAATCTATCAAACGGGTCTATCCAAAAAAATAGCGGATGATTTGTTAAAAATTCTTCATATGATACTTTTTGTCCTTCAAAAACTTGATATTTATTATCGTAGTAATCTTTTAATAAATAATGATTGATATCTTTAAATTCATAAATGGCGTCGCCATTAGAATTTTTTCCAGCTGCCTTTAAATCATTAGCGGGGTTAACAGCCTCTTTAGAAATTACAGAAGCATAATTTGCACTGCCACAACCGGTAACATCCGTAAAAATATACTCGTTTTTGTTTTGAGTGCCATCGCTCCAAGTGATAGCCGGTATATTATCTTTGCCGACAAAATCAACTCTAAGCGAATAGACTCGTGCGGTTCCGTCGGGCGCCTGCGCATAAAATCCGTGCCGTTCAAAAATGTCTGAAAATATTGATGGATAATTCGCGGTGGCATAAATATCGCCTAAATCTTTATCTGTAAAAAATTTTTTAAGATTATTAAGGCTAAAGAAAGCGTTTACTCCAACGTCAGCGTCTAAAACCTGCCCGGGCTGGGACCCATTGAAAAATTTAGGTAATTCCAAAGATGGAATTGTATAAGCTTCATTGATAGTAAATTTCGACCTTATTAACCCATCACTATCATATAAATCATCAGAATATTTTTTTAGCAAAACGAGATTATTTTCCTGTTTAACAAATCGATAAAATGCGGGGTAAAAAGCCGGCCCATCATAAGGAGCGCTAATTAAAATAATTTCCCCATCTTGATACTGCCCGTCAATAATCTTGCCGACTTTATAATATCTTGCTTCTTCCTCGCGGGAATATTGATTTGTTTCATATTGATTTATTCCAAATATTTTTAGGCTTGGAATTTCTTGGGGCGAATTCCATAGAATTTGATCGGAAGTTTTTTGGGGAGGATTTATTTCTTCCTGCGGTTTGCTTGGTAATTCTAATGACGGTTGAGGCGCTATTCCTTGATTTATCGGCTGTTGAATAGATAGTGGATTTAATTTCTTATACAAAAAATAACCGCTGACGCCGCTTACGCCAACTAATAAAATCGCCCCCAATGCTATAAATAAAACAGCACTGCGGCTAAACTTAGATTTTTGTTCCTGAAAATTCACCTGTTGCTCTGGACTAATAATATTTTGATTATCCATAATTTTACTGTTCTTAAAAAATATTTATGCTTAATTTGCCTTTAATAATTTGTTTTTTAATATTTTCCGAAACTAAAGATTGATTAGCAAATTCAGTTAAAATTATATCATTTTCTTCTTTGCCAAGCAAATTTACTTGAAAATTCTTATTTTCTATCGGGAGTAGATAATAATCTATATTAGTTTCATTATAAACAACACCCACGCCCAATCCTTGTTGTGTTTTTTGCGAAAAAGTCTGGTCAAATAAAAAATTACCCAAAGAATAAAAAATAACCTTATTTTTATAAACTTCTATCGGCTGAATGACATGAGGATGACTGCCTAAAATAACATCAGCACCCGCATCAATAAATTGGTGGGCTTCCCCCTGTTGAATTTTAGAAAAAGTCGCCTGATATTCTATGCCCCAATGAGCATAAACGACCGTGAAATCAGTTTCTTGTTTTATTTTCTTAATTTCTTCCAAAATCTCATTAAAATCCGATTTAGCAAATTCATTATAGCCGATAAAACCAATTTTTATCCCTCTTATATTTGTAATAATGGATTTATAATTTTTATTTGCTGGATCCCCAAAATAATTTATAACATTGCTTTCTAAATATTTCTGGGACTGAATAAAACCCTTCTGGCCAAAATCTAAAGAATGATTATTGGCAAGATTAAAAATATTAAAGCCAGCCTTTTTTAATTCAGGAATTAAATCAGGATCAAAAGTAAAGTTGGTGTTATCGGGATTAAGCAATTTAGGTTGGAAATCCGTAAAAGAACCTTCCAAGTTCGCTAGGGTTAAATCGTTGCCGGCTAAAACTCTTTTAATATTTTTAAACGGATAATCTTTCCCATTTTTATCAATAATTTTTTTAACATATCTATCCAGCATTAAATCTCCAAAGGCCAAAAGAGTGGCTTGTTTATTTTTATTTTGATCACCTAAAGAAAAAAAACCGGTTATATAACTAGTGGTTTCCGAAATGTTTTCGTCTTTTAAAATATCCGCGGAATTTGAATGGTCTATGAGATTAAAGGCACTGGCGCCTTTTGCATCAAGATATTTTAAAAAAATTCTTAATGACTGCTCTGAATCAACATCTAAAAAATTAATCCCTTCATAATCAAAATTAGATAAAACTGCCAAGCTTTTGGCATCGTGAAAATCGGCAATTTGAGCCGGCAAATAATGTGAAAAGTCCAAAGAAGCAATAAATAATGTATCTTCGGGCAAAATTTTTCCGATATTATCCGCGAAAATTTCGCCTTCTTTGGTAGAAAGAGTATCTTTAACTATCAGGGGGGCAATTCTGGCGTTAGGCAAAGCTTTTTTTATAAAAACCACTAAATTAGAAATTCCGTGTTCTTTGGCAAAGGGTGATTCGTCAATATTTAATAATTGATTTGCCTGCAATTGTTTTATAAGATTTTTATCAGATTCTAAAATACCATAGGGAGTCTGCCAGTCATATAAAGAGGAAATAATTTGTCCTTGACCGGCAAAAAAATGATTAGGGCTGATAACAACAACCGTTATCGGTTTTTGTGAAGAAATAAAATAGAAAACATTGGCAATTAAATTTGAAGCTAATAAATGATGGGGCGCTATCATCCCTCTGATATTTTGATTTTTAAAAATTTTATCTTTATTAATATTATTAAACGCATTATCAAAAAAATCTTTTTGGCTAAAAAAAGAATAATGAAAATTATCAACCTTACTTACAGCTTGTTTATTAAATCCATTCTTATCCAATCCATTTTTTAATCCCCCAAAAAAATAACCGGCTATTAATCCAAAAAGTATCAGAAATATAAACACAATTATAATATTTTTAACTCTCATAATTCAATTACATTATTCATGAAAACTTAGAGGAAATTTTTACCCGCAATCCGAAGCAAAGCCATGCTGCCACACGCGATCAAGCGCGGAAGCCGAAAAAAAAATTTTTAGAAAAAATAGCTGACTAAAAATAAGAAAGTCGTTTTGTGGAGCTGGTAATGGTCCCGCCAGGCTACGTTGGCGGGATGCCTCGCTCACACGCACAGCAGAATCTTAAAAAACCTTTTCCGTGTATTTATAGCTTTATTCTTTTTAATATCTTGGAGCGGGTAACGGGAATCGAACCCGTATCCTCAGCTTGGAAGGCTGATATAAAAGCCATTATACGATACCCGCCTGCGCTTTTGTTTTGCAAAAGCTTCGGCGGGCAAGCCCGCCATATAGACGATTTTATTCTAATTTTAAATTATTTAGCGATATAAACTCGCCAATTCAAGTGTTTTTATTTTATAATATAAACTAAAATATATCATTACTAAAAGCTTGGGCTTGTAAACCAAATTACATTGGCTTGCCATCCGTAGCCTTGGCGAAGGATGGTCGCAATTACTGAACGAAGCTTGAACCTTTTTCAAGCGAAAATCGCTCGAATGATTTGAAACCCCGCCCCAGCGTTTCCGCCCGCCGAAACTCGGCGAGCAAAGCAAAACAATTTCCTTTTCAATTCTTTAATTTTTCGCGCGACCCTTTATCTTTTAAAAGGATTTGAAAATTGTTTTGCTTTGATGTCTTGATACCAAGACGGCGGAAACGGCGAAGTTTATCCGCCTG
>Ga0100390_10001763_pt1 | contig 19218 bp, 12 predicted proteins | sample CryGeymeta201514_FD_81540 | JGI IMG/M metagenome (GOLD analysis project Ga0100390, IMG submission 81540) | Groundwater microbial communities from Crystal Geyser aquifers in Utah, USA - Crystal Geyser metaG 2015-14 | ecosystem: Environmental > Aquatic > Deep subsurface > Groundwater | place... | reverse complement strand
CGGAGGATAGTCTAGATAACTCTTACTTAGCATGGTTCCTAGGTGTCCATGGCCCACTGGTTAAGGATTGATATCCTTTAATTAACCAACGCCATGACACTGGAGGACGATTACAAACAAACATGGTAAGAGAAAGAAGAAGCGTCGTCGAAAACACAAACACAGCCGTCGAAAGGACAAGAAGAAGAAGAAAAAGAAGACAAAAAGATCATCCAGAGAATAGCAGTATTTGATTACAGTACTTGCGTTCTGCAGCAATTTAAGATGCACTGTGCAACCAATCTCGGCCAGTACATTTCTGGCTCTTATAAGTTAAATGTGTCCAACTGTTTTTAAAAAATTGGTTACTCTTTGAGCAATCAGTGGAGTAAAGACAGGATTAACTGAACAAGAGCGCGTTGCCTGTCGCTCACTCATACTAATTTCTTGCTGATCAACCCACTAGAAGAGGACGTCCAAAACACTTTCGAGCCACTGCGAATTTCTTTTCGATGTTCAATTTTGTACTAGTAACGATAGCGTCTAGAGCATTTATACAAGAGAGTTTTAAATAAAACACCACTTGTTTGTAAACGTCAGCATGTATGTAGTGGAAATATGAAGCAAAAGGCTATCAAACATAACATTATATAAAATTGAGCCAGGCAGAAATAGGGAGACAAGATAAGTCGAAAGCACAGAAAAAATCATAAAAAAATTTGGTGTTTTTTTCGATAAAGATCCGGATCAAAATAGATTTCTTGCCTTGTCATTCTTTCTCCCATGATGAAAATAGATTTCTTGTCTTGTCATTCTTTCTCCCATGATGAGTTGTAAAGGAAGTTTTGATCGTGTATTTTTGGTCGTTCGAAAAGGAAGTCCAGTATTATCGTTCGTGTATTCGTTTTCTCCTTAGCGTTAAGGCTCTCTTTGAAGTTAAAAAAACTAACTGCGCCAGACGAAAGTATTTAGACATTTCCATTCCGTTGTGCACGCAGTGATCAGCCGTTTATCAAATATTAGCGAGCGATCTCCTCGACAATTATCATTATTATCATCAGGACACTCTGACAATGTCTGGAAAGAGAAGAGAGCGCCTCCTGTCTCTGTCTTGCTTACCGAGGGTTTTCCTGTCGTCATCATTGAAGCACATGAGCAAGTCGAGTAACCTTTCAAATCTCAAGTCCTTCTATACGAAACAACTATTTTGCAGTAGAATCAGTCACACATGCATAATCAAATAATTGTATTATAAAAAAATATAAACCGGTGATGTAGCTTTTACAGATCGTATCGTATTGTATCGACGCTCTATTCAATAGTACAAATTGAATCCACGACTCTTTCTTTAGGCTGGTGCAAAGTCGTTTTGGTATCCGTCGCAGTAGGGCAGTGTTTCTTGATCTGGTACTTCGGTATCGAGCCACTCTCGAAAGAGTCTGGCAATCTTTTCGACCTCCACATTCCGACGTCCTATCCGTTTTCGTCGTCGGGTGAGGTGCACCTTGGACTTGGATTCCGGATGCGGATAGTGAATGACAAATCCATCGCCCAGTCGAAAGAGATGGTATCCACTGCGTCGAAATTGCCACATCCACGATACCTTGTTCTTTCCGTATCCTGTAAAGTGCTCCTGGTACGGCGGCAGCTCCTGGCAGCGACGTACCACAACATAAGGCTCGTACCGGACCGATCCCAAACACAAGATGGGTTCCAAAGTATCAGGTTCTTGCTTCAGCCACTCAGCATATCCTGTAGAGGAATGACCGTAGTAGTGCTCCTTCCCTGTAAATTGGAATATTCTTGGTTCTGGTTCGTCGAACGGGTGTCCGTAGTGCTGTAACAGATCTGACCTGGTCTCGGGAAGGAGCCCGTGCAGAGTCTCGTAACATCCTTCCTGTACAATGGCTTTATTGTCCTGGCATTCGAGAGTCGGATTGAGCTGAAATGCTGGCACAACAATGGAGTTCTTGTTGCTTTCGTGAAGCAGGCCTTGGTACCGCAGGATTGATTTGTACAGACCTGCGGACGGGATCAAATCGATATCGCTGTAGATAACGTGACTGGTCTTGGCTTGTCGGAGCGCAATGTTTCTCAAAGTGTTCACTGGGTAGTGACTCTTTTCGAAGCGTTGCTTGAAGACGGATGCCGTAAGGACAGCCGGATTGCATTCCAGATCTTCTGTAAGGTACCTGAAGAGGGAAAGGTCGGTTTCGTTCGAATCAGCCACAACGATAGAGATAGGTCCAGTCCAGCGACTGCATATGTCCTTCATGACGTGCAGTCGTTCCGTGGAGGTCTGAGTTACCAGTGTAACATCGACATCAGAAGGGTGTCGTAGAGCATCACACTGGGGAAAGTCTTCAAATCCCTTATCAAAATCAAAGTCGACAGCTTGGAGCAATCTGTAATTCATTTCTTCTTGTGACTCTGGCTGGTCTGTCGCTGCTGATCCGTGATTACTGAACGATGAACCAAACAAGTATCTTCTGGTCGCAGCTGGGCTTGGGAAAAACGAGACGCCATTACCAACAAGAAATTCGAAATTGTAGAACGGAGAAGACGTTGGAACAGAAGCGACCATGATCAACCAAACAAAGTTGATCGTTAACGCTCCGCCCACCAAAAGCTGAAGCAACTTGCTCTGGTGTTTTCGGAATGGCATTCTGCTTTTGTTGATGAAGAGTTTGTGGTTTTGTTTGTGTTTGCACTTGGCGCGCTTATAATTGTGAGAATATAAAAAAGTTAACACACGTCGTATCACTCTTTTTATCCGCCGATTTGTGCGCCGAGAACATCGAAAAGAGAAATTGGTCTACGACTGCACTTGTAGAGTACCAGTAAAAGTAGTATTAGTACAGTAGTATCAATCTTTGTTATCCTGCTCAATTTCTACGTACTACTAGTACTACTAGGTACAACTCTCGTAGCACCAAAATGCACGAACGAAAAAGAGAGTAAAATAGCCGAGAAAATGATGCACAACACTATCAATCGTCGGAGAAGGCGATGTCATCGTTGCACCAACTCAGATAGCTTTCCGTATATCCAAGACGCAAAAACCTTCCTGGTTACTGTTCTGGGTCAATGATAGGCTTTTGTTAAATAACCGTAAGAATTCTAGCTTATGATGAACTTACCGATACGTACCAGGTAGGGTTTTATTCACTTTTACTGGTAATGATGAGAAGATGACGAATTTGTCATAATTATTATTCACTTTTTCAGATCTCTAAGCAAACTGCTGCTAGTAATACCAGTAGTACCATCCTTGTTGACTTCTCTATTGTTCCCAGTTCGAAGAGCAGATCGCAACATCAGACTGAGCTGTTTTGTCGTCCTCTTGCAGATGACGCCTATCAAAGATGCGAATTAAAAATATTGGCTGCCGGTTCATCCAAGATTCGGCAAGGTTCCTTTAAAGGAAACTTTCTTTTTAGTGGAATTTCACCTTTTGATCGGTCCCCCCCCCTCCCCGGCATGCACACAATGACGTCGATCTTACACAGTCGGGGATAATGAGACAGTCATGAAATGAAACAGTAGCGGGTATCTTTCACACGATTTCGATTTTCGAAGAGCCACGTCCGAGAGTCGTACTGGTACCTGTAAGAGATGGTCACCTTTTTCTACCTGGTACGATTGCCATTTTTTGTCAACAAAGATCATCAGAACTTTAATGCAATACAAGCGTGCTTTTAACCTAAGTGCACGGCAGCAGTTGTTTAAGCTTCAGCTTCAACTACAGAGCTCAAATTACATAATGCTTACTCTCGTACCGGTACCTGGTAGTATTGAACAAGATACATCCACGACAGATACTACCCGGTACTAGACTACTTTAGTACCCTGGTACCTACTAGGTATCTGGTACTTAGTAGTACTGGTACAGTACTGTTTACCTGGCTGGTACCTGCATGGTTGTGCTGTACAACGGCTGTACAGTAAAAGCAATAACTTCAATCAACACTCGTTCGTGGGCTGACAACCAGCGTGTGGTGGAGTTGCATGAGTACTGGTAGTGGTACCTGATACCTGTTAACTTGTACCAGTAATACAAAAATAGTAGAGTAGGTACCGTTCTCACGTACGTTGGCTTACCAGGTACTGTACCATGTACTAGCTGGTAGTAGCACCCGAGTAGGAGCTGGCAAGTCTACGTAGTACCAGTACCAGGGAGTGGTACTGGTAGAAATACGTACTCGCTCGGAGAACTGGAATAAACGATACTCTAATAAAAAGAGCACCCGATTTTGTTCGTTCTTTCTTCGTCTCAAGTTATAATTATATTATTATATTATTATTATTTTCATTGAGAATCGTGACAAACTCGCCCAATTCCCAATTTTATTTATTTTTTGAGAGAATTGATAACGACCACCAAAATGAAGTCTACAGTATCGTCCATATCCATCCTATGTTTCGGTATCTACTTGGGGTTTTCCCTCTTGTCGGTTTACGAGCTTGCCAAGCTGGTGGGAACTGTAGAGGACACCAACACATCCACCAGCAGCATCAGTCAACTTCGTCCTCTAGAGATCTACTCCAATCTCGATGCGTACATTTCAGAGGAATTGCCAGAACCTGGCGATGCTTTGTCACAAGTATACGATCAAAGTTTACCCATTCCCCGGAATATGGAGAATAATAATATGGATATGGAAGAAGCAGAGCGTTTCGTGGTACTAACCTTTGCCAATTCTGCTTATTTTGAAAATCAGCTCATTATGAACTGGATGTGTTCGCTGAAGTCGCTGGGAGTGAAAAACTTTGTGGTTATTCCTATTGACAAGGAAGCAGCAGAGGCAGCAAAGAAATTAGGTCACGATGTTCTTCCACCGGAATCGATTTACTGGGATCCAACCTACTGGACCATTGAAGCTTCAGATACTAGCAAGAAGACGACGTCATCGTTCAGAAATGCTTTGCGCAGGGGTTTTAAGCCGACCGATATTTTCATCGAATTTATCTGGCGCCGTGCGCAACTGGTTCGGACGCTCCTCCGGCGTTATCCCAACCTGAACGTGGTCCTGTCCGATGCCGATACGACCTGGGCGTACCGGCCGTGGGAAGTCGTCCCGGAATACTTTAATTCCAACACTACCTGCGATATGTTCTTTACCAACGATATCGAGTACGGTGAAACAGAAGAACCATTGCGAACAGTAGAACCGCTCTCGGGGTTCATTATGATTCGCAATCGAAACATGGTGCAAAAATTGTACCGCGAATGGATCAAGGCAGCACTTGTTTTTCACAACAAGGACCAGCCCAGTATGCGAGCTGCGATCCAAACCTTCAAGTTCCGATTTTTAATCGAAGATGGAGAGTACAATACCACCAAGGGCAAGTTTCCACTGAATTTTTGTACGCTCTCTAGATCGCAGTTTCCAACCATTCAATACATCCAATCGGGACTGTACGGAGAACACCACAATAACAATACAGACAAAATTACAGTGTACCACCCGAATTTCGCTGAAAAGACATTGAAGCCAGAATTTTTCAAAAATCACAGCCAGTGGTACTTGGACGAGAGTGGAATGGGATGCGCTGCTACTCGAGCAATAGCATAATACGAATGGATGAAAAAAGAAAGAATCAGGGATATACTGTAGAAGCTTGGCGGGAACACATTATTTGTTCTGTGATTCCTTCCAGCCTAATACGTACTGTACCAAAGAAAAAGAATGATTATTATATGAATGTATTTTAACAGCATTACATGTGACATATCTTTGGTATATAATAATATTAGAGTATATATTATAGTATCTTTTAGACACGACTTACTTCAGCCAGCAGCAACAGATTCACAACAAATCCGATCCATTCTAAAAACAAACGAATAGCTCAGTAGATATTCTTCATGGCTTTGGTGATATGGGTGGATTTGAAAAAATCCTGTTGTGTGTAATGCAAAGTTTTTGGACTGTGTCTTCGGCGACAATAGTTCTCATCATTATGTATTTATCCACCGAATCCGTACAAGGTCTTGCCCTGGCGCTTCAAGGCATAGACGACATCCATAGCAGTAACAGTCTTACGACGAGCATGCTCTGTGTAGGTAACGCTATCACGGATCACGTTCTCAAGAAAGACTTTGAGGACGCCACGGGTCTCTTCGTAAATCAAACCAGAAATACGCTTCACACCACCACGACGTGCCAAACGTCGGATGGCGGGCTTCGTAATACCCTGAATATTATCACGAAGGACCTTTCGGTGACGCTTGGCGCCTCCCTTTCCTAGGCCTTTGCCTCCTTTACCGCGACCAGACATGATTTATTTGATGTTAAATTTGGTATGTAAATTACTTTTATTGAATTGTAAGCTCGAGAGCAGATTTTGTGCGACAGTGAGGGCTGTCGTTTACTACAGTTGACTACTATTAGACTACTCTACTTTCTTCGACGCCACCGGTTGTTGGGGCTGCCTCGTACAAACAGCACGTACAAAATCACGCGGAAAATATTTCCCTCTTCGAGCCGACCACTCCGAGTTGGACCGGATGCCGAGCCTACCTGGCTTCAAAAGTGGCCCGTGAGCATTCGCTTTGGGATGCAGAGTTGATCTTCCAAAAATAGTGATGCAGGCTCGCTATGTACCGAAAAAATAAAAACGGGTAGCTAGAGTTGAGTTGAGTACTCGTACATACTATTCAGAGTACGGTACCAGTAATAATGATAGTGGGAATGGGAATGGGAATGGGAATATGCTTTTCAAAGCCATGCTTTTGCGTCCGGAGACACGCTACTAGAGACGGGAACTGCCGTCGGATTTTTGGCTCAAAACAAAAGCTGCAAAAATCCTGCTACCAACAAGAAAGTAGAATCGCTTAAGGAAGTAAAAAGCAAACCACCTCTTGATCAATTATTTTCATTATTCGCAAATTCTTACTGCTTCCGCTGCCACTCGTAGCTTCCTCGGAATCAGACTGTTACGCCCGCAATGGCTTTACGACAATCTATCTACGGTTCGGTACATAATACGAGTATTAAGCTTACTAGTAGTCGTGCTACTCGTAGCTAGTAGGAGTACTGTAGTACCAGGTAGTCTAGCTAACTAATAAAAGACCCTTCTTCTACGGAAAGGGTAGTATTACTTCTATGAAGAGACAGTGCGAGTCCAATGATTTTAATCTGCTGCACTACTAGCTAGTACTTGAGCTACTAATAGTAGTAGTAGTATTTTACAATGTCGCGAAAGTTGGGTCGGCGTGGAAAGGAGGCAAAATGCCATGGGCGTGCGCCAAAACATGTTTGGTGGCGTGCTCGTTCCAACATAGGCGATCTTTTTCGAACATTTGTTTGGAAGGGCGTTGGCGGGAGATCGCCCTTTAAACTGAATACACTCGTACTACTGCTTCTTAGCTAAGCTACTGCAGATAAGTGTAGTAGTAGTAGTACTAGTAGTCTTACTACTAGTACAGTCAGTTTTCTAGTACAGTAAAGTCCGTAGTAGTACTCCTAGCTAGAGCGAGAATCGAATCTTGTTGTTGAAATAATTAATAGGAGTGTAGGAAGAATAGATTGCTGGTGATGTTGTTTCTCACAAATTTCTTCAGTCAACAAATTAATCTATCATGGCTCGTACTAAACAAACTGCTCGCAAGTCTACTGGAGGTAAAGCTCCTCGTAAGCAACTTGCTACCAAGGCTGCTCGTAAGTCTGCTCCTGCTACTGGAGGAGTTAAGAAGCCTCACCGATACCGGTAAGTACAAAGTCCAGTACATACAGCTGTAACAAAAGAATATTTCACTCTGTTGGAGATGAATGCACGACCGCTCAACAATTACTATTTCACTATATCATTCTCTTCACAGACCTGGAACCGTCGCACTTCGTGAGATTCGTCGTTACCAGAAGAGTACCGATCTTTTGATCCGCAAGCTTCCCTTCCAGCGTTTGGTTCGTGAGATTGCACAGGACTTCAAATCTGATCTACGATTCCAAGGATCTGCCGTCTTGGCACTCCAAGAGGCTGCTGAGGCCTACCTCGTAGGACTCTTTGAAGATACTAACTTGTGTGCTATCCACGCCAAGCGTGTTACTATCATGCCCAAGGATATTCAGCTTGCACGTCGTATCCGTGGTGAACGCTCTTAAATAAAAGTAAGAGTGTGTGCAGTGCGCTTTGTGCCACTGAGTCCATTACTATCATCATTATTATCAACAGGATTTTATCAAATCCACCCAGTACTACCAAAGTCAAACAGCACGTGATTTCGCGAGATTTAATTTCGCACATTATAAGAAAGGACAGTAGGATAGTAACGATGCCCGTCAAAATGTTCATTGGGTAGTGGGTAGTACCGTAGTCATGAGAAACATTGATATCAGACCGCATATCAACCGTACAATATTATTATCCGTCATGTTGCATTTCAGTTTTCCTCCTATGGTACTCGGAGTACAATGGTACGTACGGCCTTCTCGAGCTATAATTGTCCAGGTCCCACATTATTATCCTTCAAATCATATTGCAATGGTCCTACTCCGAGTACAATATCGTGCGGTCTTCTTGCGCTATGATCATTGTCTAGGTCCAGTGGTACCCTTCTGGCGGCATTATTCGTTCCACCTTGTCCGGGTCTCTATCAACTACTGTAGAATACAAATTGTATCATACTTTTCATAGTATTATCATCCAAATCCTTTCTATCGGTGAGAGGAACGGCCATGATGATGATGAGCCCAGCGATATAAAAAGGACTTGTGTATTCTGAAGTCTGAAGAAGCACACAACATATTATTATATTATACTAGCTACTAATACTGGAATACGAGTACTTCAGACGTTATAAGAATACACACACGCACACACTTGAAAAAAGCTTGCAAATACCAAGATCACTAAACTACTCTCGAAAATGATGTTGCTAATATGCAGTGTCGTGAAAATAAAGAGACGTATTGAGAATGGCACAATCATTCATTAAATACATCATAGTGCAGTAAACTACTAAAGAGTGAACTCCTGCTTTTGTTGAATTGGTAATATGGTAGTAGTCTAGTCTTTCGGGGCAGCATGCCAGTATCATGAAAGACATGGGTTTTACTACGAATATTCTATTAAGTACTTATGCCCTTACTACCAGAATAGGTGTACGATGGACAATAGACTTTCACCGACGGCAATTGTGTGCTTGTCCAGCAGTAGCAGCAGCAGCAACCGCCACGGTTCACATTTTAGCTGCAAATGGGAATTTCTTGCTACAATTGTCTTCCTGTAAAAAATTCCTATGGAGGCGGCGGTGTAAAACCAATACACCTGTTTCAGAACGCATAATGTCCGATCGTTTTGAAGAAAAGAGAATGACTGAAGAGTGCGTCTAAGCTTGCGTTTTGCGTTCATTGACTTTGGTAATTCAGGGTGGATTTGAAAAAATCCTGTTGTAATAATGTAGGTCGTGATATAAACCTAATTGTGCTTGTGTGTATTTTGTATTTATTTCGCAGTCTTCTTGGGGAGGAGAACGGCGTGGATGTTGGGAAGGACACCTCCAGAAGCAATGGTGACACCACCGAGCAACTTGTTCAGTTCTTCGTCGTTCTTAACGGCGAGAGTGATGTGACGGGGCACGATGCGGCTCTTCTTGTTGTCACGAGCAGCATTTCCGGCCAACTCCAGGATTTCGGCACAAAGGTACTCCAAAACGGCAGCAAGGTACACGGGAGCACCAGCTCCCATTCGGGTAGCATACTTTCCTTGACGCAAGTAACGTCCAATACGTCCAACAGGGAACTGAAGTCCTGCCTTGGCAGATGCAGTAGTGGACTTCTTCTCGCCACGGCCTCCTTTACCTTTACCAGACATTGTTTGAAGAGTAAATGTTATTCGTTCGGTTTGTTAAGTTGAAAGTTATCTTCCTCGTTGTAGAGAAAAATGGTTTTTTTGTGATGCTCGGAGGGACGAAACCGAATGATGAGAGATAGCTCCTACTCAGTACTAATTTTTAAATAATCGTATGCAGTGCAGCGGCATCCTCGAAATCGCCGGTCGTACTACGGAAGGTTGCTACGGGAATTTCTACAGGCATCGTCTTGGCGCGAGCCATAAATTTGAATACGAATGAGCTTATAAGATGACGTATTTATCAGGAGTCGACAGTCGTTATCTATGCCACGAAAACCCACTTCACGAGTATGAGTAGACTACCTGGTACTCGTAGCTAGTAGTAGTATTTATCTGAGAAAGACTTGCAGGGTTCGCAGGCTAGCCAGGAGCTGCTAGCCAGAGAGAGAGAGAGAGAGAGAGAGAACAGAGAGAGAGAACAGAGAGAGAACAGAGAGAGAACAGAGAGAGAACAGAGAGAGAACAGAGAGAGAACAGAGAGAGAACAGAGAGAGAACAGAGAGATTTGAGGCCTCATATAATTCATCAAAGCGAGTTTGCTAGAAGCACATACGCTTGATCAATTCCAGCGGCTGCAAGTTTAGCCTAGCAGTATGCTTTCGTTTACGCATCGCTGACACGAGCGCTGTTACCAGGTACTAATAAGGGTTCGCGCCTTTAGAAACAACAATACCAAGAGAAAAACAAGCATACACGAAAGTATCAATACGTAAATAAGAAGCGATGACGGCGTTATAATGGTGGGAGGACATCGGTGTTTCCGTCACAGGTATTTCTTTCCAACAAGAAAATAGTAACCAAAAATTAGTGAGCTTGAAGCTTGAGTCTCCTTCGGTTTCTACCGACTATCAACAAATTCTAGATTCTACTCCATTTTATTTGGATAGCTAGATTTTGGGATTTAAAAAAAAAACATCCCCAGCAGCTCAGCTCAGCTCAAGTCGACTCTTCTTGATAAGTAATGAAAATGGCATCGGCACTTTAGCGGGGTCAAATTCCAAAATAGTACGTGAACGGTTGCAACAATTTTCCTCCCAGTACTCAAACAGCATCTTTGTGAGAAAAAAAAGATAACGATTTCGTAATATAAATAAAAGCAGCACCATTGTCTTATCATAATAGTTAGGACTTGTTGAATAAATTCTTGAGCCGGTCGACATCTTCGTCACTTGGTCCACCATAGCCAGGATCCGGTGAACCCCCACTGCCACTTCCGCTGCTGCTGCCACCGCCACCACCACCACCTTTGGGTCGCTTTGGACCTTTTCTGCTCGAGGGAGGTTCATAATCATCATCGTCATCATCGTCATCGTCGTCGTCGTCATCTAATAATTCCAGAATGGTAGTTGATTACAAAGCGCAGTGAGACACAGATAAAAATATAAAACATTTCAAACAGACGCCATTAAGTCATCAACTCTAATCAGCACTACCTACCATCATCGTCGTCATCGTCATCATCGTCGTCGTCGTCGTCGTCCTTTTTATTTTTCAAACCCTTCAACTCATCTTGTACATCGCTGTCGGTACTGTTACTGGTAATATTAAAATATTCAGCTTTTTGAACTTTCATAATTTCTAATCCCTTTTGTACGTAGGCTTCTTCTTTTCGTTGTCGAATCGTTTCGCGTAAAAACATGACACCAAACGTAGGAACGAACAGTCCAATTCCAACCTTGGTATACATGACGGTTTTCTGTTTATTGTTGGCATTGGACACACCAGCAAATTGGCCGGAACGGGTGGAAGAAGAACCTGATGACGACATGGTCATGGATTGTGCCATTGCCTTATCGGCTTGAGTAGCAACTCTCCGACCATACGAATTCGTATGATGACCACGACTGCCATTGCTGTCATCATTATCATAATCTAGATCAAAATCATCTTCCTCTTCTAAATCTTCAACATTACCGTATATAGATTTTCTCTTCTTGTTCTTCACACTTTTCTTGTCGTCGTCATTGCTAGTACTAGGCGATGAGTAGGAGTCGTCGGTCAAAGTAGCAGCATCCTTTTCGTTTTGTTGCTGTTGCTGTTGCTGTTGCTGCTCGGAAACAACAATGCTATCTTTGGATGTTCCTGGACGTAAACTAATGGTTGTTTGTTTTCCTTTTTGGGATGCAACTTCGTGAGCAAATTTCGCTTGTGCAGGAAGGACTTGAAACGTCCAACTCGTCATGAAAATAGTCATTGCAGCTGCTGCAGTAGTAGTAGTAGAAGTAATACCAATTCTTCGTCTTCTATTATTTGTTGGATGACGTAAAAATCGTTTCAAAGAATTAGACAATGACGATCGACCCAGGAATCGTCGGAAACGTTCCGTAATTCTGGCTTTAAAAGATGAGGACGATGGTAATGGCACTGGCACTGGCTTTGGTGTTGATGCATTGTCCTTAGTATCGGAATCGTGGTCATCACTACTCCCACTAAACGTCGATTGCAAACGCGTATTTGTACATTGAAACCGTAATGGTTGTTGCTGTTGCTGTTGCTGTTTTTGTAATTGCTGGGATAAACATAAACACGGTCGCGGTTGGTAGACTGTAACAGTGCTGCTGCTGCTTCTGATGCTTCTGCTACTGCACGAAGAAGGTATTTGAAAGGATGTGACGGTTGTGACAGACGCAAAAAGAAGAAGGTTGCTCAGCACAGCCAAAAAGAATAGGACAAACTTTTGTTTTTGTTTTTGCTGTAGTTGTCTCATGGTGAAAGAATGCTTTCTCTCGCTCGCTCTCTCTCTCTCTCTCTCTCTCTCTGTTAATTCTCTGCTGGTAATAGAGTAGAGTAGTAAGTAAATATAGCTAGCTAGGTGCTAGGTGTTATCCAACTTGATTGTTTCCTTACCGTAGCAAGTACTTCTATAATGAGTAGTTAGACTGTGGACAAAGTAGCTAGTAGTACAGTAGTACGTGTTATGTTCTTGTGATCGAAGGCGACAGACGGCTGATGAGGAAGATTTTCGTTTTGTGATGCCACTTGGATCTTGCCCTGAAAGATTATTGGGTTCTGAGCTCTTACTGTATGCCTAGGTGTACGGCCCCCCTTTTTCGTGATTCAAGCGCGCCACAATAAAATGGGATTGATTTTATTACTGCAGATGATACTACTACACCATCATACAAAAGCCAAGAGAGCCTACAAGTCGAGTGTGGCATCCTCGTTTTCTTTCCCTCCCCCTCTTTCATCAAAATAATTATTTCGACACAAAAAATTAATAGTACACGAAAAGGTATGTTCGCGATGATATTGCTTTTTGATGGGTTTTTTGTTTTTTGATCGTGCACAATAGGAACACCTTTCACAAGGGACGTCCGTCGTTGACTTAATTGTTGCTGTTGTAATCGTGTCTCTCCACTCCGCTCGCTCTCAATTACTCACTGACCCGATACCCCATCCTTTCCCAAAACATAGTTTTTTCAATTTTCAATCATGGCCAAGACACCTCCAAGCAATCTGCCAAATCGGCAAAGACTCCCAAGAAGGCAGGAGATAAGAAGAAGAACAAGAAGCGTGTCGAATCCTATTCTTCGTACATTTACAAGGTCCTTAAACAGGTCCATCCTGATACTGGTATTTCCAAAAAGGGAATGTCGATTATGAATTCATTCATCAATGATATCTTTGAACGCATTGCCAGTGAAGCTGGAAAGTTGGCCACCTACAACAAGAAGGCCACTCTGAGTTCGAGAGAAATTCAAACGGCTGTACGTCTCATGCTTCCTGGAGAACTGGCCAAGCACGCCGTTTCCGAAGGAACCAAGGCTGTTACCAAATTTAGCAGTGCCTAAAGAAATACTGTAAAAGGTTTTATTGTCCCGATACGTACAGGCAATCTAATAATACAGTACAAAAACAGGATTTTTTCAAATCCACACTGCATTATCCAAATCCATATACGTACAACGTACGCAACCAACTCCCTCCAAGAGTCGTAGTCTCGATTGATTTGTCTGCCGTCAATCAGATCGTAGTGTTGCGTACTGAGAGTACTCCGTCTCCTAGTGTTACCTTTTGCCATATTTCTGATTATACAACTTAAGATTCTAGGAAATCCTCGAGCAATCAAGTTTGTGTAGTAGTAGTCTAGTAGAACGCGAAATGTTTCGCGTTTCCATGTGTCGCATGTGCGCACGATTGAGTAAGTGTGTGTTACCTGGTAATAATATGGTGGCGGGGTGGCGGAGTTTTTTCCGCTGTGCATGCACATTATTATTAGTTAGTTTATTCTGAAAATAATGATCTTCTCCTTGTCAATGGCGGCGGGCCGTCGCAAAAAAACACACAGACCCATTATTAGTACTCAAAAATACATAATAATATTTATTGTCTCAAGTCTCAATCTACCGCTTTATAGTATACTCGCTTTTAGAGGAAAGAGGAATGATCTATTTTTCTTTTTTGATGGCAGTCGTTCCGGTTGTCGCGATAATCGAAGGAGAAAATGCTTCTCGATTTTTCAACAGAACGAGAACACAATTCTCACAAATAAACGATTAAAAGTGTATTATTATTTGTATTCCCTTAAACGAAAGACAACTAGTCTACTTTGTCATTGTTATTTTTGTTGTTGTTGTTATTATTAACACACATTTCATATCAGCAGTAGGGTTCATGCTAATTCCAGACAGAAACCATAAAACACGAATCGATGTTCATGTCTTAAGTATTTAGATGCATCGGCCTGGAGGGCGTGATATTATGATTACTTAGATAGGCATCGAAGTATTTGGTCTAAGTACTCTCTTATCTCATCGCTTCTCACAAAATGGCGATGATGCTTGGGGGTCAACTACCGCCAGTTCAATGTGCCACCAACAAAATCAAAGATTTAGCAGCAGTAGCAGCACCAAAGAGAATTATTGAAACATATTAGTAGTTACCAGGCAAATATAGCGACGGCAAACAGAAGCACAGATAATACCAACAGAAGCAACGCAAATAATAATTTATAATATGCCGACATCTCGCAGCCGAGGCGGTACTAGTGGAAAGAAAGCAACCGCTGAACCGCTCCAAGCGGTACGACGGGGAGTCAAGTCCATGATGGCTCCCATAATGTCGTCTACGATTCCGACTGGTAATGACAACAAGAAACCTGCTGCTGCTGGCGGTGGTGGTGGTGCTAATGGTACTAGAGTTGACAGCACCAGTAAACGCAGCAGCAAGCGAACGAGTCGCACTTCTAGTAAAGAACATCACCAGGCACAACACTCTCGTGGTGATTTCAGTAGAGAACGTCAACAGCCCAGAGAGAAATCAGAAGAACGGGATTCTGCAGTGTCGCGTGGGCGTTCCTCTACCTTGCGAGAAACTGGACGAGATCAACCATCCCCCATTCGTACTAGGCGTACCACAAGCACGAGTGCTAGTCCTAGTCCTCGCGCGGCAGGATTCCCGCCACCATCTCCATCCGTGGCAAGAAGTCCCACCACCAAAAAGGCAAGCACCAGTACTCCAAAAAAGAAGAATCCAGCGAAACCATTGCAAGGGCAGCCTGCTTCTCCTTCATCTCGTCGTCCTCCTTTGCAATCTAGTTTGGCGGACAGTGCGACAGCCTTGAGTAGTGATCCAAGTGCTTGCTCTACCACTACTACATCCTTATCAAGAAGTCGATTGATTGAAAATCCCTCAAGTGCTAGTGATCATCACAATCAGAATCGCCACCACCACCAGAAGCAGCAGCGTCAGCAACAACAACAAAGAGAAAAACAACATGATTCTTCGTGGGATCATACCAACGCCAGCAGTGCAGATGCAAGCGGTACGACAGCGGATCATCATCACTGGGTTCCAAATATTGCAGACATGATCACTGGCAGTAGTCATCAAAAGTCTTCCAAAACAAAAATGAGCGCAAGCAATTCCATTTTGTTACCCTCTCCCATTGCTACTGCCAAAAACAAGATTGGGACAGTTTCGTCCTCGACGCCTTCACCTCCCAAAGGTATCTTTAACATTCAGTCTCTGTTTGGTACAGCAACAGCAACAACAACAGCAGCTGCCACTACGCAGGAGAAAAACAAAAACAATCGACAAAAGGTCAAAATACCACCCACGGTCGATATGTTGACGTTGGGATCTAGTGATACCATGACAGCAGGAGATTTCACGGACATTAATGGCAGTCAGGATAATATCAGAGATGTCGTACGACGACCGCCACAACCACCACAACCAGCATCGTTATTAATGCCCAACAAGCAATACAAGGAATTACAGCAGCAGTCCTTTTTTCCCGAGGAGGAAAATCGTCCATTCGAAAATTTTACAAGCAATAGCATCCAAGATATCTTTCGAACGCGCGAAAGAGATCCTCCTAAAAACAACAACAATAATAATAGCAACAACAAGAAGAAGCACAAGGAGGAAGAATTAACTGGAGAATACTTGGCAGCCAAGCTAATGCAACTGGGAGCTGTTCAGAATCCTCGTCGTGCTGCTGGCGCAAGTACTACTCTTTCGTCGAATCGAAGACAGTACCATTATTCTTTGGGTATTCGAAGTACCAGTCAAGATTCACAAGAGGAGGACGATGATAATCAAACCTTTGTCAGTAACTTAACCAATCCTACCTTTGTGGGCAGTGCTGTCAAGTCCTTTGATAATAACAATACAACTGCTACCAGTGCCAATATGATGAGGCCACCGAAAAGTCCCAGAAAACGCTCAGCGTCTCCAACCAGACCACCTCTACCACGAACAACAAGTGCATCCCAAAATCTGTTGAACAATCTACTATTGGAATCGCCCTTGTCAACGTCAATGTTGTCATCAACATCATCCTGGGGATTATCACCACGAAACAACGATGCTGTGTTAGGAAAAGCATTAGATATGCAACTGTACTCGTCCCAAACCAATCAAAGTTCTGCCATGATGAAGGCCGATACAAATAACAACAATAAATATCAACAAAAACATCAGCTGCTGCAGCAGCAAGGAGATTCTAGCTCACCACTGAATTACCACTCATCTGAAGTTGCGACTTTTACATTCAATTCCGATATGCCATCACCACTACCAGCGAATCAAACATATTATGGTTCTCTGTCACCCAGAAGACATCGCAAACGGTCAGCCTCGCCAGCTTGGAGAAAACGTCCCAAGCAGCAGATGCAGGATTTGCCATTGTCTCCAAATAATACACCACTAACCGCTACACAACAGCGTCATCCATCACCTTTTCGACGAAAGATGGAATCCGTCGTCAAGAGCAAATTGTACCAAAAGCAACAAGAAAAGCGTTCGATTTCGGCAGCACCTGCTCATAGATACTCAGCAGCCGCGACCTCGCCCGAAATGACTGCTTCCCGAATGCAACTTGGACGATCGAAATCTGCGCAGCGCGCTTCGCAACAACATAAGCTCGAAACCGTATCTGGTAAATCCGAACACTATAGAAGTCTCAAGTCTTTGACATCAAGAAATAAAGGTGCATCTAGCAGTTCTGCTGCTCGATCACGGATGTCTTCGTCCACCAAGATGGAACCACTCTCGCAAGTCATGTCACGTGCACCGAGTAGTAGCATGGGAAGTCAACTACGACCAATTTCCGTCCAGTCAAAATCCAAAATCACTACTAGATCTTACTCTCCGGTGACTCGTAAGACCGGAAGATCTCCTTCGCCGAGAGCAACTCAGCGGAATCCCAAGAAAGTTGCCAAATCTCCTTCACCAGCAGCCACCGGACAACCAAAGAAGATATCCAGTTCTCATTCACCTGCAATGACTCGGCAACCCAAGAATTTCATCGAGGCAAATCGCCGGGCGATTTCATCACACAATTCTCGCGGTACTTCAACTACCAAGAAAACATCGGCAGGTGATATTCAAACAGTACCAAAAGTGGCAGCCAAGCGGCAAAAACCTTCTCCAATCCAGACAACGCCTTCTCCTGGTCAAACAAAGAAAGCTTCTAGCTTTCCAAAGACTCTTAGCGATCTGAAGGCTATGCGATCTCCTTCACGAGCTGTCACTGTTGAAAAGCCAAAGACTTGCAACAAACCCAAGTACGTTCCTAGAAATGCTTATGTTGGACGATTTACTCCAAAGAAGAAGGACAAACTTTCCGAAATCATGGAGTCGAGAAAATATGATGCAGAAGATTATCGTTATCCAATTTCTTTACTGTCTCGAAAGAAATTTGAGGCTCGTAAGGCAGGTGCTCAAAAGCTTCGTAACATGATCAAACTAAAGAACCATTTCGCAGATTTTACCTCCGACTCGAGATCAGGGAGCAGGTCGTCCTTTTATAACAACCTTGCCGCTGTTCCAATTTCAAGACAGAGCAAGGCTGCCGCTCGACCATCAAAGACTGATCGTATGTCGATGATCCGAGAACATGGTTTGATTGACTCTTTTTCGGTGGGAGGTGCTTCGGATTTGCGCTCTCTCAGGTCCGCGGTACAGAGCCGCGTCAGTGATCATCGCCGCGAAAGTCTCTACAGAGATAACTCTTACTTTGATCAGTACGACGAAAGCAGAATCCACGATCCTATGAAGCGTGCTGGTGTTCGTCTGTTGAGCACTGCCATCATTCCTATTCAAGCGATGGCAAGAAGATTCCTGATTCGTCGTCAAGTCTTGACAATGTTGTGGGGAGCTCTTGTTATTCAGTCTCGTGTCCGTTCTTTTCTATTACAAACAAGGTACGAAATTAAGCTCTACGCCGCAATGCGAATTCAAGCAGCGGCTAGAGGAATGATCGTCAGAGACCGATTGATGTTTGAGGATTACTGTGCGACGGAAATCCAACGACGCGTAAGAGGATACATTGCGTCCATTCATGTTTACGAAAAAATATACCACATATCACTAGTGCAGGCCCAAGTAAGGATGAGACTTGCCATCAAAGATGCTACTATTCGCATGTATTGCGTGCTTAGAATCCAGGCCGTAGCACGAAGCCATGTTGTTCGCTCAAGACTGGCAGAAGCCCATAATAGGGCTACTACTATCCAACGATGTGTTAGAGGATACTTGTCCGTCATGCATGTCTACGAAGAAATCTACAAGGTTACTATTGTGCAGAATTGTGTAAGGAGGAAGCAAGCTATCGACAAAGCCACCATTCGAATGTCTTTAATCCTCTCCTTGCAGGCCATTGCTCGTGGGTATCTGGTCAGATGTCGCTTGAACCTAGCGCATTATCACGCCGGTACTATTCAAAGATACGTCCGGGGATATCTCGGTACTATGAAAGTTTACGAGGAGATTTACAACATCATATTTATTCAGAACGTTCTCCGCATGAAGCTTGCTAGTAATCTCGCAACCAGGAGGATGGGTATGATTATCACTGTGCAAGCTAATTGGAGAAGGTACTGTGTGATGCGCCGATTGGAATATGCTACCTACAACGCTACCATCATTCAACGG
>Ga0100390_10001743_pt1 | contig 19334 bp, 14 predicted proteins | sample CryGeymeta201514_FD_81540 | JGI IMG/M metagenome (GOLD analysis project Ga0100390, IMG submission 81540) | Groundwater microbial communities from Crystal Geyser aquifers in Utah, USA - Crystal Geyser metaG 2015-14 | ecosystem: Environmental > Aquatic > Deep subsurface > Groundwater | place... | reverse complement strand
TCGGATGCTTTTGAATAGGGCAAGAAGAAATTGAACCACAAAAGTAGCCCCCCAATAATAACTGCTAACATAACAATTGTATAGAATTTCTGAAGACTTCGCAAACTTAAAGCTAAAATACCCAAAATTGCCGTTATTAGCCAATAAAAAACGGCTGTCTTACGTTTTCCCCAATGCCATTCATCCAAAAGTTTATGATGAAGATGGCCACGATCACCCCAGACCGGAGAACGACCAGCGAGAATTCGCCGACCAATAGAGTAAACAGCGTCAATAAAGGGTACGCCCAAAACCACCAGAGCGGTGCCTACCTTGGTGGTTGACAAGATAGCTAGAACTGCCAAAAGAAAGCCGGCCAAGGTTCCTCCTCCGAACCCTGGCATAATTTTTTGGGGATAAAAATTAAAAGGAAGAAACCCAAGATATGCTCCGGCGGTTATCGAGGCTAAAATAACCACCGACCATTGGGTGATATCAGCGGAAAAGCGGAACCCCAAAATGGCAATGGTTAAAGCGGCAATAACGACTATTCCCGGAAGTTGTCCATCAAAACCCTTTGACCAATTGACAATATTTGCCAAAAAAACAATCCAAAAAAGACCAAAAATAACTGCCACTAAAGGAGAAAGGATAATAATTCCTCCCAAAGGATTGGTAATAAAAGAAATGCCAATTCCGCAGCCGACAACCAAACCTGCTGCCAGAAAACAACCGATCAATCTTAAATATGGGTTAAGGTCGAGACGGTCATCGAGAATTCCCATCACTATCATAATTGTTGCCCCAGCTAAGATTCCTTTTAAATGTTGGTCAAAAGGAAGGAAAACTAAACTAGTGATTAGTAACGAAAGATAAATAGGAATTCCCCCACTCCGAGGAATAACTCCTTTATGGGTGTGGGCTGGATGCTTCCGTTTTCTGGGGTTGTCGACCAAACCAAATTTCCAAGCAAGCCTGATAGCTAAAGGGGTGGTGAGAAAAGAAACAACAAAGGCTAAAACTAAAGGAACCAAGATTAAATTTTTAACCATTAAATTACCAATCTGATTATTTGGATAAGCGCAATTAAGCTAAGAAAATTAAAAATAGCAATTATCGCTACCAGAACCTGGGCAATTAGATTTTCTTCCGAAGAAAACGCAATAACCACTAAATTAACCACAAAAACCGTTAAAGAAAAAATGGGAATAAGCAAAAGCCCAACTGGAGTAGTTAATTGTTCTTCGCCCCAGGGATGGGAGTAAAAAAGAGGCAATTTTTGAGGAAGAAAACGCCAGGAAGAGGCGATAACTAAAATCTGGGCAACAAAGAAAATCACTGCCAATCGAAAGATTAATTTGGAACTCCTTTGAGTATCGACCATTGTTTAATCTATTTCAATTATACTACGGCGATGAAAGATTTTGGCGGAGTTGATTTTTTCTTCTAAAAGATAATTGGAGTTAAGAAAATTGAATAACCCTGGAAACAGCCGGTTTTCTTCCTCCATAACAATCATCCAGCGGGGCGGGTTTTTAGTTAAAGTTTCAATTGTTTCTTGATAGCCGTTATAATCCACAATATGATAAGCAACGGTATAGCGACCCGTGGGAAGGCGACGAGATAAAGCGTAAATATAAGGCTCATCTCCCCAAATAAAGATTCTTTCATCCGGCTGGGTGTGCTTAACTAGAAAATTAGCCACGGCGTAGGTTTGATTTACTTGAGGACTAAACCAGGCAAAATATTCGGCTCGAGCTTTTAAGTGGGTGGCAAAACCCAGAAAATTAAAATAATAGCCAAAGACCGGATAAACCCAGAACTGAACAACCACCAGACCAGCAACCAGAAGGACTATTAGACTAAAGGCCAATCTTTTAATGACTGTTCTTCCGCTAGTTAAAAGAATTCCTAAAATCAAGCAAAATGATGGTAGAACTTGGATTAAGTAATGGGGATAAGGGCGTTCGGATAAGGCAGCGGCAAACAAAGAAAAAAGAAACCAAATTGTTATTAAAATAAACGGCTTAGCGAGGCTTTTTCTTAAAAGAAAAATAAGCAGGGTAGTGACAAGCAAGACTCCGGAGCGGGAGATAAGTCCGATTTTACTTGATAAACCCCTGGCGACCATCGTTCCTGCTCTCCAGGAAAAAAGATAACCTAGGTTTTGGGAAAAAGCGGCGTTAAGGTAATAAGACAAGGCGTTTCGAGAAGCAAAATAGATAATGGTAATTAAAATAGGAATAATAAAACCAAAAATAAGGAAGAAGTAATTAGTAATTAGTAATTGGTAATTTTTCTTCTTGGCGATGAAGAGGAAGAATACTAAAATAGTAGCGAAATCAAAGACAGCCGGAACCTTAAAAAGGACGGAAAGAGAGAAAAAAATTCCCGCCAGCAAATACTGAGACCATTTTTTAGCTATAAAATAAAGATAAAAACCAGCAATTGTTGTCCCGATCATAAAAATTTCAGCGTTGGCAATATTACCCTCGATTAAAGGAATTGAAGATAAAATTGAAAAAGTAAAAAGACTAATTTCTGCTAATTTCTCCTGTTTTGGAAAAAGATTTTTGATTAGTTTCCAAAATAAAATTGTCGTTGTTAACATCCAACCTAGCAAAATCGCCCGAAACCAAAAAACATTGCCACTTAGCGCCGCCAAAAGATAAAGCAACGGCGGTTTATTGTCGTGAATGTCACGATATAAAACCAGACCTTTCCTAATTGCCTGACCCAAAGTGAGATAGACCCCCTCATCACCATACCAATAAGGTTCAAACAATGAGGGAAGACGAAGAATCGCCACCAATAACAAACAAAGAAGTAAAAACCGTTGTGGCAGTTTTTTCATTGCTTTTAGTATACTATACCTTTTCTGTCACTCGATACTCTATCGCGCCCCTCGCAACTCGCGAAATATATTGAGCGACAAAGCGAGGTAAGCAATATAGTATCTTTATTTGCATTTATACTTTTTCCGTGACTCGATACTCTATATATTTGCCCAGCATTAATCTAGTGTGGGCGTCTAAACCCGGAAGGACTCCAAAAACAAAACCTGAAAGAGGCATCAAAACAAACTCCAAAGGAATAAAGAAAGCTCGAAGGCGGGAAACATGGGCTGGTCGAGGCGGGCGCTGTTTGGCATTAATAATCAAAATAATCATCAAAAAAGCAAGACAAAGACTAAGGATTAGAGCGGAAAGTTTGGGCAAACTATAGCCGATTATAGTTCGGGAAAATTCTTTGACAAAAAAGGTAGGAACGGTGATGCCCAAGGTAACAAAAAACCAATTAACCGGCATTAGAAGATGGTCTTCCATTAATTTCAAAAGACGAATAGTTTTGTCCCAAAAAGAAACAGTGGGGGTCAAAAGATAATTTTTGATTACATTTGGGTCATCTGATACCCCCCAAGCCCAGCGCTGAAATTGAAAGTAGGTATTTTTAATTGTACCCCAAAAGGTATCTCCTTCAGCAGCATCGGCATAAACCGGCAAGAAGATTGGTTCTGCTTCAGTCCGTCCTCGTTTTCGATAATAGGCTTTAAAGAAAATGTGGTAATCTTCAGGAATAATCTCTGGATTCCAATAATCAACCTCATCTAAAAGCTTAAAGGATAAAGAATAATTCTGGCAGCTGATAAGTCTGTCTTTTCGGGACAGAACCGCCCCATTCCAAATTGAACCAAAGGTATTAATGACCCGGGTGAATGCTGGCAATCTCCAGAAATTGTTGTAATAAAAAACCGCTGGCTGCCAGAATCTTAAATAGCGATGGGGATTATCTAAAAAGGCATAGGTGAGACAGGAGAAGTGTTTTGGATGAAAGCAGTGATCAGCGTCGCTGCTGGTCATAACTAGATATCTCATATCCATTTTTTGTTTATCAATTAAGTTCTTTTTAACCCAGCGAGCGGCATAGTTTTCATTTGAAGCTTTACCAGCCACCTCCCGGCTAGCCAATTTATGAATAGTGATGAAGAAATTGGCAAATTTTTTGGCAAATGATGCCTGTAAAATTTTTGCTTTTCCGGGAGCTTCGGGATCTCTATCTTCGGTTGCTAAAACCACCGTCATTTGTTTTAAAGGAAGGTCTTGATTGGTTAAAGATTTAAAGATCCTTTCAAGAATATAGAGTGGTTCTTTGTAAGTAGGAATAATAACTATGTGATGAACCCTTTGCCAATCAGGGAAAAACTTAAGTTCTCCTCGCCAATCCATTCCTTGGGAGGCTTTAATTCGCAGATAAGAAACAATAGAGGAAATGGCAAAGGTGATAGATTTGTAAAACCAAAAGATGTCAAAAAGGATGACTAAATAAGCAATATAGATTGGAATTAAAAAGCTGCCTATAAAGAAAAAGCCGATTGTTCCCCAAGAAAAGGTTCCTGGGAGAATTTCCAAAAGCCGGTGGACTAGCTTATCGTGTTTGATAATAAAATTGCGCATTTTGAATTCTTGCTTGCCCGCCGTAATTTCAATGAAGGCGGGGGAATAATGGTTTTTCGGATTTGATTTTCGGTCCGGCGAATTGGATTTTGATTTTTTCTGCGGTTTCAGGAAGGAAAGACTGAAGGAGTATGGTAATCTTTAAAATTTCTGAAACCAGGTGGTTTAAGATTTGATTCAGTTTTTCTCCTTTAAGACCCCATGGTTGGTGGACATCTAGATATTTATCAGCCTGGGAGATTTTATTCCAAATGAAACCCAGGGCATCATTGAAGCGAAATTCCTCAAAGGCTTTTCTAAATTCTCCCGATTCGTTTGATCGACTTAAATAATATATATCATTTAAGTTTTTAGCTTCAAAATTAGCAGTTTCGCAAAGCTTGGCTACTCTGGCGACAAGATTTCCCAATCCATTTGCAAGGTCGGCATTATAGACTTCCTTAAATTTCTCAAGGGTAAAGTCGATATCATTTCGAAGAGGGCCGTAACGCAGGAAAAAATATCTTACAGCATCAGTGCCAAATTGTTTTACTAATTCAGTTGGTCTTATGACATTTCCCAACGATTTACTAATTTTTTGGCCGTTAAGACTAATAAAATCATGAACAAGAATAGTTTTGGGTAGCTTATATCCCGTGCTTTTAAGCATTGCCGGCCAATAAATTGCATGAAATCGCAGGTTGTCCTTTCCTAAAACGTGGATATCTGCCGGCCAGCATTTTTTTTCTACGGCAAAAGTAAGATAATTAATCAAGGCGTCAAACCAGACATAAATAGTTTGTGAGGGGTCGTCGGGGACGGGGATACCCCATTTGATGTTTGGGCGACTAACGGCGAAATCTTTCAATCCTCTTTTTACGAAACTTAAAGCCTCTCTCCGCTTACTTTCGGGGATTATAAAAGTTGGACTCTTTTCGATTAATTCCTCTAAATACTTTTGGTATTTGGATAGGCGAAAGAAATAGTTTTCTTCAGTAATATGCAGTGGTTCTCGGTTTAGGTGGAAAGGGCATTTGCCGTCTATCAAGTCTGATTCAACCAAATAGGCTTCACATCCTTCACAATAAAGTCCATCGTATTTTTCGAGATAAATATCACCAGCTGTTTTGGATTTAAGATAAAATTTTTGGGCAAATTTTATATGATCTTTATCGGTAGTTCTAATGAAGCGATCGTAAGAAATATTAAGACTATTCCATTCGGCTTTATCGGCGGCAGCAATTTTATCAACGAATTTTTTTGGACTCAAACCGCTTTCTTTAGCGCTTTTTTCTACCTTTTGGCCATGTTCATCTGTTCCAGTGAGGAAGTAAGTTTCGTCTCCAACTAGACGGTGATATCGAGCTAAAGCATCAGCTAAAATTTTTTGGTAGGACTGCCCGATATGAATTACATCATTGGTGTAGTCAATGGCGGTAGTTATATAGAATTTTTTAGCCATAGATGGTTCTTATTATATCTAAATTAGCCTTATTATGAAAGAAGAAATTTATTTGAGGATATGGGAGATTTTTTCAACTTCTTCTCTATTCCTAACACATCCGCAGTGACTAGTACTTAAAGGAACCCCTTCATCTTTTCTTTCATCTATACCTGATGTGACTATGCAGGGGGGTTTGCTTTTGTCGCAAGTCCGAACTATTACACTATCACCTGATTGTAATTTTTCTTTTAGTGACATTATTTTTTCTTAAATACCTTTCCTATCCTTTTTGTCCATTTATCTGCCCATTCTTCGGCGCGGATTTTTCCCAAAGCGACCTTGAATCCTTTCTTGGTTTTCATGTCTTTAGCGACGGCAGCAACCGTAGTGCTAGAAACCGCTAAATTGTCTTTAATATTGGTATAACTTTTGCCTTTATCAAGAAAATAAGCAATCCCTAACCTTCGGGCAATTACCTCGAGTTCATTTTTAGACAAGAAACTCTCCAGGAGGACCCGGGCTTCATTTGGGTTTTGAATATCAGTGATAACTTGATAGAGCAGCTTGTAAATTTGATTTTTTAGGTTTTGATTTAGGCGTTTCTTAGAAATTTGCATAATTAAGAACCTTTCGCTTCGCTCAAGAACCTTGTTTCTTGCTGTCGCTCAAAATAAAACCCACTCCAAATAATTAAAGTGGGCAGAATAATACTTTAGTTATTTAAACTATAACACACAAGAAGATTGCTGTCAAATATTTTTGATTATTCTTTGAGGTAAAAACCAAGAGAGATAAAAATCCCGGCCAAAAGCAAAATATTTAGAATATTACCAATCTGAAAATAGCGAAAAATTAAAACCAAAACAACAAAACAGGCAGCAAGGAAACCAAACTTGCTGTTGGCAAAAATTAAAGCGCTAGTGAGGAAAATGGCGGTAAATAGTAGAAGGTAGAAAGTTATTAGTAATAAGTTATTAGTTGGAGGAAAAGACCAAACTAGCCATCCCCATAGTCCCCAAAATAATGTTGCCAAAACCAAAGTCGGTAAAAAATTCTTTCTCTGTCGCGTAAAGTCCGCTGATTTGCGGACCACGCGACTAGGACGTGAATTTTGCGAAAAAATTTTTACGTCCTGCTTAAATCTCATAATTTTAGTTTAGCTCAAACAATGATATAATTAAAGTTAATGCCAAACGAAATTTACCTTATTTCTGCTTTAATTATTCTCACCCTGGCAATTGCTGTTTACCTAATTAATAAAAAGTTGGGTGAGATTAAAGAGGCGACTAAGCCGGATGAAACTCTTAAGGAGTGGCTTAAAAGCCAGCAAGAGGCAAGTCAGTCAATGTCAAAAGCCATAAATGAGCGTCTGGATAATGCCGCTCGGGTAATTGGTCAGGTCCAGCGAAATATTGGGGAGATGTCAGAAATTGGTCGGGGAATGAAAGATTTACAGGAATTTTTACGGAGTCCTAAACTTCGGGGAAACATTGGCGAGCAGGTTTTAAAAGAACTCTTGGGGCAGATGCTGCCGAAGCAGTCTTTTCATCTTCAATATACCTTCAAATCCGGGGCAACGGTTGATGCCGCCATTAAAACCGCCTCGGGAATTATCCCTATTGATTCAAAATTTCCAATGGAAAACTTTCGAAAAATGTTGGCCGCCAAGACTGAGGAAGAGAAAAAGATGGTCGAAAAGGAATTTGTCAGAGACGTTAAAACCCATATTGATGATATTGCTTCAAAATATATCCTAACCGAGGAGGGAACAATTGATTATGCCCTAATGTATATTCCTGCAGAAGCGGTTTACTACGAAATTGTCAATAATTCCGACCTTTTTGATTATTCAGGCAAAAAGCGGGTTTTGCCAGTTTCGCCAATGACTTTCTATGCCTATCTTCGGGCAATTTTGATGTCTTTTGAGGGGCAAAAAATTGAACAGCGAGCCAGACAAATTCTGGCGGCCATTCGGGCAGTTCAAAAAGATTACAACAAGGTTGAAGACAATCTTTCGGTTTTAGGCAGACATATCCAAAATGCCTATAACCAAATGTCAAATGTTATGGGTGGATTTACCCTTTTGGGTCAAAAACTCTCCTCCACTCAAGCCCTAGGAACTGGAGTAAAAGAAGAAACTCAAGAGGCCAAACAATTGAAAATTGGAGAATAGAATTTACTTCAAAATGGCAGATATCCAAGAGAAAAAATTAAACAAAGAACAAAAAGAGGCGGTGGAACACGGAGAAGGGCCTTTTTTGATTATTGCTGGAGCGGGGACAGGAAAGACGATGGTTATAACAGAGAGAATTAAATATCTCGTTTCTTCTGGCAAAGCAAAACCAGCAGAAATCCTGGCTTTAACTTTTACTGATAAAGCCGCCCGGGAAATGGAAGAAAGAGTTGATATAGCCATGCCTTATGGCTACACCCAAATGTGGATTTCCACCTTCCATGCTTTTTGTGACCGGATTTTGCGCCAAGAAGCAGTTCATATTGGTTTGGATCCGGGCTATAAATTAATGAACGAAGCGGAAACCACCCAATTCTTGATTAAAAATTTATTCAAGTTTGATCTCAAATATTTTAGACCTTTGGGGAATCCGACTAAGTTTATTTCCGGCATGCTTCAACATTTTTCAAGATTAAAAGATGAAGATGTGTCGCCCAATGAATACCTTCGTTGGGCTCAAGCGCAAAGCGCAAACCTTCGTCCCGAGCTCAGGTCGAGGGAACGCAAAGCGCAAAATTTAACTAAAGAAGAAATTGAGAAATATTTAGAGCTGGCTAAAGCCTACCAGACCTATGAACAACTGAAAGTCAAAGAAGGCGCGATGGATTTTGGAGATTTAATTTCGAACGCTCTCAAGCTTTTTCGGACTCGGAAGAATGTTTTAAAGGAATATCAAGACCAATTTAATTATGTTTTAGTTGATGAGTTCCAAGATACAAATTATGCTCAAAATCAGTTAGCGATACTTTTGGCGGGAAAGAAAGCAAACTTGACAGTTACCGGTGATGATGACCAATGTTTACCCCCTGATGCAAAAATTGCAACTCCCAGAGGAGAAAGACAAATAAAACAACTGAAAGTTGGTGACCGAGTTTTGACTGCCATTGGAAAGGGACATACATCTTTTTCAGTCATCAAAAAGGTTTTTCGAAGTAAGAAAACAGCGAGACTGCTTACTTTTACCACTGAAAGTGGAAAGAAAATTGCTGTTACGGATAACCACAAAATGTTTTGCTTTACCCCACCTGTATTAAAAGTAAAAGATCGCCACTTTGTTTATCTCATGCACCAGAAAAATCTAGGGTGGCGCCTAGGGGTTACCAATGATTTAGCGACCCGCCTTCGGATAGAGCGCCACGCAGACCAAATTTTTGGAGTTGGTTCATATAAAACGGAAGAAGAAGCACGCTTTTATGAGTCTTATTACGCTGTTAAATATGGGCTTCCAACTGTGCCGTTCACTCCCAGACCAAAACAAGCGATTCAGGGAAAATGGCTAGAGAGGCTTTTTGAACTCATTGATACGAAAAAAGGCGCTAGAAAACTAGCTAGCGATCTAAAACTAGACCTTAAAGCACCACATTTTGTCCTCGACGGCGTGACCCGAGGAATTAGCCGAAGAACCAAAATTAATCTTTATATGTGCTATCGCAACTATAGAAGCAAGACGCATAAAGATGGTTTTGTCGGTAATCCAGGCATAACTCATATGGTTTATGTAGAGACTTCCAATCCAAGAGGAATTACCAGACTTGAAAAAGCAGGATTCAAAATGAAAAAGGCAAAAAAAGGATTTAGATTTAGGTTTATGAATCAAGATTTTTCTAAGGTGGGGAAAGTTGCCGATCAGTTGGTAGAAGCCACAGATGGGATTCTTGATACAAAGTTTGCCTTGGGAACAATAAATTATCAACATAAACCAGCTCGGCTTATGCCTGCAAGCCATGTGTTAGTTGGCAACTATTTGCCAGTATTAAAAGGAAAGAAAGTGAGATACGAGAAAGTAATTGATCGTAAAGAAGAGGAAAAAGAACTTACAGTTTATGATCTTGAGATAGAAAGAACGCATAATTTTATCGCTGATGGTGTAGTCGTTCATAATTCTATTTATCGTTTTCGGGGGGCGGCGGTCTCAAATATCATCCAATTTAGAGAAAATTACCCAAAGGCAAAAATTGTCGTCTTGACCAAAAACTATCGCTCCACCCAGGAAATTTTAGACCGAGCTTACCGGCTGATTCAAAATAACAACCCCGATCGATTAGAGATTAAAGAGAAAATTGACAAAAAACTTAAGGCCGTTCGAGAAATTAAAGGGAAGCCAATTGAATTCATCCACACTGATCGAGTAGAAAATGAGGCCGAGGCGGTCGCAAAGATTATTAGGGGTTTAACCGATGGCTCGGTTGGTAATTACAATTACAATGATATTGCTATTTTGGTTCGAGCCAACAATCATGCAGGCCCTTTTGTGCGGGCGCTTTCTCGAGCTGGGATTCCTTATCAATTTTTAGGTCCAGGTCAGCTTTTTCGCCAGCCAGAAGTTAAAGATTTAATTGCCTACCTTAAGATTCTTTATAATTTTGAAGATAATGTTGCCTTATTTCGAGTTTTGTCGATGGAGCATTTTGAGATATCAGCCCGGGACTTGGCAGCAATTAATAATTTTGGACGGAGAATAAATTTGTCCTTATTTGAAGCTTGCGAGCAGATAGAAAAAATATTTGTTTCTCAAAAAACTAAAGAACAAATTGCAAACTTCATCACCATGGTTCATCGTCATTTGAAGTTGCTTTCCAAGGAAACTGCCGGGCAAATCCTTTACTATTTTTTGGAAGATACTGGCTTGCTTAAAAAACTAACCGAATTTAAATCTCCGATTGAAGAAAAGCAGGCACAAAATATTTCCAGTTTCTTTGACCGACTTAAAACCTATGAGGTTGACCATGAAGATGCCTCGGTTTCGGCAGTAGTTGATTGGATTAATCTCTCGATGGAGCTGGGTGAATCACCCCTGGCGAATAATATTGATTGGGTTCAAGAAAATCGAGTTAATTTACTGACGGTTCACTCTTCAAAGGGTTTGGAGTTTCCGATTATTTTTTTGGTTAATCTTGTCGCTCAAAGGTTTCCGACGATTGAGCGTCGGGAGCAAATCCCAATTCCCGAGCGGTTGATTAAAGAAATTTTACCAGTTGGTGATTACCATCTTGAAGAAGAACACAGGCTTTTTTATGTGGGAATGACTCGGGCGCGTGATAGATTATTTTTAACGGCGGCTGATTATTACGGTGAGGGAAAAAGAGAAAAAAAGATTTCTCCATTTGTGGTCGAGGCTTTAGGAGAAGAGGGAATTAAGCAATTTAGCTATTTAGCTATTGAGGAAAAACAGCTGCCTTTACTGGAGTGGGCAAAACCCCAAGAAAAAGAGGAACCATTAGCTATAAGCAAAACTTGCGGCTCTGCCGTAAGCCATACTCCAATTAACTATTTATCTTTTTCCCAAATTGATACTTTTAACACTTGTCCGCTTCAATACCGCTATCGTTATATCCAGCGAATTCCGGTTCCGCCATCGTCAGCCGCTAGTTTTGGAGAGTCGATGCATAAAACCTTAAGAGATTTTTACCAAGAAATTAGGGATGGACGGAAGTTAAGCAAAACAGATTTGATGAAGATGTTGGAGATTAACTGGTCGCCGGTGGGATATGCCAGTAAAGCCCATGAGAATAAGAGAAAAAAACAGGGAGAGCGGATGTTAGCTGATTTTTATGAAAAATTTGACGCCAAGACTATTCCGAAAGATTTAGAACAGCCATTTATTATTAAAGTTAGCCCCCAACTGAAAATTGGCGGGAAAATTGATCGGGTTGATGAAAAAGAGGGTAAATTAGAAATTATTGATTATAAGACTGGGAGGGTCTTGGATCAGAATGATATTGACAAATCTTTACAATTGACTGTTTATGCCCTAGCAGCAACAGACGGGGGACTTTATGGCAGAAAAGCAAAAGACGTCATTTTAACGTTTTATTTTCTGGAAACAACCGAAAAAAAGTCAACTAAAAGGACCGTCGAGCAGTTAAAACAAGCAAGAAATGAGCTTTTGGAAAAAGCCAAAGAAATTGAAAAAAGTAATTTTGAACCAACCCCAAGCAATATGTGCGATTATTGCGATTTTAAATTATTGTGTGAAGCCTGGAGTTAAAAAGGGAAGCAATATTTTAAAAAACATCCTGGAAATTCAATTTCTTCCCCCCCAAAACTTTTCTTAAAATGAGAAAAACCAAGCCAGGATTTTTGGGGAAATCTTTCATCATAAATCCCTTCAAAATCAAAAATTTGACAGCCCATCTTTTTTGCCTTCTTTATTGCTTCCCAAACCAAAAGATATTGGGCAAATTTCTTCCGACCTTCTTTTGAGGTAAAAGCCTGGTAATAATAGGCAGTCTTGCCGGCTATCAAAATTACTGTTCCGGCAAGACAATTTCCAATTGCGAAGCAACAAGCTCCGCTTATTTCCAATTTCCAGTTTCCAGTTAGAAAAATGGCTTTTTTACCAAAGGCTCTTTTCAGCCGAGTTAAGGTTTTTAATGATGGCACATATTGTCGCCAGCCGACTGCCCTTTTCCAGGCTTGGTGAAATCCCTTAATATCTCCATTTCTTAATTTCTCAATTTCTATTCCTTCTGCTTTTCTAACTCCATATCGAGCATCTTTTGCCATTCCGGCCAGAATTTTTCCTTCAGATTGGGTTAAATCAAGATGAATAGTTTTTGTTACATGGCCGGCGCTCTTACTTAGTTTGTACCTATATTTTTTAAATCTGGATTCAATTTTTAAGGGTTGGATTTGAATTTGGAGCGGTTTATATTTTTTCGCTATTTTTTCGATTTGAACAAAGGGGATTGGAGGAGTTGGATATTGAATTTTCATTATCAGGGGTGGTAAAAAAGGCAATTTTCGGAGATAAATATAGTGGTTGCCAACTTTTTTAACTATCCAACCAGATAATTTTAAATATTGGGCGAATTCTTTCGATTGACGTAAATTCATTATTAGAAAATTAGCCTGGTTTTTAGGCGGAGGAGTTTCCAGCGTAAACCATTGGCCAGATTATAGAGGGGATAGAGTTGATGGTTAATAACCAAATCATAGGTTCCAACAAATTCAACTAATTTTGCCCCAAAACCTTCTTTGAACCGATGAAACCCAAACCAAGGATCAGAAGGTTTGGGATTTGGGCCGGGCGTTCCCCACATATCAAAACTTCGGCAACCTAACTTTTTGCCAAATTTAATTGCTTCCCAAAATAAAGCGTAGGTTGGCATTACTTCGCGATGTTCTCTGGTAGAGGCTCCATATGGATAATATAAAACCTTATTGAAAATAAAAAATATATAGGTGGCCAAAATTTGACCTTGGTAAGTAGCTTTAAAAAGGTGAGCGATGCCGGCTGGGTTTAAACTTTCCCACATTTTTCGATGATAACCCGGAGTATGGGCATAAAATCTTTGGCGTTTAGTGGTTTCGCTTGTTAATTTTAAGTATGTTTCAACCGCCGCTGGAGAATTATCTTCGCTAACTTCAACTCCATGTTTTTGGGCAAGGCGAATATTGTAGCGAGTTTTTGGTTTCATCTCTGCCAACAATTGGTCCTCGGGTTTGGTTAAATCAAGAATAAAGGTGTGTTTGGTAAAAAGGGGTTGTCCTTCTTGACAACCATTTTCTAGTAAAAATTTTTTGACATTTTGATTGGCGATAATATTTGGTTCCATTTTGATTAAAATCGCCTTTTCTTGGACACCAATCTTTTTTAAGGCATTAAGCATTGTTTTGTCTGGCGTTGGACCTTTAGGAAAATACAAAATGTTGTAGCCAATAACAGGCAATGGGTGAAAAGTGAGCTGATAACCAGCCATTAATTTATTTTCATCAAAAGCTCCTAAGCGAATAACTCTAATTCCGGTTTTCTGCCTAAACTCTCCCCATTCCCAAGATTGAAGCGGATGGGTGGCGACGCTATTGAATTGCTTTTTCTCTTCTTCAAGGACTTCGCGGACAATCATGTTGTATAATATTTTAACATGAACCCTTGTTGGAAAAAAATTATTTTGAGCTTTGGAATTGGTTTAGTGGTTTTTAGTTTCATGGTATTGGGGATTTATCGTTTCCTCTTGCCGCCAGTCGGTCGGACCAATATTTTAGTTTTAGGAGCAGTAGGCGAGGGTTATGCCGGCGGTGACTTGACGGATACAATCATTTTCCTTTCGGTAGATAATCAAGCAGGAAGGGTTTCAATGCTTTCATTGCCTCGTGATATCTGGATTGCGCCCTTACGGACAAAACTAAATAGTGTCTATCACTATGAAGGAATGGGGAAAACCAAAGAAGCGGTAAGCGAAATTATTGGTCAGCCAATAAACTATGGAATTTTGATTGATTCTAATCTTTTTACAAAGATTGTTGATGCCCTAGGGGGAATTGAAGTTGAAGTTGAACGCTCTTTTGATGATTATAAATACCCCATTGCCGGAAAAGAGAACGATGAATGCGAAGGTGACCCAGAATATAAATGTCGTTATGAACATATTCATTTTGAGGCAGGAAAACAGTTAATGGATGGCGCCGCCGCTTTAAAATACGTCCGCTCCCGTTACGCTGAGGGTGAAGAAGGAACCGATTTTGCCCGTTCTCAACGCCAACAAAGATTGCTTTTGGCAGTGAAAAATAAAATTTTTTCCCCTCACTTTTTTCTTGATCCCAGACAATCCTTTCGATTATTTAAAATAATCACTTCAAATATTCAAACTGATATTCCAAAAGAAAAATACGTCGATCTTTTCAAGATAGCCCTAAGATTTAGACCGAAGAATCTTAAAACCGAGGTTTTAAACGAAAATTATTTGATTCAGCCACCGCCTTCAAAAGAAAAATATGATAATCAATGGGTTTTAGTTCCCAAGACGGAGAATTGGGAAGAGATTCAAAGTTATGTGGCTAGTTTAATTGGTAAATTTTAGTTTGACCTTCGTGAAAAATAAGTTTGCCTATTTCTGAAAATTTTTCTTCATTAATTTGGCGATATGAACGTCTTTCTAGAGTTCCTACAAAAATATAATTAACTTTATATTTTCCCAAAAGTGTTTGGGTCTCTTCAAGATTTTTTGATTCATAAATTTTTCTTACCTCTTCTGTTCTTAGGGCTGGTTCATCAAATGAACCTCGCCAAAGCCATTCATGAACACGCCAGCCTAAAATTGTGGGCAAGCCAGTATTGGCAGAAACGCGGGCAAAATCGGTATAACTTTCTCCAACTGCCTCAATAATTATTGGTTGGTCGGTGATATTTTCCTTTAGCCATAAAATTGCCTTGAAGTCCTCGGGATAAAGATTTTTAAGATACCCCAATCCATAAAGTCCTTGATAAATTTTAAGTCCATAGTAAGAGCGAACAGCAAAATAAGGATAGATAAAAATAAATATACAACAGACAACAAACAACAGACAACATACAAGTTTCAAGAATTTCTGTCTGAGGCTGGTTAAAATCCTGACGATAACATAGCCACTAACAAGGGAAAACATCACAAAAGATTGATAGGTCAATTTAAACATCGTGTTGGCTCGCTGGTAGGAATGAATATAAATATCTTTAACATAAAGAAATTCTGGAATTATTATCAAAACCCAAGAGATGATGATGAGAATTAGGATAAAAACGTCAGTGACTAGTAATCGGTGACTAGTGACTGGCTTGTGGATTAGCGAAAATACAAGAAAACTTACGGTGCTAACCAGTGGCAATCCCCATAAGACCAAAAACATCCAGGGTGGAGAATGAAAATCAACCAAACCAACCCCAGTGGCGATAGATTTAAAATTAAGATGAAAGGGAAGAGAGAAAAGAATTGCCAACAACAAACAATAAACAACAAACAACAAAGTTTTAGTGAATGTTTTTGTCTTCAGTCCCCACTTTAAATAATTAAAGTAGAAAATTGTTGCCCCCAGGACTATAAAATATATTGGAAAATCCCAAGCATTAGTCATATAAAATACTGCCAGCATTAAACTTGGCAGTATTAAATTTCTAATTTTTAATTTCCAATTTCTAATTATCAGAGAAAAAAGCAAAGAAATAAAAAGCAAGACAAACGGCAAGTCTAAAAGATGACCATGAAGGTCGGCAACAACGAAACTATAGATAGGGAATTCGTGAATAGTGTTATCGGCGGCACCAAATAGTTGGACAATAAACCGAGTGGCGTCAGGATACCAATATGTCCCGTAATTGCCGTGTTTTATTAAATACCAGAGTGGATGTAAATTTCCACCCAAAGTGAGTAAAGAAGCAGTCAGCATTCCGGCAATTATGGGGAATTTCCAATTGCGAATTGCCAATTTCCAATAAAAAACGAGATTTCCTCCTAACGAGAAGGCGGCAGTGAAAGCAAGGGCAAAAATGGTGGCAATCATTAGATTGTAGGTAATTGCCGAATCAAGACCAGAAAGTTTGGTTAAAACAGCCGTTACTAAATGGCCAAAATAATAATAGTTAATTGTTTTCCCCGCTAGCCACATATCCGCCGGAGGAAAATATTGACTACGTAAAATTGAATTGATAAAGCCATAATCCATGAATTTTTCCAAACCTTGAATGTTTGGCTGAAAACCACGGACGAAAGACCATAAGGTTAAAGCAATAAAAAAGATAGTTTCCTCAAACAATAAAATTTTCCAATGAGTCTTAATTTGTTTGAGAAATTCTGTCCGGTTTTTCCTGGCAAGCCAAAAGTTGACTAAGGCTAAGAGAAAGACAATTAACCAAGAAGTTGCGACGGAGAAAGGAAAAATTCTTAAACTACCCATTAACCAAACAAAATAACTTATCAGTAAAATAGCAATTATTTTTGAAAACCCGTATCCTATGTCAAAAAATTTTTTAAAGAACCACCAAGTTAGGGGCAAAAAAGCCACCCCTAATCCGAAAAGTAAAAACCACCAGCTAAAAATTATGAAAAAATCATTAATCATAAGAAAGTATATTTTTTAGAGTTTGCGGTGAAAATCGACCTCCATTTTTAAAAATTATTACTTTTGGGTGGTCGTAAACCTGAAAGGTTTCTTCTGACGAGTCGTCATTGATGGTAAAACCCAAAAGTGAGGGATAAGAGGAAAATTCGGCAATTTTAGTGTATCCTAACTTTCCAGAAAAAAGAAGCTGGTAATAGCGACTGGTGATTGGATATTTTTCCGGTAAATAAATTAAAGTTCCATAAAGTCGACGGCTGTTGATAATAATGTAATCCGAGCCGGATAATTTTTCCGCATAATATTCAATTTTTTGTTGATTGTCTGGCTCATAAATGGTTAGTTGTTCAATTTTATAAAGGCTTGGATGATTAAGGGAGAGTTCTATCGGCAGACCGTCGTCCCAGTGTTCGCCAAGAATTTTTGAACCCTTGGGGATATTTTGATAAATCCACGAAGAGGCGGTAATCCTGGTAGACTGCCTGGTGTAAATTGAGAGGAAAGCCAAAGACCAGGAAAGAGTAAGAGTAAGAGTAAGAGTAAGAAGTATTCCGCCAAAAATCTTAGATTTTTTCCAAACCTCAAAAAGAAACCAGGCAGCAAAAATTGCTAAAAATGGCAAAACTGGAACCATAAAGCGGATAAATTTGGTATACCAAGAGCCAACATAGACAAAATAAGCAACTGGAAATGAAAGTAAGATTAGAAGTTTTTTATCGCGAGTCTTGAGAGCAATTACTAGAAGTAAAATTGTTCCCAAAATCCCAAAAAGGGCAACTGGACCCATTTGCCAAAAAAAGTTTTTAATTTGAAAAAGATAGGGAAGAGTTTTCTCAAACTGTAAGACATAAACAACCTTAAGTCTTCCCAGGGCTACCCCGATTTCATAATTTAATGATTCTAAAAATTTTTGTTTATCTAAAAAAACATAGGGAGAGAAAAAAGAAAAGGTAAAAAGGGCAACCAAAATGGAAAACAAAAATCTGAAGTGGTACTTTAAATATTTTCCGCCAGGGGCGGATCCACCTCTGGTGGAAAAGTGGTAAAGGAGATGGACGCTAACTGGAATTATCAAAAAAGACAGGGCGGAAATTTTAGTGGCAGTGGCTAATCCTAAAATAATTCCTGTTTTGGCGTAATTTTTAATTGTTGGTTTTTCAATTATCTCAAATGAAAAAATCAGAAGCAGAAGAAGCCAGAAGACAAGCATGCTTTCGGTTACTCCATAATGGGCGGTCTGGATTAATGAGACAGTAAAAGCGGTCAAAAAAGATGCGATTAAGCCAACCTTTTTCTCCCAGATTTTCTGACCCACCAAGAATACAAGAATGATGGTTAAAGAAGAAAGAAGAGCCGATATTCCCCGGCTGATAAGATTGATTCTTTCCCAGTCATAAACCCACCTTGAATTATTGGTGAGGAAACCGATTGAATCTCCAACTGATCTAATAAGATAGATAGGGAAACTGCCATAAGCAAAGAATTTGGGATCGAGTTGACCAAAAAAATGGATCTGGGAGACAGCGGCGGCGATGTTTCTTTCATCGGGGTGGAAAAAGTGTCCTTGGTCCCAGTTAAGATTATAAAAACGAAAAAAAGCACCAAGAAAAATAATAATGATTAATGGCCAATGATTAATAATTAATGATTTTAAGTTTCTAACTGGTTTCATCTATTCTTATGCACCAGAGTAGCAATTTTATTGCCGAGCTCTATCGCGTAATTTATTCCCCGGTCCCAGGGATAAACTTGTTGCATATTGGAAAGATAAACGCCTGAAACAGGGGTTTGGTGGGAGGGAATAAGTTTTGAATAATTCACGGGAATTACGGGTTGAGCAGACTGGTTTCTAAACAAATAGTAATTAGTAATTAGTAATTGGGAATTAGGGTTGATTTTTTGAAGATAAGGGAGAAATTCTTTGAAAATTTGTTCCTTTGTCATTTTAAAATAACGGTGATTTTGGGGATAATAGCCCCCAACATATAAAAGATGATTTCCACCATAATGTTTTGGGTCGATAAAATTGGTGTGTTCAACTACGGCAACAAAAGGGAAGCCCGGTTCATTAATGTTTAACCAATAGGTACCGTCAGTTAGGAATTTTTCTTTTAGAATTAAGATTAAATTTATTGCCCCAAGCATTTCCGGCACCGTCATTTTTTTAAAAAATTGCTGGGCTGGAGTAGTGATGATAAGTCGTTCAAATTTACTTTGATGATTTAAATCATTGAAGTTTTTGATTTCAGAGTCTAAGTGAATCTGACCGCCATTTTGTTTGATTTTCTCAACCAATTTATCAATTAAAACCTGAAATCCTCCTTCAAGATATCCAAGCTTTGTACTTCTTTTTTTAATTCTCGCCCAAAACCAGGACATAGAGATTTTGTCTGCCTTATCTCCAAATTTAGATTTAAGGAGTGGTTTCCAG
>Ga0100390_10001736_pt1 | contig 19356 bp, 20 predicted proteins | sample CryGeymeta201514_FD_81540 | JGI IMG/M metagenome (GOLD analysis project Ga0100390, IMG submission 81540) | Groundwater microbial communities from Crystal Geyser aquifers in Utah, USA - Crystal Geyser metaG 2015-14 | ecosystem: Environmental > Aquatic > Deep subsurface > Groundwater | place... | reverse complement strand
TTTAACCATAATCTGACGGAATGGCTCATTGAATACAATTTTAAAAGACCGCACCAATCTTTAAATTATCAAACACCCCTGGAATTCTCAAAAGTGTTACCGATGTACTCATCTTGTACAATAATTTCACAATTTTATATTTTTTTGTTATAATTATTATAAAGTTTTAGCATTATCGTTTTTTTAAAAGGAGGGCTATCATGGAAAATAATGATAATACTCAAAATAGTGCCACAGAAGTGGAAGAAGTATTGGATTATAAAGCGTATATGGAAGAACAAATCTCCCAAATATTTGGAGATTGTCATGTATATTTTTACGGAATTGATTTAAATACCGATGGCCGAAAAGCTAGTCCTATTTTGCTATTCAAGCACTGGAATCGGTGCGGCGCCGGAGAAAGGTTCCGTAATGAAAATTTAAAAAATTTTTACGTAAAATAAACAAAAAATAATCCAGCTTCTTCGCCAAGCACGTTTTGTCAAACGTGCTTTTTTTATTTATAATAATTTGTATTTTTTTGGCTTTTATATTATTATGACTTTATATGAATTTAAATAAAATAAGAAAAGATTTTCCCTTATTAAATCAAGAGAGATCTGGAAAACCTTATATTTATTTTGATAACGCCTGTAATACCTTAAGGCCTAATTCTGTTATCAGCGCCGTTTCGGAATATTACCAGAAATTTCCCACTTGCGGCGAAAGAAGCGTTTATAAGCTGGCAGAAACCGTCACCAACAAATTTGAAGAAACCAGGCGGTTGATGGCAAAATTTATCAATGCCAAAAGAAAAGAAGAAATAATTTTTACCAGAAACACCACCGAAGGCATAAATTTGCTCGCTAATTCGCTGACTTTAAAAGAAGGGGATGTGGTTTTGGCCACCGACAAGGAGCATAATTCCAATTTAGTCCCGTGGCAGGTTCTGGCTAAAAAGAAAGGCATCGTCCGCAAGATTGTGCCGTCAAATGAAGATAATACTTTTAATTTAGAAAAATTTAGAGCCATGATGGATGAGAAAGTAAAATTGGTAGCTATGGTTTATACTTCAAATTTAGATGGAGTGAGCACTCCGGTGGAAGAAGTGATTAAGATAACGCATCAATTCGGCGCCAAAGTTTTATTGGACGCCGCCCAGGCCGTGGCGCATAAGAAAATTGATGTGAGAAAATTGGATGTTGATTTTATAGCATTCTCCGGGCATAAGATGCTCGGCCCTTCCGGCACCGGCGTGTTTTATGGCAAGTATGAATGTCTGGAAAAATTAGAGCCGTTTATGGTCGGCGGAGACACAGTAGAATATACGACTTATGATGATTTTAAATTTTTAGCTCCGCCGGCGAAATTTGAAGCCGGACTGCAGAATTACGCCGGCATCATCGGCTTGGGAGAAGCAATAAAATATTTGGGGAAAATCGGATTTAAAAATATTGCCCAACAGGAATATGAATTGAATAAATATTTAACAGAAGAATTATTGGATATTCCCAATTTAAGTATAATCGGCCCGCTAGACCCTAAACTGCGAAGCGGCATTATTTCATTTAATATCAAAGGCGTAGATCCGCATAAAATTGCCATTATGCTGGACGCGGCCGCCAATATCATGATCCGCTCCGGCCAGCATTGCGTCCATTCGTGGTTTAAAAGCAGAAATATTATCGGTTCGGCCAGAATTTCCTTGTATTTTTATAATACCAGGGAAGAAGCAAAAATTTTTGTATCTAATTTAAAAAATATTTTAAAAGTAATTTAATTTAAGCATACTTTAACCTCCCCCTGCCCCTTCCCTGCCTACCGGACAGACAGGCTTTGTAAGTAGGAGGATAAAAGTATAATTTATATTTGTAATATATGTTTTGCGTATTAGCTTTAATTGTCTTTTCATTATTGGGCATATTCAGCGCTTCCCACCGGCAGTTGGTCAAAGAGGCCCTGGATTGCGTTTTTAGGCGGGTAACTTTCCGACCGTGCCATGCGGATTTTCGCGAAAAGATTAAGGGAAAAATATTAGCGCGCCTGCTTAACCGCTCGGTCATAGTTGCCAAGATATTCAATAAATATTTTGAACTGTTATCATGGTTATTTTTTATTTTAATGGTTATTAGCACAATTTGGGTGGTTAGAGGCGGCATAAATTTTTATTTATACGGCAATTGCAACGGCATCAATCAGGAGGGGTTTTGCTTATTTGATCCGACCGGAGAAAATAACAAAGTATCAACGGTAAATAATGCTTGTTTGACCGAACCGCCGTCGGCCGCAAATTTAAAATTAGAAAATCTGGATATTTCCCAATTTCCTTATATTAATAATAATTCACAGAATGAGGTGGTATTTATCGGCTGTTATAGCTGTGATTACAGCCGGGAATCTTACCCGATAGTCAAAAAACTTTTAGATAAAAAGAAGCCGAACTTTACTTTTATTCATTTTCCGGTGAAAGATGATACCCGTTATTTATCAAATTACGATTATTGCGCCTATCAAGCAGATCAGCAGAAATTTTGGCGATTTAATGATTTGATTTTTTCTTCCGCCAAAGAAGATTTAGCAAATATAGATTTTGTTGACGGTTTGATTGCGCAGGCCGGATACAACCTAGAAAAAATAAAAGAGTGTGTTAATTCCGAAGCTACCGAAGCAATAGTTGATAGCCAGTTTCAGGAAATTAAGACCATAAATATTTACGGGACTCCAACAATATTTATCAACCATAAGCCCGTTGTCGGACCTAAGCCATACCGGGTTTATGAAAGGATGCTTAAATAGCATATATTAATTATAGATAATATTATGTTATTAAAGTTTGCGCATCAGCTTAATAAAAATAATGAAGTTTGCCTGCGCTTAAAAATCAATCCGGGCGCGCCGGAAACTAAAATTAAGGAAATATTAGCCGACGCGGACGGTAATACTATAAAAATAGATATTGCCGCGCCGGCGGATAAAGGCCGGGCCAATAAGGAAATAATCAGATTTTTAGCTAAGGAATTCGAAGTTTTAAAAAATAATATAAAAATTATCAAAGGAGCCAAGGAAAAAATTAAATTGATAAAAATAACCAAGTAATATGGAAAATAAAAATAAAAAAATTATTCCCAACCATGTTGGCATTATTATGGACGGCAACCGGCGCTGGGCGCGGGAAAGGAATCTGCCTACTTTGGAAGGCCATCATAAAGGATATGAAAAAATGAAGCAGTCATTTGACTGGTTTTTTTCCCGCGGGATTAAGATTATTTCTATTTTTGTTTTTTCCACGGAAAATTGGAACCGCTCGCGGGCGGAAGTAAATTATTTAATGAAATTATTAAAAAAAGCCATTGATGAAGAAACCGCCAAATTAGTGGAAAAAAATTACAAAGTACTGATAAGCGGGAGGATTGACGAACTGCCCGGCGATTTGCCTGAATCCTGCCATAATATAATTGATAAGACCAAGAACGGTTCGGCCGGCATTATTAATATCTGTCTGAATTACGGCGGCCGGGCGGAAATAGTTGACACGGTAAAGAAAATGATAAAAAATAAAATTGAAATAAAACAAGTGCATGAAGGTATGATTAGGAAATATTTATATAATGGACAGTTGGCGGATCCGGATATAATTGTCCGCACTTCCGGAAAACGTCGCCTTTCCGGCTTCCAGCTTTGGCAGTCGGCTTACAGCGAGCTATATTTTATGGAAAAATATTGGCCTGATTTTGAAGAAAGAGATGTGGATATAATAATTGAAGAATATAACAGCCGGACCAGAAGATTCAGAGGAGATGAGTAAATTTGTTTAATTATTAATTTTCATGGTATTATATTAATGTAAATTGATTAATTGATCTTTAAAATTTAATAAAATATCTTATAAATCTAGGCAGAGGAGGCATAATATGCTGTACCACTTAATATATATTATAGACAAAACTGAAGTAAACACCCATAGTGTAATTATTAATATGAAAGTGGACAACCGCATGACAGACAGTGATGGGGAAGTATATTATAATGAAAAGGAAAGCTAGAATACTCCTGATTTTATAAAGAATATTTTTGAGAGGGTGACAGTTATAGAAAATATAATATTAAATAGCCATTCATTAATATTAATAAAGAATGAAATTTATCAATGGCAAGAGATTATTTTTAAAGTTTTGGCCATTTTAGCAGATCATTTTGATCCTAAAAATGGAATGGTTGGAGAAAGGTATCCTATAAATATAATATATGATCAATACGGAGTAAAAAGTGAAATTAAACATATAGGAAGGAAATTTTTGTATGTTGTAGATTGGCTTTGCCATGTAGAGAAAATATTTTCGGGGAAATAACACCCAGAATATAAATTTCTTTGTAATTTATCCAAATTATAACCTTCTGTTGATCCAGAGGGTTTTTATTTGTAATTTATTAATTATCCTGCTAATATTTATGCATAATAATATGGCAATTAAAACAAATAATAATCTGCTGGCTGATAAGATGAGGCCGGACAAGCTAGAAGAATTTTTGGGGCAGGAAGAAATTGTCGGAGAAGGCAAATTACTGCGCCAGGCCATTGAATCCGATAATCTGCCTTCAATAATTTTTTGGGGACCGCCGGGAAGCGGCAAGACAACTTTGGCTTATATTATCGCTCAGAAGACAAAATCGGATTTTATCCAGATCAGCGCCGTCACCAGCGGAGTCAAGGATTTGCGCGCCATCATAACCAGGGCGGAAGAGAATAAAAGGCTGGGCAGAAAAACAATATTATTTCTTGATGAAATCCACCGGTGGAATAAAGCCCAGCAGGACGCTTTGCTTCCCCATATTGAGCAAGGCATGATAATTCTTATCGGGGCTACTACCGAGAATCCGAGTTTTGAGGTGCGGGGCGCTTTGCTTTCACGCTGCCGGGTTTTTGTCTTGAAGCAGTTGGATGTTGGCCACCTTAAAAAAATAATCAAAAGAGCCATCAGCGACAAAGACAAAGGGCTGGGAAAACAGAAAATTAAAATTAATAATGGCGCTATTAATGTTTTGGCGCGAATGAGCAATGGCGACGGCCGGGTAGCTTTGAATATTTTAGAATACGCTGGCGCCCAGAGCCGCGATATCAATGAGAAAATTATCAAGGAAGCTTTCCAAAAATCGCATTTATTGTATGATAAAAACGGCGAAGAGCATTATAATATAATTTCCGCTTTGCACAAATCCATGCGCGGTTCCGACGTCAATGCGGCTCTATATTGGCTGGCGCGGATGCTTGCCGGCGGGGAAGATCCTTTATATATTGCTAGGCGGATTATCCGTTTCGCATCCGAAGATATCGGGCTGGCCAATTCGCGCGCGCTGGAGCAGGCCGTGGCCGCTTTTAATGCCTGTTCTTTTTTAGGAATGCCAGAATGCAATGTAATTTTGGCGCAGGTAGTTGTTTATATGGCCAAGTGCAAGAAGTCCAATGGCTTGTACTGTGCGTATAATCAAGCAGCCGCGGATGTGGCCGAATACGGCAATTTGCCCGTGCCGCTTCATATCAGGAACGCGCCGACAAAATTAATGAAAGATTTAAATTACGGGAAAGATTATAAATACTCGCCGGATTATAACTACAAAGAAAAGCAGGAGTACTTGCCGAAGGAGCTACAGGGGAGGAAGTATTTAAAATAAAGAAAATGTCATTGGATGGCAATTTCTTCTGTCATCCCGTGCTTGACACGGATCCAGGAGGGAGCCACCGGAATGTGAAAATAAAAAGAAGTTTTCAAGAGAGTATGAATTTGGAAAATAATTATTAATTTTGCGTTCATATATTTGAAAACTGGATGCCGGGATCGAGGGCCGGCATGACAAAATTATAAAAGTTAGAAATTAAAAGATAGTTTTAAAATTGAAAATTACAAAATTGAAAATTAATTTTATGGATTATAATAAAAAATCATTAGCGCTCCATAAAAAAATAAGAGGCAAGATTGAAATAAAGTCAAAAATATCTTTAAAGACAAAAGATGATTTATCCCTTGCCTATACGCCGGGCGTGGCGGCGGTTTCTTCGGCTATCGGCAGAAATAAAAAATTAACATGGGAGCTAACCAATCGCGCCAATCAGGTGGCAATCATAACGGACGGCACCGCGATTTTAGGACTGGGCAATCTCGGGCCGGAAGCGGCCATGCCTGTGATGGAAGGCAAAGCGGCTATATTTAAGGAATTCGCCGGCATTGACGCTTTTCCGCTTTGCCTGAATACGACGGATGCGGGCGAGATTGTGAATTTCTGCAAATTAATTGAGCCGAGTTTCGGCGGCATAAATTTAGAAGACATTTCTGCCCCGCGCTGTTTTGCCATACTGGCGCGTTTGGAAAAAGAGTTAAGCATCCCGGTTTTTCATGATGACCAAGACGGCACGGCTATTATCGTCTTGGCGGCCATAATCAATACTTGCCGTTTGACCAATAAGATTGCGAAAGAATTAAAAGTAGTTATAAACGGTGCCGGAGCGGCCGGCATGGCCATTGCCAAAATATTATTAAACCAAGGTTTTCGCGATATAATATTGCTTGACAGTTTGGGGACAATTTATAAAGGCCGGAAAAAATTGAATAAATATAAAAAAGAATTGGCTGTAAAAACAAACCGTAGAAAAATTAAAGGCGGCTTAATAGAAGCCATGGCCGGAGCCGATATTTTTATCGGCGTTTCCAAGGGCAATTTGATTGATGCCGAGATGATAAAGTCAATGAATAAGGCGCCGATTATTTTTGCCATGGCCAATCCGGTTCCGGAAATAATGCCGCCGGCGGCTTTGAATGCCGGCGCTTTAATCGTCGGTACCGGCCGGTCGGATTTCCCCAACCAGATTAACAACGCCTTAGTTTTTCCCGGGTTATTTAGGGGATTATTGGATAATAATATCAAAATAATAACCGCTAAAATTAAAATTGACGCGGCTATAGCCATTGCTTATAGTATTAAGCCGGCAAAAAATAAAATTCTTCCCGACCTCACTGATAAAAACGTCGTTAAAGCGATTGTAAAAATAATGAAGGGATAAAAATAAAAAACCCTTCTTTTAGAGAAGGGTAGACACCGGCTAATGAGTGTAAATAAAATAAATAAAACCGTATGATATAACATAAAATAACGGCGGGAGCAGAATTAAAATCTGTTTTTGTGTTATAGTTTTTAAGTCGCCGGTTAATAAAAACATGAAAACAGCAATAGATAAACCACTTCAAATAATGTTGTGGATAAAAGTTGCCAGTTCAACATTCCTTAAATTAGTTATGCCATCTAAAAAACCTATAACTAAAAAACATTTTGAGAAAAAAACTGCTCTGAAATTTGCTTGTATATCATAGTAAGTGTTATTTAATTGTGCAATGATCATATTTTGCTCTCCATTATTTGTTGTTTATTATAAATTAACAAATATTTATTTAAAAAGCAAGTATTATGAAAAAAATAATTTTGATTATAGCAGTATTATTAATAATAATATCCGGATATGCTATTTATAAAGATAATAGTGTGCCGGAAGAAAATAATATGGTTTTAAAAAATAAAAAAATATTAATGGTGATCGCGCCGGTTGATTTTCGGGATGAAGAATATTTGGAGCCCAGGCAGGTTTTGGAGAGTGCCGGTGCGGCTATAGATGTCGCTTCCATTCAAAAAATAAAAGCGCGGGGCGTAGGTGGCACGGAAGTTGATGTTAATTTGACGACTGGGGATATTAATGTTGATGATTATGACGCCGTGGTTTTTGTGGGCGGAGCCGGTATGGAAGAAATATTAGATGATGAAAGCTTGCAGGTGCTGGCGCTTAAGTTTTACAACGCCCAAAAGCTGACAACCGCTATTTGCGTCGCTCCGGCCATTCTGGCCAAAGCCGGCATTTTAGACGGCAAACAAGCTACTTCTTGGCCGGGAGTCAAGGCAGATTTACAATCCGGCGGAGCCGGTTTTACCGGCGAGGATGTAACAATATTTCAAAATATTATCACCGCCGACGGTCCGGATTCGGCTAAAAAGTTCGGGGAAAAAATAGTTGAAGCTTTGTCAAAATAACCCTCATCCCCCCCTTGTCAGGGGGACGATTAATCGCATGTTGGGAAAAATATTAAAAATTTTATTGACTGTTTTATGGATGGGTTTTATATTTATATTATCCGGCCGGCCGGGCGGTAGTTTTATTATTCAAACAACTAATTATAATCAAATTTTAGTTCATATTTTTTTGTATGGGGTTTTGTCGTTATTAATTTTAATAGCCGCCAGGTCTTGGCTGGAAGATGAGATTTATTGCCTGCAGGATTGGAAAGCCTATTTGGCGATAATTTTATTTTCTTTTTTATACGGTATCACCGACGAAATCCATCAATCTTTTGTCAGCGGCCGAGAAGCGTCAATAATTGATTTATTTTATGATTTACTTGGCGCTGCCACCGGAGTTTTGGCTTACCTCTTTTATCAAAAACAGAAAAAACCAAAGTTGCTTCTGCATGTTTGCTGCATCGGCTGCGGCGCGTATGTGGCCATGCTTTTAAAAAAAGAATTTTGGGTAACTTTATTTTTTTATAACCCGAATATTTATCCAGAAAAAGAATATCTTATTAGATTAAAAGAAGCTGAAAAAATAGCTAAAAAAATCGGCTTGCCAATTATTACCGCGGCCTATAAGCATCAGGATTGGCTAGAATCCGTACAGGGGCATGAGAAAGATCATGAAGGCGGGGACAGGTGTAAAATATGCTTTAAAGAAAGATTAAATACTGTTGCTAAATATGCCAAAGAAAAAAAATACAAATATTTTTCCACCACCTTAACCATCAGTCCGCATAAAAATTATAAAGAAATTTCTAAAATAGGCAATATGCTGGCAAAAAAATACGGCCTAAAATATTTGGACCGGGATTTTAAGAAGAAAGACGGGTATAAAAAAGCCGTGAAAATATCCCACCAATTTAAATTATACCGGCAGAATTACTGCGGCTGTGAGTTTAGCATGAGAAAATAATAGTATTATCCCAATCTATAATATTACAACCGAACCAAATTAAAAATAGGTTCGGTTTTTTTATTGCCATAAATAATTAAAATATGCTATAATAATTTTATATGACTGAAGAAAAATGGAAAAATATATTGGGGCATATCAAGGATAATTTTAAAATAGAAGATGAGGGCAATGAGTATATGGAAGATGAGGGCGGGGTTGACATTGATTATGTTGTTTTTCAGGGGCCTTTGGGGAAAATTAGATTAGAGTATGTGTCTAAGCCGGTAATACTTGACAAAAAGACCACTTTTTCCAAACGGATCGGTTCGGAAACCGACGTGCAGTATGTTTATAGCCAGGATGAAAAATCGCAAAAATTAAATGTTTATAAATGGGATGAAGACGGGGAAAATTGGGTGGAAATTGATGCGGAAAATTTTAAATTAGAATAAAAGTTATATAGCATATAAAAATTTTAAATATTATATAATAAATAAATCAAAATATTATGAAAAAAAAACAATCTTTTAAACTAATTATTATTTTATTAACATTTGTTTTCTTTTTGTCCGGCTGCTCATTAATTTCTTTAAAAAAATTAACCGTTCCTAAAGTCCAACCGGTGCAAAACACAGATAATAATTCAAATCCTTTGGACAACAGCCAGATTGATAAAACGCTGGATCAGCAACTGGCCGCCCAGACACAGATAAAAAAATTTACTGATTGGGAAGATTTAAAAAATTTTTTAGAAGCTAATCCTTTAAGTTCCGGCATGAGCTATGGCCTGGGTTTTAGCGGAGGCGTGAAAAGTTTAGCATTGCCGATGGGAGCAGTTGATGGAGCGCAAGTATCCAGGGAAATATCTAATCTTGCCGGTCCTGGCATCACATCGGATGCTGCTAAGCCAGATGCCGGTCCCAGCGATTATTCGCCGACCAATGTGCAGGTCGCGGGCGTGGATGAAGCGGATATTATAAAAACCGATGGCAAATATATTTATGCCGTTGCTAATAATGATTTATTTATCATTGACGCTTATCCGGCTGATAATGCCAATATTATTTCTAAAATAAATTTTAAGTCAAGGCCGGAAAATATTTATATTAACGGCGATTATTTGGTTATTTACGGGGAAAACCAAAATATATATAATACGGAAATATACAAAACATTCAGGAGAGGATCAAATTTCACCTTTTTAAAAATTTTTGATATTAAAGATAAAGCCAATCCCAAGCAGATAAAAGACTTGGATTTTGAAGGCAATTATAATAATTCCCGGATGATCGGGGACTGGGTTTATTTTGTAACTACTAATTATTCCTATAATTATATTGATGATCAGGTGATTTTACCCAGAGTATTAGCCGATGAAAAAACCGTGGTAAACGGCTGCGCTGATGCTGGATGCGTTATGCCGCCGGTATATTATTTTGACATTCCTTATGATAATTATAATTTTACCACCATCACCGCCATAAATATGAAGGATGCGGGCCAAGACATGAAAAGCGAGGTCTATTTAATGTCAGCCAACCAGAATATGTATGTTTCGCAAAATAATATTTATATTACATACACAAAATATATCAGCGAGTTTCAGTTGGCGATGGCCGTGATGAAAGATATTGTATTGCCAAGATTAAGCGCCAAAGACCATGAGAGAATTGCTAAAATTGAGCAGGTGGATAATTATATTCTATCAGATGAAGAAAAAAGCGGAAAAATTTTTGCCATCATTAAAAGATTTAAGAAATCATTAACCAATGAAGAAGAGGAAAAATCGCAAAAAGAATTAGAAGCGGCCATGAAGAAGAAATACGAGGATATATCTAAAGAGCTTGAAAAAACGGTTATCCATAAGATCGCCATTAATAGCGGCAGTTTGGAATATAAAACATTCGGAGAAGTCACCGGCCAAGTATTAAACCAATTTTCCATGGATGAGCAAAATGGATTTTTTCGCATTGCTACTACCAAAAATAGAACTTGGTCGCAATTTACCGATAGCGGCCAGCAGGATTCTTATAATAATTTATATGTATTGGATGAAAATTTAAAGCCGGCCGGCAAGCTGGAAGGATTAGCGCCGGGCGAGAGAATTTATTCTGCCAGATTTATGCAGAATCGGGCCTATATGGTGACTTTTAAACAAACAGATCCCTTATTTGTTATTGATTTAGCCGATCCGAATAATCCTAAAGTTTTAGGCCAGTTAAAAATTTCAGGCTTTTCTAATTATCTTCATCCCTATGATGACCATAAATTAATCGGCTTGGGTAAGGAAACCACAGAGAATGAATGGGGAGGGGTTACGACTAAGGGTATAAAATTATCTCTTTTTGACGTGGCCGATGTAGCCAATCCCAAAGAAATTGATAAATATGTATTAGGGGACAGCGGCAGCGATTCCATAGCCCTCTCCGACCATAAAGCATTTTTATTTTCAAAGGAAAAAAATCTTTTAGTTATTCCCGCCAGTATTATGGAGGCAAAGGATAATAATAGTTATGGCCAATTCGTATTTAGCGGCGCGGTCGTATTTAAAGTTGATGATAATGGCTTTACCTTAAAAGGAAAAATTGACCATTCTGACGGGGGCATAGCCAGTAATGAAAGCGAAACTTGGGGAGGAATTAGATATTATGACAATACTGTCAAAAGAAGCCTTTTTATTAATGATGTCCTTTATACTTTCTCGCCGAAATATTTAAAGATGAATAATATGGACAATTTGGATTTAATAAAGTTTTTAGAATTAAAGAAAGAATTGTCAGGAGCAAATGATGATTTTAATATAATAAATTAAAGATTCTTGATTTTATAGATTCACTCCCATAAATATCATTAAATAATATGTCAAATAAAGATAAATTTATATTAATATTTTTTATTATAATTATTACAGGATTTATTTTTTATTTATTTGCCACTATTACGCGGGTAGATATAAATAAAGCCGATATTGCCAACCAGGCAGAAATTTCCGATTCGGGAAATAGCAATATTTTCACCGAGCAACTTAAATTAGCTTATCGCTCCGAGGCCAGGTTGATTTTTTACAATTATAATCATTTAATTAAAAGTCCGGATTTGACAGAGCAGCAGTTAAACCAAACCAAAGAGCAACTTTTGAGCTTAAAAGTGCCGGGCGAATATAAAGATCTGCATATTAAATTTGTTTTAGCAGTAACGATGATGGAAAAATATTTGCAGACAAATAATAATGAGGATAAATTATCCAGCCAGGAGCTCATCAATAAAATCAAGGAAAATTATACTTGGCTAGCCAGCTAATAGCAATTATTATGCCTTATAACCGCCTTTTAATATTAATAGCGCCGATATTTATATTGATTTTACTTGAAATTTTATTATTTTGGCCATCAATGATTTATGCCGTTTTGGTTTTAGCCTGCTTGTTAATTATTATTGCTTATTGGCGGTTTATTAATACCAGCCAGTCGATTAGTTCTCAGTGGTCTTTTATAATTTTACCAATTTTATTGCTTATTAGTTCGATTGCCTATACGTCTATATTAAGTAGCCATAATACTATCCAGATTATATTCATCCTTGATGCTATTTTTATATATTATTATTTAAAATATTTATATTACTATTTGATTATGCCTGTTTTGTATGAAGAATATATTTTTAATAATATATTTACCTATGGAATTTTTTTAACATTTTTTTATACGGCTTCCGCTATTTATGCCTTCCAGTCATTTTTGTATTTGCCGATCTGGCCTCTAATATTTGTTATTTTTTTTATTACGGCCTTAATATTTTACCAAATTTTGGCAATTGATAAAATTGCCTTAAATAAAGGCATAATATATATATTAATTAGCTGCCTGGTACTGGTAGAATTGGCCTGGAGTATTTTTTATTTGCCTTTCAATTATAATATTTCTGGATTAGCTTTGACAGTCTGCTATTATGTATTAGTAAGGTTATTAAGGCTTTTTTTTATTAATAGTTTAAATAAAAGAATAGTAAGATTATATGCGATATTCGGGTTGATAATAATTTTTTTAATTATTGCCACGGCCAGATGGATATAGCTTAAATTTAAAAGCAAAAAATAAAATATAAAAAATAATTAGAATATATAAGTAAATTTATTATGCCGTTTAAAATAAAAGATAAATTAAATAGGATTAAACCGCTATTTATTATTATGATAATATTTTTTAGTTTGGCCGGAGGAATGGCCGGAGATTTAATATTGAAAAATTATTTTTGGCCGGATATTTACAATCCCTCATTCAATAGTGAGATAGATTTATCCAGCGGTTATTATGGCAATTCAAGCTTAGTTATCAGAGAAGCTAAAAAAGTGATTGTAGAGCAAAATGATAAAGTTATTGAAACTATCAACACGGCTAAAAGCAGCTTGGTGGGGATTTATGAAAAAAAGAATTTTACAAATCCAAGCTCCGCCGTAAGCGATAATAAATTTAATTTAAATAATTATTATGACTTAAAGAAGCCAATAGCCGAAGGCATAATTATTACCAGCGATGGTTGGATTTTAACCGGCTTTAATATTGCGGATTTGAATAAATATGTAATAATAACAGGAGATGGAAAAATTAACTCAATTGATAAAATAATTAATGATGGTCTGACTAAAGTTTATTTTTTGCATATTAATGCCAAAGATTTGCCGATTAAAGTTTTTGGCGCTTTAGATGAAACAAAAAATGGGCAGTTGGCGATCGCGGTTAATTGGAAAAGCCAAGCCTATTTAACTTCAATAATTAATTCCCATTTAAACGAAGAAAATATTGTCAGTAATAGCGATTTAATTTTAAGAAAGATTAATTTAGCGAATGTTTTAGGCAAGGAATTTAATTCTTCGGTGCTATTTGGCATATCGGGAAATATTATCGGCTTGGTCAATGAATTGGGGGAGGTTGATTCTATGACTAATTTTACTTCAGCTATTAACAGCTTATTAAAATATAAAGAAATCAGGCGAGCCAGCTTGGGGATTAATTATATTGATTTATCCCAATTAATTAATGCCAAAGAAAATAATACAGAAAATAATTATGCCAATAAAGGCGCATTAATATATAAAGATAAAAACGGCATAGCGGTTGTTAAAAATAGCCCGGCCCGAACAGCCGGTTTAAAAGAAGATGATATAATAACTTATGTTAATAATATTGAAATAAATAAAGACAATAATTTAGCTGATATTATGCAAAATTATTTAGAAGGCGAGAAAATTAAAATTACCTATATGCGCAATAATCAAGAAAAAGAGACTGAAGTAATTTTAGGCAAGTTGATAGTTAAATAACTTTTACCATTAGGTAATCCCAGACTGTCCGAAAACTATTTTTTTTGTCATTCCCGACTCGATCGGGAATCCAGAAAGGTTTAATATCAGACAAATTATGGATTCCCGCTTTCACAGGAATGACAGTAAAGTGTAGTTTTCGGACAGAGGGGTTACGCAGTATCAACGGTCGGATTCGATGAAGAAATAATCAAGAAATACATTCGGGAACAAAACGACAATGACAGCGACGGAAAGTTTTAAGAAAAAACAAAGTTAATTAACAAATTAAACAAGAACGACGGGGAAGGATCGCCTTTTAGGCGACCCCACTCATCAAGCCACCGCCTTTGGCGGGGGTGTTCTGACAAAGTTTGTCCGCCATAATTTTTTTTAATTTTACTGCCTGCAATTGATAATAAATTGGAGGTTTTTATTTTAAATTAAATTATGTTATAATATATATTATAAGATGTAATAAAAAAAATGAAAATAATAACCATTAGGGATGCGAAAAAAATAAGGGGTAAAAGAGTTTTTGTCAGAGCTGATTTTAACGTCCCGATAAAAGACGGAAAAATTAAAGATGATTTTAAAATAGTAGCCAGTTTACCGACAATCCGTTTTTTACTGCGCCATAAATGCCGAATTATTATCGGCACTCATTTAGGCCGCCCATTATTGGAAATCAATAAATTGTCTAAAGAAGAATTATTGGAAAAATATTCTACTTTCCCTTTGGCTAAAAGATTAAGCGATATATTGGGCAGGCAAGTTGATTTTGCCAGCGATGCAACCGGTTTTGCGGTAGAGTCAAAAATCCACGAAATGAAAGAAGGAGATATTTTATTATTAGAAAATTTACGCTTCCATAAAGGCGAAGAGGATAATAATAAATTATTTGCTCGGCGATTATCCCGCTTGGCTGATATTTACGTTAATAATGCATTCGGCGTCAGCCATCGGGCCCATGCTTCAGTTTGCGCCATAAAAAAATATCTTCCGGCCTATGCCGGATTATTAATAGAGGCCGAGGTAACCAATCTTAATAAAATATTGCATCCTAAAAAACCTTTGCTAATTTTAATCGGCGGCTTAAAAATGGCGACAAAATTGCAATTTATAAAAAAACTGAGCGCGAAAGCGGATCATATATTAATTGGCGGAGCGATGGCAAATAATTTTTTATTTGCCTTAAATTATGAAATCGGACAGTCGCTGGTTGATAAAAAAGATATTAAGCTGGCCAGAAGCATTGCTGATTTTCATAATTATTACACCCGCAAAAAAATTCTTTTGCCCATAGATGCCGTGGTTAAAACAGGGCTGGACAGCGTCTCAACGGTAAAAAGTATTAACCATATAAATAAAAATGATATAATTTTAGATATTGGGCCAAGAACAATTAAATTTTATGCCAAGTTTATTAAAAAAGCCAATACTATTATTTGGAACGGCCCCATGGGCAAGTTTGAAGATAATTCTTTTAAGTACGGCACATTGTTTTTAGGCCAAGTAATTGCGTCTCGTTCTTCGGGCAAAGCTTTCGGAGTAGTCGGCGGAGGAGAAACTCTTGAGGCCTTAAAAATGACAAAAATGCTTGAATATGTAGATTGGGCATCAACTGGAGGCGGAGCCATGATAGCTTTTTTAAGCGGAAATAAAATGCCAGGATTAAAAGGAATTGTAAAAAGATAATGAGATAATTGCAGAGATGGTTGAAATAAAAGTAATTTTACTATCATCTCAATTCATAATTTAATTAAGATAATTATGGCAAATATAAAACAAATCAAAGCTCGGGAAATATTAGATGCGCGGGGAAATCCAACTATTGAAACTAAAATTATTTTAGGCAATGGCTTGAGCGCCGTAGCTAGCGTTCCCGCCGGCACTTCTACCGGCATTCATGAAGCTTATGAATTGCGCGATGGCGACAAAAAAAGATACAGAGGCATGGGAATGTTAAAAGCAATTAATAATATTCATACTAAAATTTTTCCCAAACTTAATGGGGTAGATATCACTATGCAGGAAAAAATTGATGATTTAATGATTAAGCTCGATGGCACTAAAAATAAAAAGAAGCTTGGAGCCAATTCAATATTATCAGTTTCACTAGCATGTTCCCGCGCCGGCGCTTTGGCAAAAAATTTGGAGCTTTACAAATATATTTCCCAAACTTATAAATTTCCAATCAATAAATTCAAATTGCCTACGCCATCGTTTAATATTTTTAATGGCGGCAAGCACGCTGATACCACTTTGGATTTTCAGGAATTTATGATTATGCCTTTAAAGAAAATAAGTTTTTCTGAAAAATTGCGCATGGGCTCGGAAATTTTTCATGAATTGAGTTATGTATTAAAAGAGTCAAATTATGATACTGATGTCGGCAGCGAAGGGGGCTACGCTCCTGATATTGTGTCCAGCATTCAAGCCATTGAATTGATAATAGCGGCTATTATCAGGGCCGGATACGCGCCGGGAAATGATATCGGCATTTGTATTGATGTCGGCTCATCTGAATTATATGACAGATCTACCGGAGAATATATTTTTAAATTAGACCAATCCAGCTACCGAAAGAGCAATTTAATCGGTCTTTATTATGAATGGTTCAGAAAATTTCCGATTATTTCCATTGAAGACGGTTTAGCTGAAGACGATTGGGAAGGCTGGCGTGAATTAACCGAAGAACTGGGGAAAGATATGCTTCTGGTTGGAGATGATTTATTCGTAACTAATATAGATCGTTTGCGCAAAGGATTTAAAGAAAAAGTCGCTAATGCCATTCTTATCAAGCCTAATCAGGTCGGCACTTTAACCGAAACAATCGCCTGCGTTAAATTGGCGCAAAGGCATAATTATAAAACAATGGTATCGCATAGAAGCGGGGAAACTTGCGATAATTATATAGCTGATTTAGCCGTGGCGGTCGGAGCGGATTTTATTAAGTCAGGTTCGCTTTCCCGGGGGGAAAGATTATCCAAATACAATCGGTTGATGGAAATAGAAGCGGAATTATAATTGACAATTATTTTAAAATAGAATTAAGTAAATTTTACAAAATAACAAGCTAATTATATTTATATAATTGTTTTATTTTTTTATAAACAAAAAGCGAAAATTTATTATAATTATATTACTCTGTTAACATGAACAGCAATTCTACGAAAAAATTAAAAAGGCCGAAGCCGGTTATTTTAGTGGTTTTAGACGGCTGGGGGATAGCTCAGCCTTATAGCGGCAATGCCATCAGCCAAGCCGATACTCCAACCATGAATGAATTATTAAAAAAATATCCTTCTATGACAATCAGGGCTTCGGGCGAGGCGGTTGGCCTCCCCTGGGGAGAGTCGGGCAACAGCGAGGTCGGCCATCTTAATTTAGGGCTAGGGAGGATCCATTATCAGGATTTGCCGAGAATCAATAAGGCGATTAGTGATAATAGCTTTTATAAAAACAAAGCTCTGCTTAAAGCGATTAATCATGTTAAAAAAAATAAATCGTGCCTGCACTTATTAGGGTTAACTTCCAATGGAGGCGTCCATGCTTCCATTGACCATTTGCAGGCCTTAATTGCCCTAGCCAAAGAATATAATATCAAACAAGTATATATCCATGCCATATTAGATGGCCGAGATACGCCGTATAACAGCGGCCTTAATTTTATTAAAGATATAGAACGTTTTATTGCTGAGTATAAAACAGGTGAAATTGCCACTATCTCCGGGCGTTTTTACGCTATGGACAGAGATAATCATTGGGATAGAATTGCCAAAGCTTACAAGACTATTGCCTTAGGCCAAGGACTGATAGGCATTGATCCCGTGAAAGCGATTGAGAACAGTTATGCTAAAAAAATTTATGATGAAGAATTTGCTCCGATTGTAATGGAAAAAATAAAAAAAATTAATAAAGTCAATATTATTAATGATAATGACGCGGTAATATTTTTTAATTTTAGGTCGGATAGAGCCAGGCAGATAACCAGATCTTTTGTCTTGCCCAGTTTTGACAAATTTGACCGTGGCCAGCAAATAAAAAATTTATTGTTTGTCTGTTTTTCGGATTATGGCGAAAATTTGCCGGTTGAGGTGGCCTTTCTGCCCGAAGTAATAAAGAATACGCTGGGTGAAATAATTTCCCGGGCCGGTTTAAAGCAGCTAAGGATAGCGGAAACAGAGAAATACGCGCATGTAACTTATTTTTTTAACGGCGGAAACGAAGATATTTTTGAAGGGGAGACTCACGAATTAATACCATCGCCGCGCGTTAATAGTTATGATTTATGCCCGGAGATGTCATCATTAAAATTAACCAATAAATTAATTGAAGAGATTGAAGCGGATAAATATGATTTTATTTTAGTAAATTACGCCAACGCGGATATGGTGGGCCATACCGGGAATTTACCGGCCACTATTAAAGCGGTGGGAATAATTGATAAATGTATGGCTAAAATTCTGAAGAAAGTTTTAGATAAAGACGGCTGTTTAATAATTACCGCTGACCATGGCAACGCGGAAGTGGTGTTTAATATGCAAACAGGCACTATTGATAAAGAGCATTCTTCTAATCCGGTTCCGTTTATAGTAATTAGCAATCAATTTGAAGGCCGTAATTTTGGCGGTTTTAACGCTTCCAGCGGCGATTTAAGCTTGACCCAACCCCAAGGGATATTATCGGATGTTGCTCCTACCATATTAAAAATTATGGGTTTGGAAAAACCGCTTGATATGACTGGCAGGCCATTAATTTGACAAATATTAGACAAATTTTATAAATAAAATTTATGTACCATAAAACAAATAAAAGAATACCCATGCCTAACAAATTATTTTTATCCTACTTCACTCTGTTTTCTATTGCCATACTGGTATTTTTGGCATCGGTTTTTGTTTGGCTGTTTTTTCCCATGGATGCGGATAAAACTCTGTTTCCCGCCTCAGCCAAATCGCCGGACGCCATCGGCGTCAGGGTGATTGCCAACCCTTCTAATTATTCCCCATCCCGCTGGTACCAAAGCCAGGGTTTCACCGGCTCGCCCCAGTCCCTCGCCATTAATGGCTAC
>Ga0100390_10001735_pt1 | contig 19361 bp, 13 predicted proteins | sample CryGeymeta201514_FD_81540 | JGI IMG/M metagenome (GOLD analysis project Ga0100390, IMG submission 81540) | Groundwater microbial communities from Crystal Geyser aquifers in Utah, USA - Crystal Geyser metaG 2015-14 | ecosystem: Environmental > Aquatic > Deep subsurface > Groundwater | place... | reverse complement strand
CAAGGGCCAAACCTTTTGCACTCGTTTGACAAATTGCTTTGTCATTGGATCTGGATCGACTCCTCAAATTAGTGTGCCTAAGGGACGTGGTATCAAGAAATCGATTCTTCAGGAACGTAACGAGGCCGAAGCTGCCGGACGTCTTTAAACGTAATGCAGTATTTTATGACTTAATAGAAAAACACACATTATTTTCGCATATACTCTGTGGTGGCTTGTGATGTGTCTGCCAATTACGACTTGGAAAAATCCAATAATAGTGCACAGTAGTCCTTTGGCAATAGAATAGCTGACATGACAGATGATGAAAGTCTCCCACTTACGCACAACTCGGTTGGTCGGGTCGTCATCGTCAGCTTTTGAATTTCTTCTTGGCCGGCCAATAAAATGTGAATTGTTGACGAATAATAACTGTTGTATACTTTTAGTGTAGAGCAAAGCAAACAACAACAACATACTCGTACCTCAGAATAGCTAGACTACTAGACTAGACTACCTGGTACTCGTACCAGGTACTGTACTCTAGAAGATCATTATTTGAGCTCCAGTAGAGTTAGAAATAACACGTACAAGTAGTACTGCCTTGAAGCACGATTCCGATGAAAAACATCACCATGGAGCAAACAGAACTTGAATCCAATTTTTTTTCCGCCAGATTCCTTCTCGCCGGCGACGACGACATCACAACATCACAACAACAACAACTCTGCTGCAAGGTTAAAACTACTGTTACCAGGACCTCAACGATTTCTTATTAAAATTTTCTCTAGTCTACCTGGTAGTACTCGAGTACAGTACTAGCTACTAACCTTTCCTTCCTTCAAGGCAACACACAAACAAAATTTCAACAAGATGCCCCCTCCAGCACCTGACGGTCCTGATTCGCCCGCTTTGAATTCGGAGATTGTTTTCAAACCCCTCGAAGAGAGACCTACCAAAAAAATCAAGAAAGAAGAAGAAGAAGGTTGGTTTGCTTGCTTGCTTGCTTGTTTGTTCTGAAATGAAAACAATCTTCCACTGTCATTTACTTGATCCATCGTGTGCTCACAATAATAAAAAATTGACAACCATCGTTTTGATAAAACAATTTTTATTTACATTTTTCAGCAGCCAACAAATCCATTCCGGAACCAGAAGTTACCGATGATAGCCACATTACCTTAACATCTCATCCAGATTCGTTCGGAGTAGATCCAGTTCCAATTTCATGGGGACATCCTGATCCGTTGGTTCGGGGTCCCGTTATTTGCACCGTCCGACATGCCGCACAACGAAATGCGATTGGTGCTCACTCGGTAAATTCGTCTCGCTGCAAACAGTATTATTTCTGTTATTGTGTTTTTTTTTAATGGTGTACTGGGCCCTCGCTTGTACTGCCGCTAAATATAAGTTCACTAACATTGTTTCATATTGTTGCTCTTCATTTATAAAAAGGGGTCATATTGCATATATACTGGTTTGGCAGTGGCAGCTAAAAAATTGAATCCAGATTATGTCCCCGATTTATCTTTAACGAGCCCTGTCATGAATATTGGTCCTTTTCCGTCGTGGTCGGATCCCAAAAAGGTGCGTCGAAAAAAGAAAAAAAAACTTCTCTTTCTTTTTTTACTGCGCAAGTTGAAGAATACAAGATTGCTTATTTTCTTCTTTATTACGGGGTACATTACTCACATGGTATCCTTTTATGCTGTAATACTTTAAAAAAAAACACACACACACAAACAAAAATATCAGATTTCATCCATCGATCCTTTTGGACATCTGATCACACAAAATTACGGAGCTTGGCTCAAAAAGGGATGGGATATCCGACCTACCATTGCCGTGACGAAGGCTCACATTGATTTGCCCGAATGTCGTGAAGCAATTACTGCGGGACGTCTCGTACCAGATGGAAAAATTCTCATGCCTTCGGGTCAATCGATCGTTTCCAAAGCCGCTATTGAACCTGTCTGGTATTTGCCCGAGATTGCTCGCCGCTTTGAAACGACAGAAGCCAATTTACGCCAATCAATTTTTCGAATGACCAACGGTACGCCCATTTTTGACGTACTGTGTAGTATTGTGCATTTTCATATTCTCGTGGTGTTTCTAATACGTTAACGTTCGCTCTTGTTCACGTTCTTCTTTTTACTTTTTAAAATTTTCAGGAATGTATCCCGAACTAATTACGCGCCCTGACATTAAAATCTTTTTGCCGCCCATCGGTGGTTTGACTATTTACATTTGGGGTGATCCCAATACTATTCCCGACGAGGATATTGAGCTCACTTGTCGCGTCCACGACGAGTGTAACGGAAGTGATGTCTTTGGAAGCGATATCTGTACCTGTCGGCCATACCTGACCCATGCCATTGAAGAATGTATCAGAACGGCACAAAAGGGTGGTGCCGGTGTCGTCATTTACTACCGCAAAGAAGGGCGTTCCCTTGGCGAAGTCACTAAATACCTTGTCTACAATACACGTAAGCGTCAGGAGGGAGGTGATTCGGCAGAGCAATATTTTTCGTGCACAGAGCAAGTTGCTGGAGTCCAAGATACACGTTTCCAGGCGCTCATGCCCGACCCGCTGCATTTTATCGGTGTGACAAAAATTCACAATTTTATTTCCATGTCCGACATGAAATACAATGCTATTGTGAACAGTGGCATAAAAATTGAAAATCGAATCGAAATCCCCCAGGAGCTTGTTCCGGACGATGCCCAGGTCGAAATCACCGCGAAAGTCTTTCACGGTTACAATGCCGGTAAAGCCTACCAAGGAATTGATGCAGCAGCGCTCAAAACGACCAAGGGTCGTGAATACGTGTACGAAAAGAAGTAGGCTAGTAATAATGTGATTCTTTTTCTTTTTTGTGCGTACATTTTGAAGCGATAGCCCCGGATGCTTGAATCAGTGTTTCATTTTTTGATGATGGTATTTGCCACTGTCAGATGCGCCACAGCTCCGCCTATTTCTTGTTCTTCCAGACAGAAACTGTCACGAAACGAAACACTATGTATTGCTAGTAACCATCATTGATTGTTGTCGCCTTTTGTTGCAAGCGTGCTACTCCAAATTTTTGACGAGTAGTGGTAAGAGATATTTTGCGATCGGCAGGAACAGTTAACTTTCTGCCACTTATTACCTGTCACATGGACGGTAGATCTTGTCCCTGTGCATAAAAAAGCCAACGATGAAGTGACCATGACTCAGATGTATGAACGATGCTGAAAGAAAATATCGGAAAACGAAAGGTATCATGGTAGCCGAAAACTAATGTATTAGTAGATACGAGATCTTAAAAGGATTTGGTTCCGATGATTGTTCACAAAGGACAATTTTACGTTTGCCAAAAAACTAGTAACAAGCCTCTAGAAGTAAGCACCTCCTACCCATTCGTTCACAATGTTGATCATGTCCTTTCCGGAGACGGCAGTGTATCCGATGAGAGAAATGATTCCAAGCATAGCCAAACGTCCGTTGATCATTTCAGCTTCCTCGGTAAGACCAAGCTTGAATGCTGGCAAGTAACCGAAAGGCTGGTCGTTGCGAGCTTTGGTGGCTTCATAGTTTGGGTGGTTAGGGTCAAGAAGAAGGGTGTCGTTGAAGGGAAGAGGGCAGATGGTGGCCATAAGAGAGACGGCAAAGAAATGGGCGTTGGCAATGAGGATGATGGCCCGCTCGTTGGTGATGGTTTCCTTTCCGGAAATGGTGGCGAGCGTTCCCCATTTCGAAAAGTCGAGGGCCATGTCGGCATCAGGGATCAATCCGTGTCCTTTGGCGTACGCAGTGCACATGATGAAGAACCATCCGAACATGGCGTGACGGCCGTTCCACTTTTCGGCGTGAACGGTGGGTCCCCATCCGTATTGGACAAAGCCAGGAAATTGTTCCGCCCAGTCGGCTTGGGCATCGTCGTACATCTTGGGGTCCACAATGTTCAACGAAGATGTGCTAAAAGGGGGGAGAAAGACAGACAGAACGAATTGTCAGTGAAAGAGTATGTGGGTTTGCAGAAAAGGTTCCACAGAAGGCTGCATTGCTGGGTTGACACACGGAAAAGATCCAAAAGACATGTTGGATATTTGATATTTGTCTTTCCTTCCTATCCATATTCTCCAGAATCTTCTTAGCACATGGATGTACTCTACAGCACTTAACTAGAAAGAAAAGTAGTTATCTATCCATCCGGAAATCCTTTTACTCGCACCTTCAAGAGCCGCAAAAGAAAGCCTCTCGCTACATATATGCACTTATCATTTGACCTTCCACCCCCCGATCGAACGACATAATAATATTATAACCTATCAAAAACCTACCTTGGTGTGGCCGTCTGGCGGGAGACCTGGCTCACAGGAGCAAAAGCAGAGGCACTGCCTAGGCAGACCAAAAGAGTAGCGAGGGATCGGAGAGGGGCCATGGTTGGTAAAATCTCTTTTGTTTCTTAACTATTGCACGTAGTAAAAAGTGATACAGTAGCGTATCGTCGTCGCTGCTGGTAATTGGTCCATGAAAACGAAGGAGACACAGGGCAAGGGTGCGCAGTGTGATCGTAAACCACCAATAAACGATGCTTTTGAAGTTCATGACTGTTGAATCCCAAGTTGATTTCAAAAGATCGCGACATCGAGCTGAAGCCCGGGTGACGTTTGCAGGCTGATGAACCGATCCGAAAAATGTTTGAAAACTCCATCTCTAAATTGAATACCCGAAAACCTTGCCTCTAAAATTGGCGACGCCGGCCTGGATACTTATTAACAGTACGTTGAAACGCTTGTTGGATGCAAGTTAACGCCCCTCTATGGCCATTATCTTCTTCTTGAGAGATTCTGGACAGAAACGCCTTTATTCATCAGGAAACAACCAAAACCTTGCCAGAGAGACAGAAAATCCCTACTAGCTAGCTAGAGAGAAGATAAGAGCAGAGAGAAAGGGGGGGAAACGAGATCTGGAATCAGATCGAAGTGATTACACAGTATTTCAGCTCAAAAATGTTGACGGATATTTGTTCCACTACTACAGTAGCAACCCATACATTGGATGCGACCAGCGTAGTGGAAGATCCGCAGCGGCATAATGAGAAGCGCAAGGATGATGAGATTCAGATTTTATGTGAACTCGTTGGTGGCTTTAATTTAACGATCGAAGAGAGCATACAGGATCTCAAAGATAAACATCTGAAACCGTACTGCATTGTGAGATTTCAAGGCAAGATAATCCACTATTCGAACAGTGCCACGGAACCAGGCCGTGATCCTATTTGGACCGTGTCGAACGGATCTCTTTTCATCTTAAATGCATCCCCGGCTGCCTTACTACGCAACAAGCTAGAGATTTCTATATGGTCCAGACGAAGCTCCAAGTCGATGCGAGGAAAGTTATTGTTGGAAAAGGACACTTTTTCCCTTGGAAAGGCCAGCTTGGATGGAAAGACTCTGCTGAAGCACTGCGATGAACAGCGCATTGAATTGCCTTTGATGGATCAAAAAGAAAACAAAAGTTTATCGGACAGCAATCTCGCCCTGCGTTTTCGTTTGGCTACCAAATCCGACATTCGACTTTTGGACTTGTTGAAAGAACAGGGCATCTCACCTCCCCGGTTGTCAGACGCTTCGTTTCGCCGAACGGAAAGCACAGCGGGTAGAAATCCTGTCAAGGATTTGCTCCTTTCCGAAGGCAGCAAATTACCAATTGCCCCCGTAATCACGGAACAGGATGAATCGAAATTGGCGGGAACCTACTTTGCGGGGACACTGTCTTCGGCCTTCCGATCGTCGACTACCTATGATCATAAAACGGGAGTGCACAAAAAACTTGTCAAACCATTTCCAGATCCAGATAGACCACAAGAAACCAAGTTTATGGCACCCTTTGACATATCCAAGGAAACCATGAAGCCATCCAAATGTTGGGTCGAAGCAGGGTCTGGCCGAATCGGAACACTGCACCTGGAGATCTTGTCTTGTCACGATCTTCCGAATGTTGACGTTGGCGAGGCAGTTGGCAATCTCACAGACTGCTTTGTATGCGCTGTCTTTGAAGACGTCATGGTTCAGACACCTGTAATTGACGATGAACTCAGTCCTCACTGGTTGCCATGGACGCAACGAGCATTTCGAATTGGTATTGCGCATCCGGCGAGTACACTCTACTTGGGTGCTTTGGATTACGATCTTGGTCCTGCAGCTCACGAGCCCCTTGGACGAGTGGCGGTAAATCTTAGCAACCTTCAAAGCAACACGCTGTACACTTTGACCTTCAATCTCTATCCAAATTCAGACCTTGATGAGCGAAGAGCCAATGGCTCAATTACCATACGTCTGCGCATCGAATATCCGGACGAAAAGGCCACTGTTATGGCAGCCCTGCAGCCGAGACCAACCTTCCATGTCAATTCGCAAAAGCGCAAGACGTTCAAAGCCATACGGTATACATGCTTTGGAGAATTCGGTAAGTGAGGGAATCGTTCGTTGCCTTTCGGAGAAATTTACAATGGACTCACATAAAATCTCTACCGTTTGAAGACGTGGAGGAGCAATTCAATGTAGCCATTATCAAAAGTTATATTTTTGAATTACTGGAATACTGGAGAAGTCTCAAGTTCTATGTTGGACAAGCCATTCCATCTCTTGTCTTTTGGAGAGGCCAGGTCACTATTTTCAACGTGCATCTGCCAGTCCACTCGGCTGTGCTCTTCCTATCTTGCGCCGTTTTGATTGAAAAGCCCTGGCTGATTGTGCCATTTTATTTGCTATTTGTAGCATGGTTTCTACTCGCTACTATGGCATGGCGTCGCAAAACGCCGTCACCTTGGACAACCTGTCATTCCTTTTTGCATTACATTGAGTTGATTTTATTGGGCAAGGCCAGTGACACGAGAGAGAAAATTCGGCAATCAGAAAATTGGGAGCGAACGCAGGAGTTCGAGCAAGTAATGAGTGACTGGCGACAAAAGTACGATGACGAAATTAACGAAAGAGCAGCCATGGACGAGAAACTCCTCAATATTGGAAACGAAAACATTTCAACTGACGTTGCTGCCGGACAAATAATACCTGTGGAATTATTGAATCGTCTAGGTCGTTATCAAGGAATCGTTGGAAGACTCTGCGCAAGATGTCGAAAGATCAAGTCTATTATAATCTGGGAAGAATCCTTGACATCCTTTTGGATTACAACTATTTGCTTGGCGGCAGGATTTATTGGGCTCCTTCTACCGTGGCGATTTATTCTCTATCATGGCGGAAGAATTGTTGTATGGGGCTTCATGGGCCCTCAAATGCGTTTGGTTGATGAATTTTTGCGTTCTTCCTCTGATGCCGACAAGGAGAAATCTGATATGTTTTTCCAAAAACAAAGACGCCTGGCCAGGATACGTCGAGAAGAGGCCGTCAAGCTCAAAGATATGAAGTGTTTGGCGTTTGGTGATTATGTTACCTTGATACCCAGTTTCAATTTACCCAAACACTACGATCGTGCACTCCACACCTCCTCTGCGATTTACGTACCTCCCGAGGAGAAACAAAAGGATTTACCGGCGACTAGTCGTCTGCCTGGTCAGAATTTGCATGGAATTATGATTCCTCACACAGAAGTAGGTCTCGCTTTACTTGAAAAAGAATCAAAAGAAGTCCATGCACAACTTTCAGTTATTGAGGAGCAATTGGCGAGACTCGAGACCATCGAGACGCACATGTCAAGTCGACATATCAAGACAGATTACGATGACGAGCTACCTGACGACCTCGGCTATGAAATAAGCATAGACGAACATGGGGAGGAGAGAGACTGCGACGAATCGTCGCACATGCTTGGTCATTTCAAGGGTAGCCTTTCATTTTCTCAGATCGGTCTTCAGGCAAGCGAAGAGCAAGGCCAGATAACGCCGGTTACTCCTCAGTCATCTGATCGTGTTGAAAATACAACAAGACGCATCATGCAGCAGAGCATCCCTGAGGAAGAGAAGAAGAGCGCTGAAAGCTGGGACATGGATGATTCGGATAACAATTCTGTCAGTACTGTAGATGAGGATGATGAGCATGAAGAGACGCCTTTTCTCACCCCACTTCAAACGCATGCCACAAATGCCAACTGTGGCAGCGACAACGTGGACACAGAAATGTCCTTCATCACTCCTGAACAGGGTCCCGTGGAAGACACCACCCCTACTTCGCCGCTTCAATTTCTGGAACTCAAGCTCAATCAATTCAGTCAATCGTTTACCAATGAAGCGTCGCAACCGATGACATCGACGAAAGATCGGCGCTCGATTTTTGGTCCGAGGCGGAAAGAAACAGAAAGCGGAATTCAATCGCCAAGTATTCAAAAGGCTTGGAGCGCTTCCGAGACTCGAAATGACAAGGTCTGGATCAAAGCATCGCCGACGGACTCCGTAATTGACCGCAAAGCCAGCAGACGGCGCGATTCTGTCAAACTCGAAGAAGGGCTTGAAATCGTTGCCATGGGGAGACTGCGAACGATCGGAGACGAAGACGGCGAAGAAGATGAGGTGCGCAGCGAGAGCATGGATGCCGGGAATGACTGCAGTAGCCAGGAAGGGAGTGGGGGCCTGTCCGATCCATTCGAGTCAAGTAGGCATGTGCAGGTTGCGACCTACCGGCCGTAGCCTTTGCTGCCTTCTGGGGTAGTACGATTTTAAAAAATGAATAACGTATATACGGCCATTACTGTTCACAACTAGGGCACCCGCAGGATACCAATGGTACCCTGGTAGTGCTATAGTTATCATGGTGGATATGAAGCTTTCTTTACCATGGTTTTAGACACAACTAGGATATTATAGTATCTTATAGTATCAGCGTTCGCTGAAATAGGACAATTGAACGATTTTCGTGAAAGGGGGCTGTCCAATTGGTTACCTGGTAGACACATTCGCGGTATGAAGACACGACAACCGAATGCACAGTTTACAGAACACAGAGGAGTCAAAACTTGTGTTGCCATCTGCTAGGTCAGATGCTGCATCTCCTCTTGCCGACTTCAGGTTCTTTGGCAGCAACTCTTTTCGTCGTACTTGTACGCACTTTTTTTCATTAGCTTATTTGTGCTGTACCAGATCACAAAAACCTACTGCTACTAGTCTAGAGTGTAGATCTACTATGATGATAGTTTTCTGCCATTGATTCGTGGCAGGACTCGGCCTTGATCAGAAGGTAGAGTACTCATAATGAAGTGGTGGGCGTGTCTGGCTGTTGAAGTTGTTCCTCGAAACAAGCTGTAATAACTACCAGTACTAGAAGAGTACTGTACTTACTTGCTTTATTCGAACAACAACAACAACAAATTCTTCTGCGTACAACAACAACGGCAAGTATACTTATTGCCATCTCTACCACTACAAAAAGAGTTTTCCGTTTACCAGAAGAAGGCGATGCTTCCATTCACATCATCGCACCGCTCAGGCATCCTCCACATTCTGCTTGTGGCCGTGTTGGTCAATGTTTCCATCGCTTTTCAAAATCTTCCGGTTCCGAAATACAGTTCGGCAGCAGGCACAACAGCAAGGAAGACGACAACTCAGCAGTACTCTGTCATAGACACCTTGGCGTCCATTGGAAATGTAGCTCCTCCTCAACCAATGTTGAATGGAAAGAAAAAGTTACTACAAACTTTACTCAAAGATACCTATCTGGCTTCCAACGTTGACAATATGAAGTGCGTGTACAAGGCCTCTAGGGATGGTTGGTCGGCCATTGATTTTCACAATTGCGTGGACAATCGTGGTAGTGGATTGGTAGTGGCGCGGACTAGAACTGGGATCACACTGGGTGGATTTAATCCCAATGGCTGGCGCTCCACGGACGATTACTACCTTAGCAACGCTGCCTTTTTGTGGTACGCCAAGGGCAACAACAACATCAACAACAACAATAGTGCTGTAAAATGCCCGATTGGATCGTCGAGCAATGCCGCTGTTTACGACTATGCCACTGGTGGTCCGTGTTTTGGGTCGGCAGACTTTGTGCTGGGAGAACCAAAAGCAGCTGTCATGGGCGGATTTACCGGTCCTGACATGGAAGATTCGACAAAAAATGCTGGCTCCTTGCGAACGGGAAAATGCGGCTTTAGTGGCGCTTACGATTTCGATAAAGGATGGCCGGTCAGAGGACAATTTTCCTTGGTAGAGGTGGAAGTCTATTGCAATGGTGATGGCAGCACCAAGAAGAAGTCGTTTTGGTAGTCAAATGCTTAGATGTATGGCTACCTTTCTACCATACTGTAGCTAGTCACTACTGTACTCTCTAGTTGACACTAGTACATCGACAAGCTTGAGTGCCGCACTGCTAGCGAAGACGACTGCAGCACCCCCTATGTAGATACAAATAAATGTAATAATTTTATGAACGACCGAAAGACCCCATCTCAAAGGATATCTCCAGATGCTTTATTTTTTCACTTTTTTATTGTTGGTATTTGAGTGCTACTCGATGCAACAATACTCTGTTGTCCGGAAAAAGATGGGTTTACCGTACAGTATGCCTTGCGAAGGCAGCAAGCGACGATCCCAAGCAAAATCGGAACAGTTCACACTTAAAGAGCTCTACTTAGCAGTAGATAAGTAGTTTTTCTACTCTAGTACTCCGAGTAGTAGTTGAACTAGCTACGCTAGCGTAGAATAGTAGACTAGGTAGATGATAGGTAGTACCCCAGCATGGTGGTGATCTGTTCGTTGTAGAGGTACGGTAGTAGTTTTCCCTTCTATGCTTTAGCCCTAACCTTGTTTATGGAGTGATTCATGATTGACTCATTCATACAACTGCCTGCTCACACAGTTGTTGATCATCTTCTATCTGTCTGTTCTTTCCGCTTCGTTGACTCGAACTCAAACAACAACCACTAAATATTAATAATTCGAGGAATATTTCAATGATCCCACCCGTCATCAATCCACATACCAAGGCATAACAAGGAAGAGAACATAAACAGTACAAGACGTGATGAATCGTGCAGGAAGACTTTTGCTACAACGAAGGACAGGAGGAAACCCTCTTCTAGGAGGAGTAAATCGTTTCACTTCAGCTGCCACTACATCCCAGCTTTTTAAGAATGTCAATATCCAAAGCCAACAACGACAACAACAACAGCGCCAAATGAGTTCCTACATTTTGGATGGTTTGATGGGGCGTCGTGGTGGTGGTGGCGGTGGGGGAGCCAGCACATGGCAGTGGCCTATCACTAAGCCCAATACGGTGTTTAATATTGTGCCTCAAGGATTCAGGTACGTACCGTAGTTTGTTGTGTTTGTGTGTGTGTGTGTGCCAGTCACGTGGAAAGATGGTTGTCTCGAACAAAGAGTCAAAGAAAGAATGGATAGTTTCGCGAATGGGAAGAATCTCACCCGTTTTTTTTTCCTACCTCTCCCTGCTACGTGCTCATAATAATAATGTTTCAGATACGTCGTCGAACGATTTGGGAAGCTGTCCAGCATTGAAGACAGTGGTTGGTTTTTGGCCATTCCCTTTGTGGACAGGATTGCCTACATTATTGACATTCGAGAACGTGCCATGGACATACCACCCCAGTCGGCCATTACACGCGATAATGTGTCAGTAGAAGTATCGGGAAACCTTTTTGTTAGGTTCAACGATGCCGAAAAAGCAGCCTACGGAGCCTTTAATCCTCTGTACAGTGTCGTGCAGGTGCGTAATATATACAAGCAGAGTATTGAGGTACCATCCATCCATCTTTAGTTCAATTGCCGGTGACTTACTTTTCTTGTTTTTATTCACTTGTTCTAAATGAAATGCTCGCACATGCATTATGCATCTTCATATATATTATTGCAACGCGACGTGACATCCATTCCTTTTTTATTTCACTTGATTTACACTGAACTCATTTCCAACGACAATATTTGCACACGATTTTACAGCACTCTCAGTCTGCAATGCGATCAGCTATTGGCGAGATGGAATTGGATGAGATTTTGCACGGTCGTGCCCGCCTGAACAGTCTCATCAAGGGCAGTCTCCAGGAGGCTGCCATTCCTTGGGGATTGGAAATTAGACGGTACGAAATTACTGAAATCACTCCCGACAACCAGATTCGAATTGCCATGGACAAGCAAGCCGCTGCAGAACGCGATCGTCGTGAACAGGTGCTTCGAGCGGAGGGAGATAAGCGCCGAGCGGAACTTATTTCCGAAGGTAATCTGATTCGAATCCGGAACGAAGCGGACGGAGAAAAGACCAAAATTCTGAAGGAAGCGCAAGGTCATGCCGAAGCTGTCCGATTGGCTGCGGAAGCGCAAGCACATGCCTTGAAGCTCATATCGGCAGAACTCAACAAACCCGGTGGAGGAGAAGCGGCACGACTTGCCCTGGCAAACGAATACAGTAAAATGTACGGAGAAATCGGAGGAAAATCAAATACCATCTTTTTCAATGAACGTCCCGGTGACGTGAATGCCTTGTTGACGCAGGCAGTCACAGCCATGCAGGCAGCCACTGGCACACCCGGAACTACAAATACTAAGGCACTAGAGGCAGGCGGAAAGAGTGAAAGCGAAAGCGAGGAAGACAAGAGGACTTCTAGCAACACATCTGTTTCTTCTGGTGAAGACATGAAATCACAATAACTGTGGTTGCTTCAAAAGGGTATTCGGAGCTATTAGCAAAGAATTAGTTGGCAGAGCAGTGTAGTAGCAATGTGGCAATAACTGAAAATGCGAAATTAAGTCTAGTTACGTGAGGACTAATTCTAATTGCATTACAAGCTTGAGCTCATCAGGAATACTAATGATTGGTGGTACAGCTGGTGCTGTGCTCTCACCCTAACGTAGGAACACCCCTTTTGATTTCCACCACCCTTCCCACTCGTCCTGCACACTGTAATACAGATTCAAGGCTGCCAGCGCATCTTCGCAGCTATCATGGCTTGCAGCATTTTGAATGATGTATCCAAGGTACTGGTAGGCAAGAGCGCTGAGCTTTCGAGACTTGAAAGTTCCCGTGTAACAGTCAAATCGCATAAACGGCTCGTAGAGACTCGTGTCGCGGGTGTAAGCAAAGGGATGGGTCAATTGCAACACACTCAAATCATTTTGCAGTCCGTGTCCAACGAGAACACGGTTGCAAATCAATGTGGCAACCACGTGGCGAACTACTTCAAAGTCGATTGCATTAGGACCACTAACATCCCCCGGACAAATCCCAGAAACGTGAGTGCGAAAGTCTGTCACTCTCTCCCCAACACGCACAAACTTATCCAATAGGACACTGCCGTCGGATCCAACGAGAGAAACTCGAGCAAGGGCTGAGCGCTTGCCATACGGTCCAACGCCCACCATTTCACAGTCGAGTGCGACAAAGTTGCCACAGGATATTGGAGGTGCTGTCATCTTGACCAAAGGTGCGTTTGTTCGGAATACTGGAAGTGGCGCAACTCTACCAAACAGGGGCATGATTCTGCCAAAGACCGGCGCGTTACGACCTGGGCGGTTACTAGCATTGGCAGGTGGAGGGTTTGAGTTCTCCTTCTTTCGTTGCATGTTGCTACTCGATTCGATTGCTTCGACTGTAGACGTACTTAGGTCGACGCTCTTTGAATCATCGTGCGTTTCCAGCTCGACGGTTGTCGGGATCTCTCGGGGATTGCACGAATCCTCAGAAGGGTAAGATAGTCGCTCTTTGGTCATCGTCGATCGATTCAATTGAGGACGAAGGCTTTGAGTCCCACAAACACTCTCATTTGGCGTTAAAGTTTTCACTTCATAGTGCTTCTTTCCTCTCTTTTGAACGAGGCGCCATGAGCTTTCCGGATCGGTTTGGGAAATGCTACAAGTTATCATGGCCTTGGAAGTACCGTTTTGTTTATTGAGTGCAAGTTGTAAATAAAATGTCCGATTGAGAGTAAGCAACGAAGTCGAAAGCGGCTGCACGTTCGGCCACGATTGAAAATTGCCAATAACGTGAACATCGTGGAAGGCCAAGAAACGGTCTTTGAAAAGCGCTGCTACTGTACACTAACGACAAAAGTCTTCGCATTGCACCGGGATGTTTCTGTAGGAGTCTGAACATCCAGAGTGGTCATTGTTTGACACATAAGTTTCGAAATTGTACATGCGTCAAGCTGCGGCCACCAGAGGTTCTATTCCAAATTCAAATCTGTGACAGCAGCTTGAATCCAAGCAACTTGATGCTTGAATGGCATCATCTGTCTGGCACATCACAACCCCAACAAATGCAATGATTTTATCAAAGAATACAACCCAAAATTACCATGATGTCTCCCACGGATCTTCATCACAAGTAGAAGCAATACAAGCAGCACAGTTTGAAATGGTAAGTTTGAGTTGGGAATGGATTTGGAACTGCATGGGCACGCGAATTGGTGCAGGAAAATGTGTGGGCGAACATGCAAACAAGTGCGTGGGCAAATATAATGGAAAGCAGCAGTGCAATCTGGTGCTGGTGCAGGCATCTCGATGAGCAACTGACGCGACTAGCCGGCGATGGATATCAAATCGCCGTAGTCGAGCATATTGTTTTAGTCCTTAGCAATTCTGTTTTAACAAGAGTGTTATTTATCCTTCGGCAACGAAGTCTTCTAGATCTAGATAGGCGCCATCATCGACCTCATCCTCCATAAACTGGTCGCTTCTCAACCATTGGTCGACAGTTGTATTTCGGCTTCGAACCGGTTGTCGACGCAGCTCTTTGTTGCGCTTGCGCTTCCTAGTTTGCGATGATATCAGTCGGCTCGTCACGGTCCCGTCTTTTTGAAGATTGCATTGCGCTTGCTTCAACTTTTCTGATCTCGCCTTAATCATGGCGTAGAACGAGCCCCCTACGTCCACGTCAAAATCCGACGTTCTCATGGCAACAAATACTTCGTCTAGCGCACGAACACTGTCTTTGCAAACAAGGTTGCTAGCAAGTTTGTCGACTAGCTTGGAAAAACTGGACTCCAGCTTCTCCATACAAATAAGCACCCTCGAAAAGTATCTGAGGACACGTCTCCCCACCGTATCGACAGGCAGCTTTTGATGGTTTCGTTTTTCAGCGTCGTACCATTTCCGGAAGCCAAGAAACAAGTCAAAAGGATTGTATTCCTTGGTAGCACAAAAGACCAACAAACAGCTGAGTGCTTCGGCCAAGCTGAGCGTGGATGGCGATGCAGTCATGCGCTGGATGACGGTATGTGCAACCTTGATAGATACATCTGTAGCAGCAACGATGCGATACATCAAGGAACATAATCTTTGCTGGACCTCATCTGAAAATGTTTCCGCAAGCAGTCTTTCTCCTGCAGCTTTGGTATCAACTTCTTTTCCACTTCTATCTGCCCCGGTTCTTTCATCAACCGGGGTAACAAAAGCAGGCCGCAGGGCTTCGCATATACCCGACAGTTCGCGAAACCTGTGTCGAATATGGGCCAACGCACTTGCATGCAGAGGAAACTGGCAGGCACAAAAAGTCGACGAAAATTGGCGGTGAATCATAACTGCAGTGGCGTCGAGCCAGGCGGTCTCCATAGAAAGTAGGGAGCAAGATGCTGTCCAAGTCCAAACGTCTTTCGACTGAATCGGAAGTTCCACTCCGTTTCTATTGGTAGAAGCAACAATGTATCCATCCTGACCTTTATTTGTAAGCTGACTTGGAAAGGAGACTACCGAGGGGATCAACTGGCTTTCGACGTAGGCTGGCGAATGTGTGGATTGTTTTGCAGCGCTCTCCTCGTCGAGTAGCGAACTGTGATCGTCGTGCTCTATTTCCGGAACTTTGGCCTTTGTCCAAGACGAAAGAAAGGTAGGATCATGTTTGTTCCATCTCTTCCACGTTGATGTGCAATTTTCGAAGGCTGACACACCAAAGCTCATTCCTTGAAATTCCGAGTTCAACTCATCTAAGACAAGGAATGCTTCATGTTCCTCTTCAGACAAAAGGATTCCCCTTGCCGCACATTTTGCCATGTGCGGTATGGCCCGACTAATGAGCAAGAACGCTTTCCCAAAAGGAGCCTTCTTTTCTGGAGGAAATGAGCAGAATACAGATTGCAGCTTTAGTAAAACTTCACGGCATTGAAAATGAATTGATCGCAATGTGGAGACTTGGCTGTAATTTTCAATCTGTTGCACAATCAAATTCGAGGCATCGTTTAAAGTGTCAATATAAGCCATGTACATTGCGGTCGAAATGCCCCCGCTTTCTCCTTCCAGTCCGCTCTGCAGGTCGTCAACGAGCTTTGCGACGACAACCAACAGGAATTCAATGGGATGTTTGTGACAATCACTCCAAAAAACATCAATCTGCTGTAGGAATGGCAAAACTGTGAACATTTTTTGACCCGCTCTGAGCTTCAAAGAAAATTCCAGGCATTCATGTAGTGTGCTAAGTACCTTGTACCGAACATGTCTTACTTCGGCGTCAACCTCGTCCGCGGATCGAATCGTATTCAATAGTTCCCCTGACTGCTCTTTCGCTTCGATTGAGCCTTCGAGGTAGGCGATGAGACGAACAGATGCTTCTTCATCGCACACTTGTTCGTAGAAAACCCACAAACCACGAAGTAAAGGTAACAAGTCCATCTCAAATTCAGAAAGTGTATGACCAAAGTCGCACATGGCATCCCTGAGACTTGTTAAAGACTCCACAATTACTGAGAATGCAAGACTCATCTCGCTGAGATTGAGTTTTGCCGAAATGGCCTGGTGGACAAAACTAGCAGAAGCAAAAAAGAATGCGCCCATATCCACCACCTCTTTTTGCGTGGCGGCAGAAGTCGCATTGGATAGAAATTTTTCTGCGACAGCCTTTTCAAAAGTTTCATCATCTTGGGATAAACATTTCCGTGCCTTGGCGAAAAATGATAAACTCGCAAGAAGTTGCCGGTGTTGACTTTCGCGAGGCAAGGACGGTCTCTTCGCCAAATATCTGGACCATCGATGATCTTTGAGGAATCCTGCGATTGTAGAGCAGAGTGAAACAGCTAGCAGTTGAACTGCAGCCAATGGCGGATCCGTTGAGTCGTTGGTTTGATGACGAGATTGTGCCATCTGGTCAAGCCATGATGGTCGAAGACTGCGCTGACCAACACTCGATTCTTCACGGGAAATTAATTCTGCTTTCTGAAAGCTGGGATCAAAGCTAAACGTTCCAAGTCGGCTATCATTATCCGTAGATCCCAGCAAGTTTGAAATAAAACCAATCGCCGACCGAGCCAGTAATACTGTGAGTGAAGAATGAAGGCTTTGCTCGGGTTCCCTTTTGATGGCAAAGGTATCATCTGTTGCAGCCGCAGCATTAGCTGAGCAAGAGCGTAATAAGTAGGAATATCCATCTTGAAGTATCTCATCGTCACTTTCAGCAACATCGAGACAAACCGTTTGATGAAAGAACAGGGAGAATACCAGCCTGTAGAGACCTGGAATGTCTTCGACGTTTGTACATTGCACCGATTGAGCGTCCTGCGTCCTCCAGATCATGAAGATTGATCTAGCATCCAGGTTGCTTTTGCCATCATTGCTATCATTATCTACAAATTGCAGCAATCGCAAAAGACAAGCCCTGCGCAATCTTGTCACGGCCATCGAACTTAATTTCTTTGAGTCCAACAATTCCTGTATCTCGTGAAACAGCCACGTGCGCGCTGCCACTGGCAAAACTGGTCGATTCAAAACGAGCACCTCAGAAAGAACCTTCCAAGCCTCTTCGGCACTGTTGTCGCTCCAATTAGGCTGCTGGATAAGCATGCACAAGCAACACAGGCTGCACTGAGTCCTATCAGTATTTTTGTCAAACATCTCACCGCTCCATAGAGTACCGCCAAAGAATGCTCCAAGACGCTTCCTAGAAAGGCACAGTATCGCTTGTTGTGCAGAAGAGGAAGCAGGCACAATTGCCTGCGCCAGTGCAAGAAAGACGGGTTTTTCCAATTTTCCTGCCGCCAAAACATCAATGATGGGGTTCAGAAGCGCCAGTTCGCATTGAGAACGGACAAGGACCGCAACAAGCCAGCTGTTTAGCAAGGCAATATCTCGCTTGCAGCAGAACACATCGATCTCTCCTTGCAGACTCTGAGCTATACCCCTTACAATAAATGATCGTGACAAGGGAACCTCAATAAAAATCGTTATGACTATAACGGCAATCATCAGGACTTCTCGAGGGAAAAGAGCCCCATCCTGTGATTTGAGCCGTGCAGTTGCGACATCGACCCAGTCCTGTGCACGATCTACCACATAGAATACCGTTGTTTTGGAAGAAGCCGCTTGTTCATCCAGTTTCAAAAAGAGGCTGTGATATACCAATTCTCCGACTTGGTTACACAAGGAAATATCATTATTGACATTTTCTGTATCTTTGAAGCGTCCGCCTCCAGTATAGAATAGGCCTTTCAACGTTTTCTCGACAAGAGGCACCCACGACTTTTGTTGTGGTGTCTTCCTAACTTTCTTTCTGAAAGCTGTGTGGGTGGTGGTACCATTGTTTGTTGCCAAAACCATCAGTGCCTTCCAACCATCGAAAGCAACATTGAAAATTCCCTTGCTATTCGGTAACGCCCGCAACAAGATACGATCCACCATAGACGACCCCACTGTCCTAGCAGATTTCATTACGGCGAGTGTCATGTTGGCTTCAATCCATTTGGGCGGTCCACCGGTTGTGCTGGTGTCTCCCAACTCCACTGCTTGTGTGTCATTCTCATTTCCACAAATCCACTCCTGGAGCGATTCACTGGGAAGTCCCGACAGTCGCTCTTGAAAAACGGTTATGACAGTACAAAAGGTGTCTGGATCGGCTGATGCAGCATATAAAAGGTTAAGGACAATTCGTTTCCACGCCCGAAAGAGATCACGAGTTGTACTCGTAGATTGTGTTCGTTGGCTGTTGCCGGAGTCTCGCAACTTCAAAAGAAGAGTCGAAGACAGGGATACGATGGCAGTCATGAGACCAGGATAATCCTGTGGACTTGAAAATGCTGCAAATCGTTGTCGAAATGCTGCAGCACCATTGCTGCTGCTGCTGCTGCTGCTGTTCTCTTCTTTATTGCTTACTTGTTGCTGAGACAACGTTTGCAAGAGATTAGTCCAATCACCGGGCCGCAAGACAGCATGAAGGTCCGTAGCCAAAGTCAACCACGGTAAAAGACGATCCGATCGAATCGAAGGCGAAATAAATATACAATCCAAAAGCTCGTGGAACAGCTTCTGTTCCAAATCTTGTAGTGTGCCCACCAGAGTTCCCACCAATTCCAGTGGCATTCTCCACAAGTCTTCTTGTTCATTTGCAGCAGTAATTGTGGATCCTGGTTGGCGTGACTGTGTATCATCTAATGATTCGTCGAATTCCAATTTCTCTTGCTCCATACTCAATGATTTCATGATGGTTTGAGTCATTAGCAGGATCCAATCTCT
>Ga0100390_10001727_pt1 | contig 19380 bp, 18 predicted proteins | sample CryGeymeta201514_FD_81540 | JGI IMG/M metagenome (GOLD analysis project Ga0100390, IMG submission 81540) | Groundwater microbial communities from Crystal Geyser aquifers in Utah, USA - Crystal Geyser metaG 2015-14 | ecosystem: Environmental > Aquatic > Deep subsurface > Groundwater | place... | reverse complement strand
TCGTGACTTCACCCCCGCCTAAAGTTAAAGATAAACCATAACGAGATGGGTCTTTGAAAGTGGTAATCCCCATGGCTGACGCCGTAGCAATAAAATCTTCAAGCCCATTTAAAGTTAAAACCTTAACTGCGGGAAGATTGTAAGAACTTCCCAGGGCAAAACGAGCCTGAACCGGGCCATGGAAAGTTCCATCATAGTTAACTGGGCAATAAAGTTTTTGTCCAGGAACATCAAAACAAGTGGGAACGTCGTTTATAACCGTCGCTGGGGTGATTATTTTTTTTAAGAAAGCTAAAGCATAATTTATTGGTTTGATGGCTGAACCTGGTTGACGAGGCATCAAAGTGACGTTGACATTACCATCGATTCCTTTATCAAAATAATCTTTTGACCCAACCATGGCTAAAATTTCCCCGGTTTTTGGATTAGTGACTAAAGCGGCGCCGTTGCTAATCTTAAGTTTTTTCAATTTTGCTACCTCTGAAGCAACGGCTTGCTGGGCAAAATTTTGGATATCTAAGTCTAGGGTGGTGGTAACTTTTAATCCTCCCTGTTCAACCATTTTTTCTCCGTATTGATCAACAAGTAATTCTTTAACATATAAAACAAAATGAGGAGCTTTAATTCCGACAGTTGGCGGGGCGTACTTTAACTCTTGCTCTCCTGCTCCTTTACTCTCCTGCTCTGTAATATATCCATCTTCAACCATTCGGCGTAAAACTCTTTCCTGGCGCTGTTTGGCTAATTCTGGATGGGCGCCGAAAGGAGAAAATCTTGTGGGTGAAGCTGGTAAGCCAGCCAGTAAAGCCGTTTCACTTAGGGTTAAATCCTTGGCATGTTTAGCAAAATAAGTTTGGGCCGCTGCCTCAATTCCCCAGGCCGTTCCCCCGTACGGGGCTTGATTAAGATACATTTCCAAGATTTGGTCTTTAGAATAAATTACTTCAGTCGTATAAGTCAGGATAGCTTCTCTGATTTTTCTTCTTAAAGTCCGTTCTGGAGTAAGCAAGGCGGTTTTAACCAGTTGTTGAGTAATGGTTGAACCACCCTGCAAAGTTCGGTGGAAAACAATATTGTAAGAGGCACGCAAAATTCCCCCAAAATCAAAACCATGATGACGATAAAAATTTTTATCCTCAGAGGCAACGGTAGCCCATTTAACATATTCTGGCAACTCATTTAATTTAATTGGAACTCGATTTTTCTCAGTATAAATTTCATAAAGAGGTTGACCCGAATGGTCAAGAATTAAAGTTGAGGCAGGAAAGGGATAAGAACCAAGCTTGGTTGGCAGGGGGAAACCCCAAAATAACCAAATAAACAAGAGAATAAAGAATAAAGAATAAAGAATAAAAAACCTGCGTTTTTCTACTAATTTCTTAATTTCTAATTTTCTAATTTCTCTTTTTCTTTTTGCCATATCTTGATATTATACTATTGTTGGGCTATGATATTAACCAATGACAAAACGTGTTTTTGCTCTTTTTTCTTTTATTTTTGTTATCTGGGCTCTTTTTCGTTATTTTCCGGAAATTTTCCCCGACTGGGTTGAAGAGTTAATTTTAAAACCTTTAATTTGGCTTTTGCCTACCCTTTGGGTGGTTAGAAAAATTGAGCGCCAGCCATTTTCTTCTTTAGGTTTTACCTTAAAAAATTTGTTTCCCTCAATTTATTGGGGAATTGGTTTGGGGATAGTTTTTGCTTTGGAAGGGCTTTTAACAAATATTTTTAAATACCGCGGTTTGAATCTAATTCCTTTAAATTATAGCCTGCCAACATTTTTAGGATTGCTTGGTTTAAGTCTGGCGACTGCCTTTTCCGAAGAAACTGTGTTTCGGGGATATATTTTTAACCGGCTACAACAGATTTGGAAAAAAGAATGGTTGGCAAACATTGTCTCTTCAGCTCTTTTTGTCATTATTCATTTACCAATAGGGGTTTTTGTTTTGGGTTACACTCCACTGGTGATGTTGGCTTATTTATTTTTTGTTTTTGTTTATGGTTTTGGTTCAGCCTTTGTCTTTGCCCGAACTGGGAATATTTTTTCCAGTATTTTGCTCCATGTTTTTTGGTCCTGGCCAGTTGTCTTGTTTAGATAAATGAAAGGAGGTGAGATAAGAAATTAAAAATGAAAAATGAAAAATTAAAAAATATATTTTTGGTTTTTGCCGCTTTAGTTTTTGCCTTAGGGATTTTAATCACTTCGGTTGTTAGAACTACCGCCTTAACCACCAGCCCAAACTACAAGATTGCCCCAGTAAAAGCAACGCCAACTCCAACAGAAACGGTTAAAAAACCAGTGGAATATTCTTTGGCTTATCCAGGGCCAATTTTGCCCGGTCACATTTTGTATCCAATTAAAATGGTTCGGGATCGAATCTGGCTTTGGTTAACAGTTGACCCTCTAAAAAAGGCCGAAGTTTTGTTGTTGTTTGCTGATAAAAGATTGGGGGCGGGAAAAGCGTTAATTGAGGCAGGGAAAGAGGAGCTGGGGGCTTCTACCTTGACCAAGGCAGGAAAATATCTTGAGTCAGCAGTCAAGCAAGAGAAAATTGCCCGGGAAAAAGGCAAAGACACTCAGGCCTTGCTAGAAAGACTTTCCAGGGCAAGTTTAAAACACGAGGAAGTTTTACTTGAGATAAAAGGAAAAGTTGGAGAGACCGCCAAACCAGTGATTGAAAGTTGTTTGGGATATGTCCGTTGGGCTCAACAACAAGTAAGACAGATTTTAGGGGAATGACCGTGTCGGCCGAAGCTTTTAGCGAAGGCTGATATATTTTGATATGTTAATTGTTTGTTGACAAAGACTCCAGGGGAATTGTTAAGATAATTTCACTTCTTAAAAGAAGAACTGTTTAGGGCAGGTTTTATGGCAACACAAATCAAGGTAAGATCATTGGTTAATAATTATTTGGCAAACGGCGATTGGCGGGTAAGGGAAAACGCCAATATTGGCTATTCTTTTGGCGGTTTGATGCTTCATATCTCCGGTTCGGTGATTGCCAATTATCTTTTGGAAAATGTATATCCAAAAAAAATTTCCCAAGCCCACGCCGATGGGGATTTTCATCTTCACGATTTGTATATGGGGATAAATGGGTATTGTGCTGGTTGGTCAATTCACCAACTAATTTTGGAAGGCTTCAACGGTGTCCCGGGGAAAATTTATTCCAATCCCCCAAAGCATCTTTCGACAGTAATGACCCAGCTGGTGAATTTTATGGGCACTTTGCAAAACGAATGGGCTGGCGCCCAGGCATTTTCTTCTTTTGATACTTATCTTGCTCCTTTTGTTGCTTACGATAAATTAAGTTATCGTCAGGTAAAACAATTTATCCAGCAGTTTGTTTTTGACATGAACACTCCCTCGCGCTGGGGAACGCAGACTCCTTTTACCAATATTACCTTGGATTGGAAGATGCCCCCGGATTTGGTTGATCAACCGGTAATCATCGGCGGAAAATTACAAAAGCAAAAATATGGGGAATTTGTTAAAGAAGCCCAAATGATTAATCAAGCTTTCATTGAGGTGATGACCGGGGGTGATGCTGTTGGTCAGCCCTTTACCTTTCCCATACCTACTTACAATATCACCTCTGATTTTGATTGGAGTTCGGCAAGTTCCGAGCGTCTTTTTGAAATGACGGCAAAATATGGCATTCCGTATTTTCAGAATTTTATTAATAGCGATTTAAAGCCAACTGATGTGAGGGCAATGTGTTGCCGGTTGAGGATGAACCTGCGGGAATTGGCAAAAAAAACTGGTGGTCTTTTTGGTTTTGGGGAGTCAACTGGTTCAGTTGGGGTAGTAACAATCAATATGCCAAGAATTGGCTATCTTTCGAAGACCAAAAAAGAATTTTTCCAAAGGTTGGAATATTTGATGGATTTGGCCAAAGACTCTTTGGAGATTAAAAGAAAGCTGGTTCAAAAGCATATGGATGAGGGGCTTTTGCCCTACACTAAGCGCTATTTGAAAGATTTACGCCGTCATTTCTCCACCATCGGTTTAAACGGAATGAATGAAGCCTGCTTGAATTTTTTGGGTAAAGACATTGCTTCAGAAGAAGGAAAAGATTTGGCAATTGAGACCTTAAAGTTTATGCGAGCGCGACTTAAAAAATATCAAAAACAAACTGGGGAGATTTATAATCTTGAGGCGACTCCGGCGGAAGGGACCTCCTTTCGCTTTGCCAGAATTGATAAGCAACGTTTTCCAAAAATTATCACCGCCGGAAAAGATAGCGCTGTGTATTATACCAACTCCACCCACCTACCTGTGAGTTATACCAACGATATTTTCGAAGCTTTGGAGCATCAAGATGAGTTGCAGGTTTTGTATACCGGCGGAACGGTTCTTCATGGATTTTTAGGCGAGCGAGTTTCTGATGCCCAATCCTGCCAAAAATTGACTAAAAAAATTGCCGAAAACTTTCGTTTGCCTTATTTTACGATTACTCCGACCTTTAGTATCTGCCCAGCCCACGGATATATAAAGGGTGAGCACTTCCGTTGCCCCCGCTGTCGAAAAAAATCCTTGGTTTATTCAAGAGTTGTTGGCTATCTTCGGCCGGTCCAAAACTGGAACAAGGGAAAAAGAGAAGGCGAGTTTCCGGAAAGAAAAGAATACAACGAAAGGGAGAGCCTTGCCCATAAACTTTAATGGAGATTAAGGGTTTTATTAAGACTTCTTTAATTGAGTGGCCAGGAAAAATTTCGGCGGTGATTTTTGTTTCTGGGTGTAATTTCCGTTGCCCTTTTTGTCATAATTCCCATTTGGTTGATCTGAAAAAAATTGCTAAATTGCCGAGTCTTTCCGAAAAGCAAATAATCATCGATCTTAAGAAAAGGCGCAAATGGATTGAGGGGGTGGTGATTACCGGTGGTGAGCCAAGCCTTCAGGCCGACTTACCAGAATTTCTGGGAAAGTTAAAAAAACTCGGTTTTGAAACAATGATTGAAACGAATGGGGGAAGACCGGAGCTGGTCCAAAAACTTGTTACTTGCAAACCAGCGATTCTTGACTTTCTTTCCTTGGATTTTAAAGCTCCACTTGATAGACATTATGCTAAAACGGTTGGCCTTAAAAATTTCGACCCCAAAATTTGGATTAAAAGTTTGCAAGCGATTTTAAACTCGGGTATCCCATTTGAGTTGCGAACAACAATCGTGCCTGGTATTCATGATAAAAAAACTTTGGTTAAGATGGCCAGACAGCTGAAAAAAATTATAGGCAGAAGAAAAGTTACCTGGTTTTGGCAAAATTTTCAACCCAAGAATTGCCTGAAGCCGAAATTTAATAAACTAAAGCCTTATGATAAAATGGAAATGGAGAAGTTCTTAAAAGCGGTTAAAAAAATCATTCCAGGAACAAAAATTCGTGATTAAACCAGGAATTTATCTCCACTTCAAGGGTAAAAAATACGAGGTTATTGGGATGGCGCGGCACAGCGAGACCTTGGAAGAGGTGGTGGTTTATAAAGCGCTTTACAAAGACAAAAAGTTTGGAAAGAATGCCCTTTGGGTTCGACCGAAAAAGATGTTTTTGGAAAGGGTAATAATTGGCGGCAAAAAAGTGCCGAGATTTAAGTATCTTGGAAAATAATATATAATAACTTCAGTATGGCCCTGCCCTCAAAAGAGACGATTGTTTCCGAGCGGGAAAAATTCCCGGTAGTGGAAAGACCGATAACTCCGGAGGTTCCTTCAGAAGTTGAGCATGTTGAAGCAATCGCGGGGGCGGAAATTTCTTTACCTCAGCCAGTAACCGATGATAGTGGAGGGGTGGTAATGGATAATGTCACCCCCCAGCAGGTAACGATTACTTTACCCTTGACCGAAGAAGAAATGAGTCGAGCCTTACATTTGAAAATTATTTATTCATTACGTTGGTTGGGGGAATGGATGAAGAGATTACTGAAGATTATTGGAGGAAAATTTATTTATAAATTGTCTTAAAATGGAGCCTTTTCAGAATTTAATTTCCACTTTACAATATTGGCTGTCATTGTTGGTCATTTTTATTTTGGCAATTGGGGGATTAGCAATTTTGGCCTATATTTTTATTTTATGGTGGCGGAATAGAAACAGAGAAGAAAAGTCGTTAGAATATGTTTTACTTCAGGTAGCTTTGCCAGCTGATAATGAAATAAAAATTGACGCGGCTGAACAAATGTGGGCTTCACTTTATTCTATTAAAAAAGGGGGCTGGTTTAAATTTCTCCGTCCTCAATCTCATTTATCTTTTGAAATTGTAGCTCGCCATGAGGACATTCGTTTTTATGTCTCTGTTCCCCAAAAACTTAGGGATTTAGTGGAAAAACAAATTAACGGTGCCTATCCCGATGCTGAGATTATTGAAGTACCGGAATACAATATTTTTTCGGAAAATGGACGGATTGCCTTTACCGAATTGGAGCTTAAAAAATCAAGTTATTGTCCGATTAAGACCTACAAAGATTTACCAACCGACCCCTTATCTTTAATAACCACCGCCTTGGCAAAAATGGGACCGGAAGAGGGGGCGGCAGTTCAAATTTTGGTTGGTCCGGCAGATAATAATTGGCGAGGTAAAGGACGAAGCTATATTGCCTCTGTTAAAAAAGCTGAGTCTGACCCAGAAAAGGCAAAATTCAAAGTCGACGCCAAAACTTTAGAGGCGATTGAGAATAAGTGTAGTAAGTCTGGATTTGAAACGATTATCAGGATTGTAGTTTGCTCTCCAAACCAAGAGATGGCTAATTCCCATTTAGCCAATATTCAATCTTCATTTGCCCAGTTTTCCTCGGACCAAAACAATTTTGGAAAAAGAAAAATTTGGGTAAAGGCTGGCTTTATGCTTGATTTTATTTATCGCTATCAACCAATCTTTCGCTTTTGGGGTAACCGGACAATTTTAAATTCTGAAGAACTGGCGACCGTTTTCCACTTTCCCAACAAACAAGTGGAAACTCCCCATCTTTACTGGCTTTATTCTAAACGGGCTCCAGCCCCAATTCAAATTCCCAAACAAGGGCTTTTCCTGGGTAAATCAGCTTATCGGGGAGTTAGCCGACCAGTTTATATTTCTGAAGATGACCGGAGACGTCATGTCTATGCTATCGGCAAAACCGGAACTGGCAAAACCGAGCTTTTGCGCGATTTGATTCTACAAGATATTCGAGCCGGCAAAGGGGTTTGTTTAATTGACCCCCATGATTTAGCCGAAGATATTTTAAATTACATTCCCCCTGAACGAGCCGAAGAAGTTATTTATTTTGATCCCTCAGATACCGAGAGACCAATGGGATTAAATTTGCTTGAGGCTTACACCGAGGACCAAAAACATTTTGTCTGTTCTGCCATTATTAATTTGATGTACAAACTCTATGATCCTTATAAAACTGGGATTATTGGACCAAGGTTTGAGCATGGGATTAGAAACGCGATGTTAACGGCGATGAGTGAGCCTGGCAACACTTTCGTGGAAGTAGTTCGGATTATGACTGATTCCCGCTTTGTCCAAGAGTTGCTACCAAAAGTAACCGATCCGATTGTCCGACGCTACTGGACTGACCAAATTGCCCAAACAGCCGATTTCCACAAATCTGAGGTCCTGGACTATACCGTTTCTAAATTTGGTCGGTTTGTAACCGATAAGAGGATGAGAAATATAATCGGCCAATCTCAATCCTCTTTCAATTTCCGCAAGGTGATGGACGAGGGTAAAATTCTGATTATCAATTTAGCCAAAGGAAAGATTGGCGAAGAAAATTCCAGCTTTTTAGGTTTGGTTTTGGTACCAAGGATTTTGATTGCTGCCATGAGCCGGTCTGACGTCCCCGAAGAGCAACGTAAGGATTTTTATCTCTATGTTGACGAGTTTCAGAATTTTGCCACCCCGGATTTTGCCCAGATTTTATCTGAAGCGCGGAAGTTCCGGCTTAATTTAACGGTGGCAAATCAATTTATTGGTCAAATGGAGGAGGAGATTAAAAATGCCGTTTTTGGCAATATCGGGACATTGGTTGCCTTTCGGGTCGGGGTGAATGACGCTTCCTATCTTCAACATGAGTTTCAACCAACCTTTGGCGAAGATGATTTGCTAAATATTGAGCGATTCCATGTTTATGTTAAAACCATTGTTCGCAATGAACCAGTGCCTGCTTTTTCGGTGGACTTGACTAAAAATATTGAGGCCCAAAGAAAACTTCGTAATCCTAAAGTCGCCGAAATGATTAAGCAACTCTCGCGCTTAAAATATGGGAAGGATAGAGAGATTGTTGAAGCGGAAATAACCCAGCGAGCTCGACTTTAAATTTTCCCCTTAATTTGCTAAAATTAGCCTTGGTAGCGCCCGTAGCTCATTGGTAGAGCGGTTGTCTTATAGCAGTAAAATGGGTCGGTAGCTCAATGGTAGAGCGCCACTCTTATAGCGAAAATGGACGCGTAGCTCAGTGGTAGAGCGCTACTCTTATAAAGTAGATGTCCTTGGTTCGAATCCAAGCGCGTCCACAAATCCATTTTCGATATATCGCGCAAGGCGCGCTATAAAGTGGAAGTCGATGGTTCGAATCCATCCCAGCCCACTTGTTTTTGATATATCGCGAAGCGCTATAAACAACAGGTACTTGGTCCCTAGGTCCCTCGGCGCGAAGCGCCGGGACCGGGATGGCGGTCAGCAAAGCTGACCTAGCCATTCGATCCCAAGCAGGCGCACTATTAATATGGAGCATGGGCGAAGGCTTCAAGAAGCTCTTTGGCTTTTTCCAGCGGGACCTTATCTGAACAGACAACTGATACTTTTCCTCTAAGATTTTTAAGTCTAAGATTTTTAACTCTAAGATTTTTAAGCCGAGGTGGCCTTTCTTGTTCAGCAAAAAGCTGAATTAGAGCACCATTAGCCAGGAATCTGGCTAGCTTTATATCTAGATGTCCATCTGGCGCTCTAGAGATCATTTTATAACCGGCGAAGTATCTTCTCCGATCGTAAATCATTTCATCATCCACCACGTTACCCTTGACTACTAAATTTGCATATTGCTCTAACACATCCAGTGAACGAGTAGTACCTTTTGCTAAAAATAGACGCTGTTCCTGGGGAAGGGAGTTAGCTGCTTTTTTCTCAAGGATTGCTAAGACATCCTCAACTTTTTTGGGAAGTTCTAAGGAAAACTTTTCGATCCGAAGAGTAACCACCGAAGCTTCGGTTTGCAATTTATATTCAGCAATTCCTGGGGTTTTTGCTCGGGATGATTCTCTCTCAAGGGGTTTTGGCATTAGAGTTCTTCTAATTTTTCACTGGTGGCGATTTTTTCTTTAATTAAATTAAGATATTTTTCGGTGGTTGACAACCGTTTATGACCGGCGATTTTTTGGATTAGAACTGGAGAAACGCCAGTGGAAAGTTGATGACAAATAAAAGTATGACGAAGGTCATTAACGGTTGTGTTCTGGATTCCGGCTAGGCGAAAATAGCGGTCAACACTTGAGCGGATATTGCGAACATGCATTGGACGGTTGGTTTTGGTGATAAAAATAGCTTTAGTTTTTGCTTTTGATCGGAGGTCTAAATAGCGGTCAAGAGCTCTTTTTACCGCCTGATTTAAAGGAACAGTCCGGGCTGGTTGAGATTCATAAGCCTTGATGTGGATTTCTTTATCGACAATGTCATCGAGCTCTAATCTAGCCAGCTCACCAATTCTCATTCCAGTTTGGAGCAAGGTTTCAATAATTGCCGCCATTCGAGTATCATCTCGGGAAGCATCACGCAGAGCTCGATATTCCATTTTAGAAAGGACTCTTGGAGGACTAACTTCAAATTTTGGATGGGCAACCGGAGCCGCTGGGTCATCAGTAATTACTTTGTTGGCGGTTAAAAAGCGAAAGAAGCTTTTAATGGAGTTTAATTTTCGGGAAATTGACTTTGGGGTATATTTGTTAGACGACAAATATTTTTTGAAGTCCTCGATGTGTTCCGAAGCGACCGAGGTGGTTTGAGTAATCTGTCTTTTTTCAAGAAACTCAATCAATTGGGTAAGGTCAGCCCGATATGCTAGAATTGTAGAGGAGGAGCAGTTGTCTTTTTTTAATTGTTCAATGAATGAGTCCTTAGCGCTCGTCAAAGATTTTAAGTCAGTCATTGACCCATAATAACATTGAGAAAAACAGCTGTCAACAGGGAAAATTATGGCTAGACGGATTATAGGTTTTACTATATTAATAATTGGTATTAGTCTTATAATTAACCTCTCTAGGGATATTTTGAAATTATTAAAAGCAGGGAATCGGATAAAATTAGCCGAGCAAAAAGTGAGCCAGTTGGAAAAAGAACAAAAAGAGATTTTGGAAAAACACCAATATTATCAATCTGAAGAATTCATTGAAGAAGAAGCCAGAAATAAATTGGGTTTTTCCCGCCCTGGAGAAACAGTTGTTATTTTACCCCCAAATATTCCTCAAATCCTTGGTCGGGAAGAAGAAAAACCCGCGGAAGAAATTCCCAATTGGAAAAAGTGGTTTAAACTTTTCTTTTAGACCTTTTTCCAATAAAAATAATCTCGGTGCATAATGAGGTTAGCTAGCCAAAAAGGGATTCCCATTTCTGGACGAAACATGGCAAATTGAGATTTGTGGCAAATAAAAGCAAGGTATCTTGTTTGTAATGCCCTTAACCCATCAAACCCAAGACGAAAGAAAGAAAGACAAAATTCAGGTTCAGGAGTATTAAGTTTCGTTTTAACCGCTTTCTCAATCATTCTCCTGATATTTTTTGGTACCACCACCCAATAGAGCCTAATTGGCCATTGATTTTTAACTTCTTTAATTGCCTCTGTGGTAACCTGGGAGACGAAAATGTGATCTTGGTGGGCCGTAATGCCACTTTTTCCCTCGTAGGTTAAAACCAAATTGGGTTTTTCTTTTTTGAGATATTGCAAGATTAGTTGCTTGAGTCCTGCTTTGTCTATTTCATGAAGTCTCGTGTCAGGATAGTCAAGGATTAAAAGCTTATCGATTTTTAGTCTTCTTGCCGCCTTTTTCAGCTCTTCTTCCCTTATCTCCTTAATTTTGCTTTTAGGAAATTTTTGCTTTCCCCAATAGCCCTCACCGCCTCGAGTTAAGGTTAAAAGTACCGTGACCGTATTGGGAAGCGGAGAAAGGTAGGCTAGGGTACCAGCAACAGCAGTTTCATCGTCAGGATGGGGGAAAATAGCCATAATTTTTCTTTTTTTCTTGTCAGACTTTGGAAAGAGGTCCCGGCGCATCGGAACATTAAAATCATGGAGCCAAAAATGAAGAGTGAAATAAAAAATAATGAGGGAGGAAAGAAAAAAAATAATGGGCAATAAGATAATCATCTACTTAAGAATAACATCTTAGGGAAAAGAAGAGAACTTCCAAATTGGAAGGGGTGGTGGAGGCTGTTTTTTTAGTAGCACGCTACAAACAGTTTACATACTTGTAGCAGGGGACGGGATTGAACCGTCGACCGCCGGTTTATAGCGCAACTTCGTTGCGATATATCACAAAACTTCTAGTGGCTGCGACAGGATTTGAACCTGTGACCGTTGCCTTATGAAGACACTGCTCTACCGCTGAGCTACGCAGCCACGAGTTTTGCGCTATGAATCCGGTGCTCTACCAACTGAGCTACCCTGCCGCGTTTAGTCTTAAACCCTCGATCCAACCGTGAATTTTTCTAAATAAAAGTCGTTGTTTATTTGCTCTTATTCGCAGAACCCCAAAATACTCTTCTGGTTTTTTAAATTCTTTTTTCCAGGTAAATTTTTGGAAAAATGGCTTTTGAAATTGGTTTAACGGAACCTCGGTTAACCCTGACCAATATTTTTCAACCTCTTTTATTCGATTTTTATGACTTATGTTTAAACCAATTCGAAGCCGAATATCTTTTTTTGGTACTCCACGGCTTTCAATGAGCCATTTCAGAAAGAATTTTACCATATTCGGATCGGAATTAGCAAACCCAAGACGGCTATCTTTTTTAAATCCTTCTGCCCAATAGAGCGCAGCACCGGCCAAAAAGAATTCTCTTTTAGAAAGTCTACCAACCTCGGTGATACCTTTTACTTTTAATGTTTTTATTTCCTTAAGTTTTCTTATTCTTTGGTTTTTTGCTACCTTTCGTCTTCCTCTTTGAAGTGCATCAAAAACTTTTTGATCAAGTTGCCTTCTTTGGAGGGGAGTAAGTCTGATATCTTGACACCATTTGTGAACCGAAGCCGGAGATACATCAAGTTTCCTGGCAATTTCTTTAATGCTTTTTCCTCGACGGCGAAATTTTCTGGCTTCTTTTCGTTTTTCTGGTTTAGCCATAAAAAAGAACCTCTGCTTTCTGGAACTATTGTCATTTTAACAGAGGTTCAATAAACCCGTCAAGGTTTAAATCTTGTTGCGGGGCTAGGAGTTGAACCTAGCCTGTGAGATTATGCTAACTGTTTGCCCCGATTACTCAAGGTGTCGGACTATATCTTGAACGTTCATGTAAACTGAATGTCCCTCGGCGTATAGTCTCTACGGAGTCCCCGCCTAAATATTTGCAAAGCAAATTTTTGGTGGGGTTCCCTCGGTGTTGTCCTTCGGTAAACTCAGGATTTCACCGATACAGCCGAGTTTTACGCCGAAAGTTGCCTTTCGGGTAGCCCAGATTTTAAACGAGCCTCACGTGCTACCGTACACTACCCCGCACGACGCAATTGAATTTTATCACACTTGACAAAACTTAGCAACGGTTGTAAAATAAGTCCAATGTTGACAAGAATTAAGGAAATTATTCTTTCTTGGTGGCGCAAACTAACCGGTAAATAAGAACCTCGCTATGCGAGAACCTTGTTTCTCGCAGAGGCTCGAAATAACCGCTGGTGAGATTGCGTGGTTTTAAATGACTCGCCAAGCGGGCGAGTTTTTTAATTTCTAACCGGTGTACCTTGACAATTAAACCATTAAATTGTACCTTGATAGTAGGTTACTTAAACTTTAATGATTGTTCTATGCCGTATTCTTTGAGGATTAGAAATAAAGCGATAGGACTCAGAAAGAAGGGGTTTTCTTTAAAAGAGGTATCAGAGAAACTGAAAATTGCCAAGAGTACGGCGTCGGCTTGGTTATCTGAGATAGAATTATCACCAGCCGCCAAGAGAAGGTTGGCAAAGCGAAGAATCTTAGGTCAATATAAAACAGCTCTTTTAAAAAAGAAACTAAAAGATAAGTTAAAAAGGGTACGGGAAGAAAAGGCTCAAGAAATGTTAAGAAAGATACCGTTTTCTAAGAAAATAACTAAACTTTTATGTGCCTTTTTATGGTGGTGTGAGGGGAATAAAGAAACCGATTTTGTTAGATTTACTAGTTCCGATATAAAGTTAGTTCAAAATTTTCTATCTCTGTTAAGGCGCGGATTTAAAGTTGACGAATCGAAATTTCGAGCACTCGTACATTTACATAGTTATCATCAAGATGGAAGGCAAAAAAGATTCTGGAGCGAGATAACAAAGATACCATTGAATCAATTTTATAAAAGTTTTAAAAAACCAAACACAGGCAGGAGAAAGCAAAAGAATTATCCGGGATGCCTTGCCATTAGTTATTATGATGCTAGGGTTGCTAAGGAGCTAGAGGCTATTTATAATGCATTTAATAATTTTAGGCCCGTTCGTTAACTGGCAAGCGGTGGGACTCCAAATCCCATGCTGGGAGTTCGAATCTCCCCGGGCCTGCAAAAATTTGACAATTGGTTTATAATATGTTTAACAATTTAAAAATGTGTTGATCCGGAGGGTTGGAACCGGGGAGCAGTCCGCCAAAATAGCGGACCAGAGGCGAAACTGTAAAAAGTCAGCAAAGTGTGTCGCGAAAGCGGAGCACTTGGAGAATGAGTAAAAATGAAGGTGGCACCACGGTATTGACCGTCCTTTGAGAGGACGGTTTTTTATTGGAAAGGAGGAAATATGAGAAATAAAGAAATTTTTCTTGGAGGCCCCGATTCAATTGGGGGTCGGGGTTTAGTTTGGCTGTGAATTACCAAGACTTAATAGTCTTTTAAAAGAAAAAGGATTTAGTGTTTGCGCTTTCAAGTTAGATCCAAAGCAGCTTGAACAAGATACTCAGCTAGTGGTTGTAGAACAGACGATTGAAGTTGCAGCTGACGGTTTCGGCCAGAGCCTTGAAGGCGAATCATTTTGTGAGGACGTAAGAAGCCATATTTTAGGAAGCCCTGAGCTTTATTTGGTTTACCTTGGAAAAAGTTGTATTGCCTTTGCCGCAATCGAGAATCTTAAAGCGGAAGGGATTCCTGTTTTATATCTTAGTGGCTTAGTGGTTAAGGCAGACTATCAAGGAAATGGCTTAATGAAAAAACTGATAACTTATGAAGTGAAGGAATCGAAACCAGAGATTTTAGTTGCCAGAACCCAAAATCCTTGCATTTTGGATTTAATGAAGGGGTTTTGTAAAAAAGATGTGTTATACCCTTATTCAGGAATTCCTCAAGGGAAATGTAGGTTTGTTGCTGATTTCCTATCTTCAAGGTTTTTGAAAATGAAGAATTTTAACCCGGGAGCCTTGATAGATATTGGCACTTATGGAAGGTGCTTATACGGAAATGGAATGCCAAAAAGCTATTACCAGGAAAGTAATAATTTTTTTGAAAGGATAAACAGCGAAAGGGGCGATTCGATTCTTTTTATTGGGGAGGTAAATTATGAAGAATGAAAAAATAATTGCTATCATTGGGGCTCTTCATGGAGACGAAAGGGTTGGGGTTGAAGTGATAAAAAGACTAAAAAAAATAATTGATGGAGAGAACATTGTCGGTATTGTTGCCAATGAAGAAGGTCTTAAAAGAGGAAAACGCTTTATATCTCAAGATTTAAATCGGAGCTTTCCTGGAAATCCAAAAGGCAATCCGGAAGAACGGATTGCTTACAAGTTAACCAAGAAAATCAAGAAATTTGACTATGTCTTGGATCTACACTCCTTCTCCTGCAAAAGCGAGCCATTTGCGGTCCTGACAAAAAAAACTAAGAGCCATTTAAACCTGGCAGAGTCGTCAGGTATTAGAAAGATTGTTTTAATGTTGCCCAAACTAGCCTCTGGAAAGGCGCTTATTGACTATTGCCCTTGTGGTATTTCTATCGAAACAGGCAGGCATGACCTTGAGAGCACATTTAAAAGAGCAATGTTTTATACGGAGAATATTTTGGGGACACTGGGATTTCTAAAGAAGAGAAAAAGAAAAACAGGTGGAATTGATTATTTTAAAATAATTGATGTGTTTTTTAAAGAGGGGGATGAAGAGGTAGTAGAAGGCATCACCAATTTTAAATTGATTTATAAAGGTGAAACAGTTGCCAGTGGGAGACAAAGAAAAGTTGTGGCTCCTTATGATTTTTATCCTGTCCTAGCTCGTGAGAGGGCTTATCCTAATATAGTTTGTTTAGCTGCAAAACGTGTTAAAATAGAAAAGAGGTGAGATAAAAAATGGAAAGCAAAAATAAAAAAATTAAACGAGTTTTTTCAGGGACAAGACCAACAGGTAGGCTTCATCTAGGTAATTATTTAGGAGCCATTAAGGGTTATATTGCCTTGCAAGAAAAAGGTGATTTAGATTGTATTTATGGAATTGTTGACCTTCATGGTATTACTTCTCCTTACAATCCAAAAACTCTTAAGAAAGATATTCACGAGGTGGCTTTAGATTATCTTGGGGCGGGTTTAGACCCGAAAAAATGTCATTTGATGATTCAATCTCAAATTCCCGAACACGTAGAATTAGCTTACTTGCTAAGTACAATTTATCCGGTTTCTCGAGTTGAACAGCTACCAACTTATAAAAGCAAAAAACTGGAGCAGCCCACTTATATTAATGTCGGTCTTTTTTATTATCCGATTTTAATGGCGGCTGATATTTTAATTTATAAAGCCGAATTGGTGCCAGTCGGAATTGACCAAGAGCCACACATTGAGATAGCTAGAGAGATTGCTAGAAAATTCAACCGAATGTTTCCTTCGACAAGCTCAGGACAAGTTATTTTTCCCGAGCCGCAAAGATTTGCTACCCCAGGAGAATCCGTGCCGTCGCTGCTTGGTTTAGGCAAAATGAGTAAGTCAATTGAGGGAAGCTATATTGAACTCACTGATGATCTAAAGACCATTAAACAAAGATTAGCTAAAACACCAACTGATATTGGCAAAGGAGAAGAGGTTCCTAAAGAAGGAGGAGTGGCAAATCTCTTGAAATTGGTAGAGCTATTTCAGGGCGAAGGGCAGAGGGTGAAGTATGAGAGAGAGTATAAGCAGAGCTTTTCTTCGAATAAAGTATCAGGTATAAAGTATAAAGTATTGAAAGAAGAACTGGCGGAGGCAATTTATAAAGAATTAAAACCGATTCAAGAAAGACGGAAATTTTTCGAAGAAAACCCTGAGCTTGTCGAAGGGATTTTGAAAGAGGGAAGGGATTACTGCTCAAAAATTGCCAAAACGACTCTTCTTGAAGCTAAAAAAGCAATGGGGTTGGTTTGAGTTTAAACCGAACTTGTGATAAAATTGGCTTGTGGACATAAAAATTGTTGATGTTACTCGGAAAAACTTCAATTTAATCCCCCGCCCGGCTGATAAAAGATTTAATTGTCAAGAGTGCTTTTATTGGATAGGGAAGAAAGACGGTCGATTAAACCAAGCGCTTCAGAAAAAAAGATGGTTGGCAAAAAAGGAGAAAATTTATGGTAGTTTGGCCAAGATTTTGCTTTGGGGGAAAAGAGGCAAACCAGTTGGCTTTGCCCAATTTGGACCCATTAATGAATTTGAAACCGCGAAAATGTTTTATCAAGATAGGCTAAATACACCTCGGGGTGGCGTAAAGCCACGTGGTGGCCACGCCACTTTACGTGGTTGGTGTATAACCTGCGTGGCCATTCAGTCAGCTTACCGGGGAAAAGGTTTGGCAAAAAGATTGGTTCGTCATATTTTAAGAGATTTAAAACAAAGAGGAGTTAGAAAGGTTGACGTTTATTCCTTGCGTCACGCTTCGTCCTTAAACCAGGTTCCTGTTGGTCCGGTTGAATTTTGGCAAAAGCTTGATTTTGAAATAGTTCTTGAGGACCCCAAAAGAGTCATTATGAGGAAAAAACTTTAAATGGACCCAAAACTTCCGGTTAAAAAATTCGAATTGCGCTTCAAATTTAATCTTAAAACCATTCTTTTGTGGCTCTTGGTGGGGGCAATTGTCGCTTCTTTTGCTTTATCTTTTATTACCCCCGCTCCGGTAACTGAAGAAATTTCTTTATCCACTGCCTTAACCGATATTAAAGAGGGAAAAATCAAAGAAGTCTTAGTTGAAGATAGTAAATTGATTTTAAATTATCAAGATAAAAAAGTTTATGCCTTAAAAGAGCTGGGAGTAAGTTTTACGGAAATTCTTAAATCAGCGGAAATTGCTCCAGAATCAGTTAATGTTAAAGTTAAAGATACCAGTTCAAACAAAGCCTGGATTGATATTTTGGGAACGATTTTGCCTTTAGGTTTAATGGCTGTATTTTTCTTCTTTATCTTTCGTCAAGCCCGGGGAGCTCAGGATACTATTTTTTCTTTTGGCCGCTCAAAAGCGCGGTTATTTGCTAAAGGGAGACAATCAATAACTTTTCGAGATGTGGCCGGAGTTGAGGAGGCAAAAAAAGAATTGAAAGAGGTGGTTGATTTCCTAAAACATCCAGGGAAATACCGAAAGTTGGGGGCCAGAACTCCCAAAGGAGTGCTTTTAGTTGGGCCTTCAGGAACGGGAAAAACACTTTTGGGTAAGGCGGTAGCCGGGGAAGCGGGAGTTCCGTTTTTCTCAATGGCGGGATCGGAGTTTATGGAAATGTTAGTTGGGGTTGGTGCCAGCCGAGTAAGAGATTTGTTCGAAAATGCCAAAAGAGCAGCCCCATCAATCATTTTTATAGATGAAATTGATGCCATTGGACGACAGCGGGGATTGGGTTTTGCCGGAGGGCATGATGAAAGGGAGCAGACTTTAAATCAGATTTTGGTGGAGATGGATGGATTTACTCCAAATGATAATGTTATTATTTTAGCGGCAACTAATCGTGGCGACCTTTTGGATCCGGCTTTACTCCGCCCTGGTAGATTTGATCGCCGGGTAGTTTTGGATATGCCTGACCTTGAGGATCGCAAGGCAATTTTAGCTATTCATGCTCGAGGCAAACCTTTTGTTCGTTCGGTTGATTGGGATAAGGCAGCTCGGGCAACCGTTGGTTTTTCCGGGGCGGATTTGGAAAATATGTTAAATGAAGCCGCCATTTTAGCGGCCAGAGAAAACAAAAAAGCAATTGAGATGAAAGATATTGATGAGGCGGGATTAAAGGTTAAACTAGGGCCAGAAAAAAAGCGAGCTTTTTCTGATGAAGAAAGAAAGATGACTGCTTATCATGAAGCTGGTCATGCAATTGTTGCTTCTCGTCTCCCCCATATGGATCCGGTTCATCGAGTTTCCATTGTTTCCCGGGGTTTGGCGATGGGTTTTACCATGATTCCACCGCGGAAAGACCGCTACACCGAAACTCAATCTCATCTTTTGGAAACAATTACTTCGCTTTTGGGCGGTCGGGCGGCTGAAGAGCTTGTTTTTAAGGAATTTACCGCTGGGGCGGCTTCAGACATTGACCGAGCAACCCAAGTAGCTAGGAAAATGGTCGTTGATTTTGGGATGAGCAAATTAGGACCAACTTATTTAGGGCCACAAATTGAAGAAACCGAATATGGTCGGAGTTGGTGGCAACCATCAGAAATCAGCCCGAAAATGGCAGCCAGGGTTGATGAGGAAATTAAACGGATTGTTGATGAAAGTTATAAAAAAGCAGCGGGGATTTTAAAAGTTAACCGCCAGGCTTTGGATTTGGTAGCTAAAAAACTTTTAGAACAAGAAACAATTGAAGGGGATGAATTCGCAAAATTGATGAAGAAAAGGTAAAATAGCCTCAATGAAACGGCTTGTTTTAATTGATGGTCACGCGATTCTTCATCGTGCCTATCATGCTTTTCCTCAAACCTTAAAAACTCGCAGAGGCGAACTGATTAACGCTGTTTATGGTTTTACTCGAATTTTACTTTCAGTTTTAGAAAAACTTCATCCAGAATATGTGGCCGTCTCTTTTGACTTACCCGAGCCAACATTTAGACATAAAGAATATGTTGGCTACCAAATTCAGCGACCCCAAATGGATGAAGAGCTAAAAGGGCAAATCGAGCGGGTTTTTCAAATAGTTAAGACTTTAAATATTCCCATTTTTGCCGTCTCGGGTTACGAAGCAGACGATATTATTGGGACGCTGGCAAGGCAGGCGGAAAAGAAAAAAACTGAAGCAATTATTGTTACCGGAGATAAAGATATGA
>Ga0100390_10001694_pt1 | contig 19535 bp, 13 predicted proteins | sample CryGeymeta201514_FD_81540 | JGI IMG/M metagenome (GOLD analysis project Ga0100390, IMG submission 81540) | Groundwater microbial communities from Crystal Geyser aquifers in Utah, USA - Crystal Geyser metaG 2015-14 | ecosystem: Environmental > Aquatic > Deep subsurface > Groundwater | place... | reverse complement strand
TTTTAAATTCTATCTGGTGTCATTTTTTGTAGAAACCTTATTGTAACCTTAGTCACCACCGTTAACCCACTTCCTAGCAGTACACTAAACTAGACCTACCGGATAGATTTTTTACAACAGGATGGCCCTCGCAGAGGAGAAAATCCAAACTTTGCATGCGCACAAAACATAAATAATTCACCACTGTAATATTTACCACCACAACAACCTTCTCCGCATCACTTCACGTAACTTTCACCACACGCCGCACTACCACTCGAATAACTCAGGAAACATCACAATGTCCGCTGCTGAACATAACTTGCATCAACCCGGAAAAGGTTGGTCCAACGGTGCTGTAGAGCCTCAAATGTTTCCCGTCACGCGCGATGGTCGGATTTCCTTGTACTCGCGAGAGCGTCGCTGGATTGGCATTAACGATGGTTGGACTCGCATCGGAGGTGACGCCACAGAACACAGTGCCGTAACGTCCGAATCTCAAAGTGGTGCTCTTATTTCGGAATCGCCCGATCAGGAAGCCCGGACCGTCCGCTCCTTGATTGCGCAGCTGTGCGAAACCTTTTACCGGCAGGGCTGGGCCACCGGCACGGGCGGCGGTTGCAGCATCCGAATCGGTGGACCTACGGAGAATCGTGCCTGGAGGGTTTTCGTAGCTCCCAGTGGCATTCAAAAGGAAGACATGATTGGCGACGACATTTTTGAGCTGGACATGGACCGTAATGTGGTAGTACCACCCAAAACACCGAATTTGCGACAGTCTGCCTGTACACCGCTCTGGTACGTCGTTTACAGAAACCGACCCTCCGCCAAGTGTGTCATCCATACACACAGCATGCACGCTCAAATGGCCACGCTGTTGGATCCCACCGAAACCAGTGATACCTTGACCATTACACATTTGGAAATGTTGAAGGGTGTGGGCAATCATGGGTACGATGATAAGCTAGTAGTACCCATTATTGACAATCGTCCCAGTGAAGATTTGTTGGCAGATCAACTGGAAGCGGCCGTGCAAAAATATCCTAATTGCAATGCTGTATTGGTTCGTCGTCATGGTAAGTAATATTTTGTGTGCACGCATTGATCAAATATCAAACTAGTATTGTTCGTGTTTTCTTTGTAATGTTTCATGTTTCTTATTCCAAAAAATAAAAATATTATCACAGGTCTCTATGTCTGGGGAGACTCTTGGGAATCTGCCAAAACACAGTGTGAATCTTTTGATTACTTGTTCCAATCGGCTGTTCAAATGAAAACCATGCTGCACATGGATCCGGGAGCCATTCCCAAAGCCGGGACCTACCGCATTGACCCGAAGCCAGACAACCCTATGGATGTATTACCTGCCAGAGCTAAAAAACGAGCCAAGCGTAACGCCTCTCCAAATTCCAAAGGATTAGAACCGGGATTCAATGGCACAGGACAAGCCAACAATATGGAAGATTTGCAGTCCAATTTTGTTCCTATTCTGCCCCGGGATGCCAAAGTATTACTTTTGGATATTGAAGGATGTACGACGTCGATTAGTTTTGTCAAGGATCAGCTCTTTCCTTATATCCTCGATCATTTGGATGACTATGTGGACTCGGTGTTGACGACAGATGTGGATGAATATGCGACAACCTGTGGAGCTTTGATGGCGGATTTAGTGACAGTCGGTCAACCCATTCCAGAAGAACATGCCGATGATGTCAAATGGATGGTTCGAAAGTTAATGGAAGAAGATATCAAAGTTCCAGGTTTGAAAGCCCTGCAGGGGAAAATGTGGAAGATTGGATACGAACGGGGTAAGGACTATGGATGGTTCGGTTTTGACAAGTTTGTCAAACGATTTTTGTCGTCTAAACTCCTTTCCTTTTCACTGCTATAGGTACTATGAAAGGACACGTGTACACTGATGTATGGTATGCTCTTCAATGGATGAAGGCCAAGGGAGTTCGCATCTGCATCTTTTCCTCGGGCTCTATTCAGGCTCAAAAACTTCTCTTTGGACATTCCGTCGATGGCAATCTGTTGGAAAGCATTGAAGCGCATTTTGATATCACTACAGCGGGCAGCAAGCAACATGCTGCTTCTTACGAAAATATTGCCAATGCGTTGGGTGTGTCACCGTCTCATATTGTATTTTGTAGTGATGCGGAAGCAGAATTAGTTGCTGCCAAGGAAGCAGGTATTGGATATCAAGTCATGACCATTCGACCCGGCAATGTACCGCTGACAGATGTCGGCAAAGAATTTCCTGAGGTTTATTCGCTAATGCAGCTGTGTGGTGAATAAAAAAAGTACAATTTCTTGTCTGTATGAATTGCAGAAAAGTCGTCGTGGAGCGACCAACACAAAAACAATTGTCATGAATGAACGCGGATTTTTGGTAAAAGACCAGGTTCGTATGCCAAACTTGCACTTTGGATAGTAGGCATATACAATTCATTATTATTATTTATTGGAGTATTTTATGTGGGTCTTCCAATTCGCAAAAATTCGCGAGCTTGTCATTTAGTAGTACTCGAGTATTTGCTTTATAAAGTGTCAAAAAACTTTGGTCTCGCCAATCAACCAAGGATCAAAGGATCCGGCATCGTGTCGCGTTGACATTAACTTTTCTAAATTTTCTTTCGGTTCCAACCACGGTTCGACCGTTAACGGAAAGGTTCCCCAATGAATAGGAACCGCTGCTCGAGCTTGGACGGCATCCTTCATTCGTACCGCTTCGTCCACATCGACATGATTGCGTTTCATAAATTCTCGCGGTTCGTAGGCACCAATTGGTATGGCTGCTACATCAAAGGGACCGTATCGTTGACCAACCAGTTCATCGAGTCCATCAAACCATGCCGTATCTCCCGGAAAGAGAATCTTCTTTTGTTGTTGCTGTTGTACTGATTTTTTTGGAGAACAATCATTGTCATTATTCTCCACAGGATGAGTTGCTAGACTATATCCACACCAAAGTGTTTTATCTTTATCAGCTCCTACGCGACTGCTCCAGTGTCTCATGGGAACACTGGTGATCCGAATCGCTTGTCGTCTATTGTTGTTGTTGGCCGCATCATCATCATCAACAGCAGCAGCAGCAGCAGCAGCAGAATTAGCAGCAGTAGTAGTAACAGGACTGTTGTAACGATAATCTACGTATTCATTCCAATCGAGTTCGTGAACCACAACTTGTTTGGAAATGACACGATGACACCACGATCGCAAACCCAATGGCACGACAAACGTTGTAGCAGGTGAACGACGATGAATCTCGCGGACTGTGGTTTTATCCAGGTGATCGTAATGATTGTGACTGATGAGGACCGCATCAATCATCATGGTGGTGCTGGTGGTGCTGCTGCTGCCGTCGTTGTCGTGGTGTAACTGCTGTATCAATTCGGCCACCGTACAAGGTGGTTGACGAGCACGTTTGGGACCGTTCCACTGAGTCGGAGCACACCGCTGAGAAAAGACGGGATCGGTAACCACGGTACATCCGTTCACTTGAATCAGTAGCGACGAGTGTCCTAACCACGTCATTTGAATCTTGTTTTGTGGTGGATTTCGAACCTGTTGCCAGTTCACGGGCAGTACAGGAAAGTGCTCATCCAACCAAGATTGAGACGGTGGAGTAAATTGTAAAAATTTGGGTAAAACGTGACCCATGAAATGAATGCCCTCTTTCAGATTCGAATGATTTTCTTGTGGTTGTCCATCGACCAACCAAGCATCTCGTTCTTGAACGCGCTGTTGAACCAGTTGTGCAATTTCATGTTTGGTACGCGGTACTGGCAGTTGGTGGTGGTAGGTAGGAGCTGGAACTGGACGATGAATTAGTAAGCTGTTGTCGATGTCATTATTAGTCGTTGAAGCCGTTGTCGCTGTGGTGGTGGTGGTGGTGGTCATGGGAGAAAGTGTACCATTACACATGACATCGGCGGCGCTGTCAGAAAATAATGCTAATGCTCGTCCATGTTTAACAGAAACATCAAACGGACGAGAGAGGCGACACGAAGATCGGAGTACAATTGATCGCAAGGTCATGCGATTGAATAAAAGTACAGCCAGGTGATGGTGTACAAGCAATTTATTTTACGAGTGTACTACAGAGCGAGTAGCTATGATGTATTCTTCTTTTGGATATATTCACTGAATAAAATGAAGCAGACTAGACTAGTCGGTGCATTTTGCCCGCCGATTGGGAAGAAGAAGAAAAAATTCCGAGTGGGGGAAAAAAATAATGAAAACAGTAGCCTCTTAGTAGACTACTGTACAGTAAACAGTAAAGTACTATGTGTGAGGATGCCAGGTACTACTAGATACTCAAATGAATCTAATGAATTTTCATACCTTTTAAGAGTAAATGTGCGTACTATTATTTGGATTCCCAGCCAATAAGCAGACTTTTCCTGTAGTAGATCGCAACAACACGAACAAAACAGTCTTTTTCACCCACAAACTCTATTGCATTCATCCATGCCGGACTTGACTGTAGATATTATTAAAACTTGCTAGTAGTAACCTGTCGACATCTTCTTATCCTGGCGACCACATCATACAACAACCAAGTACAATACCTCTCGCAGAAGCAGCAAAACTGGATAAACAAGCATACACAACAACTACAAATACCCTGAAGACAAACAACTACCTACCCTTTGCAAATAATATTTCCACGATCATCCACGATAGAAACATACAATGACATCTGAACAACAACAACAACCATCCAAAAGTAATCCATGGGCCAAAGGTTGGAACAGTTTTGTTACTTCGGTACAAAAGAACATTGAAACTCATCAATCGGAAGCCAAACTTCGGGAAGAAGCCAAAAAAGCTGGGAAACAGTACAATGCCGAGACCAAGGAATGGAAGTTTTATTACGTCGACGAAGAAATCAAGGAATTGGAAACCAAAGCCAAGGTATTTGCTGGTGGGAAATCCGACAGTACTGTCTCATCAGTATCTTCTGCTACCGATAGTAATAATGGTGCCATCGAAAACAACGAACGACCCGTCAAGGACCGAACTTACTATGACTTGCTCGAATGTTCTACCAACGCCAATGCCAATCAAATTAAAAAGGCCTACTACAAGGCAGCGCGCAAGTGCCATCCAGATAAAAATCCTGACGATCAGGATGCGGCCGCCAAGTTTCAAAAGCTCGGACACGCCTACCAAGTCTTGAGTTCGGAACAATCGAGAACTTATTACGACAAACACGGAATCAAGGAGGGGAACAACGAGAATTCCGAACTCTCGAGCGAAGTAGATCCTTTTGTTTTTTTTAATGTCATGTTTGGTAGTGCTCTCGTCGAACCGTACGTGGGAGAATTGTGGATTGCTCAAACAACAGCCGAGGCTATGAGTGATTATACTGAAACACCCGAAGACTACGAAATTCTTCACGGCAAGACCAACGACGACGCCGCCGCCGCCGGCAACAACAACAAGGAAGATACCACGACAGAGGACGAACGTCGCGAAAAGTTGATCCAAAAGATGCGAGAAATGAAAGAAAAGAACGAGTGGACGCAAAAGAAACGACAGGCCAAAATTGCTCAAAATCTCAAGAAACGCTTGTCCAGTTACGCGCCCGAAACGAAAGCAGATTTCATCATGGACTGTCGTCAAGAAGCAGAAAAAATTGTTGCCGGTGCCTACGGGAGTTTGTACTGTATTACTATTGGGTACGCGCTCATGCTGCAAGCCGAAACGTACTTGGGCTTTGAAACGAGCTTTTTAGGATTGGGTGGATTGGCGGCACGGACCAAGGCTGGATTTTCCTCGACGGGTACCAATTTCAAATTGATCGGTGCGGCCATCAGTGCGGCCACGCACGGTGCTCGTGCCATGCAACAAGCCGAGGATATGCAAAAAGCTGCCATGGAAAAGACCAACGATAAGGGCGAAGGAGGAGAAGCGACGAATGCAGAGACCAAGAGCGGTAGTGGTACTGCCGACACAAGCAGTACTACTACTACTAACAAGGATGCCGACAAGAAGGACAGCGACAAGGTGGATATTGATCCCGAGGCGGCAGAGAAATTATCGGAAACGTTTGATGCATCTCTTCCAGCTTTTTTGAATTTTACGTGGGCCATTAACAAGCGAGATATTCAACAGACGTTACGAGAAGCGTGTCCACGAGTGTTCCAGGATGCATCGATCGACGAGAATTCCAAGCATTTGACCGTCAAGGAAATGCAATTGCGACGGGCCGAGGCTATGCAAATTCTAGGACGTGAATTTTTTAACGTCGGTAAAACCTACGAAGCCTTGGCCGCCAAGCTGGGTGTCAATGAAAATAATCCAGAAGACATCAAGGCGCGACTCGCCGTGGCTTCGATGACGACCATGGCCAGAGCCCAAGGACAGGAAGTAACAGAAGAAGATATGGAACAAATGATTCAACAGGCCAAAATGATGGGAAAGGATCCTGAACAGTTTATGAAGGAAGCAGAGGCTGCCTCAGCTGAAGCGGAAGGAGAAGCAAAGGAGGATGCAGATCTGTAGGTATTCTATAAAAAAGGAATGGAATAATAATAATAATATAATCGGAAATATACAGTACGAATTAGAAGAGGAATCTGCCCTAGTTTCTAGCATGCTGTTCGAATACTTCATACTATTATTTGTAGCTATCATTGCTACTCCAGAACTACCACGGAATATTGGATAAACTCCAATAGCTACTGTGCTAGCTAGCTACTGCACCGTAGTACTGAAAGAGTAAGTACGGATAGATCCTCGGCCAGACCGACCTTTGATTTCGGTCTGCTTGTTCTCCGGCACTCATTTGAAAGTTTTTGCGGTTTGGGAGCTTCAGCCCACTCCCCCGATCCCCACTCAGGCTTCATAATCCATCCATGCACCCACCTATCAACTCTTCTACCTACACCATGTTACGACGATCTCTACTTCTGATACGAGCACCGAAGATAGCAGGAGCACGAGGGTTACCGGTTGTGTCTATCGCTAACGCTACGAATGCGCTAGTACCAGCCAGTAGTAATGTTTCGCAAGGGAACGTTCGTGGTTCTGCGTCTGTCCACAACTACAACTCCAAGTACTACTTTTCTTCAGCAGCGACACAAAGAAAACCCATGCCTCCCAATCTCAAAGTGGATCCTCGATCATCTTTTGCTCCTGTGAACCTCAAGAAGAAAGATGCCGCACCAGCATCGATTCGTGTGGAAGAAGACGATGATAACAAAGAAGCCTCAGCTGTGACCGACCCACAGCAACAACAACAACGACAAGAAGAAGACGATGGCGACGAGGATGAGGATGCTGTTGAAGATTACGAAAGCGATGAAGATGAAGGAGATTGGTTCTTTGAACCTCCCAAAATAATTTCTGTGATTCCTCTTCCCGATCGTCTTCGTCAATCTGTCTACAATTTCGACAACCCTACCAGCAACGAACCGGAAGAAGTTGGTACCATTTGGCTAAATGCTTCCATTTTTGGTAAGGATCCCATTCGCATCGACCTGTTGAAACGTGCCGTCGATTATCACCGTGCCAGAAAGCGAGGACGCCGGACGGCTCACACCAAGCGCATCGGAGACATTCGTGGATCGAAACGCAAAATTCGACCCCAAAAGGGACAAGGCATGGCCCGTGCGGGACATCGATTTCCGGGACACTTTCGCGGTGGTGCCAAGGCGCACGGACCTACCAACGAGACCAATTATGGCAGTATCAAGCTCAACAAAAAGGTACGACGACAGGCGGTGCAACACGTGTTGTCGCAAAAGGTCAAGGAAGGAAATTTAATTTTGGTCAATCAATTCCACAATTTGCCGTCGCACAAGACCAAGACGCTCGCCTCTTGGTTGGCGCCATTTGGCGTTGGTGGACGACACGGAACGACGGCTCTTTTGCTGGATGCGTACTGGCCCAAATCCAAACCAGAAGGAGAAGAGTCAAATAATAATGGTGACAATGAGGACGAACCACAAGCAACGTCGTATCGAGGTGTTCCTATTAATCTGTGGGTAGCTTCGGGAAATCAGTTCAAAGTAGCCGTCGGAAATCAGCTTCGCAATCTCAATGTCTACGATGTCTTGAAACGCGAAAAGCTGATCATGACCTTGGGTGCACTGGAAGCCTTGGAGGCACGATTGAACGATGATTAATCCTTAACAAATAGTGTACCTGGATTGTAGATACAGTGTTGTTGCTGTAAATAAAGTTTGGTGTACTGCGCTGTTGCTGTAAATAAAGTTCGGTGTATTACTGCATAGTACTGTAAGCATTAGGATGCAAGACTTCAATTATTTTTACTTTCTTTTGCCTCTTCATTTAATTACTTTCCACATAGTTTTTCATCGCAGCTTCCACACCTTCGTCCATGCAAGTCTGAAGAGCTTTCTTGAAGGATTCCTGAAATTTCTTGTTGTCTCCCAAATCGCCGTAGACACTCTCAAGACTTAACCAGGCTGCGGGATCGTCTTTGGCCTTTTTGGCAGCCTCTTGAAGCTCTTCCAGTTTCTCGTCGCTCACTTCAAACTCTTCGCCGTCTTCAGTCTTCCCCATACAGTACTTACACCACATGGCAGATACAGTTGCCAATCCATCAATACAGGCGTTATCACCATCCTTTTTGATGCAGTCTCGGATTGTCGGAATAATGAACTTAGGTTGACGATCGGACCCGTTCTCGCAATTACGAGCAATGCTATCAGACAGTTTTGAGTTACTGTAGCGCTTGCGAATCGTTTCAGCGTAGTCTTTCAGGTCAGTGTCGGGCACATCTGGCACGTGGGGAAGAATTTCAGTATCTTGCACCTTCTTCAAAAACTTGGGAATGATGTCGTTCTTCATGGCTTCATCCACAAACTCCATGCCTAGCAAATGAGCTGGATAACACAAAGATGCGTGACCGGCATTCAGAATGCGGAGCTTAGCCTCTTCCCAGGGTGTTACGTCATCCACAAAACGAGCACCAACCTTGTCCAAGGGAGGTTTATCCTGGCAAAACTTGTCTTCAATCACCCACTGGCGGAAGGGTTCGCAAAAGATGGTTGCTTCGTCTTGGTAATCCAAATCCACGCTGTCTCTGAGATCATCAGTGGGTGCTGGTGTAATACGATCTACCATGGAACAAGGAAAAGCGACATTTTTGTCGATCCAATCGGCAAGTTTTTCATCAATGAGTTTGGCCAGTCCGAGGGTGGTCTGTTTGCACACGGCTCCATTTTGGGGTACGTTATCGCAGGACATGATCGTAAATGGTTTTTTGCCATTATCACGTCGTTTTTTGAGAGCCTGTACGATCAATCCAAAGACACTTTGTGGATCATCCGGATTTTCAGCATCATGCTTCATTGGTTCCGCATCCTTATCGAATTCGCCGGTGGAGTCATCCAAGAAGTACCCTCCTTCGGTAACAGTCATTGATACCACCTTACTGTCTTCGTCCTGTAAGCGATCTTTGATGGGTTGGTGATCGTCGGCATAGGGAAGCATATCGATGATGGATCCAATAACAAGAGTATTGGTGGTGTCATCGTCAGTCTCCACAAGCGCGTAGAGATAGTCTTGCTTCTCCATGTCCGGTCGGAGTTTTTCGTAGGAACCATCGCGCGTGCTGGCGCCGACAATTCCCCACCTGAAAAGTTCTTCGTCATCAGTCTCTGCAGCATGAACAAAGAGATCGTTGTAGTAAGAGCACTGGTGTGCACGATGAAAGTTGCCGGTAGAAAAATGCAAAATTCCCGGTTGAACAGCCTCCCGACTGTAACTCAAGCCAGCGTTAATGACTGACAAGGCTTTTTGGGATAGGAGCTGCATAATTTTTTGTCGCTTATTTGTTGGTACTGAAATCATGAAATTGGTTTTTGAAATTGTGAGACTTTCCTTATCGCAACAAAAATAAATTATCTTCCTTTCGTCTTGAACTCATCGGCGTTTCTTACCGGCAAAACATCATTATTTATTTTTTCTGAAAAGATCTCTAAAGATACCCACTCACAATACTGTAGTTTGAGAAAATCGCGAAAGATCTGGATTATTCTTTGTACTCGGGAGTCAGCAGCCAGGCATCCATCATTCCATGAAAAAGGGCTAGGGTATAAATATCATCAGACGCACACTTTACTCATATTCAGTGTGGAAATTAATGATTATCTTAAAAAGACACAGCTCAATTTCCCCATACGAGACGCATGGCAAGGCAAACGATTAGATTGAATGAATGATCAAATAATAAAACTTTTATCAATGCGCTATAGCCAAGTGCAAAGTCATTGGACACGCCAAATTTCCAGCGGTCGCCGCAAATGATTTAGTGCTGCCGGCAACAGAACAGTGCGGGCGATGTTGGCGGCGTTTGTTTGGAGCAAAACAGGAACAACTGCGGTAGGCGGCTTGAACGAGCTCTTTTCACAAGCGTGATCCCGAATATGATTTCATGCAATCAGGTGGACATTGGCGGTGACAGCGAGATAAGATTTTTTTTGCGACATGATGCGAAATTAGTCGGCTTTTTCTGAAATACAATAGCCTACAAGATTCTACAAAATTAAAATCTGGATATAATGACACTTCTCTCTGAATGCAAACCACGATCAGGATGGTAATAAATACTCAAGTTGGAGGTGAGACTGTGCATTGTAAGTTGGGACCGATCGGCGTTTCTCTGGTACTCGTGGCGCCCCGCTTAGATCGCAAAGCGTAGGATTCAAGGACATCAGATAATACAAGGCATCGAGGTGTTGACGTACTTCGCAAAGCGGACGTAACTATTTTTGTGGGATCGACTCCTCAAAATGTCGTTCTATACAGTTATCGTCGCCAATATCTGGACCTTCTAGCAGTTCTTTCCGTCCCAACTCATTGAGTTTTAAAAACATGTCGGCCTCTCGCTGCAAATCATCAGAGGGGCTGGGAGAGCGTTGTAAATCCAATTCACAACTAATCAGGGTCATATTGTGTCGCAACAATGTCGCAAACGCTTCACGACTCTTTCGGGAGATTTGTGCGTATCCTTTGAGACAAAAATACTGCAATGTCTGATTGGTTTCCAAGGCTTTTGCAATTAAAAGTGTAGGATCCCGACTTTTCTCAACATTGTAGTCCTCCACAGCTATTTCTTCTATTACTGTAGGATCGTCGTACATCGGCACATCGTTCAACTGCAATGTCAAGTTGGTAAGACTTGTATTGATAAATAGCAATTGGCTTACAGCCGTACAGCCAACACGCCCCAATTCACAAGTGACGGCCAGCTCTCGAAGACTCTGACTTGTTTCAAGCGCACGTGACAGGGCTGTAATATGCCGATCTCTCAAATCAAAATAATCTAGCGTGAGCTTGGTCAGGCTAGATGACGCACCGAGAGATCCCAAAGCTGTGGGCGTCAGCTCTCCAAGAGCTTCAAACTCTTGTCCCAGCAGCTCTACCCAGGCACAATTGGCCAAACAATTTTGGACCAGGTGATTGAGTGCATAGCAGGTATTAGGTTCATATTCTTCCAATATTAATGAAGGATCAAAGCCGTCAACGTTAGTCGTAGATCGGTTGTCATTGTCATTGCTGCCGTTATCTACGTTGTCTGCTGCTGCTGCTGCTAATGTCAAGGATGCACGCAAGGTGTTTGTTTCGTCAGTGCTCCATTCGTACGTGTCCTCGGCCAGTCTACATTGCACCAATCCAAAATTTTGCAAAGCAGAATGTGTGCGGACGGCATTTTCTAATTCGGTCCATTGAGCTCGATTTCCGGCCAATTCTACATCGTACAAGGCCAACCGCGATAGCTGTGGTGCTCGTCGCAGTACCAATGCCAACGCTTCGACATTTAGTGTGTAAAAGGGTGATCCTTCTCGACCCGAATCGACCCAAAGTCGTTGTAATTTGGGACTAGCACTGAGGACTTCAAATAATTCTAAAATTTCCGTCGTTGCGTCAGCACGATGACGAAAGGATTCGTAAATATCAATGTTGACTTCTTCGAGAATCATTGTGGAAGAATTATTATTATTATCATTGCACGTCCTGGTGAGCGAGTGTAACAGCTGTGGCATATCCGAGTGAGCATCCAGTGGTAGACGTAATTTAGAAATGCGATTATTACGCAACTCCTCTAGGAGAGCTTCGAGGGCTGCCATGTCGCTGTTTTAACGAACGAATCGTCGGTCGTGTTGAGTAGTAAAATGTTGATGTTTTCGGGGTTCTTCTTCTGCTTCTTTCTTCTGTTTTTCCAGTCCTCAACAGGTTCCTTCGCTCGACGTTTCTTTGACAGCAGGTGACAATATTTATGTGTAGTCGTCTACGACTTCCAGCTTGACAACATACATAGAGACAAATCAAGACGTCGTGAAAAACTTGACTGCTCGTAAAAGGTTAAAAGGAAAAGGTAGGATTTGCAAAGGATTACGTTTAAATTAAATTTGCGAATGAATATGTTTTTTGTTCATTTTTGTCTAGATCAATCCACGTAGTCGCACATGGGCTCACTAATTCAAATTTGAGAATTCCGTTCCATTGCTATGCCTGTCTGCAACAACAAGACGGCAAAAAAAGCGAAAAATCATGTTTGTTGTTGTCTGCCACCTTAAATAAATAATAATAATAAATAAGATTGACTCTTGTGCATCATCGTTGAATCTTCATCTTCGATAGTTCTATGTTCTATATAAATTCGGCGGACTCTTAACAAGGCAGGACTTCCCACATATCACAAACCCAATCAATACACCCGTTCTTTAAAGACAAAAGAAGAAGCAACCACTACCACTCTAGCTAGTAGAGAGAGAGAGAGTAGCAGCCTGCACCACAAAGGCAACTACAGTACACAGTACAGTAGTTGTTCTGCTGCAACGCTTTTTATGCCCAGAAAGAAGAAGCTTCAAATAAAATCGTCTTTTAATCACAATACGAAGTTACGCACACAAGCATACGCATACGAATCGACCATCAAAAAATTACACCCACACCCACACTACTACTACTACTACTACTACTAATAATAATAATAATAATAATAACAACAACCAAAAAACAATGTTTGCACGAATCTTTCAACGAACGAAAAGGATACCCGATGATCACACCAAGAAACAAGATGGTACTAGTTACCATTCCGCCAGTGCTCGCGAATGGGGACATATTCATAAAACACCTTCTATCAAAACGACCACGATGGGTGATATGGTCGTCAGTGCCGTTGTTGAAATTGTTTCTTGTGCCAATTTGGATGCTTCCTTGGCCAAGGTTGCCAGTGATGGTAGTGGACTGGTTGATCCTTACGTCAAGGTAAAATTTGCTAAACCTTTCAAGAATACGCATCACCACCACCGCAAGAATACCTCCACCGCCAGCGCCGCCTCCGTAGTGGTAGCTGCTCTTCCTTCGTCACCTTCTAAAGGTTCCATGCGAAACTTGGTGGGCATCACTACGACGGAAGAGGTTGGAACGGATATTCACAAAACCAAGGCAGTCAAACAAACGTAAGTAAGAAAAAACATCCATTGTTATAGTACCAGACATTCGAGAGGAGGAGTTGTCATTGTTGCTCTTGTTGTGTCGATTGCTTTTGGGACAACTTGCAATCGTCCCTCTCCTTCCTCAATTTTAATTTTTGGCTTTTGGTTGGCAAACAAAAATACAAACCAATAATACTGATTTGACAAACTTACAATGCTTTCTACGCCCAACAACAAATAACTCTCTCACATGCGCACGCACGCACACGCACAAAAATGCCACACCACTCAACAAACAATCCCACATTTTACCACCAGCAATAATCCCTACTTTCTTTCGAAGGATACCAATGCTGGATTTTGTATAGATGGTCTGAGTGTCAAAGAATTTTACGACTGCCAGGGACTCTTCTTTAAAGTCAAAAGTGGACGACGGGCCAGTAGTGCATCGCTGGCGGGGAGTACCAGTGATGAATTGGGTTCCGTGCAAGTTTCACCTCACGAAATTTTAAAAGAAGTAACCGAATCGTCCATATCAGAAGACGGTAATAACATCACCATGACCTTCGAACTTATGCACCCCATCAAAATGCGACCGGGACCTGCCGGTAGTATTACCATTCGATGCCGTCCTGCGACCCAAAAAGATGTCCTGTCGTACCAACAAATGGGTTGTGGTTATTTTAGAGAGTATGCGGAGGTTCCACCCACCACTAAAGCTACGACCGCAACAAATCCCAAAGATGGTGGAATTCCCGGTACCGTTGGAGTAGCAGCCTCCGCATCTGTTGGAGAAGAAAGTTTGGATACTCAAAATGAAACCTATACAGTGTGTACGAGTGCTCCCAATACACCCACACGACCTAGATCGGTCGCTAACAATGGTGAAGCAGCAACCGCCACCACCACCAGTGCAACTATCACAGCATTATCAAAAGCAACAGAAGCTGCAGCAGCAACGGCAGCGACAACAGCAGCAACAAGAGAAGCAGCAGAAGCAGCCAGCGAAACAAGAAATGATACTGTCACAGAGGATCCTTACAATGAAGATGAAGCAGCGGAAGCGCACACGAATACTGGTTGTTGGGAGGATTGCCGTTCTGGTTGCGTGATCTCGTAAAGAAGCAAATTCAATGAATTTGTTGCTGTTATTGTTATTATTGTTGTTGTTGCTGCGAATGTGAGTGCACTTTGGAAAGTTTGGGAAAATCAAGAGAGCTATTCGCAAAAAAAAAAGGACATCGTTGGAGGATGTCATCTGCCTACTGTGGAAGCTGTTTTTGATGTTTAATGTTCTGCATACGATCCAACAATAATTCGTTGTGTGAATTGTGAATGATGTGAACATGTGAAATAAATACCATGTTGTTACTGATAAAAAAAAGTCGGAAGTAAAAGTCGAGCTAGGATTGTCCGAGTGCCTGTACAAAACCTATGTGTGTTTCATAATAACATTATCATTGTAAATCATTCTTATTGATGTATTTTTCTCCTCTCCATACCAGGTAGCCTGCTTGATGGTTGAATGCTCTTTTGAAGACCAGTGTTGAATCCACAGGTGCCTAGCTAGTCCCTTCTGTCAGCTCTTGCAGCTTACACAGTCACAGGGATCTACTATCACTCAGGGAGGTATAATTGTTAATAAAACCAGATCTCTTATTTTAAGTGAGCACTAATACCAGTACCTTTGTTCTCACAACTTGATACAATAATGGGTGGCCCACGGCCACCCCTATTCACTATTTCACGCCAGGTCTGTCCCTGGTCAGTCGCGTGGGAATCGTCGTAGCCCAACAACCAGTATGCAATTTTTTATGTATGTTATCAACCTACCAAGGCTCCGTCCGCAGTATTATAAGGACGCACATTGTATCATGGTTTCGGGCGATGGACAGACTGCGGTGGCATTGTTGGGAGAGAGAGGCACAACTATCGCTTTTGGCAGGAAGATGGTCTAATACAAACCAAACAAAGGATTCATCACCTCCTCCAGCAAGCAAACGAAAGCGAAATATATAGTTTGTTGGGAGATTTAATAGCACAGTGGAAAGCTCAATTGAATACCAGCTTGTGTATCATCGGAGGATTGATCAGCAAGATAGTAGTGTAAATAATAAACTTCCAAGAGTATCTGCAATCTGCACCTTTTGTTTCAAGAAAGTCATTTTTTATTTATTTTGTCTCAATTAACACTTTTACGATGGCCAAGTACGCATATGCTCCCCTCTCTATTGTAAGTACATGTTTATCCCTTATCTCTTTTTGTAAATTCATTTGGAGAAAATTCATTTGCTTGATGTCTACGATAAAAATGACGGCATCGGCACAAACTATCATTCACTAATGAACGGACTCTTCCCCCCCCCTTCCATTTTCATTCATAGGACGACAACAGAAATCGTCGAGGAGCTTCTGGTGGTGCTTGGAGCATGTTTGGCAATCAGGGTAATGATTCCAATTCAGGAAGTGGCGGCGGCGGCGGCGGCGGCGGTGGTGGCGGCGGTAATGATGGAGCCGATGACAATTTAGTCCACGAACGAATGCCACTTTGTGTTGGATTTTGCGTCTTGTTGGCTATTGTCTTTGTCTTGAGTCGTGCGGGTGATTCTGAAGCCATTTACAATTCTCACAGTCAAATGCGCAGTGGTCACGATGGTGCCGTGGCACCATCAACTGGAGGAAAGCAGCAATTATATATACCGGAAGCTACCACCAGTGCTCCTGTCGTGGCAGCAACGACTCCGAATACCAATAGCAACGTTTTCCCAGCAGCAACACCCACTTCATCTTTTGAGAGCTCTACCACAAAGACTTCAACCCCAGAGAACTGTCCCGAACCACCTCCTTGCCCGGTAACTGCCTCTGGAAATTTCAATATTGACAATCCACAAGATGCCAACGCCATCATGGCAACCCTTCGTGCTCAGGCATTGGAAAAGACCCAGCCCCGCATTATCGAATGTGCCAAAGCTGAGGATGGTGAATCACAGGCTGCCTGTCATTTACCACCCGCGAAACGCCACGCAGCATTGGGACAAAAGGGTGCCACATTGTGGATGACGGGATGCAGTGGTGCCGGAAAGACCACCATTGCGACTGCATTGGAAGATACATTGGTCATGAAATACGGCAAGCACGTGTACCGATTGGACGGAGACAATTTACGAACTGGTCTGAATCGTGACTTGTCCTTTACCGAAGCCGATCGGGCCGAATCTGTTCGACGTACCGGTGAACTGGCCACCCTGTTTAGTGATGCTGGAATCATTACGTTGGTGGGCTTGATCAGTCCGTACCGAGAAGAGCGCGACAAGGTACGCAAGCGTCACGAAGATCAGGGCATTCCATTTTACGAAATCTTTTTGGATGTTCCTGTCGAGGAACTCAAGGCGCGAGATCCAAAGGGACAGTACGCCAAGGTCGCATCGGGCGAATTGAAGCATTTTACGTGCATCGATGACCCCTACGAAGAACCGTTGCATCCTGAACTGACGCTCAAAACTCACGAACTGGAAATCGAGGAATCGGCCAACATTTTGTTTCGACAGTTAGAACAGGACGGTATTTTGCAGGGAGCTCCCAAGGTCATGCCAGAGTCCGTCTTGCCCAATCCGGATGGAGAAGAAATTGTAGATTTGCACGTGCCCCCCGAACTGAAGGCACAAAAGGTAGAGGAAGCAAAGATGCTTCCCAAGGTTTTGATTCACGACATTGACCTGAATTGGTTGCAAACCATTGGAGAAGGATGGGCCGCTCCTCTCAAGGGATTTATGCGCGAGGGAGTCCTCTTGGAAGCGCTTCATTTCAATTCCATCTTGACGGATCCCTTTAATTTGACTGGCAATGTGAATCGGTTGCAAACTCAGACGGATTTTTTCAATTTCCCCGAATTTCCAGCTCCCGAGCGTGTGAGTATGTCATTACCAATTACTTTGTCATGCACTTCCTTTACCAAGAATTTAATTGAAAGCAGCGATAAAAAGGCAGTAGCTTTGGTAACGCAACTGGGGGAGACCGTGGCCATTCTGCGAGACCCGGAAGTATACAACAACCGCAAAGAAGAAATTGTCACCCGCATGTACGGTGTGATTGATATGGACCATCCCTACATCAAACATATTTACAGTGGAGGCGACTATTTGATTGGAGGGGAGGTAGAGTTATTGGATAAGATTAAATATAACGATGGATTGGACCGATGGCGGAAATCGACAAAGGACCTGTACCAAGAATTCCACGAGAAGGGAGCTGATACAGTCTACGCTTTTCAAACTCGAAACCCAACCCATGCCGGCCATGCTTACTTGATGCGCACTGCCGGAGAAAATCTTCAGTCGCAGGGATACAAAAAGCCAGTGTTGTGGTTGAGTCCGTTGGGAGGATGGACGAAAGAAGACGACGTGCCTTTGGATGTTCGAGTCAAGCAACACGAGGAAGTCTTGGATGCCGGGTAAGTTGACGTGGTGGTTATGTTTGCCGTGTTTTTTGTCTAGTATCCTTCTTCTCCGCGTGTACTTGTTTCTTCGCATCGCTAACAATTGTCTTATCCCATCATTATAAAATCAAAAGAACAACACATCCAGGAGGTTTAGACCCTGAATCAACAGTCATGGCTATTTGGCCTGCACCCATGGTGTACGCAGGACCCACGGAAGTTCAATTCCACGCCAAGTCTCGTCGCAATGCCGGAGCCTCTTATTTTGTGGTTGGACGAGACCCCGCCGGAATGAAGGGAAGTCCTAATGCTGTAGCTCACCCCGATGATGACTTGTACGACGGAGATCACGGTCGTTACGTTCTTCAAAATGCTCCTGGTATTGCTGGTGAAATGAACATGTTAAGTTTTGTCAAGGTGATGTACGATAGCACTGACAATGTTATGAAGGTCCCCGACGAGTCGCGAATGGACGATTTTATTAGCATTTCGGGAACCAAAATGCGTTTGCTTGCCCGCAACGGTGCCTCCCTCTGCAGTCCTGACCACATTCCTACAGATCTAGTCGAAGCCAATTGCATTCCTTCTGGATTCATGGTACCCAAGGGATGGGAAAAGGTGGTAGACTACTACAAAAATGCTGATGATACCGGACGATGGATTCCTTGGTCCCAACCCAACATTGAGCCACCAGCTGCCAAAAATACCAAAATGCAAGGCAAACTGGGCAAACGGTCCTTCCAAATTTCTTCCACCAAGTACGAGAGTTGGTGGCACGACATTCCTTACAAACCTGCGAATCCTACCGAACCTAACATTATTCACTTTGTAACGGAAATTCCAATGCACATGGCAGCGAAAATGGAAGTCCAAAAGACGTTTCCCAACAATGCCATTGCCCAGGATCACAACAAGGATGGATCTCCTCGGTATTATTCGTACGGATCTCCTTTTTTCAATTACGGATTCGTTCCCCAAACGTGGGAAGATCCTAATTTGAAATCCTCCCAGGGCTACGGCGGAGACAACGATCCCATCGATATTATGGAGTTTGGTACCATTCCGTTGCGCATGGGAAGCTTACGTCGGTGTCGTGTTTTGGGCAGTCTCGAGCTGATTGACGAAGGCGAAACCGATCACAAAATTATTTGCATTGCCCTGCACGAGAGCGATGACCCCGTCGCACAAGAAGCCGAGCACATCAAGTCTCTGGAGGATCTGGAGCAATGGAAACCCGGTGTCATGGATCGACTGCGCGATTGGCTGAAACGGTACAAGACCAGCGATGGCAAACCGGAAAACAATCTTGCCTCGGAAACTCCCAAGACGATTGAAGAAGCCATGGCGGTAGTAGAAGAAACGCACAATCACTGGAGGTCTCTCTGCGGACACGACGGTACCGAATTGTCGGCACTATCTGAAAAGATTGAAGGATTCTGGTTGGAAAGTCCAGGATGTCGTGGTACCTAAAAACAAAAAACAAATATTGATTCATCGCAGGTAGGAACAATAATTATTATAGAAAAAACATGAACTCGTATGTAAGCACTCTTTCTTGATTTTGGCAAGGATTTCTCCAATCAACCTACGATACAATCATAAGGTCGGTGGGGGGCGGGGGGGGGGGGAGGGCCTCAACAAACATCACCCACTTTTTTTTATAACAACCACTTCCCCATTTTTTTTTTACTTTC
>Ga0100390_10001693_pt1 | contig 19540 bp, 20 predicted proteins | sample CryGeymeta201514_FD_81540 | JGI IMG/M metagenome (GOLD analysis project Ga0100390, IMG submission 81540) | Groundwater microbial communities from Crystal Geyser aquifers in Utah, USA - Crystal Geyser metaG 2015-14 | ecosystem: Environmental > Aquatic > Deep subsurface > Groundwater | place... | reverse complement strand
TGGAAGGCAAAAAATTATGAAGGATGGATTCAGTTTTTTTGTCTATAAGTCATAGGATAACATCAGGTCTGACCTTAACAAAAATATATTGGATAAGGAGATTCACCATCACAGCCACCAAGACAGAAAACCCGATAAACAATGCCGAAATTTTATAATACAACACTCCGCGTGATTGCAACCTGTCATTGCGAGCGAAGCGTGGCAATCTGAAAGCAATCTGTGGGAGGTTTGCCCGGAAATACAAAATCACCAAAAAGACTGGATACGTAAAAACGAACAGATCAGCCAACTTTGGAATCCAAAAAATAATAGTCTGACTACTCATCATCCAAGTATTCAAAGAGACCAACAAATCGATTCCCCATTGCGGTTCTACGATTGTGAACATAAACATCAATTAAAATGTAAAATAGAAATTCGTAAGTCATTCCGGCGTTATCGCCGAAGGCTGGAACCGGAATCTAAGTCATTGATTGATAATAGTCACAATACTTCTTCAATTTACAAGTTCCACATTTTGGATTTTTCGCAGTGCACACATATCTTCCAAAAAGAACAATAGCATGATGAGCAAAATCCTTGTATTTTAGCGGAACCAATTTTTCAAGTATTTCCGAAGTTTCGTTGGGTTTTTCAGCATGAAGAATTCATCGTCTATTTACGACTCTATGCACATGTGTGTCCACCGCAATTACTGGCAAATTCCAAAGCGTATGTCCGATCACCTTCGCAGATTTGATGCCAATTCACGGCAACTTCATCAATTCTTCAAGTAATTTGTGTCCCTTGTCAAAGGGAAGGGGACCCTTTGGGGTAGGGATTTGAAGCCCCCTCAGAGGGGGTTTGGGGGTAGAAAGAATTCCCGCAAGCTTCCGGATGTTTTTCGCCTTCGTCTTGTAATAATTTACTCATGAAACTGCCTTTTCAAAGGCATCATAAATTACCTGTTGAGACAATTTTCAGCGCGAAGCTTTTATCGCGAGCTTTGGCGAGCTTTTATCGCGAAGCTTTCAACGTGGAGCATGCAGTCATTTCCAATCCAAGAGATCTTTAGGAGTCTTTATATGCTCAAACAATTCTTTCGTGACTTTATTCACTTGTTTATCAGTCGTCTGCGCAGACAAAATAACTACAATCATAAGCTGAAAAGGAGTAGAGTAGTCAAGCTCCGTCTTTGGATCAGGATATAATTTTCTTAAAATTTGGAATATATGTTCGAGTTTTTTATTTTCTATCATCTATATTCTATGATCTAAATTCAGGGTCGGCAGGAATCGAACCTACGACGTTGGATTCGGAGTCCAACATTATACCATTTAACTACGACCCTATAAATACATAACGGCATTGTATATAATGTATTCGCACAAGATATCAATCCAAATCTCTAATTACGCCGAATTTCATAGCTGATATTCCCTCTGCCGATGCATTCCTTGATCAATCTTTCATTCCTATTGAGCGTAGAAACTCAACTTTTTATCTCCAAAAACACTATTTTCTTCAATTCTCCCTGAGAAAGACCGTCAAAAACCAGATAATCGATACCCTTCCCCAAAAAGACTAAATCCTTGTAGTGATAGGGGAAATTGGGCAATAAAGGGGCTATTTTCTCATTTACATGCCCCAAAACGACAGAACGGGACCTATCTACGGCATTCTGCCTCTGACCCTTTATTTTGATCAAAAAATACACCTTGGCGACCAAATATCACACAAAACATCAAATCACAATTCACATCATAATAAGCACCAAATTAGTATTCATAACAATCATTTTATATATAAAGCACCGGCGTAGAGACGAACCATGGTGCGTCTCATGTTTAACAGCGAAAAAGAGTAAAATGTCAACCCAAATATTTGCAATATTTTCAATTCCGAATATAATTAAAGAGCAAATAAAAACAAGTTTTATCGCGAATTTATCTGCCTCTGGCAGACAGAGTGAGCTTTTATCGCGAAGCGTTTATCGCACAAAGTGCTTTTATCTATATGTATATACTTTATGGCAAACATCGATTACAAGCAAAGATTGGATGATGCGATTCTGCAATCAGATGTAGTGAAAATTTTTGATAATCTTTTGACGATCGCCGTAGAAAAAGGTGCATCAGATATTCATATCGAACCACTGGAAAACTATTGTAGGATAAGGATCAGAATTGATGGCATCCTCGAAGAACTCGTGCAATATCCCAAAACTCTTCATGAAAGCATCGTTTCCAAGTTTAAGATAGAATCCGGCCAGATGAGGCCAGATGAAAAAAGGCTACCGCAAGATGCGAGAGTTTCTGCAATAACGCAGACGGATAAAGAAGTCGATCTCCGTGCAAATACTTTCCCTACCGTACGAGGCGAAAAACTGGAAATGCGTATTGTGGACAAATCACTTAAGATCCCACCATTGGAAGAATTATGACTAGAAGGAAGTAATTTAAATATCATCTACAAAAATCTGAGCTTCCCAAATGGAATCATCCTTGCGACAGGACCCACAGGATCAGGCAAGACGACGACATTGTATGCGTGTCTAGATTATGTGAATACGTCAGAAGTGAATATCATCACCTACGAAGATCCAGTGGAAAACAAGATGCGTGGACTCAATCAAGCGCAGATCAGAGCAGATATCGGATTCACTTTTGCGAGTGGATTAAGATGAGGACTGAGACAAGATCCTGATATCATCATGGTATGAGAAGTTCGTGATAAAGAGACCTTGGATATGGCGATGGAATCGGCCATGACCTGACACTTAGTATTCTCTACTATTCATACCAATTCAGCTGCAGAGACAATCACCAGAGTATACAATTTAGGTGCGAAACCATATATGCTTGCAGGTACTTTCAATCTTGTCTTGGCAGAAAGACTTGCCAGAAGAGTATGCGAACATTGTAAGACCACCAAATCAGTGCTCGACGATCCGAAATTTGCGTATGCAAAAGATAGCTTCAAAAACTTTAACGCAGATCTGCTCAAGAAAGAAATCCTAGCAAGAAATATAAGCCAGGAACAACGGGATACCTTTATCCAGAAAGGCATCATAACCGTAGGCACAGGGAAAGATCCCAAAACGGGGGAGACGTGTCCGATATGCGGATGATTGTGATACAAAGGCAGAATCTGATTATTCGAGCTTATGGATTACACGGAGGAATTGAAAAATATGCTCCTCAATGGGAAATCAGTATTTGAGATAGAGAATCTCACTCTCCAAAACGGAATGATCAACCTAGAAAGAGATGGTATATTCAAAGTCATCAAAGGGATAACAACACTTGATGAAGTATACAGATACGTCAAAACAAAATTCCAAGACAGCTACACTACCATGAAACAATAAATCTTTTATCTATAATCTATTATCTATCGTATATGAGCGAAATCATTGAACAGAAAATAATCAAAGCCGACTTCTTCCAGAAGTTGATTATCAAATTGAATGCGCCGAGCCTGGCAGTCAAGACAAATTTTTTCAGATTATTGGCCTTAGCGGAAAACGCAGGATTGGGAATCAGAGAGGCATTGATATCCATAAAGAGATCAGAGACCAACAAATGACTTTTGATTATTATAGATGATTTGATCAATCAGCTCACGCAAGGATTACCTTTTTCACAAGCGTTAGCAAATCATGACTACATATTCAAACCAGACGAAATTGCACTCATCCAGGCAGCAGAAACCATTGGTAACCTGCCAAAAGTACTTGGAGAAATTGCAGATGAATTGGAAAATACGCAAAGGATAAATCAGAAGATTAAGAAAGCTGCAACCTATCCAGTAATTCTTTTGATATTCGCCGTGATAGCAGTGGTAATATTATTGATTTACGTGATGCCGACAGTTGTCGGACTATTCCCGACACAAGAAAGCCTGCCTTCTATCACCAAATTTATGCTAGGGATATCAGGATTCCTCAAAATCTACCGATTTCTTCTTACTGCAGGGATCATAGGATTGGTGTTGCTTTATAAATTTTCATACCGTTTTGTCCTTCCATTCAAAATAGTCATCGACAAAATCATGATCAAACTGCCGGCAATCTGAGGAGTGACAAAAACATTTCACATGTACAGATTCTCAAATCTTCTAGGTCAGCTGTACGGCGGAGGAGTAAGCCCCGTACTTGCGCTGCAGCTCCTAGGAAATATCTTCAACAACTTTCATTACAAAAAAAAGGTATTGGAGATCAAAGAAGATCTAGAAGCTGGATTTACTTTCGCAGAATCTATGCAATGATCAAATCTCTTCGACCAGATATTGATACAGATTATCCATGTAGGTGAAGAGACAGGAAATATAAGCGAAGTACTCAAAAAGATGTCGTATTTTTACCGCGATTTATTACAAACAAAAATAGATATCCTGATGTCATTCTTGGAACCATTCATGATGGCGTGAATTGCAGTCATCATAGGTATGATAGTCGCGTCAATTTTCTTGCCTATGGCCGATTTGGTGAATGTCATACAATAAAATTTAAAATTACTACAGGCGCATGAAAAAAACAACGAGCAAAAAAAACAACGAATTATTGGCAATAGTCTATCATCTGATAGTAGCTATTGCTATATTTTTTCTCGTCTATGCGCTCAACAATTTTACTCATGCCGCATCTGGAAATCTCACCATCATCAACGAGCCAGTACAGACATCCCGAAACGTCGGGACGTCTCAACAAGCGGTCACCTATGAAGACCTCAGTAGCAAAAGTTTTAAACTCATCATCCTTCACATAAAAATCTGAACTAGTAAGGGCAATCTGGATGTCTTGAAACTCAATATTGACAACGATATATTGGAAACCATAAACGATGCTGAAAACCTGGTGAGGGAAGACATCATAGAAAATCTCAAGAACACAAGTAACAAGACAGCGACGCTGAATACATATCTACAAAATATGGATACTACGCTCAACAAAGGGAACTTTTTCATTATGATTCTGGATCAGGATGTCAGCACTCGCACCCAACAAATGAATGGGTGCATCGCAGAAAAAAAGATTTCCGATCAGAATTATTTCACCAGCATAAATTATTATGACCAGCAATGAATGATCGAAGCGCTCAAAAAATCGACGACATATAATGCGTGCATAGCACAGACAAGATTGGAGATAAATGCCAAGACAGCTATCGTAGAAAAGCTGAAATTCTATTATGGCCTCCTCAAGACCAAATACGATTTCTTATCGTTGAAACAAGAAACCATACTAAAAAATATAAATGTGCTGGATGCAGATATCCTGCAAGAGCTCGATACAATAAACACTACACTCAATACCTATAATTTCTAATTGAGACGCCGAAAGTTCCAAAGAACTTTAACGTCGAAATTATCCAGCAAAGCTGGATAATGTTTCTTGAAGTATAATAACAAATCACTATCATCAGAGCATGGATCAGATTCTATCAAGTAATAAACAGACAAAACATGGCATACTGATACTCTATATAGCATTGTGATGAATGATACTTTTTCTCGTAAATAAAGCGCCGATACGAGATACCTTATATAGTTTTTATACAGGCTACGAAACCACTAATTCCATAGAAACATACTCATGAATCACAGATCTGCCGACAGAAGTACAGGAACAGATAGATGAAATCGAATCTTATCAATTTTTCAAAGAACACAACTATCCTGAAGCGATCAGGGCGATCACCTGACAGAGCAGTAGGAGCTATTACAACCTTGGGACGCTTAAGACGCTCCGAGCATACAACCAAGCCTTATGAAGCACGCTTTCATGACTCCAAAAAGCGAGATATCTTATCGCAGATGCCTACAAAGATTTTGATACCGCAGAAAAGATCAAACTCAATGACACACTAGATACCTATATACAAGTGAACAAAATACTTTCACAAAAACTTTGAACCATTATCCAAGTCAAAACATGTTATGGAGAATATAGCGCGATTATCGAAGCATTGCAGGGATTCACAAGTCAGTTGAATGATACAAAATCTTTACTTGCAGATGAAGAAAAAAAGATAGATGCCAATAAACGCATAGATGCAGAATGTCTGCAGAATCTCAAAAACATCAACACAGCGAGTCAGATACAGCTTAATCAATTACAGCATCAAATAGAGGGATACGATAGGATATACAAATCTGATTTCGTTGACAGCATCAACCAGCCCATCGGCTGTCTAAACAGCAATATGACAGACATCGGACCTGCGATAGATGATGCACAGAAATCAGTGAACGAATTCACGGACAGTCACAAAAATACCATAACAGCGCTCGGCTCTCAAGACCAAGACATCATAAAAAGCCTCTGCGACTTTTCAAAAAATGATGCTCAGATAAACGAGCAGATAGATAATTCGCTTAGCGAACTCCTTCAACAATTGCAAAATAACTTGGATCAGAAACAGCAACAAAGCCAAAAAAACAGCGACGAGAATGAAAATCGTCAGACATCATCTGAAGAGAATCATCAGACACCTGCCCTCGAGACTTCGGGGTCCTCCGATGATATACAATACAAAAATGTCTTTGAAGAAGATGAGCTGAAACTTCTCCAACAGATTGACACCAACAACAAATCGCTCATCCAGCAGATACAAAACATCAAATGAGCGGGCAGATATAATGCGAAATCTTTACTCAACAAACTCTTTGAAGATTTCTATGGTGAGACATCGACCTTTGAAGAGATTTTACAACCAAGTAACACACAATCTAAACGATAGGCTCGTCATTGCGAGGCACGAAACAATCTAGCACAAATACTCATTTTACGCCTTTTACTTTTTTCACTTCTTTTACGTTTTGATAGCATTCAATTTAGGAGGACTCGAAGTCCATCGATACGGCATATTCTATTTCGTCAGCTTTATTGTCTGATATTTCTTCCTGAGATATATAGGCAAGACAAAGCTTTTTAAAAACAGACCCAAGCTTCAGAATATATTGGAAAAGGGGAGTGAGGACATAATTCTGTATGCATTATTGTGAATCCTTATAGGAGGAAGATTGTGACATATACTCATCTACGGTAACGGATATTATTTCTCTCATCTAGGAGAAATGCTTCAGATATGGAAAGGATGAATGTCTTTCATCGGAAGCATGATAGGAGTCGGCGTAGCTTTCCTCATATTCAGAAAGATCAAAAAATTGGATCGGACAGAATTCTTATTGCTCTTTGATTGTATACTCGCTATAGTGCCTTTCGGCATCATGATAGGCAGACTGGGTAATTTCTTCAATCAAGAACTCTATGGTATTGTGGTGGGACCCTTGCTACCAAAATTATGATACCCATTATTTTCCATCCTCAATGACCTGCATGTCTTCCATGTGTATCCAGCAGTTGATGAATTCCTCAGGATAAATACCAATTTCCTCTCCATGTTTTTTGAAGGATTCGCAATTCTTGTGGTTACGCTAAGCATCATGTATCACTGGATCAAAAACAAAAGATATTGCACAGGACAGATAGCAGGAATCTTCCTCGTAATGTATAGTACCATCAGATTCGTATTGGAATATCTCAGAGCTGACAGCCAAGAAGAATTCATAGGAATGCTGACCAAAAGCCAGTGGTTTTTCGTGTTTTTCTTCTTACTGGGCCTATTTTTCCTACTGAGAAAATATATACTGAGACGCCATAAAAATACGCCTCGGTCCAGCAAAGCTAGGAAACTTCTGAGTATTTTTTAACGTCGAAGTTACAGGACGCTGCGGAAATTGCAAATTTCTAAAGCAGTTCAGTATATATTTTTACACAGAAAATAATTTTTTGAAATTAAGATGCTCTATGATTTTGAGGAAAGTTCATAGAGGAACACTGGTTCTACGAAAACCAGGCATATCAAAAGATATGATGATGTTTTTACGTTGTTCAGACGTGAAAGCTTCATAGACGTCTTGTTTTCTATCGAAGTAATAGAATCCGAACAAGGCAAAAACCATAAGATCCTGATAATTATTTTTTTGAAAATAGCCAGATATTATGTCTTTTTCTTGATTGAATCGGTCTCGATCATATCCTTTTTCTTCCATTAATTTTCTCAAATGACCCTTGGCAGTATTATGTTCTGCGAGCTTTTCATTTTCTCTATCATAAGTAGAATAGACTTCATCAGCATTTTCTGTGCTTATTTTTTTTGCGGCATACGTTTTAGCATCAGATGCAAAAGATTTTATTTGATGCGTTACAGGCTTCAATCAGTTTCTAATGAATCTCAAGGTTTTGATATAGTGCGTCAATCTAATCGCTTCTTCTTTGGGAACGTCAGGGATATTGATAGTGTATTTGGCGAAAAAATGAGCTTTTGTAATCGTGATATCCTTATCCTTATCGGCGTAAAGCCGGAATAAATGATTCGCGTATTTTGAATCAAAAGATCACGACGCAGCGTCAAAAGAATCATACAGCTCATCTTTAGTCTTCGTGACTTCTGCATTCCTCCCGAATTCGGTAATCATCAGCACTCTTCCCAATCGTTTTCTTGCTGAGCGTTTGATGTTCTCTGAGGGAGGATTCTCAGTGTTTTTCGTGGGATTTTTAGCAGGATTGATTTCTTGACTCTTCTTGTCCATCATGTATGGAATTGAGTAAAACGAGATGAGATTATACTCATTAGAAGATATTTGTCAAGTTAGAGACCAAACAAAAAATCTTGGTGTAAACCAAGATCTCATGATTCTGATTTTTTTAAATAATGAAATAACTTACCTTCTTAATCAATGCCTTGATCCTGTCGGCAAAGACAGGATCCACTGATTGCGCTATCTTGTACAGCCTATTTATACTGCTATGATGCTTATTCTTTCTCAAGATCTTCTCTCGCACGGTCAGATCGAGGTCATCCTTACGTTCTCTTATCGTTCTCTTCACCAATTCTGTTACATAGCCGGTATTGATCAGCCCAGGGTTATAAAGACTCTCCAAGAGCGCTAATTCAAGATCAGCGATGAAAAATACATTCTTTCCGATGGTGATTTTTTTAACAAACTTATAAAAAAAACTAAACAGGTTTTCCTTGGCAGTACCATATCTTTTGAAGCAGATCTGCTTCATAAACATGATGATTTCATTGGACTGTTTATAGTTATTTACTATGAGTAACTCGTCCGGAATAGTGAAGGAAGAAACGTTTAATTCCAATGCTTTGAGTCAGCCAATATATCGATTGGACTTGAGGAATTCATTACAATGTTGCTTCACAATAGGCCGATAGAACATATCCAGAATATGTTGTTGAGTCAGCTCAGTTTCTGGACGCTTCACAAGAAACACATTCTTTTTGACGTTATACAGATATCCTCTATTCTTTAGGTAATATATGAGCTTATACATTTTCTGATTAGCAAAATCTTCATCGACGACACGCTTGAGAATCTGCTCGATTTTGGAAATATTTATGAGTCTCCCCATATGCTTCATCAAACTTTTAACAATGATGTCGAAATACTTATTGGCCATAATACAGTCAAGAAGCCAAAAATAAAAACAATTTTTTCAAACAACTCTTACAAAAAAAATAATACATTTTTTCCACATAAAATCAAACGATTTTTCTATTGCATTTAAAATTTAAAACAATATCACCTAGGCCAACGAAATATTCCTACGATAGGTGTTTGTACTTTTTACTTTGTATTTTGTACTATTTATGATCATCCAATCCTCATTGCTTACGCCGCAAAACCTTATGCAGAAGACCATTCACATAGACAATATCAAGGCTACGTTCGTATGTATCAAGGAAAATTTTTATGACATCGTATTGGAGATCAATTCCAATAAGTTCCTTATAAACATGGAAACTATCGCAGATACCATAGAACAATTTGAAATCATAGCCGTCAAAGGATTCATAGAGCTTTCCAATAGGATCATCATCATAGTGAAAAAATTAGTTGAACACCTCCGGTACAGACTTGACTAACAAAATCCCTTTAAAAAACCTAGCAAAACACTAAAAAACAGTCTGAAAGGCTTGTTTTTTTGTTTTATCCCGCACGCCATTATGTCAACAGAAAGCGAATTGCTCGTCAAAGAATATTCCAAAAACCCCATCAACAACTTCAAAATGAAGGATGCAACTATCCACCAGCATGAAGGTAATTTTATCTGTGGAGACGATATTGTTGTCTACCTCAAGATAGAGGACAAAAAGATAAAAGAATATAGTTTTGACGGCAATTGTTCAGCCATTACGACCGCAGGAGCAAGTTATCTTTCAGAGCTTATCGTGGGGAAAGACATCACAGATATCCTCACTTGGAACTACCAAACCATGCTCGACAACTGATTTGAAGTATCCCCCAGAAGAAAAAGGGCGGCAGTAATAGCGATATTGGCAGCAAGAAATGCAATACATATCTATCTCAAAGACGGCAAAGTAGACAATTTTGATGATCTCATTGAGTAAGTCGAAAGTCTATAAGGTCAAAGGTCATCAAGTCAGCAGATTGGACTTTATAGGCCTTGGACTTTGGACTTTCGACTAATTTGATTTCATGACCCGATTGGACGATTTTCGACAAATCTTCAACAAAAATGACAAAAACCTGTTAATAATTCGACCGCCAATCTCGCGATATGCGAGTTGGATGCGAGAATTATACCGACAAATGGACAGTCGGTAATAGCCACAAAAAATGACCTTGAAATGACTAGACAATTTGGTATATACTTCTCAGCAAACAGCTGAGCTCTTTAAAAATCCACCTATATAAAAATGAAAATAGTGAAGCATTTTATCGTAAACATAGCGATAAGTTCGGTAGTTCTCTATGTTATAGCCAACTACATACCAGAGCTTTGACTCAAAATTACATCCCAATACAAGGATATTTTTATAATATATTGAGTATTGTGAATATTGTTCCGATTTATCATGTCACTCTTGAGACGTATAATTCAAATGCTTGCATTACCAGCGAAATACTTCACATTATGACTATCCTCATCAATTATAAACCTGTTTATGTTTTACTTCTTTGAGCAGTTTATAAATTATCTGGACGTGGGCATTCTAGTACAATTGGGGACAGTAGTACAGACATTCATACTGTCACTAATCATCACCACATTATATTTTGTCATTAGAAAACTAATATAGTATGCTTTATTTAATAAAAATCATATAAAAAATGAAAAAATGAAAAACGGTTTACCTTCGGGTTATCATCATCATCTTTATCTTGATACGAGTTCCTTACTTTCAATATGTAGCGGTAGGACAACAAGCTATGATACCATTCTTTGGAAGTATGAAGGATTTCACAGGGATATATCCTATTATGCTCTTTCTAGGGATAGTAGAAGGATTCCTTATCACGATTTATGTCCATTCTCTTATCAGCGATATGAAGAAAGATGAACCAAAGAAGTTCGACCTGTAGTAGCTTTTATATTGTATTTACACGGACATGAACAACAAAATCTACAACATCACCAGAGAGAATGCAGCAAAACTTCTATGAATATCTACAAGAACTATCGATAGATATATCAAAAACGGGAAGCTTTCTTACAAAAAAGTAGCCAACAAAGTGCTTTTGGAAAGGACTGAAATCAGTATGCTCAAGGAAGATTTCTCAGCATTACATCAAGAACTCGACACAGAGATTGTCAACACAAGAGCAACTGAAACGCCTAACGTATCTACACACAAACCCTGAAGTATGGAACACGTCATCGATCAAAAACTCGATAAGTTCGTGCTTATCTTCAAGGAAAAAGATAAGATGTTGGAAGAAAAAAACAAAGTCATCTTTATGCTCCAGCAAAGAGTAGGGGAGCTAGAAACCAAAATCCAACACATGGTGGCACTACCTGACTACAACAAAGAGAAGCAAGACGCAATCTTGGAAAAAGAAAGATTGGAAGCTAGAATAAACGAGCTCAAGGGCAATGTGAAGAATGAAAAGATAAAGAACCTGATCTTCATCTGACTTGCCATTGTCTTCATCCTTATCGCCGGCTTTTTCCTCATCAAATAAATTTCAATTGACTTTATGGCCTTATAGACTTTAGACTTTAAAGACCACTGACGGGTTTTTCTTATAATAGAAAAAATGCGCAAAATAGGTTGACTTTACATAGTAAATATGTATAAAATGAGCATCCAACTTCGTTTCATCATTAGTCGCTTTATCGTTTCATCGCTTTTATGGCTAAAGACTGGATTATTGTACGAATGATATTCTCGGGAGCACTCATACTATTCGGTATATTGCATATGATTTATACCGTCTTTTCCAGTATAATAAAACATAGCAGATTCAAAAAAGATCTTCACAGCATCAAACACTTTGATGTGCAAAGGATAGTAGAGGAGTCATTGCAAGATTCCGAGGATTCCATAGACAACGGCACTATCAAGAAAGAAGTAGACACACTTCTCAAGGACATCTATTTCAATCTATACAATCAGCATAAAAATTCTCAAGAGATCCAAGAAAACTATTCTGAGATAGAACTATCGATAGATAATGTCCTTGATAGCAACATCCTCAATATCATCGAAGAGAAAGACAGATTGCTCCAAGAGAAAGATAGGATAATCGTCATGTTGGAAGAGAAGAATGAGAAATTCATCAATGACACTATCACAAAAATTTCTTACATCGTAGAATCGAAAGACCAGCTACTCCAAGAGAAAGACAATAGTCTGATGCAACAAGCAAAAAAAATAACTGAGCTGGAAAACAAGATACATCAATTCCTCAATGGAGGAGGCAAAAAAATCTGATTCATTCTTCAAGAGAAAGATAAACTCCTCAGAGAGAAAGACACCATAATTCTAGCTCTTCACAAGAAGCTACAATGAGGAGAGAATAGTCATATATCAATTTCACAACCACAAATTGTCTCCCTTGACAAAGGGAGAAGGAGCGAAGCGGGAGAGGGATTTGTCAAAGAACACATCAAGCAAAAATATTACTACAGCGAACATTTCGTGAATGTGAATGGATAAGACGTATGCTCTATTTATTGTTAGTTTATTTGTAGACAGCTGCATAAGTTATTATTTTTCGAAAAAACTCAAGAAACGAATGTTTCAATTGTCTAATTTTTGATAATAACTTTGTAGAGAGTTGAATTTAGTATTTTTTTCATATTGTTTTATTAGATTTAAATTCATCATTCTCCCTCCACTTTCAATTGTGCAAAGTGAAGACACAAAACCGTAACTTTTTCCTTCTTTAAAATATTTTTCCGTTGGTAATTGTCATGGTCAATATTCTAATTTATCTAATGATTTTAAAAATTTTTTGTAACTTCAGGTATCAATTCAATCAGGAAGTTTTTTAAAACGTTCGGGTAAATTTGGTCAACCTAAACTCATTAATTTGATGTTTTTATCCTTAATCTCAATTGTTGTGTTGTTATCATCTCATTCATCTAATTGCTTTAGCAACTCATCAGCATTAGCTTTTTCTTGATCTTCCTGTTTTTCTTGTTTTGAATCTTTTTTAACAGGCGTATAAAGTTTTTCTTCCACAGAAGATCATGTTTTTTTTGTTCCTACGGCTTCTGAATTTAGTTTGATTTCTAACATTTCTTAATATTTATGAAATAAAACTTATAACAGACTTATTATGGGCCTTATTTGAAAATTCCTTCCAAAATATTTCTGAAATTTCTTCTATGGTCATCAAATTTCTTATTCCTCAACCGTTCCTGGAAATATTGATGACAGAAGACAACGGTTTCCTCAAGTCATTTTTCCTTCATGCCGAGATACGTTTCTATATCTCATCTCTCCAATATGAAGATATTATCTTTGTATAATTCTTTGATTTTCTTGATGACAAAATAATACTTTGGCAGATATAAACTCTTCAGAGTCTGCACCAATCTGCTGTAATAAGGATCATGATTTTTCTGTTGTTTATTTTTCATGCTGTACATAAATTTCTTGGATTGTTTATAATAATAGCTCAAGTCATTCTGCGTCAGGATACCAAAATCTACGATATTGTCCCGATCACCGATAAAGTAGGATGAGATGCCGAATTTCGATAGGAAGGTACGTCGAGTTTTGTAGGCTCATTTACCATTGATATTGATGATTTCATAATCAGTCAGTTTGTCTTTCCGCTCAGGGAATGTATGCATATATTTGAGATAATATTCAAAGAAATACTGGTCGGTTTCTCCTTCCACCATGATGATCTTATTCACGAAAAATATCTTAGACATATTCTCAAACTTCAGAAGATGGATCAGTGTGGATTCATTGGAAGCAAAATCCAAAGTAGGATGTTGCACTTTTGTGTTACCGGCGACCTTCGAAAATCTATAGACATTGCCTATATTCACATCGTCCACAAAGAGAGGAGAATAAGTAGAGATGAGAAATTGCGTTCCTATATTGCTGCTGATTTTTTCTACCATCCTGACGAAACTTCTTTGCATCTGAGGATGGAAATATACTTCCGGTTCATCGATGATGAAAGTTCCATATTTCAGGTCATAGCCATAGATCGTAAAAATAATAATCAGAAGCGACTGTTCTCCATCGCTGAGATCATCGAAAGCGAACCTTTGTAACTTGTCGTTTACCAACCAAAAGACCAGTTTACCATTAGTGTATTCTATCACTAAGTTTTTATCCAAATATTTATTTAAGGCAAAAATCAGACTCTTATAAAAATCAGATTTCTTCAATTTCTTTTCTATAGTTTTCGAAGAAAAATCTATCGTTCATGCATCACTGGCATTCTCTTCAGATGAATTATTCAGGATATCCCGGATCTTTCTGATGCAGAGGAATCCTCATACAAAAGATTCATAGGTATCTGATGTTTTATCAGAGATATATGAATACCGTATATTAGGATCAACGACATTAGGGATTCATTTCAGGCTTCTATTGACACCAAGTATCGCGAAAGAATTCTTCAACGGGTACCATCTTCTCTCTGACGTAGGCCTTTCAAATTCATTATAGATATCGATACAGATCTGGACCAACTCGATATTCCTAAAATAATCCAGCACGAATTGTTGGATTCTATCAAGTCATGTTTCTGCGACAGTGATGGTTTTTTTATCTACATTCCAAACGAATTCAAACGCCACCTTATCCTGTATATGACGGATATCATTGAGATTGATAAGAGAGAATTGAAAGCTGAAATTGCTATATTTTGATATGAGAGCATTAAGTTTCTCACGATTTTTAAACAAAAATCAGATATTTTCATAGTCATGATTTGTGAGGACAAACTCAATCCATACACGGGATTCCTTGTCCGGGAAATCATAATGTTTGTGTGACTTAGGTACATACAGAGTATTTAAAGTAATGACATCTTTGAGACGCTTAGTCGTTTTATTCAAGAGGATGCTTTTATCGAAGATGCAATCTTTGACAATACCGATCTTCCATACCCGATTGATCACGTTCAAAAAACTGCTTTTACCGGCGCCATTGGGACCGATAAGTACATTCACATTATTTTTATCAGGATTAGAAAATTGTATCCCTTCTGCTTTGGCAAAATCAGCCACATAAGGGAAATGGAATAGATTCGAGATTTTGATTTGTGATAATTGCATGTTCCGTCTAAAGACTAAAGACTAAGGTCTAAGGACTGTAGTAATTATAGTCAAAATCGATTTTTAAGCAAGCAAAAAGGAACTTTTTGTAGTCCTTTAGGGAAAGTTTTAGGCGTAAAAGAACCCCATATAAGGATAACTTGACAAATAAGGAATAAATCAATATAATAATAGTGTTTATATTTAGGTACATCCATGACCAAAAAAAGACAGCGCATTGAATGACAATATACCTTAGACCTGTTTCCATGAAATGAAACAGAATGAATTTCTAGTCAAAAGAAAGAAGCAAAACCGGAAATCAAACAAACACTCTCAAAAAGCAGACAGACAAACTCTGTAACTGAATTTTTAAACAAAGAGGGGAAGCTGGATACAGCGTGATTGATAGAGGAGTGAAGAGCGTCCAGCCTCGCCAATGCATTTGCGGAAGACGTAGACAGGCAAAAGACCAGAAAGTCAGACTACTTGTATCAGAGAGAATTGGAAGATTTTTTGGAGAAAACATTATATAATGTCATCAAGCCAGTATTCGAAGAATCTTTGGAGGGACTCAAAAAACTCTTTACTTTCATCCATGATAACAAACCCACGACACACGTGTTGGACGAAAAGAAAACAAAGACATATCTCTTGAATAGATTGGAGCACAATACCTATCTAGACATATTATTCAAAAAACTCAACATATATCCAGGTAATTGAAAATTATATAATAGATTTTATGGCTCCATAATAGAGCTTCTAAAAAATCCAAAAATCATACAGAAAGAAACGCATGAGATCCCCAAAGAGAAAATAGCTGAAAAAATAAATAATTTTTTTACAAAACAGGATGTGAAAATCACACAGTCAGAAATCAAAAATCTATCACAAATGATATACGACTTAGATATTTTTGAGACGGGGATAACAACCATAGATTACAACTCCTTAAGTATGTGATTGCAAGCCTATATCAAAGAGGACAAGAACAAGCGGGAAGAATTGAATACATTACATCTTACGCCGGCAAGATTCTCTCGTTATCTAGCCAGCTTATTTATAAGTTACAATAGGACACAAGACGAGAAAGATGATGAAACAGACAGAAAAAAACAAGCATTGAACAGGATGTTCCAAATACAATTTCTCAGAACCTATAAAGACAAAAACAAAAAAGCTGACAGTAACGTAATCTGCCGCAAAGACATAGACGCAAAAACGGAAATTCTTCAAACAATAACGGACACCGAAAAAAATAGTTTCTCCAAAGAACAGATAGCAACTATAAAAGGAGATCTAAACATACTGACAGGTGGATCCATTTTCTATTTTATGACGAAGGTACACAATTTCATCACAGCAGAAAAACTGATAGATATAATATATAACAACTTAGACCAAAGTCCGGAAGCCATCAAACAGATACTCAAAGACAATTTTGCCGAGGGCAAAAAGATCAGAGAAGAAGACGAGGACGCAGTTACGATTTTCATACAAGCTGCCATCAAATACTTCAAAAAACACCGAAAAGCCAATACAATGTAGTGCTTGAATTCACTTATAATTATTACATGGTTTATAACTATCGCCGTGAATGGGAAAGAAACGTACAATCGATAAAATAAACAAATGAATGTCTCAAGTCTATGACAATTTGGAAGCTGAATGAGCAAAGACCATTAGATATTCTGACATAAAGACCATTACGTGATTAATGGATGTTTTAGCAACCACTCCAAAATACCGCAACAATAAAAAATTCGACTATAGTCTGCTTTTATTAGATATTTTAGACCCGAGAAAAGCAGACTTCACCTATGTGAAAAAATGAGACCCATTAAAATGGCATGCAAACGTGTTAAAATCAGAATGTGAAAACATGTTACAGAAAATTTCAGATGCATGAGTTGTCACCATCACATCACAAACAATAGAAGATACAGATAAGACGCTTTTCAGAAAACTTCGTAAAATTCCAAAAAAAGATCAAAATGGGAATATTGATTATCTAGGGATATTCAAAGATGTATGAGTGAAATGATTGGAAAAATTTACACGAGAAGTCAGACATCTCTATCGAGGGAAGGATGCAGAAACAAGAAACCAGATACGAATAAAAACACTGAACGATTTTTTCAAAAGATTTTTTGAGTATTTGGATTCATTATGAGTTCAGACATTTTCGCCATATGATATCAAGCATTTTGACGACAATATGTATGAGCCGATAAAAGATAGATACATCAAAAACGGAGTCATAGATGAAAAATCGCTTTTCCAAGACATCAATCTCCCCAATAAGGATTTATTCAGATTAGAATACAAACAAAGTAATAAACAGTTCTATCTTAAAAAAATAATATCGTATATAGTGAACGATAACCATGATTATCGGGATTTCATGGATCTTGTCACTAAATACAAATTTGAGATTTTCTTTGAAAGGATGAACATGAGAAATCGCAAACACCGGAACCCAAAGACATTAAACAAATTATTCCCGAATCTCTATAGTTTCATATTCAAGAATTATAAAACAGAGTCAGATTGAAAAGTTGATCGATCCTACATATGAAGAAATATTCTCACAAAAGAGCAAAAAGAAAAATTTAAATTCAAACATACACGAAACGACACAACAGCTAAATATAATTTTGGGCTTTTCTTTGAAAAACTGGAAGCAAAATGATTAAAAAAACGAAAACCGAAAACAGTAGCTACGTTATCTCCAAGTTTTTATATCTTCCTATTGACTAATTATCAAGCCAAAAGACCAAATTCGAAGATTGATCGATTCTACATATGGGCACATATCCTCACAGAGAGTCAAAGGAAAATTTTCAAATTCGAACATTCACGGAAAAAATACGGTTTTAGGGAAGATAACAAACTATTATCAAAGCACAAAGAATTTAATCCCTGATTGCTTCATCATCAGGATACATGAGAAAATCCGGAAGATATTCTCATAAGAAAAGAAGACCAGGTAGTGTCAGAAGAGCAAATCGAAAAGATATTGCAAGCTATCGACACATTACCAGCAGAAGAAAAGAAACTAATGCACGGATTTTTATCATGAAAAGACATTTCGGAAGATACCTTTGTCCAGATAGCAGAAAAATTGAAAAAAATCTGCAAATAAAGCGGGTGTTAACAATACTTTCTAACACATATTTCGACTCGATTCCTCGCCAAAAACACCGAAAAACCAGTCCGAGAGCCACTTATCTCTAGATTTGGCTATTTTTGGTCCATTTTCAAAAAATCAGAAAAATGGGCAATTCTGCCAATCCACAAATTTCTTTATAAACCTTATGAACCTTACAAACTTTACGAACTCAAAATAGAGGAGTCATCACTGAGAAAAAAACAATTGAATCTGATTCATTTCGCGAAAGAATCTTACGACATCATCAGAATGGCATCATCTGAGATCATCAAAAAGTTTTCAACATTCGAGAAATGCAGGGACCCAGAAAAAATTTTACCACGGAAATGCGGGACCACCCAAAAAAAAGATTCTGAAATACATTGCACAATATGACCGGTGTTGTGCTAGCGTAACAAAGTTACCTTGCACCAACAGGTATTGTGCTAGCGTTCTTTGGAAGTAAGAAATTCCCATTACGGTGTTGATTTTCTTATAATTTTGATTACTCTCAACTCTAGATTTACTTCTACTGAATTGATTGATATGCAAACACAAATACTAAGAAACTGATCCATTTCATCAGCAACTATGAGAAACTGGATAAAAATATGAACAGTAGATTTTTCTGATAAATTAAAAGGGAGAGCAAATAAGAGATTATCCGACAAAACATTCATTCCTATAGAGTATACAGAATATACATGAATAATTGAAGAAGCGTATTATTTCAAGAATCTTTGATATACAATAGAAGAAATTTTATTTTCAATTATCTCAAATTTAACAAAAAACATAGATAATAAATATCTTGATGAAGAATTAGAATCTTGGCATATTAAACC
>Ga0100390_10001685_pt1 | contig 19574 bp, 19 predicted proteins | sample CryGeymeta201514_FD_81540 | JGI IMG/M metagenome (GOLD analysis project Ga0100390, IMG submission 81540) | Groundwater microbial communities from Crystal Geyser aquifers in Utah, USA - Crystal Geyser metaG 2015-14 | ecosystem: Environmental > Aquatic > Deep subsurface > Groundwater | place... | reverse complement strand
GTTGATGAAATCGTAAAAACTCAAAATTAGGATGGCAAAGTAAAAAGCTTCAGATGCAAGGCGCGCAAATCCTGAGGAATGAGGCGTACATATGGGTACGCCGTAATGATTTTCCCGGTTGAATCCTGCGAAGCAGGGCCGCAGAGCGGCATTCAACCGGGCAGGGGATGCAGCGCAACGCAGCATATGGACTTTTTACGAAGCCATCAAGGTTAAGGGGCAAACAGTGAGAGTGATCATTACCCTTGCATGCGGCGAGTGTAAGCGAAGAAATTACACGACTATGAAAAATAAGCGGACGACTCCGGACAAGCTTGAGCTTTCCAAGTATTGCCGCTTTTGCGGAAAACATACCCTGCACAAAGAGACCAAATGAATCGGTGGGTTTTTCACTTTTGGGTGTGGTGCCGGTAAGATGCAGGCCAGTAGCTCTAACGGTAGAGCATCGGACTCCAAATCCGGGTGTTGGGGGTTCGAATCCCTCCTGGCCTGCCAAAAAGATGTGAAGACTCAATAGCTTAAGGATCCGTTTCATACGGTGTCCGTTGGCGGAATTTCCTTAAGCTATTTAATTTTGGTGAACTCATAAATAAATAAAATGGATAGCCAAGCCAAGCCAAGTAGGGGCGCAAAATGTTGCGCCCCTACAATAGGTATGCCGCAAAGACCAAGGATGCAGCAAGGTCCTGCCACAGCGGAACAGCTGGACTTTTTACGAAACGATCGATTTTAGGGGCGATATGGGGCGTTTAATCAGGAAAAAACCGACTGCAAAACCGAGAAAGAAGAACGCCGAGTCTGAACCGGTGCAGCCATTTTCGGAGAAGCCTCGAGAAGGAGTTAAAAAACATTTCCTATCGGTGGCAAAAACCCAAGATGGAGGGAACAAACCCGCAGGCCTTGTTCAGACGGCTGTAACCCCACTCAAAGGGGGACTCGGAAAAGACAATTTCATAACCAAGAGCCTTCAATTTTTAAGAGAAGTAAAAATTGAACTCAAAAAAGTGACCTGGCCTTCCAGAAAACAGGCCCTAGGATCCACGGGGGTGGTGATTGTCCTGGTAATTATTATTTCTCTTTTCCTAGGGTTGGTAGACGTAAGCCTGTCCAGCCTCATTCGCGTGGTCATCAGGTAGGGGGTCGTTTCAAATGGCGTTCAACTGGTATATCGTCCATGTTTATTCGGGGTTTGAAAACAAAGTGAAGATGTCGCTTCAGGAGCGGATCGCCACATCGCCACAAGCCGATAAGTTTGCGGAAATCATCGTCCCCACCGAACAGATCGTAGAACTCGTTAAAGGCAAACGGAAGACCTCTACTCGAAAATTTTATCCGGGGTATATTCTGATCCGAATGGAACTTAACGACGAGACGTGGCACCTCGTGAACAACACCGCAAAAGTAACCGGATTTTTAGGCGGAAGAGAAAAACCCACGCCGATTTCAGATAAAGAAGCCGAAGCCATTTTGAACCGTATGGAATCCGGAAAGCTTAAACCAAAGCCCAAGTTTCTGTTCGAGTCCGGTGATGAGATTCGGGTCATTGACGGGCCTTTCAACAATTTCAACGGGGTGGTGGAAGAAGTCAATCAGGAAAAAGGAAAGATCCGCGTCCTTGTGAGCATCTTCGGACGATCTACCCCTGTTGAACTGGAGTTCGTTCAAGTAGCCAAGCTATGAGCGGAGAGCGTCCCTTGACGGGAACGCGGGTGAAAAAAGGAAACGGAGAGTAGGAAACACGATGGCTAAAAAGGTAATCGCCCAAATCAAATTACAAGTGGAAGCCGGAAAGGCCAACCCGTCGCCCCCTATTGGGCCGGCACTGGGTCAGCACGGTGTGAATATCATGGATTTCTGCAAAGCGTTCAACGCGCGGACCGCAAAGGATGAAGGGATGATCATTCCTGCCGTTATCACGGTTTTCCAGGACCGGTCTTTCACCTTTGTGACCAAAACACCTCCGGCGTCCGTACTCCTGAAAAAAGCTGCAAAAATTGCCAAGGGTTCCAGCGATCCCAAGAAGGATCGGGTCGGACAGGTGACGCGGCAGCAGGTGGAAGAGATCGCCAGACAGAAAATGGTCGACTTGAATGCGAATGATCTGGATGCGGCTTGCCGGATCATTGAAGGAACGGCAAGGAGCATGGGGATAGATGTGGTTTAGAAAAGGAGCTCGTTGAAGAAAATGCCAAGAAGGGGGAAACAATACAGAGAGGCTGCCAAGAGAATCGATCCGAACGCAAAACTCAACTTCATCGGTGCGGTTCAGTTGGCCATCGACGCCTCCCATGCCAAATTCGATGAGACGGTGGATATCGCCGTCCGACTGGGCGTCGATCCCAGGCATGCGGACCAAATGGTGCGAGGGACGGTTGTCTTGCCCAACGGACTGGGCAAGGAGGTTAAGGTCCTGGTTTTTGCCAAGGGCGAGAAGGAAAAAGAGGCGCTCGATGCTGGTGCCGATTTTGTAGGCAATGAGGGCCTCATCGAGAAGATCGTCGGGGGCTGGTTCGATTTCGACAAGGCGGTTGCAACACCCGACATGATGGGCGCCGTAGGAAAGATTGGGAAACTTCTGGGACCCAGAGGGCTCATGCCCAATGCGAAAACCGGTACGGTCACTTTTGACTTAACCAGAGCAGTGAAGGAACTGAAAGCGGGAAAAATCGATTTCAGAGTGGAAAAGGCAGGCATTGTTCACGCTCCCGTAGGAAAGGTTTCGTTCGGCGCGCAAAAGATCGTCGAAAACATCAGCGCTTTCATGGAAACCATCGTTCGTTTGAAACCGTCGTCCAGCAAGGGGATCTACCTGCGGAGCATCGCTGTTTCGACCACGATGGGTCCGGGAATCAAGATCGATACGGCATCTGTAAAAGATTTTGTCAAACAATGAGGCGATGAGGCGAATCCGACAGGAATCGATTCCATGGGCCTGAACGGCCCGGAGGAGATCCTCTTGAAGTAACGCCCATCCTAAATCATCCCTGTCAGAGACCGTAGGCACACGATGTTGTGTTTAATTGTTCCGGCAGCCTACCCAGACAGAACAAGGGGCTCTATTATGGGGCTGCGGCAAAGACAGAAAGCAATGGATAGTCAAAAGCCCGAGCAATTCCGCGCAATGAAGGAATGCCTTCGGCTTTGTCGGGATGGGAAAGGAGGTATTTTTCATTCGTGAAACTGGAACAGAAAAAACAGATCGTTGAAGCGCTCAAAGACCGGTTCGTGAAGTCCAAGGTGGTTGTCGTAACGGATTATAAAGGCCTTGATGTTGCGGCCATCAATGAGTTGCGGAAAAAACTCAAAGAGGCGGGGATCGAGTATTGCGTAGCTAAAAACACTTTGTTTATCCGTGCCGCGGAGGATACCCGAATCGCGTTGATCAAAGATCATTTCAAAGGGCCGAATGCCGTGGCGTTGGGTTATGACGATCCGGTATTGCCGGCAAAGATACTGACCGCCTTTTCAGGACAAAACGACAAGCTGAAGATCAAAGGCGGGATATTGGAAGGAAAAGTGATCAGTATTTCCGATATCAAGGCGCTGGCTTCGCTCCCGGCAAAAGAGGTCCTATTGGCCCAACTCCTTGGCGTTCTAAACGGCGTACCAACGAATCTGGTTAGGGCACTCAACGACGTCCCGGTGAGATTGATTAATGTGCTCAATGCCATCCGGGCCCAAAAAGAGGCGGCCTAGCCATCCCATCCATTAAATCATAACGACGAATCATTGCGGAGGAAAATACCATGGCTGATATCACCAAAGAAAATGTCATTGAATTTATTGCGAACATGTCCGTGCTTGAACTCTCTCAATTCGTGAAGGAACTTGAGGAAAAATTCGGCGTTTCCGCCGCCGCGCCTTTGGCGATGATGGCCGCGGCACCGGCCCAGGCCGCTGCCCCCGCGGCGGAAGAGAAGACCGAGTTCGATGTGATCCTGACCAGTGTGGGGGACAAGAAAATTCAGGTCATCAAAGAAGTCCGGGCGATTACCGCGCTGGGGCTCAAGGAAGCCAAGGCCTTGGTGGACGAAGCCCCAAAACCGGTCAAAGAGGGGATTTCCAAGGACGAGGCCGAGAAGATCAAGGCCCAGCTAGAGGCGGTCGGCGCCCAGGTTGAAATCAAATGATGCACCTTGAAGGCATCCGATGCGTTTTGAGATTTCCACTCCTTGATGGTTTCAAAATGGAGCTGCCATGTTAGAAATGCCTTTGGCTAACAAACGGATTCGGAAGAATTTCGGAAAGATCCGTCAGATCATTGAAATTCCGGATTTAATCGGAATGCAGCGAGAGTCGTATCGGCGATTCTTGCAGATGGATGTTCCCCCGGAAAAGCGTGAAAATATCGGTCTCCAGGGCGTATTCAAATCGGTTTTTTCCATAAAGGACTTCACCGGGAGTGCTTCCCTGGAATTCGTGTCCTACCGTTTCGGGGAAGTCAAACACGGTGTGGAAGAGTGCATCCACCGGGGAATGACCTATGAATTCCCTCTGCGGATTACGGTACGGCTGGTGGTTTATGACGTGGATAAAGAGACAGGTGTTTCCAACATCCGAGACATCAAGGAGCAGGAGATCTACTTCGGGACGATTCCCTTGATGACCAACAAGGGAACGTTCATCATCAACGGCACGGAAAGGGTCGTGGTGAGTCAGCTCCATCGTTCCTCAGGGGTCTTCTTCGATCACGACCGTGGAAAGAGCCATTCGAGCGGAAAAATCATTTACACCTCGAGGATCATTCCGGTTAGGGGCTCTTGGATTGATCTTGAAATCGATCATAAGGATGTCGTTCATGTCCGTATCGATCGACGCAGGAAGTTTCCGGTCACCTATCTTCTCAAGGCATTCGGATATTCCAACGAGGACCTGTTGACCTATTTCTACCAGCGCGAAACGGTTACCGTTTCCGGGAAGAAGGTCACCAAAAAGTTCAACCCTAGGTTCTTGAAGGGTCAGAGGGCCTCCAGGGACATCCGGGATTCCGAAACGGGAGAAGATCTGCTGAAAAAAGGGCATATGTTCACCCAGAGGATTCTGAAGCGGATGGAAGTTTTAAAAATGTCCGAACTTCCGATCAGTGCGGATGAAATCCTCAACAGGCCTTTTGCCCGCACCATCGTCAACCCGAAAAGCGGGAAGGTGATCGTCAAGGCTAATGACGTGACCAGCGAGGAAGTCTTGTCCCGACTCAAGGAAGCCGGAATTCATGAATTTGAGCTGTTGGTGGACGCCTCCTCCAGCAGTGATTCTATCCGAAAGACCCTTCTGGTGGACAAGATCGAAACGCGGGAAGAGGCACTGGTGGAGATCTACAGAAGGCTTCGCCCGGGAAACCCGGCCACACCGGAAGTGGCCCAGGAATTCATCGATCACTTGTTTTTTAAAAATGCTTTCTACGACCTTTCGGGCGTGGGGCGAATGAAGATCAATCACCGTCTCGGCATTGGCTCCCATATCGGTGTTCGGACCCTTCGGAAAGAGGATATCCTTCTGACCGTTAAGACCCTCATCGAACTGAGGGATTCCCAAGGTCCGGTGGACGACATCGACCATTTGGGGAACCGGCGCGTCAGGGCTGTGGGCGAACTTCTTGAGAATCAGTATCGCATCGGGTTGGTGCGCATGGAACGCGCCATCAAGGAACGGATGAGTCTCCAGGAGGTGGATGCCCTTATGCCCCATGACCTGGTCAACTCGAAGCCGGTGTCCGCCGTGATCAAAGAATTTTTCGGGACGAGCCAGTTGAGCCAGTTCATGGATCAAACCAACCCGCTCTCGGAGACGACCCACAAGAGGCGATTGAGCGCTCTCGGTCCCGGGGGGCTAACACGGGAACGGGCCGGATTCGAGGTGAGGGATGTGCATCCATCCCACTACGGTCGGATCTGCCCCATCGAAACTCCCGAAGGACCGAACATCGGACTCATCGTTTCTTTAAGCACATACGCCCGGGTCAATGATTACGGTTTTATCGAAACCCCCTATCGTCTGGTCAAAGGGGGTACGGTTCTTTCGCAGGTTAATTTTCTCAGCGCTTTTGAAGAGAAGTTCTACCCCATTGCCCAGGCGAATGCCCCCATCGATACGGCCGGACGTTACGTGAACAAGCTGGTTACATCAAGAGTGGCCGGCGAATTCATGATGGTCAAGCGTGAAGAGATCGAAATGATGGACGTGTCTCCCAACCAGCTGGTCAGTGTTTCGGCTTCGCTCATTCCGTTTCTGGAAAACGACGACGCCAACCGGGCCCTGATGGGATCCAACATGCAGCGTCAGGCTGTCCCTTTATTGACTAACCGGGCACCGCTGGTGGGAACAGGCGTTGAGGGAGTCGTGGCAAAGGATTCCGGAGTTACCATCGTGGCGGAACGCGATGCAGTAATCGACGACGTAGACGCATCGAGGATCGTTCTGCGACACGATCCCGTGGACAAAATAGAGAACGGCAATCAGCCTCCGGTCACCATTTATAACCTTTCCAAGTTCATGCGTTCCAACCAGAATACCTGCTTCAATCATCGACCGATTGTTCAGAGGGGGCAGCGGGTCAAGGCGAGGGAGATCATCGCCGACGGCCCCGCAACGGAAAAGGGTGAACTGGCTTTGGGAAAAAATGTGATGGTGGCGTTCATGCCTTGGGGGGGGTATAACTTCGAGGATTCGATTTTGGTCAACGAAAGTCTGGTCCGGGATGGTGTGTATACCTCTGTTCATGTTGAAGAGTTCGAGGTGATCGCCAGAGATACGAAACTGGGAAAAGAGGAGATTACCCGGGATATTCCCAATGTGGGGGAGGAAGCCCTTAAAGATCTGGATGAAAGCGGGATCATCCGCCTCGGAGTGGAAGTGGTTCCAGGCGATATTTTGGTGGGCAAGATCACGCCCAAGGGCGAGACCCAGCTTTCTCCCGAAGAAAAACTCTTGCGGGCGATCTTCGGAGAAAAGGCGGGAGATGTCAAGGACACCTCGATGCGGGTGCCGCCGGGTGTGGAGGGAACCGTCATCGACGCGAAGGTTTTTTTGAGAAGGGGTGTGGAGAGGGACGAGCGCACGCGCGGGATTGAGGAGATGGAAATTGAATCCTTGAAAAAAGACCTCAATGATAAAATCCGGGTGACCGGGGATGTGGTGCGCGCCCGGATCGGGGCCCTCCTTATAGGCAGAAGGATCGCGGCTCCCCTGAAGAAAGGTAAAAAAGTCCTGATTCCCAAAGATGCTTCCATCAATGCTGAAGCCATTGCCGACATTCCTCTGGCTCAGCTGGAGGGGATCGTTTTGGAAGATGCCGGGCTGACCGAAAGGATTCACGAACTTTTGGAAGGGTATCGCAATCAATGCGAGTCTTTCCGGAATGAATTTGAGACCCATGTCGGCCATTTTGAAGGGGGAGACGACCTTCCTCCGGGCGTCATTAAAATGGTCAAAGTCTACGTGGCCATGAAACGGAAGCTTTCCGTCGGAGATAAAATGGCGGGTCGCCACGGAAACAAAGGTGTGGTTTCCAGGATTCTCCCCCAGGAAGACATGCCCCATTTCGAAGACGGAACACCGGTGGATATGGTCCTGAACCCTTTGGGCGTGCCTTCGCGGATGAATGTGGGCCAGATTCTTGAAATCCATCTGGGATGGGTTTCCAAAGGATTGGGAGACCAGCTGAATCGCCTCCTGGAAGAAAATCGACTCAAAGACGTCCGCGAAAAGATGAAGAGGATTTTTCCTGACCCTTTGCACCAGGAAATGATTGAAGGGCTCGATGACCAGGCACTAGGCGAACTCGTGGCAAACTACAAGGATGGCGTCCACATGGCCACCCCGGTTTTTGACGGCGCCAAGGAAGATGAGATCAAGGCGCTCCTTGCCGAGGCCGGTCTTCCCGCGAGCGGACAAGCCACGCTGTATGATGGGCGAACCGGAGAACCATTTGCCGGGAAAATCACCGTGGGGACCATGTACATGATGAAACTCCACCACTTGGTGGACGACAAGATCCACGCGCGATCCATCGGTCCATACTCCCTGGTTACCCAGCAACCGCTGGGGGGTAAGGCCCAGTTCGGCGGCCAACGGTTGGGAGAGATGGAAGTTTGGGCTATGGAGGCCTACGGCTCGGCCTATACGCTCCAGGAATTTTTGACGGTGAAATCGGATGATATGGCGGGACGAACCCGGATGTACGAGAAAATCGTCAAGGGCCAAAACGTTCTCGAACCCGGCATTCCGGAATCCTTCAAGGTCCTGATGATGGAGCTCAAAAGCCTGGGTCTGGATGTGACCCTCATCGAAAAAAAAGAGGAGACGAGTTAGACCTAACATGGAAACACTTTATGATTTTTTCGCCAAGCCCAAAGATCCGAAGCAGTATGTCGGCGTGCGCCTTTCATTGGCCTCTCCAGGTGAAATCCTGAAATGGTCCCACGGCGAGATCAAGAAGCCGGAGACGATCAATTACCGGACTTTCAAACCCGAACGAGACGGTCTGTTTTGCGCCAAAATTTTCGGCCCCACAAAAGACTATGAATGCAACTGCGGCAAGTATAAGCGGATGAAACACCGGGGTGTGATCTGTGAAAAATGCGGTGTCGAAGTCATTCAATCAAAAGTTCGAAGGGAAAGGATGGGGCACATCGAACTGGCCACACCTGTGGCGCATATCTGGTTTTTGAAAAGCCTCCCGAGCAAAATCGGAAACCTGTTGGATATGACGTTGAAGAACATCGAGAAAGTTTTTTACTTTGATAATCATATCGTCATCGATCCCAAGGCAACACCATTATCCAGGGGGCAGCTCTTGTCCGAAGAGCAATATCGAGAGGCCCTGGAGACGTATGGAGACAAATTTGAAGCCGGTATAGGCGCCGAGGCGGTCAAGGCGCTTTTGAACAGTCTGGACATGGAATCGCTATATAAGGAGATTCGGACCGAAATTCTCGCTACCAATTCTTCGGCCAAGCGACAAAAGCTCGCCAAGCGGTTGAAGATTGTAGATGCCTTTCGGCGAAGCGGCGTGAACCCGGTATGGATGATCATGGATGTGATTCCGGTTCTGCCGCCGGACCTACGCCCACTGGTGCCTCTTGAGGGCGGCCGATTTGCCACATCGGATCTCAATGACCTCTACCGTCGTGTGATCAACCGGAACAATCGACTGAAACGGCTCATCGATCTCAAGGCTCCCGACATCATCATCAGGAATGAAAAGCGGATGCTCCAGGAGTCGGTGGACGTCCTCTTCGACAACGGACGCCATGGGCGAGTCATTACCGGAACCAATAAGCGTCCCCTGAAGTCTTTGAGCGATACCCTCAAAGGAAAACAGGGGCGTTTTCGACAAAACCTTTTGGGAAAGCGTGTTGATTATTCGGGGAGAACGGTCATCACCATCGGGCCGGACCTGAGGCTGCACCAATGTGGACTTCCCAAGAAGATGGCCCTGGAGCTCTTCAAGCCATTCGTGTACTACCGACTGGAACAAAAAAATTTAGTTTCCACTGTAAAAAGTGCAAAAAAAATGGTGGAAAAGGGAATCCCTGAAGTTTGGGACACCCTAGATGAGGTGGTCCGGGAATACCCGGTCATGCTGAACCGGGCACCCACACTGCACCGACTGGGGATCCAAGCTTTTGAACCCATCCTCATTGAAGGAAAGGCCATCCAACTCCATCCCTTGGTATGCACGGCGTTTAATGCCGATTTCGACGGTGACCAAATGGCCGTTCATATCCCTCTTTCGGTGGAAGCGCAGATTGAAGCCCGGGCCTTGATGCTTTCGACAAACAACATCCTCTCTCCGGCTAATGGTTCGCCCATCATTGTACCTACCCAGGACATTGTACTTGGAATTTATTATATGACGCGGGCGGTCTCGAAAATTACGGGAAAGGATATGTTGTTTTCGAGTGTGAATGAAGTTCGAAGCGCCTACGACGGTGGGATCATCGGCCTGCATGACAGGATCAAGGTGCGGATGGACGGCAAGAGGATGGAGACCACCACCGGTCGGATTCTTCTATGGGAGGTTGTTCCTCAAAGCAGCATCATGGAGCTATGCCACATCGAGACGAGGGACAAAGCCCAAGCAAAGAGCGCCTTGGATGCCATCGAGGGGGGCATGGATTTTGCGGATGCCGTCCAAGCTTTTTCCTCGGCACTGGATCGAGAGCCGAACGGATTGTGCGGGCTGTTGGTCCGGGATGAGTTTGAACGCATTTTTTCCATATCGGAGTCTGATTCCGATAAAATCTTTGCCATGGAGACCGGACAGATCAGTCCGATCTTGTCGGCTGGTGCGCGGTTTCATATTTTCAAGGTCCTCGACAAGCGACCGGAGATGCCCTTCGATGCCATTAACAAGGTGATGGACAAAAAGGCCCTTCGGGAGGTGGTGGACTACGCCTACCGCAATTTAGGTCCCAAGGCTACGGTGATCCTCTCGGATCGCCTCAAGGACATCGGCTACCAGTATTCCACCCGGGGTGGGTTATCCATCTCCATTGATGATATGATTACACCTCCAGGAAAATGGGAGATTCTTAAGAAGGCCGAGAAACAAGTGGCCGATATCGAAAAACAATACACGGAAGGGCTTATCACCCAGGGAGAAAAGTATAACAAGGTCATTGACATCTGGGCCAAAGCGACGGAAGACGTGGCCAATGAAATGATGGAGGTCATGAAGACAGCGCCTGTTTTGGACTCTAAAGGGAATCCGGTACTGGATGAAAAGGGACAACCCGTCGCGGAAGAAAGCTTCAACCCCATTTATATGATGGCCGATTCGGGCGCAAGAGGGAGCAAAGATCAGATGCGCCAGCTGGCCGGCATGCGGGGTCTGATGGCCAAACCATCGGGTGAAATCATCGAGACTCCCATAACGGCCAATTTCCGAGAAGGGCTTTCGGTCTTGCAGTATTTTATCTCCACCCACGGTGCCCGCAAAGGCCTCGCGGATACCGCTTTAAAGACGGCCAACTCCGGATATCTTACCCGTCGTCTTGCCGATGTGTCCCAGGACTGTTGCGTCTCGGAAGAGGATTGTGGCACCATGATGGGAGTGGAGGTGGAGCCCCTCATGGAAGGTGGTGAGATCATCCAGAGACTCGGGGAACGGATTCTGGGAAGAGTTGCTGTGGGGGACATTCGGGATCCCTTTACCGAAGAAGTCCTGGTGAAGGCCGGGGAGATGCTGGATGAAAAGGCCATCAACCGGGTAGAAAGCGCCGGGCTGACTAAGGTCAAGATCCGGTCAGTGCTCACCTGCAGGGCCGAATTCGGAGTGTGTGCCAAGTGTTATGGCCGGGATCTAAGCCATGGTAATCTCATCGAAATCGGTCAGGCAGTGGGGATACTGGCAGCGCAATCCATTGGTGAACCCGGAACCCAGCTGACCATGCGGACTTTTCATATCGGCGGTACGGCAAGCCGACGGGTAGAACAGGCCGATATTAAGGCTCGGGTGGAAGGGAATATCAAATATATCGATCTCAATATCGTCAAGAATGCTGAGAATAAAAACGTCGTCATGAACCGACGTGGAGGCGAGTTTGCCGTCATCAGCGAAACCGGCAGAGAACGGGAGCGGTATCCCGTCATTTATGGGGCGCATCTTCTGGTTGAAGACGGCAAGGCCGTTCGGGTGGGGGATCTTCTGGCCACTTGGGATCCCTTTACAACGCCTATTATCACGGAGGTGGACGGTACCGTCAAGTTTGGAGACATCGAGCCCGGGAAGACCCTGCAGGAGAAAGTGGATCCGGTGACAGGAAAGTCGAGCCGAACGATCATCGAATCCAAGAGTGCCGAGGTTCGGCCTCGGATCTCCATCAAGGACGAAGCCGGTAAAACCGCCAAGCTTCTAAAATCTTCGGGCATGGCTCGATATTTTCTTCCCAACAATGCCATTTTACTCGTAGAAGAGGGAGACACGGTCACAGCCGGAGATGTCATCGCCAAGCTCCCCAGAGCCACTACCAAGACCAAAGATATCACCGGTGGTTTGCCCCGTGTGGCGGAACTCTTCGAGGTGAGAAAGCCCAAGGACACGGCTATCCTCAGCCAAATCGATGGGTATGTTTCGGTTGCAAAGGACACCAAGAAAGGAAAACAAAAGATCACCGTTACGCCGGTGGATGCAGGGGATAAAAAAGAATATCTGATTCCTCGGGGCAAGCACATCAACGTCTATGAAGGGGACTATGTGCGCGCCGGAGAAGCCCTTATCAGCGGATCCTCAGTGCCCCAGGACATTCTGAACATCAAGGGGGAGGTGGCGTTGGCCCGGTATCTGGTGGACGAGGTCCAGGAAGTGTATCGGCTCCAGGGCGTCCGTATCAACGACAAGCATATCGAGGTGATTGTAAGGCAGATGATGAAACGCGTGAAGGTTATCGATGTGGGCGATACCGATTTTATACCCGAGGAAAATGTGGATCGGATGCAATTTGAAAGGGTCAACAAGGTGGTGACGGCCAATGGAGGGAAACCGGCCGTTGCCGAACCTCTCATCCTGGGGGTGACCAAGGCTTCTTTAAGCACAGACAGCTTTATTTCAGCCGCATCTTTTCAGGAGACCACAAAAGTCTTAACGGATGCGAGCATCACCGGTTCCGTGGATCGCCTTCACGGGCTCAAAGAAAATGTCATCATGGGAAGACTGATCCCGGCCGGAAGCGGTTTTCCCAGATATAGCGAAGAGGGCATCCGATTGGAAATATTAGCGGAATAAAGAGGCGGAAGGAAAGGATTTTAAACAATAAAAAGACTTGACAATTATCTGTTAGCAAGCTAACCTATACATTTTTATAATTGAACTTGTCGAATAATCCGGTACGGTCGCAAGAGTGCCGAAATCGCGGGCGTTGCCGGATTTTAATCGAAGACGAAAGGGATCGTATGCCGACCATCAATCAACTGATCCGAAAAGGCAGAAAGCGGGCCAGAAGAAAAATCACCACCCCGGCCCTGAAAGGAGCACCCCAGAAACGCGGGGTATGTACCCGGGTCTATACCTCAACACCTAAAAAGCCAAACTCAGCACTGAGAAAGGTGGCAAGGGTTCGACTGACAAGCGGAACCGAGGTCACCGCGTATATTCCAGGCATCGGCCACAATCTCCAAGAGCACTCCGTTGTCATGGTGCGAGGCGGAAGGGTTAAGGACCTTCCGGGCGTTCGATACCACGTCATCCGGGGGACCTTGGACACGCTCGGGGTCGAAGATCGGAAGAAAGGACGATCTAAATATGGGGCAAAGAAGCCAAAGTAATCCTGACGATAGGGAAGGTTGTGGTTTGATTCGAAAACCGCAGAAAGTAATGAAAGATATAGGAAGGAAACTTATATGCCCTGGAGAAGAGAAGTTTCGGTAAGGGAAAGCGTAGCCGATACAAGCTCCGATAGCAAGCTTGTAGCCCGGTTCATCAACGCTCTGATGAAAGACGGAAAAAAGAGCACTGCTGAATCGATTCTTTACGGTGCCTTTGAGATGATCGAAAAAAAGGTCAATGAATCGCCCGTGAAGATTTTTGAGCAGGCCATCGAGAACGTTAAACCGATCATCGAGGTGAAATCGAGAAGAGTGGGTGGCTCGACCTACCAGGTTCCAACAGAAATCCGCTCGTCAAGACGTGCGGCGCTGGGGATTCGATGGATCATCAGCTATGCACGTAGCCGGTCTGAAAAAGGGATGGCCAAAAAATTAGCAGGAGAATTGATGGACGCGGCGAACCAAAGAGGGGCATCCGTCAAAAAGAAAGAAGATACGCACAAAATGGCCGAAGCCAACAAGGCATTTGCCCATTATCGCTGGTAAGTTATCATCCCAGGGAGGAGTGTGAGATGGCGAAGGTAAAGTTTGAGCGGACGAAGCCGCATGTGAATGTAGGGACGATTGGGCATATTGATCATGGGAAGACGACGTTGACGGCGGCGATTACGAAGCAGTTAGCGAAGAAGGGTTTAGCGGAGTATGTGCCGTTTGATCAGATAGACAAGGCGCCTGAGGAGAAGGCGCGGGGGATCACGATTGCGACGGCGCATGTGGAGTATGAGACAGCGAAGCGGCATTATGCGCATGTAGATTGTCCTGGGCATGCGGATTACATTAAGAATATGATTACGGGTGCGGCGCAGATGGACGGGGCGATACTGGTAGTCGGTGCGGATGATGGGCCGATGCCGCAGACTCGGGAGCATATTTTGTTAGCGCGTCAGGTAGGGGTACCGCGGATTGTGGTATTTTTGAACAAGTGTGACATGGTAGATGATCCGGAGTTGATTGAGTTAGTGGAGTTGGAGTTGCGGGAGTTATTGGACAAGTATGAATTTTCTGGGGATGAGACGCCGATTATTCGTGGGAGTGCATTGAAGGCATTGGAGAGTGATGATCCGGACAGTGCGGAGGCCAGGTGTATATTTGAGTTAATGGATGCGATAGACAGTTACATACCGGAGCCGCAGCGGGATATAGAGAAGCCGTTTTTGATGCCGATAGAGGATGTTTTCAGCATATCGGGTCGGGGGACGGTAGTGACGGGTCGTGTGGATCGTGGGGTGGTCAAGGTAGGGGATGAGGTAGAGATTGTAGGGATTCGACCGACGGCGAAGACGGTATGTACGGGTGTAGAGATGTTTCGGAAGTTATTGGATGAGGGTCGAGCGGGGGACAATGTGGGGTTGTTGTTACGGGGGACGAAGCGTGAGGAAGTGGAGCGGGGTCAGGTGATAGCGGTGCCCGGGTCGATCAAGCCGCACAGGAGGTTTAAGGCGGAGGTTTACGTATTGAGTAAGGAGGAGGGGGGTCGGCACACGCCGTTTTTTTCGGGGTATCGGCCGCAGTTTTATTTTCGGACGACGGATGTAACGGGGTCGTTGGTATTGCCTGAGGGTGTGGAGATGGTGATGCCTGGGGACAACGTAACGATTGTGGCGGAGTTGATTACGCCGATTGCGATGGAGAAGGAGCTTCGGTTTGCGATTCGTGAAGGGGGCCGCACCGTGGGCGCCGGCGTCGTCAGCGAAATATTGGAATAAGTCGGAAAGAAGATGGACATGATGGGCACCAAAATTCGGATCAGGCTTAGGGCATACGATTACAAGCTTTTGGATCAGGCGACGCTGGATATCGTGGATACGGCGAACAAGACGGGATCAAAGGTGGTGGGCCCGATTCCGCTCCCCACCCGGATCAACAAATACTGTGTTTTGAGATCTCCCCATATTGATAAAAAATCGAGAGAGCAATTTGAAGTGAGGACGCACAAACGCCTTCTTGACATCGTTGATCCGACGCAGCAGACTGTGGATGCCTTGATGAAGCTGGATCTATCGCCCGGTGTGGATGTGGAGATCAAACTTTAAAGACTCGAAAAGACGGCGGCGATTGCGGGCCACTCGAAAAACAGGGATCACAATATGAGTAAAGGTATGTTGGGAAAGAAGTTGGGGATGACGGGCCTTTTTACTTCCGAGGGAGCGATGATACCGATTACCGTCATCCAAACGGGTCCGTGTGTCATTACCCAGATCAAGACTATGGCCATTGACGGCTACAATGCCGTACAGATAGGGTTTGGCCCAAAAAAGGAGACCAAAGTGAACCGGCCGCAGAAGGGGCATTTCCAAAAAAGCGGCGGAAAAGGATTTGCTCATCTGAAGGAGTTCCCGGTGGATGATCCGAGCGGGTATCAGCTCGGGCAGGAGATAGGACCGGATCTGTTTCAAGTGGGGGAGCGAGTGAACGTCGCCGGGACTACCAAAGGAAGGGGATTTGCGGGAACCATCAAGCGACACGGCTTCCATCGGGGACCCAAGACCCACGGGAGTCATAATGAACGTCCGCCCGGATCCGTCGGATCCAGTGCATGGCCTTCCCGGGTAATTAAAGGGAAAAAACTCCCAGGCCGTTTTGGCAATGAGAGAAGAACAATTCAAAACCTGGAGATTGTGGACGTCAGGGTTAATGATCATCTACTTTTTTTGAAAGGGGCTGTGCCCGGGCCCATGTCCGGGTTGGTGGAAATTTACAAAGCACGCCGGCCCCGATGAAGGGAGTCGATCGTCGCCCCCGTTGGCGGGATGCCGATAGGCCGAAACGGGAGGCTTTAAAGCGAGGATAAACATGGCGGTTTTAGATGTCAGAAATATCAATGGAGAAGCGGTTTCCAAAGTCGAGCTCCCGGATGCCATTTTCAACGTACCGGTGAAGGCCGAGGTCTTGCACCAGGTGGTGACCATGCAGCTTGCCAACCGACGGTCTCAGACGGCATCGGTGAAGCATCGCCACGATGTGAGCGGCAGCACCCGGAAGCTCTATCGTCAGAAAGGCACCGGAAGGGCCCGCCGCGGCGATATCAAGTCTCCGCTTCTGAGAGGGGGAGGGGTGATCTTCGGCCCGGACGACCGCTCGTATCGGTTTATGCTACCCAAAAAGATCCGGAAACTGGCCCTGAAGATGGCGCTAAGCGATAAGCTCAAAGAGGACTCCCTATTGGTCCTTGACCAATTCGGCCTGCCCCGCATCAAGACCAAGGATTTTGTCAAGGCCCTTAAGGGGCTCAATGTGAAGAACGCCTTGATCATTACCGACCAAAAGAATGAAATCCTGGAACAGTCGTCCAGAAATGTTCCGGATGTGAAGATCCTGAGGGTGGAAGGCCTCAACGTATACGATGTGTTGAAGTACCAGACACTGATTCTGTTGGAATCTTCCATCTCGGGGATTCAAGGGAGACTCTTGCCATGATCGGGTATGACATCATCAAGCGGCCCGTCGTCAGCGAAAAAACGACTCTCCAGAAGGAAAAGGCCAACCAGGTCACCTTCGAGGTGGATCCGGATGCTAATCGGATTGAAATATGTCGTGCCGTGGAGAACATTTTCAAGGTGAAAGTGACCGGGGTTTGTACCGCGCATGTAAGCGGCAAGGTCAAGCGACGGGGACGAATACTGGGAAAACGCAGGAATTGGAAGAAAGCGATCGTGACGTTGGCTCCTGGAGAGCGGATTGATATATTTGAGGGCGCATGATTGTGTTAATCGCCGTGCAGAAAAAAGACGGCAGGATCTGAAAGACGGCTTCGATACAAACAGCAGCGAGGAAGGAAAATGGCGCTGAAGAAGAAAAATCCGACATCACCCGGCAGACGATTCCAGACCTATTCGGATTTTCAAGAGGTTACTAAGGAACGACCGGAAAAGCGGCTCACAGTAAAGTTCAAAGAAAGCGGCGGGCGCAACGTTTATGGGAGGATCACCAGCCGGCACAGGGGAGCCGGTCACAAGCAGCGCTATCGGATCATCGACTTCAAGAGGGATAAAATAAATATTCCGGCAAAGGTGGCGGCTATTGAGTACGATCCGAACCGGAGCGTCAGAATTGCCCTGCTTTATTATGCAGATGGAGAAAAGCGGTACATTCTAGCTCCTCAGAATATGGCTGTCGATGATGTGGTGGTTTCAGGCCCGGACGCGGATATCAAACCGGGGAACACTTTGCCTTTGAAAAATATCCCCCTGGGAACCCAGATCCACAATATCGAAATGCGTCTAGGAAAAGGTGGGCAGATCGTTCGCAGTGCCGGCACCTATGCCCAACTCATGGCCAAAGAGGCGCCCTATGGTTTGGTGAAGCTTCCTTCCGGGGAACTCAGGAAGATTCTTTTGGAATGCAAGGCCACTATCGGCCAACTGGGAAATGTGGAGCATGCAAACCTTTCTATAGGAAAAGCCGGCCGGAAACGATGGATGGGTTGGCGGCCTCGGGTTCGAGGGGTGGCCATGAACCCTGTGGATCATCCCATGGGAGGCGGAGAAGGGAAATCTTCAGGCGGTCGTCATCCTTGTACCCCCTGGGGAAAACCCACCAAGGGGTACAATACACGGAAGAATAAAATGAGTAATCAATATATTGTAAAGAGTCGGAAAAAGAAATAGCCCCCAAGAAGCCCTTGATGGTTTCCCTGGTTAGAGAGGGAGGCCGGGGTTTATAGGAGACATTATGCCGCGTTCCATAAAAAAAGGCCCTTATATCGAGCCTAAGGTTATGAAAAAGGTCATGCAGGCCCAAGAGAGCCGAAGTAACCGCGTGATCAAGACATGGTCCAGGCGATCCACGATCGTTCCTGAAATGGTCGGCATCACGCTCGCGGTGCACAACGGTAAAAAGTTTATTCCCGTTTTCGTATCGGAGAACATGGTGGGCCATAAGCTGGGAGAATTTTCTCCCACTCGGACGTTTTTCGGGCATTCCGGAAATAAGAAAACAGCCATCAAGAAGTAACTTTCCGGAATTTGCAACGAAGTACATGCAGAGCAGATAGGATTGATGTGCACCCAGCGATGAAAAAAGGAACGTAGAAAGTGGAAGTAAAAGCAAAAGCCAAATATGTGCATATCTCGCCGATCAAGGTGCGCAAGCTGATCGGAGATTTAAAAGGAAAACCGGTTCAAGCCGGACTGGAAGCGCTTAAATTCATGCCACAGAAGGGTGCCGAATTGGTGGAAAAAGTCATCCGCAGCGCCGTCGCCAATGCGAATCAAAGGACCGACCTGGATGTGGATAAGCTGGTGATTCAAAATATCACAGCCGATTCCGGACCGACATTGAAACGGTTCCGCGCAAAGGCGAGGGGTCGGGGGGTTCGGATCCTGAAGCGAACCACCCATATTACGGTTCATTTGACCGAAAAGTCGATATAGCAGGGAGGAATACATTGGGCCAAAAAGTCAATCCGATCGGCTTGAGGCTGGGGATCATCAAGACATGGGACTCGAGATGGTATGGCGGAAAGAATTACGCCGATTATGTCCTTGAAGACCATAAAATCCGAAATTTCGTCAAGAAGAAACTTTTTCATGCAGGTATATCAAAGGTCGAAATTGAAAGAGCTTCCAACCGGATTCGACTGAGAGTCCATACGTCCCGGCCCGGGATCGTCATCGGGAAGAAAGGCGCAGAGATCGCTCAGCTTAAGAAAGAGCTGGAAGCCCTTGTGCCCTCCGAAATCCTCATAGACATCCAAGAGGTTCGGAAACCCGAGATTGATGCGCAGTTGGTGGCTGAAAATGTGGCCCTTCAGATCGAAAGGCGGGTGGCCTTTCGCCGGGCGATGAAGCGCAGTGTATCCTCAGCCATGCGCTTCGGAGCCAAAGGGATTAAGATTATCTGCTCGGGGCGCCTGGCCGGCGCAGAAATGGCCCGGAGGGAATGGTACAAGGAAGGAAGAATCCCTCTTCATACCTTAAGAGCGGATATTGATTACGGCTTTACGCAGGCCAAGACCACCCACGGGATCATTGGGGTGAAAGTGTTCATCTTCCACGGAGAGGTCCTTAAAAAAGAGCAGTCCGTGATGGAAGCATAGGAGACACGTTCGATGCTCAGTCCGAAAAAGGTCAAATTTCGTAAGCAGCAAAAGGGGAGAATGAGAGGGAAGGCCCTGAGAGGATCCACTTTGGCTTTCGGCAAATACGGGCTCCAGACGATGGAGTGCGGTGCGATATCGGCCAGGCAGATCGAAGCGGCACGGATCGCCATGACCCGACGGGCCAAAAGAGGCGGAAAGATTTGGATCC
>Ga0100390_10001643_pt1 | contig 19789 bp, 19 predicted proteins | sample CryGeymeta201514_FD_81540 | JGI IMG/M metagenome (GOLD analysis project Ga0100390, IMG submission 81540) | Groundwater microbial communities from Crystal Geyser aquifers in Utah, USA - Crystal Geyser metaG 2015-14 | ecosystem: Environmental > Aquatic > Deep subsurface > Groundwater | place... | reverse complement strand
TTAATAGTTGAGCTATTTGAACTTTTGTCTTCTTGTGAGCGTTGGTATTTTTCTCCTGCCCGGAGCGAATATTTAGCTTGATATTGGACAACTTGATCTTTAGCTCTTCAAGAGACATGGTGTTTTCGGATTTTGATTTAGGCATTTTCTTTTTCGACAAATTTAGTTTTAACTGAGAGCTTGTGACCGGCAAGACGGATAGCTTCCGCGGCGACTGCTCTGGAAACTCCGGAGAGCTCCATTAAGATTTGACCGGGTTTGGCGACGGCTACGTAACCACTGACGTCAGACTTTCCCGAACCCATTCGAGCGCCTGGGGTCTTGTGACCAACGGGCTTGTGTGGAAAAACTCTCAAGAAAAACTTCCCAACACGTTTGGTGTGGTGAGTAATGGTTCGGCGGGCTGATTCAATCTCGTTGGCGGATAGCCAACCACTTTCAAGTGTCTTGATACCGAAGTCTCCATAAGAAAGCTCGTTGGTGCGGGTGGCCACGCCACCCATACTACCTCTAAACTCTTTTCTGTATTTGCGTCTGGCTGGTTGTAACATTTTTGTTGTTTGAATATGTGTCACAGTGACACAGTGTCACGTTTGTTAACTGATGATGTCGCCGGTATAAATCCAGACCTTGATGCCAACATAACCAGAACGAGTGAGGGCTTTTTTCTCAACGTAATCTATGTTGGCACGCAAGGTTTGTGTAGGAATACGTCCTTGTTTGAACTTTTCGGTACGGGCAATTTCAGCACCATCGATACGGCCGGCAAAAACCAGTTTGACACCTTTAGCTCCGGCAGCCATGACCTTTTCAATAGCTTGATTAGCGGCGCGGCGGAAGGGATAACGATGCTCGAGCTGACCAATAAGGCGGTCGGCAATTATGGATGAATTCATGTCGGGATTTTTAATCTCAAGTGGATGGAGATTGATCTTCACAGCATTCTTGGCCTTAGGCTCGATATGAAGAAGTTTTTCGAGATCTTTTTTGAGAATCTCAAGTGAAGACCCACCACGGCCAATGACCACACCCGGGCGGGATACATTCATGAAGATATCAATCGAGTTAATGGAACGTTTGATCTCGATACTCGTTATACCGGCAAGTTTGAGTTTTTCTTCCAAAAAACGCCTAATTTTGTTGTCCTCCAAAACAAACTTGGCATAGCTATGAAAATTTGCAAACCAAACCGATTTAGTCGGGAAGATATAACCGGTTCTGAAGGCAATTGGATTAACTTTTTTTCCCATGATTATTTTGATTTGTTGGTAGGTTTGATGACTTTTTTGATGGAGTGAGATTGCTTCGGCTCGGGTACGAGACTCGCAATGACGGGGGGTAAACCCTTCTCGGCTTTGCCGTCTCTCCCCTTGACAGGGGAGACGGGGGTGGCTGGCTTAGGAGAGGAAAGTACCTTAGCGGTAGGGATACGAACAGAGAGAGTCAAATGAGAAGTGATTTTTTCGTAGGGTTTGGTGCGTCCACGGCCGCCGATGTGAGCACGCTTAAGAGTGCGACCTTTGGTAGCAAAGGCGGAATCGATAATTAAGACATCTGGAGAAGCCTGAAATTGAGAAACGGCATTACCGACTGCTTGCTGAATCAACTGAATGATTGGCTTTCCGGCTCTCTTGGTGTTGACAGTTAGCTGTTTGATGGCCAATAGAGCGGGACGACCAACAATGGCCTTGAGAATAAGATTGGTCTTTCTCGGTGAGGAGAGAACATGACTGGCTTTGGCGATGACGAGTTGTTTGGATACTTTGTTGGCCATAGAGTTTTAAGTTTTAGATAGGACTCTCTTAACAATACGACCATGTCCTCGAAAGTTCCTGGTTAAAGAAAATTCACCGAGACGATGTCCGACCATGTCTTCGGTAATGAAAACTTCTTTGAAGATCTTGCCATTATGAACCGCAAAGGTGAAGCCAACAAACTCAGGTGGAATTTGGCTACTACGGGACCAGGTTTTGATGGGTTCTTTTTTTCCGGCCACCTTAAGACGCTCAATTTTAGCAATGAGCTTTTCGTCTACAAATGGTCCCTTGATTGAACTTCTGGACATGATATTTTAAATTATTTAGTGTTACGACGTTTGATAATATGTTTATTGCTATATTTTTTGCGATCACGAGTGCGTTTTCCGAGGGTCCTCTTACCCCAAGGAGATTTGGGCGACTTCATACCAATACCGCTACGACCCTCTCCCCCACCATGTGGATGAGAACGGGGATCTTGAGCCACACCCCTCACAGTAGGCCTTACTCCCATGTGTCGCTTGCGGCCGGCCTTACCAAGAATTTCTTCTTTATGGTGAGGGTTACTGAGACTGCCAATTGTGGCTCGACAATTACCATCGAACTGGCGTATTTCACCAGAAGGAAGTTTGACAACTACAATATCACCTTCTTTACTTTGGACGGTGGCAGTATTGCCGGCGCCACGAACCATTTGAGCACCTTTGCCAGGAGTGATTTCCAAGTTATGAATTTCAATACCGATAGGGATATTTTTTAGAGGCAGACAGTTGCCAACCTTAATTTCAGCTGTTTCCGAAGAAATGACGGAGTCTCCAATTTTAAGGTTTTGGGGGGCAAGAATATAATCCTTGACTCCATTGGCATAAACTAAAAGGGCAATGTCGGAAGTACGATTGGGATCGTACTGAATAGCGTCAACCCGGGCAGGAAGAGTAAGAGACCTTTTCCAATCAATGTGACGAAGAAAACGTTTCTGACGACCACCTTGATGTCGGACTGTTATTTTACCAGAAGAATTGCGTCCGGAGGACTTGGGATTTAAGGAAACTAATCTTTTGAGTGTAGTATTCATGGGTTTTAGGACTTTAGAGCGTTAAATATTTCGATCTTTTGGCCTTTTTTGATACGGACGATCGCCTTTTTTTCAACGGGAAGGGAGATATGGCGGCCGGTTTTGGCGGAACGGATGGTTCTGGCGGCGTGTTTAACAGTGTTGATAGATAGAACATTGACCTTAAAAAGATCTTCAACGGCCTTCTTGATTTGATACTTACTGGCGGCGGGGTCAACCTGAAAAACATACTTATCCTGAGGAGCAAGTGAATAACTTTTCTCGGTGACGACCGGCTTGATGATGGTGTTTTGGTGAATTAAAGGAGTGGACATGTTAGATAAGTTTCAAACTAGTAACTAAATGATCGTATGCGGAAGCTGTTAAGAAAAGTTTGGGTGAGCTGGCAACAGTAAAGGCGTTGAGACGCCTGGCCGAGAGCATAATAATGTTTTCGAGATTGCTGATAGCTTTCAAAATAGCCGGTTTTTCATTGAAGTAGACAAAGGCTGCCTCGTTCTTTCCTAAAGCCCCGAGAGCCGACTTGGTGGACAAACCCTTGATTTCGGAGGAATCTATCAGAGTCAGTCGATTTTCTTTTTGGTAGTGGGATAGCATGCCAATAAGCGCTTTGGACTTCATCTTCCGGTTTAGGGACATGGGGGCAGACTTGAGACCGGTGGGGCCAAAGGGTACACCTCCCCCGACATAAATAGGGGCGGATTTGGCTCCATGCCGGGCATTACCGGTGCCTTTTTGTTTGTAGACTTTTCTCTTGGTGGCATTGATCTCTCCTCGAGTCTTAGTTTTGGAAACTCCTCGATGACTGTTTTCTTGATAAACGTGAATTGCCTGTGTAAGGAGTGAAGGCTTGACTTCGACAGAAAAGATCGAGAGATCTTGACCGGTAGTGGTGGTTGCTTTTTTGGTAGCCATGTTATTTGTTTAGCTTGCTGATAGTAATCAGGGTAGTAGCTCCCCGCCCGCCGGGGATGCAACCAGTGATTTGGAGAATGCCTGTGGAGGGATCGAAGGAGTGAATCTTGAGATTACGAATGTAAGTACTGTTATTACCCATGTGGCCAGCCATGTGAGTTCCGGGCAAAACCCGACCGGGAGTGGTGCCTCTACCAATTGATCCTGGTGCGCGCTCTCGATCTGATTGACCGTGAGTACGTGGGCCTCCGGCAAAGTTCCAACGTTTCATGACTCCGGAAGTACCCTTTCCTTTGGAGGTGGCGGTGGCGTCGACGATGGTGCCGGGAACCAATATTTCCGAAAGATTTAACTCTGTTTTGGACTCGGGTTTCTCTGCAGAAAGAATTTCATGAGTTTTTTTAGCGCCGACAGTAAGGACCACCGATGAGTAGCCGTCTTTTTCGACAGATTTGTTTCTAAGAACCACGTGAGGAGACACCGTCAGAACGGTCAAGGGGAGACGCTTGCCTTCTACGAAGGCCTGGGTCATGCTCTTTTTGGTTGCGTATACTTGATTTAACATTTTTTTAATAAATGGTTTTAACCCTAAAAAACGCCCCCGAATTTCGGGGATTCCGAAAACGGTGTGGGCAGATTCTTTAATAATTTAAAGTTTTCGGCATGGACTTACATCTTAATTTCGATGCCGACGCCGGCAGGGAGATCCAGATGCTGAAGTGAATCAATAGTTTTATTAGTTGGATTAACGATATCGATCAGCCTCTTGTGAGTAAGAATGGCAAACTGCTCACGCGAGTCTTTGTCTGTATGGGGAGAAGCAGTAACGACGATAGCTTTCTTCTTGGTTGGTAGGGGGACAGGTCCAACCACTTGGGCGCCCGAAACAAGAGCTGCCTGAATAATTTTCTTGGCGGCTTCGTCAATAACACGGTGGTCAAATGACTTGAGTTTGACGCGGATGCGTGGTTGGTCTGTCATAACTAAGAAGAATAAAGGTGCTAATTAAAACTTTGCTTTAGGCGATGACTTTGGTAATGGCACCGGCGCCGACCGTCAAACCTCCTTCGCGGATAGCGAAGCGTTGTCCTTCGGTCATAGCAATGGGCTGAATTAGTTCGACGGTCATCTTGGCGTTGTCACCAGGCATGATCATTTCGACACCTTCAGCGAGCTTAACTTCACCAGTTACATCAGTGGTGCGAATGAAGAATTGAGGCTTGTAACCAGAGAACATGGGGCTGTGACGGCCACCTTCGTCTTTACCTAAAATATAGGCTTCGGCTTCGAACTTGGTGTGAGGTTTGATGGATCCAGTTTTGGCCAGAACTTGACCTCTTTGAACGTCATCCTTTTCGATACCTCTCAAGAGGAGACCAACATTGTCGCCCGCTTGACCCTGTTCGAGCTGTTGGTGGAACATTTCTACTCCGGTGACGACGGATTTGGCAGTAGGATTGATACCAACAATTTCGATTTCTTCACCGACCTTGATGACACCTGTTTCGATACGACCGGTAACGACGGTACCGCGACCTTTGATAGAGAAAACATCTTCGATGGGCATAAGGAAGGGCTTAGCAAGCTCACGAACCGGATCAGGAATCCATTCGTCGACGGTGTCCATTAGCTTCATAATGCCATCTTGGGCATCTTTGTCGCCTTCGAGAGCTTTCAGGGCGGAAACACGAACGATGGGGGTGTCTTCTTCAAAACCATATTTCTTGAGCTTCTCACGGATTTCCATCTCGACCAGTTCGAGGAGTTCTTCGTCAGAGACGGCATCGCATTTGTTAAGAGCGACGACCAAGCGAGGCACGTTGACCTGGTGAGCCAAGAGCATGTGCTCGTTGGTTTGAGGCATGGGGCCATCGGTGGCGGCGACGACTAAGATGGCGCCGTCCATCTGAGCGGCACCGGTAATCATATTCTTAATGTAGTCACGGTGGCCGGGGCAATCAATATGGGCGTAATGACGTTTCTTGGTTTCGTATGGGACGTGGGAGATCTGAATTGTAACTCCACGCTCTCTCTCCTCAGGGGACTTATCAATTTGGTCGAAGGGAAGAGCTTCCGCTAGACCCTGAGAGGCCAAAGTAGTAGTAATAGCCGCGGTTAATGTGGTCTTGCCGTGGTCGACGTGACCAATAGTGCCAATATTAACGTGAGGTTTGGTTCTTTGAAAGGTTGCCATTTTTGTTAATTATTTTTATATTTGGTAATTGCTATTTTTCGAGCCTGTTTATTTTAGCAGATTTTATCCTAATTTGCCGGGGATTTCAATAGTTTGGTGGCCAAACTATTGGGGAGATCTTGATAATGTGATGGCTCCATATAATAAGAGGCGCGACCGGCAGTTAGAGAACGGATGGCAGTAGTATAGGCTGAAAGCTCTGATAAGGGGACTGTAGCAGTGATAACACGGGCATTGCCACGCTGAGCGGTACCGGCGATTTGGGCGCGACGAGAAGATAGATCCCCAATAATGTCACCCATATTACCTTCAGGAGTAGTCACCTCCACCTTCATAATTGGTTCGAGAATTACCGGAGAAGCATTCTTGACCGCGTCTTGGACTGCCATTGAGCCAGCTATCTTAAAGGACATTTCGGACGAGTCAACTTCGTGGAAACTTCCATCGACAACAGCTACATCAAGGTCTACCATCTGAAAACCGGCGATAATACCGTTGTCCAAGGCTTCACGAACGCCTTTTTCAATGGGAGAAATAAATTCTTTAGGAATTGTGCCGCCGACAATTTTATTAGTGAAAGTGAAGCCTTCCCCACGGGGTTTGGGAGTAACTTCCAAAATACAGTGACCATACTGACCGCGTCCACCAGACTGACGAATATATTTTCCCTCACCCTTAGCAAACTTGGTAATAGTCTCGCGATAGGCAACTTGAGGGGCACCTGTGGTAGCCTCAACTTTGAATTCACGACGCAGACGATCGACCAAAATTTCGAGGTGAAGTTCGCCCATACCAGCGATAACGGTTTGCCCAGTCTCGTGGTCGGTTCTGATTCTAAAAGTAGGATCTTCTTCAGCCAGACGACCAAGAGCCAAATCTAGTTTTTCTTGATCAGCCTTGGTCTTGGGTTCGATTGCTAAAGAAATAACCGGATCGGGGAAGTTGATTGACTCTAGAATTAGGGGTTTGTTTTCATCACAAAGTGTGTCACCAGTTTTGGTGGCTTTGAGACCGACAACACCAACAATTTCTCCAGCGCTCGCTTCGGATACTTCCTCACGGGTATTGGCATGCATGAGCATCAAACGACCGAGGCGTTCGCGCTCGCGCTTACTGGCGTTGTAGACAAAAGTCCCGGAGGTAATTTTGCCTGAATAAACACGAACATAAGTGAGTTTGCCTACATGAGGGTCGGCCTGAATCTTGAAAGCAAGGCCAGAAAAGGGCTCACTGGGGTCTGCCTTACGGATTTCCTCTTCGTTGGTCTCGGGGTTGATGCCGGCTGTGAGAGGCTTGTCCAAAGGTGAAGGCAGAAAATCGACGACGGCATCAAGAAGAGGTTGGACACCTTTATTGCGAAGAGAAGAGCCTGGGAATACCGGTACAATCTGGTTTTTACAAGTGGCGGTGCGGAGAGCGGCTTTCAGCGACATCATATCCGGCTCGGTACCCCCAAGATATTGCTCCATGAGAGTCTCGTCGAACTCAACAACTGACTCGATAAGCTTGGCACGTTCTTTTTCACCTTCATCTTTCATCTCCTCCGGGAAGCCGTCGGTGACGACATATTTGGCTCCGGTTTCGTCACCTTGCCAGACGATAGTTTTGCGTTCCAAAAGTAAAACTACACCTCTAAAAGTATTTTCGACCCCAAGAGGAAGGGCCATGATAGCTGTCTTTGCGCCCAGCTTCTCGTGAACATCTTTAATAGTGGCCATGTAATCGGCACCCAAGACGTCCATCTTGTTTATAAAGGCAATACGAGGCACGTGGTATTTGTCTGCTTGGCGCCAGACAGTTTCGGTCTGAGATTGAACACCGGAGCCGGCGTCGAGAACGATGACTCCACCATCGAGGACACGCAAAGAGCGCTCAACTTCGGCGGTAAAATCGACATGGCCTGGTGTATCGATGATGTTGAAACGGTGTTCTTCTTTGAGGCGAGCGTCAGCAAATACCGGTGTCCAAAAAGCAGTGGTGGCGGCGGAAACAATGGTAATGCCGCGCTCTTTTTCCTGCTCCATCCAGTCCATTTGGGTATTACCTTCGTCAATATCCCCTATCTTGTAAGACTTTCCCGTATAAAAAAGAATACGTTCGGTGGTGGTGGTTTTGCCTGCATCAATGTGAGCAATGATACCTGTATTTCTAACACGGTCTAGAGGGACTTTTTTTCCGGTAGGAGCGGCCATTTTGAGTTGTTGGTTATTAGTTATTAGTTATAGGCGAACAAAACCTCTCCGATAATGGAGAGATATTCACGAGGCTAATTGTAGCATATAGCGAACTCAAAATAAAATTCAAAGAGCTTATCACAAAAAGAAAAACCACCGTTAGGTGGGTTTTTGAAAGCAGTCGAGAAGAAGATTCAGAAGGAACAAGAATGTGGCGGTAGCCAGGGCGACTCGTATGAGAAACGGATGACCTAGCAGTATAACTGTAGCAAGGATCAAAGCAGGAGGGAAGAAAACTGCAGGGAAACTGGCAAAGTCCAAGAGACCAATTACTGCCCCGAAACCACAGGATAGAGAAAGAGCAAGAAAGTAGACTGCCCTTTCGGCCTGAGATTTGGCATAGTAGTTCACCATCAGCCGAATTCCCCAGATCGTGGTCAGGAGGCCGATAAGGGAGATGCCTCCGAACACCACAAAAGAAGAAAGGCTGAGAACATCGGCCACGTGATCGATGAAAACCAGGTGCCGAAGTTCAAAGAAGGCGTAGGTGGAGTTCGGGATCAACAGGGCGTAAGCGTACACCCACAAGTAATCCCAGAACTTCATTCCGCGCCCGATCTTGGGCATGATTTTCTGATCTTTTAAGATCAGGGGCAGAATGAACCATGCTGTCATAACTATAGTGCCAAGCAATGAGGCGATTTGATGTCCTTGAAAAATACCCATGATGACCTCCTTTGGGTATGGAAATGAGCGACGAAAACGTTATGGGGTATTATAACAAAAGAGAGGGCGTACGAAGCAAGTCCGGTATGAAAAAGACCTGGATTGCCACGCTACGCTCGCAATGACGGAGGGGATGGATTCCCGATCAGGTCGGGAATGACAGATGGAGTGAGATTGCCACGGTTCGGATTACCGAAACTCGCAATGACGGCGAAGGACGGGTGGGAGGTTGACAAGATCTCTTTGATAGTGTAATATATACACTTAGATGAGGATACAAACGTTTACAGTAGTTTCAGGCAATGCAATATGTAATGCGAAGTGTCCGTTTTGTGTCTCGAAAATGACGGGGGTAAAGGAGATTGGGATGAGACCGACGAAGGTGAACTGGATAAACTTTCACAAAGCCTGTCGGATGGCGCAAGTAAATAACATCACCAGCGTATTGTTAACGGGTAAAGGTGAGCCAACATTATTCCCCGATCAAATCACCGATTATCTCCAACACCTCCAGAAATATGACTTTCCGATTCTGGAACTGCAGACAAATGGAATATTGTTTTCGGAGCAGTCAGAAAAATATGACAAATATTTGAAAGAGTGGTATGAGCTGGGCCTATCGATAATCTCGATATCGGTGGTGCATTATGACCCAGAGAAGAATAGAGCAAATTATGTGCCTGGAAAAAAGACTTACCCTGATTTGGGAAAATTAATCGATAAACTACACAAGATTGGATACTCAGTGAGATTTTCAGTGGTCTTGATTAAAGATCACATCGACACACCAAAAGAGGCGCAAAAGATGGTTGAAACAGCCAACAAATGGGGGGTAGAGCAAGTTTCGCTGCGACCAGTGGCGGCACCCGAAGAATCGGAGAGCGAAAAATATAAGGCAGATACACTGAACCTTATGCTAACTGCGAAGAAGATCTCGGATATTAATCGATGGGCGGAGAAGCACGGGAGACTACTACTTTCTTATGGGCACAATTCAAGAATCTTTGACATAGACGGGCAGAATGTGTGCTTGACGGACGCTTTGACGATTAAACCGGGTACAGATGATATTCGGCAGATGATATTCTTTCCGGATGGGCACATTAGATTCGATTGGCAGTACAAAGGGGCGATTATTTTGTAGGTGTGTGGAGTGAGATTGCCACGGTTCGGAGTACCGAAACTCGCAATGACGTTATATTAATTATCAACATCAAATGAAAAGATTAAAGACAATTAGGGCGGTGTACTCCTACTATTTTCCGGAGATACGAAAATTAATTTCGAAGATTACAGCTGATTTTCCGCATGGAGAGTTTTTGAAATCTATTTCACCCGGATTGGATGACTACGAAAAACCGATCACTGAAAAGATGATTAAGTTTTATAAAAAAGACGTCAAGGGATTAGAAGGATTTGGCTATCGTTATCCAACGAGTGGTTCGAGCGAAGGTATCTATCACCTACTATCAAGGATTAAAAAGGACCATCCCGACTCTCCGATTTACACTTTAGAGGGTGAGTACGAAGGCTATCGGGAGTGCGCGGCTGGCCTGGGCCTAACCGTGCAGGAAGTTAAGGAGGATATAGAGGTGATTAAGGCGTTGATGCCCGGGTATTGGTTTATATCAAACCCATCGGGCAGAGATGGCAATATTTTACCGGACTCTTTAATCAATCAAATTGCTGATTTGGGGAACAAAGTAGTTGTGGATATGGCATATCTAGGGTTAACCAAGAAACACAGGTTTGACATGACACACCCCAATATCATCGCGGTGCTGACTTCTATGAGCAAACCATTTGGATTGTTTTACTACAGAGTTGGTTTTACCTTTAGTCGGGAGCCGGTCCAGACGCTATATGGAACAAAGTGGTTTAAGAATATTCTGTCACTGATTATCGCCGAAAAAGTTTTTGATAAGTTTACATCAGATTATATTTATAAAAAATATGCGCCTGTACAGAAAGAGATACTAGATCAAATACAGAAAGAGACAGGAATAGAACTGAGACGAAGTGATGTTTTGATTCTGGCCCATCTGACCGAAAAAGATTTTGAAAAACTGACCGATGAACAAAAAGAAATTGTGGCATCATACAAACGAGGTCCCGGATATCGCTTCTGCCTAACTCAATATTTTTTGGAGAGGGAGACTTAAAAGGCCGCCCTTCGGGCGGCCTGCTATTTAGACTCCTAATCTTCTCGGTTGATTTCGACAAATTGATCGACGATTTTGTCGGGCAGATCTTCGACGCCTTCCTGGATGGCTTCTACCTTATTGGGCAGAGAAAGTATGGCAAGAGCCGCATCACGAATAAGGCAGGTTCTGAGTCTGGCGTTGAAAAATACGCAAGTGGCTTTACATATCCCATTTACGAGTGGACAGAAATTGGGCATCAATAGCCTCCGTTAAAGTGCGAGATTTATGGGATATTGTAGCACTAATAGGATGGGGAGGGGTCGAGGGTGGAGACCAATGAGGAGTCTCCTCGGGGAAAGACTACCAGCGGAAGTGGGCGAAGGCCTTGTTGGCTTCAGCCATTTTGTGCGTGTCTAACTTCTTCTTGATGGCGGCGCCGGCGTTTTCGTGAGCTTCAACGATCTCGGCGGCGAGCTTGTCAGCCAAAGTACGGTAAGGGTTAGCACCTCGAGCTTTGGCGGCGTTAATCAACCAGCGAATGGCGAGGGAATCACGACGATTAGGACGGATAGGGGTAGGGACTTGATATGAAGCACCTCCGACACGACGCGAACGAACCTCGATCGTCGGCTTGATGTTATCAAGGGAGGCATTTAAATATTCAAGACCATCCTGCTTGGTCTGTTCGGCAACAATCTCGATGGCGCGATAAACTTGTTTGGCTGCCACGGACTTGCGACCATCGGACATGACGACGTTGATAAGCTTACTTACTAAAGCGTCTCCGTAAACCGGATCGAATAGGATTTTTTTGGCTGGGGTTTTCTTACTTCTCATTTTTGTTTTTTATTTGTATGGATCTCCGCCTTCGCGAGGATGACACGTACGTCATTTTTTGGCTGCTGAGGGACGCTTACTGCCATATTTACTACGGCTAGTGCGGCGTTTTTCGATACCACCGGTATCGAGCATGCCTCGGACAATGTGATACTTGACACCCGGGAGATCGCGAACACGACCACCGCGGATAAGGACGATACTGTGCTCAGCCAAGTTGTGACCTTCACCCATGATGTAGGCGGTCACCTCCTGCTTGTTACTAAGACGCACGCGGGCAATCTTACGAAGCGCGGAGTTAGGCTTCTTGGGTGTCATGGTCTTTACCTGTAAACAGACGCCGGCCTTCTGAGGACTTTGGGTAGCCACCATACGACGCTTAACCGAGTTAAAGCTTTTGCGAAGAGCAGTGGTTTTGATTTTACGGACACTATTGATGCGACCGTGTTTAATTAGTTGATTGGTTGTAGGCATAGTTAGCTTGTGTATTTTATCAGATATTCTCGATTCTGGCACGCAGTTTGCTCGTAGGAACCAACCGACCAATAATAACATTTTCTTTCATGCCGACTAAATGATCAATCTTGCCTTGGGTAGCGGCGTCGGTCAAAACACTGGTGGTATCCTGGAAGGACGCGGCAGACAACCACGAGTCGGTGTGAAGGGCGGCGCGAATAGTTCCGAGAATCAGGTTGGTAGCGGTTGCAGGCTCTCCACCTTGTGCAATGATCGCTTCGTTAGCCATTTCATAACTACCACGACTAATAACATCTCCGGCAACTAAACTGGTGTCTCCGAGTGAGTCAATCCGGACGTAGTCACACATCTTGCGAACAATGACTTCAAAATGTTTGTCGTGAATACCAATGCCTTGAGATTCGTAGATGGCTTGAATTTCGCCAATAAGGTAGTTCTGAGCGGCTCTAAGTCCTTTGATTTTGAGAAGCTCTTTAATATCCACGCTTCCGGCTGCCAGCTGATTCCCAACGGCAATCATCTCTGCATCTTCTATTTTAAGTGGCATTGCCAAAGGAATTAGATACTCTTTACGATCTTCTTTCTTGCCTGAAGGAGTAACCGTGACGAGATTGCCATTGTCGGTTTCGACAATTTTAACCTTACCGGAAACCTCGGAAATAGGGGCAACCAATTTGGGTTGACGGACTTCAAAAAGTTCGGTAACACGGGGAAGACCTTGAGTAACGTCGACACCGGCTACACCTCCGGAGTGCTTGGTACGCATGGTAAGCTGGGTTCCGGGTTCTCCAATAGACTGGGCGGCAATGACACCGGCTGGGTCACCGATAACGGCGGCCGAATTATTAGCCAGATTGTTTCCGTAACATTTGACGCAAAGGCCAAAACGCATTTTGCAGGTAAGAGGGGAACGGACTTCTACTTCTTTGACACCAGACTTGGTGATTTTGGCGGCGATTTCTTCAGTGATCATTTCACCAGCGTCGGCAAGCATTTTGTGGGTTTCGGGCGAAATAACTTTTTTGGCAGCGAATCTGGAATTAATACGTTTTTCGAAAATCTTGCCCCGATTATCATCAACAGAAATAGTGACGAATTCGTCGGTGCCGCAATCTTCGGCGCGAATGATGGCATCATGACTGACATCGACTAAGCGACGGGTAAGATAACCGGCGTCGGCGGTACGAAGAGCAGTATCAGTCAGACCCTTTCTAGAACTGCGAATAGAGGAAACGTATTCAAAAATGTTTAGACCTTCACGGAAGTTTCCTTTGGTAGGAAGTTCAATCAAGTTTCCAAGAGGATCGGCACCGACACCACGCATCGCCGAAAGCTGTTTGATGGTGTTTTGGGTAATACGACCCATACCGGTATCAATAATCAAGCGGACAGGGTTATCTTCAGAGAATTCTTGCCAGGTTTTTTCGGCGAGATCATCGGCGGTATCCATCCACATTTGAATGGTGATCTTGCGTCTTTCTTCGTTGGTTATTAAGCCATTGTTGTAGTTTTCTTCGATCTCTTTGGCCTTTTGGTTACCCTCTTCAATGATCACGTCTTTTCCCGAATACATTTCGTTATCGGAAATGGCGAAGGAGAGACCGGAAATGGTGGAGTAAGCAAAACCAATATTTTTTACACCATCAATCAGTCTAACAACACGTTTGATATCGATCTCTTTAATAGCCCGATGGAATATGGAAGATATTTCTTTGCGGGGAAGATTGTGGTTGATGAAAGCCCACTCTTTAGGAAGAATTCGATTGAAGATAATGCGGCCGACGGTGGTCTCCGTAAGTTCGGACTTACCGGCGATTAAGCGAACTTTGATTGGTTGACGAGGATTCAAAACTCCCGTCTCGTAGGCGGTAATGGCCTCGGTAGGAGAGGAGAAAGGCATCGCGTAAGGAGCCAGTTTTGTATCGATCGAAGTAAGATAATAAACACCAATGGCCATTTCTTTGGAGTCAGGAATAGAAACTGGGTTACCAGCGGAAGGTTTGACAAGATTGTATTGAGGAAGCATGTGTTTTTTGGCTTCCATGATAGCTTTTTTGGTCAGAGGTACATGAACGGCCATTTGATCTCCATCGAAGTCAGCGTTGAAACCACCACAAACTACCGGATGCAAACGAATAGCGGCTCCATCGACCAATACCGGCCAGAAAGCTTGAATTGAAAGTTTGTGAAGTGTGGGAGCACGGTTTAAGAGGACCGGGTGTTTTTTGGTAATTTTTTCAAGTATGTCGAAGACTTCCGGTTGTCTTTTTTCGATGATGACTTTGGCGGCTTTAACATTGGGAGCCATATCTTGTTTGATCAACTCATGAAGAACAAACGGCTTGAACATTTCCAAGGCCATGTCTTTCGGAAGTCCGCATTGATTAAGTTTTAGCTCTGGGCCAACAACGATGACACTACGACCGGAGTAATCGACACGCTTTCCAAGAAGATTTTGACGGAAACGGCCTTGTTTACCACGAAGCATGTCGGACAACGATTTGAGTGTTTTGCCGGTACGTGATCGGCGGGTGGAACGAGCTTGAGAAGAGTCAATCAAGGAGTCAACGGCTTCCTGAAGCATACGCTTTTCGTTTCTTAAAATAATCTCGGGGGCGCCAAGATCAATTAGATGTTTGAGACGGTTGTTGCGATTGATGACTCGACGATAGAGGTCGTTTAAGTCTGAAGCGGCAAAGCGGCCACCTGAAAGCTGAACCATAGGACGGAGATCAGGAGGAATAACGGGGAGTGTCTGAACAATCATCCATTCCGGTTTGATTTTAGAATCAGTTAAACCGCGAACAACCTGAAGCCGTTTAGTGGCTCTGAGCTTCTTGGCTTCCGAAGGACTATTGAGATCTTCTTTGAGTTTGGCAGCAAGTTCTTCGAGATTAACTTTTTTAAGAGCATCAAGAAGAGCTTCCGAACCCATACCCGCCTCAAGCCAATCAACAAGCCTGTATTCTTCAAGCTTGGCAAATTCAGAATCGGAAACCAAAGAGTTGATTTGAATTCTTTCTATCAGTGCTCCAAGCTTGTTGTAAATTTCTTCGGTAAAAGTAAGCTCTACCACCATCTGTTCACGAAGCGAGGCTACCTTCTGTTTGTATTGAACCTTGAGATCCTCCGTTTTAAGCTCTAATTCGTCCTTAACTTTAATTTTCTTTTTTAATTCGGAAACTTCTTTTTCACCCTGAACTTTTATATCTTCAATTTGTTTGTCAAAATTGGAGTGGACTTCGATAAGCTTGGCCTCTTTTTGAGTTTCGATACTCTTCAAGGCGTCTTCACGTCCTGCTTCGTTAACCGACATAATAAGGAACTTACTGAAATAAATGACTGAGGTTAATGCCTTTGGAGAGATGTCCAGAAGAAGTGAAAGTTTACTGGGAGCTCCTTTGAAGAACCAAACGTGGGCAACCGGTGCGGAAAGCTCGATGTGACCCATCCGTTCACGGCGGACACGGCTAAGAGTAACTTCGACACCACATTTATCACAAACAATGCCTTTAAAACGGACTCGTTTGTATTTTCCACAGTAGCATTCCCAATCTTTGGTGGGTCCAAAAATTCGTTCGCAAAAAAGCCCATCCTTTTCGGGTTTTTGGGTTCGGTAATTAATAGTTTCCGGCTTGGTGACGAGACCATAAGACCAACTACGAATATCTTCGGGGCTAGCGAGTCTGATCTGCAAACCTGAGAAATCGACAATGTTATTCATGTTTTAGTTTATTTAGGTTTACTTTAATTACTGATTTTCTAAATCCGGGTTCGGATCTCCCGCTTCGGCCGATTCCTCACTTACTTCTTCGATTGGCTCACCATTTTCATCCTCTTCTTCGAAAGTTGAGGCCTTGAGCTCGTCGGACATAGAGGTAGCCTCGTCAATAACAGCGGCTATTTCCGGTTTGACCGGCATAATTTCTTCGACGGCGGCTACGACCTGACCAGTAGGAACGACAGCGAGACAGAGAGAGTTGAGCTCTTTAACCAAGACCTTAAAGGATTCAGGAATCGAAGACATGGGAATGGTTTCACCCTTAACGATAGCCTCGAAAGCTTTGGAGCGACCAACAACGTCATCGGACTTTAAGGTTAACATCTCCTGGAGCGAGTAAGCGGCCTTGTGAGCTTCGAGAGCCCAAACTTCCATTTCTCCCAAACGCTGTCCACCCATCTGAGCCTTACCCCCAAGAGGTTGCTGGGTGACCAAGGAGTAAGGTCCAATCGAACGCGCGTGAGTCTTATCCTCAACCATGTGGTTGAGCTTGATAATATAGCCAACACCAACGGCGGTTTCTTGAGCAAAAGGTTCTCCTGTGCGTCCATCGTAAAGCTGAGACTTGCCGGTGATTGGCAAGCCGGCTTCTTTGAGGACGTCGGTAATTTGAGATTCAGAAACTTTTTCGAAGACCGGAACGGAAAAACGTCTGTCCAGCTGTTCACCTGCAAAAGCCAATTGGGCTTCCAATAATTGCCCCAGATTCATACGAGCGAGAACAGAAAGAGGAGAAATAATGATATCTACCGGACGGCCATCGGCGAGATGGGGCATATCGGCGTCAGAAACAATTTTACTGATGACACCCTTGTTCCCGTGTCTTCCAGCCACTTTATCACCAACGGTTATTTTTCTAAGCTGAGCAACTTTAATTTTTATTTGAGTAATGACTCCGGCATCCAGCTCATCTCCTTCTTCACGACTGAGAGCTCTCACGGAAACGACAACACCCTGCTTGCCATGAGGCATACGAAGTGAAGTGTCACGAACTTCACGGGCTTTTTCGCCAAAAATGGCTCTTAGAAGTCTTTCTTCGGCAGTTAATTCGGTTTCTCCTTTGGGGGCAATTTTTCCAATCAAAATGTCATTGGGTCCAACGACGGAACCGATAGCAATAATTCCATCTTGGCCAAGATTTCTGAGATCAACTTCGGCAACGTTGGGGATGTCTCGAGTTAATTCTTCGGCACCCAACTTGGTATCCATAACATCGCAACTGTATTCATGAATGTGAATTGATGAGAGTAGATCTTCTCGAACACAACGATCGGAAACGACAATAGCATCTTCATAACCCAAACCCTCGAAAGCGGCATAGGCAATTAAGAGATTCTGGCCTAAGGCGAGTTCGCCGTTTTCGGAAGCTGGGCCGTTGATAATGACATCTCCTTTTTTGATTTTGTCACCGACGGCGACTAATGGATGTTGATTATAACAAGTATCCTGAGAAGAATTGTGATATTTGCGAAGATTGTAGGTAACAATATCTTTGTGAAGTTCGACAAAACCATAATCGTAAGATGAAATCTCGGTGACGGCCTTGGTGGTGTCTTTGGCTGACAACTTAAGACTAATATGATTACCGTCTACCGAAAGAACTTCGCCATCGAAAGCAGAGGAAACTACCCAACCCATACCCCTGGCGGTGATTTCTTCCATACCAGTTCCCACAATGGGGGCGGTGGGTTTTACTAACGGAAGAGCCTGGGTCAGATGGTGGGTTCCCATGAGGGCACGGGTACCTTCATCCTGCTGAATAAAGGGAATAAGGGCAGCAGAGGTACCGACAACCTGTCTGGGAATAACGTCAATATACTGCACTTTATCAATGTCTGCCTCAATGAATTTGCCTCCAAAACGGACAGGCACCCACTTCTGGGTAATATAGTCGCCTTTGCGTTCGATTCCAGCATGCGTAATATAAGCATCTTCCTCATCATCGGCCGCTAAGTAAACAACTTCTGCACCAATTTTGAAGGTAGTATTGCCAGCTTTTTCAACTTTATTGACTTTGAGATATGGAGCTTCGAGAAAACCGTAAGGATTGATGCGGGAGTAAAGAGCCAAGTACGTCACAAGACCGATATTCGGACCTTCGGGAGAACGAACCGGACAAATACGAGAATATTGGGAAGAGTGAATATCACGCATGGAGAAAGAAGCTCTTTCACGGGTGATACCTCCCGGTCCCATAACTGAAATACGTCTCAGATTGTCAACTTCGGAAAGGGGGTTGACCTGATCCAAGATGGAACTAAGTCTATTACGACGGAAGAATTCGGTGATGGCGGAGATAATTGGACGAGGATTGACAAAAGCGGCCGGAGTGGGAAGCTCGTCTGGCTTGGCGAGAGACATCTTCTCTTTGATGGAACGCTCGAGTCTTAGGAGTCCTGCTTTGAAGGAAGTCTGATTAACCAGTTCTCCGACACAACGAAGACGGCGGTTAGCCAAATGGTCGATATCATCTACCTTACCCTGGCCATTTTGAAGACCAATCAAATATTTGATAGAACCAATAAAGTCATCGTTACTAAGAGTGATGTGTTGCTTGTCGACAGGGGTGTTGATACCCAGTTTACGGTTCATCTTGTAACGACCAACCAAGCCAAGATTGTAACGCCTGGGATCAAAGAACATTTGGTGGAGGAGAGCTTTGGCATTTTCCAAAACGGCGGGCTCTCCGGGTCGCACTTTTTGGTAGAAATCCAGGATCGCTTCTTCAGTATTGGTACTGTTATCTTTTAAGAGAGTGGTGGCAATGTAACGATGTTCTTTGTCGGTATCTACACCGGCAAAAAGGGCCAGAATTTCCTCATTGGTTGAGTAGCCTAAAGCACGAATAAGGGTGGTAGCGGAAACTTTGCGGTGCCGATCAATGCGGACTGAAATATAGTCATTTCGAGAAACAATAAACTCAAGCCAGGAACCACGCATGGGTCGTACCTCAGCCTGATGCATAGCTCGACCGGAATGAGGATCAAATTCGCGGGTAAAGTAGGCACCCGGGGAGCGAACGAGCTGGTTAACGACAACACGCTCGACACCATTGATAACAAAGGTACCGATGGAGGTCATCATGGGGATATCCCCAAGGAAAATTTCTTGCTGTTGAGTGGCTTTGGTGTGAAGATTCGTCAACTTGACGGTAGCCCAGAGAGGAGATTCGAAGGTGACACCTTTTTCGATAGCCTGCTTAGGAGAAAACTTGGGAAGGCCAACGCGGTTACTTAAAAATTCAAATTCAAAGACCTTACCAGTAAAGTCTTTGATGGGATTTAGTTCGAGTAATGATTCACGGATGCCTTCTTCGAGAAATTGTTTGTAGGAATCTAGCTGGGCTTGAGCCAAGTTGGACTCTGGTAACTTTGAGGCTATGTTACCCCAATTTTCGCGTTTTTTTTGTTTAATCATCCGGATTTTTTTGGATTTAGGCAGGAGTAAATAACAATGGACAACATACAAAAACCTGACTGGCAAAAAGCCCAGCCAAGTTTGGAGCAGTGTAGGTAGTATAAGGCTGAATTAGCTTGCTGTCAACACGGAGGTGTGGTGCCGCGATAATGCAAAGGGGGAAGATCCCGCCGTCTCAGGCGGGTTTTATGTTATTTACAATCCTTTTTTAGGTAGGTGCAGATGTTTTGATTGTGTTGTGGTAAGGTATCAGCAAAATGGATTTTGCCGGCTGAATCGTGAAGATAGTAGA
>Ga0100390_10001632_pt1 | contig 19869 bp, 16 predicted proteins | sample CryGeymeta201514_FD_81540 | JGI IMG/M metagenome (GOLD analysis project Ga0100390, IMG submission 81540) | Groundwater microbial communities from Crystal Geyser aquifers in Utah, USA - Crystal Geyser metaG 2015-14 | ecosystem: Environmental > Aquatic > Deep subsurface > Groundwater | place... | reverse complement strand
TGGGATTCACCTCCGTGACTTCTGAAGCACCTTTCGGCTCCGGTCTATTTTACAACAAAAGGCTATATTGTGGTAGTAAGGAGAGCGAGACGCATTGCTGTTGTCTACCGTTGTGAATAGTTCATTTGCGCATTTCAGGATTGGAAACCCAACGCTCAGGGTGAGGCGCGCGGTTTTTTCGCGTCGCCTCCACCCTGTTGTTCGGCAGTCATTATCCCACTTCGGTGGGAAGAACTTCCTTTCAATGTCGTCGAGGGTATAGGCGTTTTGAAATTTCCCTGCTATGCGAAGCACTTCCTGGTTAGTGAGCTTTTGTCCTTTAGTAGAGAGAAGGGTTTTCTTGACATTTTGCAGAGTTGCTTTTGTGCCCTCAGAAAGTGTAACCCTTTGATTAAAGATGATTTCCCTTGAATTGTCCATGACGACAACATCGACGAAATCCTGAAGACAGAGGTAAGATATGGCTGCGATTGATGTGTCAGACTTTGGAAGGCTCAGTACATGAAGATCCTCATGGATGTCTGGTTTCTTCCTTGGCAGCAGGAACCGTGCATAGATAGCCGCGAGTTGTGGATTCTGCTTTTCGTGAATGACCGCTATCTCAACTCTCGCTTCTTTCATCATCTCTTTCGTCCAATAAGCCTCGTTGTCTTTGAGAAAGAGAATAGCCCGCGGGTAAATGCCATCTCTCGCAGGTAGGAGCACGACGGTCTTGACAAATCGTGCATAGAATGGGGGCATCTTTGCCATGGTCGGCGTGCACTCCGGGTATCTGAAAATTGCTGGAGCCATGCCTTCAACGTCTTCCTTCCAGCCATCGAGAGTGAATCTCCCAAGGGTAAACTCAGGGTGTTCCTTGACGAAGGCTTCAAGTTCTTTGTTGGAAGAGGCGAATTGGGCCGCCAAACGCAAAGCACAGATCGACGCATAACGAAGGTCCAGATTGGTGGGTTTGGTGTCAGATGCCTGCTTAAGCAAACGATATGCTTTCATCATCTCCCCTTCAGAACCTGCGCTACGAATCTTGAGGTTTTCGCTAATCTCCAGGTTTCGATCAATAATGGCCAGTGCTTCTTTGACGGTGGCTTCGGTGGGTGTTCCTGACTGTGCGTGGCCAAAGATAGGAACAAGATAACAGATGCCAAATAGTACAATTGTGCTGACGAATGCCTTCATGGTTTCTCTCCTTTCCTGTTGCCGAATGGCGAGCTGAGCGGCCGTCGGGGCGGCTCAATCCGCGCCTTTAGGCGCGGTTAAGAAGTCGACCCGGCCGCTCGAGCGTTTGGTTCCTAAGGCGCGCAGCGCCGAAGGCCAAACGCGGAGAGCGCAGCGTAGCTCGCCATTCCCGAGGCGCGCCCGCGCGCCTCGGGAACCATTGATTATCAGGTCAATTCGCCCTGATAGTTTGAATATCGGGAAAATTTTCCTTGATAATATTCTTGTATTTAAAGCCGACTCATGCTATATTAATCAATATTTCAATTAAATTACGATAGGATATATGGAAAATAATTTCTTATGTCAACCGAAAAAATCAAAAACTGCTGGATCAGGTCCGCAATTATATGCGATTGCATCACTACTCCATTCATACGGAACGAACCTATTGCGAGTGGATCAAACGATACGTTCATTTCCACAAGATGCAATCCCGCCAGGACCTGTCAAATGGCGAAAAAAAGATCGAATCCTTTTTAACTCATCTCGCTGTTGAAGAAAATGTATCCCCCGCAACTCAGAACCAGGCCATGAATGCCCTGGTATTTTTATACAAAAAGATCCTTGGAGTCGCCTTGGATGGAGAAATTTCCGCTGTTCGATCCAAAAAAAAAGAGCGGATTCCGGTGGTGATGACCCGGGAAGAGGTCGCCGCCGTCATCGGCGCCATGAGCAACACCTCTCAATTGACCGTCAAACTCATGTACGGAAGCGGACTTAGGATATCAGAAGCGATCCGGCTGCGCGTTCAGGATTTGGATCTAAAATACAAAACCGGCACGGTCCGGTCCGGTAAGGGCGACAAGGACCGTGTGACGTCGTTTCCTGTCTCCGTGATCCCCTTTCTTTTAGAACATCTGGCAAGGGTCAAAACGATTCATCAACAAGATCTTTCGGAGGGCTATGGAGAGGTCTTTTTGCCGCATGCCCTGTCACGCAAGTATCCAAACGCCGCCAAACAATGGGGATGGCAATATGTTTTCCCGGCAAATGGCCGATCCAAAGACCCACGAAGCGGAAAAATCCGAAGGCATCACATCGATCCGAGCGTCATCAACAAGGCCATCAAGGTCGCTGTTTCAAAAATCGGGCTTACCAAGAGAATCAGCGCCCACTCCTTTCGGCACAGCTTTGCAACCCATTTGCTGGAAAAGGGGCATGACATCCGAACCATTCAGGCGCTATTAGGGCACACCGACGTATCCACCACCATGATCTATACCCATGTGCTGCAACAGGGCGGATTCGGCGTGGCAAGTCCCCTGGACGATCTCAAAATCGGTTAGTAGCCATATTTCATGAAATGCGGCATCAGGCTCAATTTTCGCTTCAAGATTTTAAAGGACCCATCTTGTGGCATCGATGGATGAAGAAGTCGATCGGTATCTGAATTATCTGATCGTGGAAAAGGGGCTTGCGAAAAAGACCCTCGAAGCCTACAGCCGGGATATCAGTCGGTTTCTGGCATTCGCCATGAAAAGCGGCACCTCCGGCCTTTCCGATATTGATACCCCGATGATTTTAAAACACCTCATTGTCCTGCGGGACGAGGGGATTTCGGCCCGTTCCCGAGCCAGGAGCCTGGTCGCTCTTCGGGGTTTTTTCCGTTTCGCCTTAAAGGAAAACCGGATCCCACATGATCCGACACGGATCGTGGACCTGCCCAAGGGCTCCTTGAAATTACCGGATGTCTTATCCGTAGAAGAAGTTAAACAGATCCTGGATGCGCCGGACCCGAAAAGCCCTCGGGGATGCCGCGATGCGGCCATGCTGGAGCTGCTTTATGCAGCAGGACTGCGCGTTTCGGAGCTGGTGACGTTGGGGATAAGCGATGTCAACACGGAGGTAGGTCTTGCCCGGGTTCTCGGAAAGGGATCCCGGGAGCGCCTGGTTCCCATCGGTCGGTTTGCCCGGGAAAAAGTGAATCAGTATCTTACCCGGACAAGGCCGCTGTTATCGAAAGGACGGATGAGTCCCTACCTCTTTTTAGGTCCGGGAGGAAAACCGCTGACGCGGCAAGGCTTCTGGAAGATCCTCAAGCGATACGCCCTGAAAACCGGAATCCAAAAAAACATCACGCCCCATACCTTCCGCCATTCCTTTGCCAGCCATCTCCTGGAAGGAGGGGCGGATTTGCGCTCGGTGCAGACCATGCTGGGTCATGCGGATATCTCCACCACTCAGATCTATACCCACGTGACCCGGGACCGCCTCAAGGAGATTCACCGTCAGTATCATCCCCGGGGATGATCGGATCACCCGGGTCTATTTTGCCTTCATGAAAAATTCCTGGATCTTTTCCACCACATAAGCGGCCTGGGCATCGGTCAGCTCGGGATAAATGGGAAGGGCCAGGGTTTGCCCGGCGGCGCGTTCGGCTTCCGGAAAATCCCCTTTCCGATAATTGAGATACGAAAAACAGGGCTGCAGATGCAACGGGATCGGATAGTAGATCTCGGTTCCGATACCGGATTCGGCCAAAAACGCCTTAAGCGCATCCCGCTTGTCTTTCACCCGGATCACGAACTGGTTGTAGATATGCCGGCTTTCCTTTTCGATGGGAAGCGCCACCCGGTTTTCAAGTTTCGCCGACTCGAAATATCGGCGATATCGGGCGGCGTTTTCCCGGCGCTTTTCGGTCCAACCGTCGAGGTGTTTCAGCTTGACGGAAACGACGGCCGCCTGAAGCGTATCAAGTCGGAAATTCCCGCCGATCATGGGATGGTAGTATTTGGGCTCGGATCCGTGAACCCTGAGGATCCGCAGCCGATGCCCTGTGGATTCCACCTGGGTGGTCACGCACCCGCCGTCTCCGAAGGCGCCCAGGTTTTTGGAAGGAAAAAAGGAAAAACACCCAAAATCCCCCATGGAACCGGCGCGCTTGCCTTTATATTCCGCACCGATGGCCTGGGCGGCATCTTCGATCACCGTGAGGTTTGCCTTTTTAGACAGTTCAAGGATCGGGTCCATATCGGCACACTGTCCATAGAGGTGGACCGGAATGACGGCCCTGAGCCGCGCCTTATCCATGCCCTTGAAACGTTCCAGGGTTTCCGCAAACCTTGCCGGCGAAAGATTATAGGTATCCGGTTCGATATCGCAAAAAGCCGGTTGGGCACCCAGCCGATGGACGACTCCCGCCGTAGCAAAAAAGGAATAGGGAGTGGTAAGAACCACGTCCCCGGAACCGATTTCCGCGGCCATCAGCGAAATCATCAGGGCATCGGTTCCGGATGACACACCTACCGCGTCAACGGTACGGCAGTACTGCGCCAATTCCGCCTCCAGAGCCTTTACACGGGGCCCCAGGATAAAGTGCTGCTCCTGGAAGATCTTTTGCATCACTTCCATAATTTCTTCTTTGATCTGTTCGTATTGCCCGGTCAAATCCAGAAGGGGTACCTTCATCCCGACTGCTCCTTATTTAAAATTGTCGTGGGTTCCGATTTCGATGATCCGCAGATTCGTTTCGGAGGTATTACAAACGGCGACTCGGCCGGAAATGGCGATGCAGCCTTGCACCGGATCTTGAAGCAGAACATCCTTGCCCGGCTTTTGCCGGAGACGGCCGCTGCCGGAAACCAGAACGATGCGTTTTGCCCATCCTTTCTTCGGGGCGACGGAATACGTTTTTTGCGGAAGGATATCGATTCGTGAGAAATAAAAATCCGCGCATTCCTCAAAAAAGGTGCGGCTTCCCCAGGGAAGCATCCGGGTCTGATGGTGGTGGGATTCTTTCCTGCCTTCTTCCTTCAGTTTTTTAACAATGAATTTCACATCGCGGCTGTTTTCCATGTTGGAGACGAAGACGGAGTCGGGCGTATCGATCACAACGGTATCCCTGATGTGGTTGGTCACCACCAGGCGCCTGCCGCCCATGACGAGGCAACCCTGCGTCTCACGGGTCAGGATATTGCCGTTGAGGATGTTGCCGTTTTCGTCTTTTTTCAAAAAATCAAACAGGGACTTCCAAGAACCGACATCGCTCCATCCGAAATCGGAAGGGAGTACAACGCCTTTTTGCGTGTGCTCCATGATGGCATAATCGATGGAGATGTTCTCCATGTCTTCATATAGATGGGCCTTGGATCGGCCAATGTTTTGCACATAGCGCTGCATCCGATCGTGCATTCCCGGCTGGAGGCCCTTAAATTCCTCCGCCATCACGGAGGCACGAAAGGCGAACATGCCGCTGTTCCAGAAAAATCTTCCGGTCTCGACATAACGCCGGGCGGCTTTTGCATCCGGTTTTTCCACGAAGCGTCGAATGATTCGGGCCCCTTCAGCCCGTTCTTTCCCGCCTTCGATATATCCGTAACCGGTTTCCGGACAGTGGGGTGTGATGCCGAAGGTGACGATGTCTCCCTTTTCCGCCAGGTGGATCGCTGCGGCCATCTTTTCATGAAAGCGCTTCACATCCCCGATGACATGATCCGACGGGAAAACGCAGAGAACCGGATCTTTACCGCTTTTTAATACTTTCAGAATGGCCAAAAGGATCGCCGGCGCCGTATTTCTGCCGCAAGGCTCGCAAACAATCTTCCCTCTCGGATCTATTCCCAGATCCTGGATCTGTCTTGAAATCTCGTAAAAGTGGGTTTTCCCGCAAACCACCGTCAATCGATCCGAGGGAATCACCGGGTTCAAACGCTGGATGGTATGTTGGATCAGAGACCGGTTACCAAAAAAACTGACCAGCTGTTTGGGGAATAATTCTCTTGAGATGGGCCACAGCCGCGCTCCCATACCGCCGGCTAGAATGACAGCGTGGGCGAGGGACTTATTCTCAGGCATGACGATGGTTTCCCTTCCTTTCGCGGCCCTTTGAATGATTCATATGGGATGCCGTCACGGGCCGATAAGTCGTCCGGACGCCTTCGTAACCGATGCATGCATGGATCTCCCGGATGAGTTCGCCGGAAGCGCTGAAACGTTGCGTATCCGGAAAAGCGATGACCGTCTCGGTTCGGTTGGGATCCACCAGGTGAAGAAATGCCGAACAAGACCCCGGATATCGGTTCAGGATCGTCGAAAGGTTTTCAAGGATCATCTGATCGGTCCGCCGGATGTCCAGATGCATATGAATGCTTTCGGTGAGCATCTCGTCGGCGCACTCCAGAGGGATCACTTTGTCCACGATGATCTTGATGGCATTTTCATCCTTTTGAAGGCGGCCCTCCATGAGCACGGGGGATTCCCCTTTAAGCAAACCGACGGCATCGGCATAAACGCCGGGAAACAGGACGCTTTCAACGGTCCCGTCCCGATCTTCCAGGATGGCAAAGGCCATAGGATCGCTTTTCTTGGTGGTGATGATCTTGATAACGGAAATCAAACCTCCGATGCGGACCGCTTCCCCGTCTGCTTTATCTTTCAGACCGATGGTGGTGGCGTTGACGAATTTTTCCAGCCGGGAAGCGTAGGAAGCCAAGGGGTGTCCGCTGATGTAGAATCCGAGGGATTCTTTTTCATAGGCCAGGCGTTCCTTTTCGTCCCATTCATCGATCTGGGGATAGGCCGGATAATCGGGGGGCTCACCCCCTTCTTCGATTTCAAAAAGTCCCATCTGGGGGTCTGTCTTCCGGCGACGGGCCTGATGACCATACTCCATGGCTTCATCAAAAATTGCAGCCATTCTGGATCGAAATTCACCGGTGCAGTCGAAGGCGCCGCACTTGACGAGGCTTTCGATGACCCGCTTGTTGATGCGCCTTAAATCCACACGCTCGCAGAAATCGAAAATGGAAACAAACGGGCCGTCCTTGCGGGTTTCCAGGATCGAATCGATGGCCGCCTCCCCAACGTTTTTTACGGCCGCAAGTCCAAATCGGATGCTTTCTTCTGAGACGCTGAAGACCTTTTCGCTTTTGTTGATGTCCGGCGGCAAAACCGGAATTCTGTGCGCACGACACTCGCTGACATACTTTTCCACCTCATCCGAAGAATCCATGCCGTTGGAAAGCAAGGCAGCCATGAATTCTACCGGGAAATGGCTTTTCAGAAAGGCGGTCCGATACGCAATGAGGGAATAAGCGGCGCTGTGTGATTTGTTGAAACCGTATCCCCCGAACTTCTCCATGAGATCGAAAATCTTTTCCGCCGTGGGAACCGGAACCCCTTTTTTTCGTGCCCCCTCCAAAAACCGGTTCCGGTGCTTTTCCATAATCTCATGGATTTTTTTCCCCATGGCCTTGCGCAGATCATCGGCTTCCGACATGGAATATTCGGCCAGGACACCGGCGATCTTCATGACCTGTTCCTGGTAAACGATAACGCCGTAAGTTTCACGCAGGATGGGTTCCAGTTCCGGAAGCAGATACTCCACCGGCTTTTTTCCGGTTTTCCGTTCCACGAAGTCTGCGGACATCCCGCCCAGGGGTCCGGGACGATAAAGGGCCACCAGGGCAACGATGTCTTCGAAGCATCCGGGCTTCAAACGAACCAGTAGATCCCTCATTCCGGCACTTTCAAGCTGGAAAACGCCGGTCGTGTTTCCGGACGAGAGGAGCCGGTAGGTTTCAGGATCGTCGAGTTTTAGATCATCCAGGTCCGGGGGAGATTTCCCCTGTTGCCGGATCAACGAAAGGGCGCTGGCGATGATGGTCAGGTTTTTTAATCCCAGAAGATCGAATTTCACCAGTCCGATTTTTTCCACCGATTTCATATCGAACTGGGTGACCACCTCTCCCTTTTTCCCCCGATACAACGGCGTATAATCCACAAGGGGTCTGTCTGAAATCACGACACCCGCGGGGTGCGTTGAAGCGTGCCTCGGAAGCCCTTCCAGGACCCCGCAGATTTTCAGCAGCTCGGCATATTCTTTTTTCTTTTGAGACAGCTCCGACAAACGGGGTTCCATGAGCAAGGCGTCATTAAGATTGATATTCAAAACATCGGGAACCAGCTTGGCGATGGTATCCACCTCATTGAGCGGAATGCCGAGAGCCCTTCCCACATCCCGGATCACCGCCCGGGTCTTGAGGCTTCCGAATGTGATGATCTGGGCTACGAATTCGCCTCCGCCGTAGCGCTCCACCATGTATCGGACAATATCTTCACGACCGTTGATGCAAAAATCCACATCGATGTCCGGCATACTCTTTCGGGCCGGGTTTAAAAATCTTTCGAAGATCAGGCCGTGTGCGATCGGATCCAGATCGGTGATCCCGAGGCAATACGCCACCAAACTGCCTGCCGAACTTCCCCTGCCGGGTCCTACCGGTATCTGGTTGTTCTTGGCATATTGAATCATATCGGAGACGATGAGAAAATATCCGGAAAAGCCCATCTGAACGATGATCTCGATCTCTTTTTCCAGGCGTTCCCGGTAAAGAGGCTCGTCAAGGGTTGGATTCTTTTTTTTAAGGCGGCCGATGAGACGCTCATACCCGTTCTTGACCCGATCCCGGAACAGAACTTCTTCGGAAAGGGCCTCGCCGAGGGGATATTTCGGGAAGTGGTAGCTGTTAAAATCCAACGTAACGTTGCAGCGGTCGGCGATAGCGACGGTATTGGCGATGGCTTCGGGTTGACCCGGGAACGCCTCTATCATTTCTGCCTTGGATTTAAAATACAGCCCGTCGGTGCGAAATTTCAGGCGATCCGATTCATTAACGGTTTTCCCGGTCTGGATGCACAACAAGACATCGTGGGCCGCGGCATCCTCCTTATTAAGATAATGGCAGTCGTTGGTGGCCACCAGGGGAATGGACAGTTCCCGGCTCAATTGAACCAGGCCCTGGTTGACCCGCTTTTGTTCCTCCAGGCCGTTTTCCTGGATCTCTAAGAAAAAATTGCCTTCTCCCATGATCCGGACATATTCCCGGGCGGCTTTAGCCGCCTCTTCCGACCGGCCGTCATTGAGGAGTCTGGCCAATTCCCCGTGCAGGCAGGATGACATGGCGATGAGCCCCTGATGGTAAGTCTTCAGGAGCGTCTTGTCGATGCGGGGCTTGTAGTAAAAACCTTCCAGGTGGGCGATGCTGCAAAGACGACACAGATTGCGATATCCGGTTTCATTTTCCGCCAGCAACACCAAGTGCGACAAGCCCTTGCTGTCTGAAGGGGTTTTATCGGAAAGACTTCGGGGTGCGACATAACACTCGCATCCGATGATGGGTTTGATCCCACAGGCCTTAGCCTTTTCGTAAAACTCCACGACACCAAACATGGTTCCATGATCGGTGACGGCCACGGCATGCATGCCGAAGTCCAGGCAACGCTTTAAAAGCCTGTCGATGCGTATGGCTCCGTCGAGGAGGCTGTACTGGGTGTGCACGTGAAGATGAATAAAATCGGGATGCGAATCGCTCATGGTCTCCGGGAACCTCTATCACTCTAAGCGGTAGTTCGGGGCCTCTTGGGTGATGATCACTTCATGCACGTGGCTTTCCTTCAAGCCCGCCGCCGTGATCCGGATGAATCGAGCCTTCTCCCGCAACTCATCGAGAGTCCGGCAGCCCAGGTATCCCATCCCGGCCTTGAGTCCTCCGATGAGCTGGAAAATATTCCCGGACAAGGAACCCCGGTAGGGGACTCTTCCGACGATACCTTCCGGAACAAGCTTGTCGGCCCCTTCCGCTTCACATTGGGAATAACGATCCTTGCTCCCTTGTTTCATGGCCTCCAAAGAACCCATGCCGCGATAAAGTTTGTAGCTGCGGCCCTGGTAAAGGATGAGTTCCCCCGGACTTTCTTCGGTTCCGGCAAAGAGTCCCCCCAACATGACACAGTGGGCTCCTGCCGCGATGGCCTTGGTGATGTCGCCGGAGAATTTGATCCCGCCGTCGGCGATCAAGGGGACCCCGGTCTTGCCGGAAATCGCGCGACAGTTCATGATGGCGGTGACCTGGGGCACACCTGCCCCGGCAACGATCCGGGTGGTGCAGATGGATCCAGGCCCGATTCCGACTTTGACTCCGGTCGCACCGGCTTCGATAAGATCCTCCGCACCCTTTGCCGTAGCCACATTTCCGGCGATCAATTCGATGTTGCTGAAGGTTTCTTTCAAGCGTTTCACAGCATCCAGCACATTTTTGGTGTGGCCGTGAGATGTGTCGATGAGAATTACATCCGCTCCGACGTTCAGGAGAGCCTCGGTCCGGGCGACCATGTCCATCCCCACGCCCACCGCTGCTCCCACACGCAGGCGTCCCATCCGATCTTTGCAGGCATTCGGATATTTTTTGATCTTCTCGATATCTTTGATGGTGATCATCCCCTTGAGCCTGCCTGTAAAGTCCACCACGAGCAGTTTTTCGATCCGGTGTTTATGCAAAAGCTTTTTCGATTCATCGAGGGTGATCCCTTCCGGGACCGAGATAAGATTTTCTTTGGTCATCACTTCCGAAACCAGTTTTCCAAGATCGGTCTCAAAACGCAGATCCCGGTTGGTGACGATTCCCACCAACCTGTCCCCTTCGATGACCGGAAGCCCTGAAATATGGTACTGCTCCATCAAATGCAGCACTTCATGGACCGGCTGATCGGGTCGAACGGTGATCGGGTCGATGATCATTCCGCTTTCGGATTTTTTAACCTTGTCCACTTCCTTGACCTGGTTTTCGATGGTCATGTTCCGGTGGATAAAACCGATCCCCCCTTCGCGTGCCATGGTGATGGCGGTGGCGTGTTCCGTCACCGTATCCATGGCCGCGCTCACGATGGGGATGTTCAGAGTGATGCCCCGCGTCAGTCTTGTGGAGACATTGACGTCTTTAGGCAACACATCAGAGTAGTTGGGGAAGAGCAAGACATCGTCAAAAGAAAGCCCTTCATCGAAAGTGATTTTCGCCATTTGATTGCTCCATAATACGGATGGTTAACAGCATTTTTTAGGGTCGATGAATCCGACCGATTTGTTTTGAGGCCGTCGGCGTTGTCGGATTTGAATAACAAAAGCGCAGGGCGTTATCAATGCCCAACTTCTAAGCCTTGACACGTCCGTTAAACCCGTCATAATGAAATTATATGGCAAATCGTTTGAACGTAAAAAGAATCTATAAGCCATGCTGATCGAAATCAATCCCAAAAATCCGCAAATGCGTCATATCCGAAGGGTGGTCGACATCTTGAAAGACGGAGGCGTCATCGCCTATCCGACGGATACGGTTTACGGCATCGGTTGTGACATTCTGAATAAAAAAGCGATTCAACGGGTTTATCAAATCAAGCAAAAACCCAAGAGCCAGCCCTTCAGCTTCATTTGCAGCGACCTGAAAGACATCAGCCAGTATGCCAAGGTTTCCAATTACGCCTACAAGACGATGCGGCGCCTCCTTCCGGGGCCTTACACCTTCATCCTGGAGGGATCCCGACTCGTCCCTGAAATCATGCTGACCCGGAGGAAAACCGCCGGCATCCGGGTGCCGAATCATGCGATCTGCCTGGCACTTGTGAAGGAACTGGGAAATCCCATCATCTCCACCAGCGCAACGACACCTGACCATACCGTCTTAACCGATCCGTCACTGATTCATGATTTCTTCCGATCGCGTATCGACGTAGTCATCGACGGAGGGCCTGTTGCCGGGCAGCCTTCCAGCATCATCTCCCTGATCGGTGACGTCCCGGAAGTCATTCGCAAAGGGCTTGGAGATGTGGCTCTCTTCGAGTAAGCTTTGTCATGGCCATCGGTTGTTGACCCGATTACGGCAGATACAGGTAGCCGCCATGCAGCCGCGTGTTCAAGGCTTGATCTACAATGGAGTCGAGGGAGGATTCTAATAAGTACCTGATGAGTGAAAACCGTTTTTCCCTGGCGTAGACGGTGCTCACCTTCCCCTGAATGCCTGATTGACGCGCAGCCCACTCGATGGCGTCCTCCAGGTTTCCCAATTGATCCACCAACCCCAGGGATTGGGCTTCTTCACCGGTGAAAATTCTTCCATCGGCAAGGGCCTGAATTTGGGAAACCTCCCGTTTCCTCCCCAGCGCAACGTCTTGTATGAATTGCTGATGAATACTTTCCGCTAGGGCTTGCAGCATCTTTCTTTCGGTGTCCGTCATCTTCCTGACGGGGGATCCTGTGTCCTTGTACTCCCCGCTTTTGATGACGACAGGTACCAGGCCGATCTTATCCAGAAGCGTCTGGAAATTGGTAAAGCCCATGATAACGCCGATGCTGCCGGTAATGGTCCCCGGATTGGCAAAGATGGCATCCGTCCCGGCGGCGATATAGTACCCCCCTGAGGCGGCAACGCCTCCCATAGAGGCGACCACTTTTTTCTTTGGAACGGTTTTCTGAATCTCCCTGAAAATTTCCTGGGAAGGTCCGACACCGCCTCCGGGGGAGTCGATGCGCACCACGATGGCTTTAATAGTCTCGTTTTCCCGAAACTCTTTCAAGGCATCGACGGTTTCCCGGGAGTCCGAAATGACGCCTGAAATTTCAATCACGCCCACTTTTTCCCGGAAATCAAAGTCCGATCCCCGGCCGTAAACAGCGATGAGGACCGACGTGCCGAGAATCACGGCGCAAACGATTCCGGTAAAGATCAGGATGAAAAAAAGATAGGGATGCCTGCGTGAAAACATGGCCGCCGATCTAGGATCCGACTATTCTCCTTTTAACTTGTCCTTGAGGTTGTTCCGGAGAAGCTCTCCAAAGGTGGAGGTGGGCGTAGCCATTTGATTGACGTATTCTTTGAGCAGGTTCTGATCGCTTTCCATGTCCAGACGTTTTATGGAAAGACCGATTCTTCTCTCATCGCTGTTGATATTCATGACCTTGGCGGTGATGGCATCCCCGACATTATACTTTCCGACCGGAGTCTTGATCTTCTCTTTGCTGATCTCCGATACATGAACCAGTCCCTCGACGCCTTCCTCGAGTTCCACAAAAATTCCGAAGTCGGTCAGGTTGGTTATGGTTCCTGTGATCTCTTTACCGACGTGATAGCGGTTTCCGACCGTGGACCAGGGATCAGTCTGAAGGTGCTTGATACCTAAAGAAAATCTCTCGTTTTCCTTTTCGATATCGAGGACTTTTGCCTGGATCGTATCGCCTTTCTTGTACAGTTCTGAGGGGTGTTTGATACGCTTGGTCCAGGAAATGTCCGAGATGTGGATCAACCCGTCAATCCCTTCATCGATGCCGATGAAGATACCGAAATCGGTGATGTTTTTAATCTTCCCTTCGATGACGGTGCCCACCGGGTATTTTTCGCTGATCACATCCCACGGATTGGGAACCACCTGCTTCATTCCCAACGAGATCCTCCGGCTATCCGGCTTGATATCCAAAACGACCGCTTCCACTTTTTCCCCGACGGAAACCACTTTGGACGGATGACGGATCTTGCGGGTCCAGGACATCTCCGACACATGGATAAGTCCTTCCACCCCTTCTTCCAGTTCGATGAATGCCCCGTAGTCCGTCAGGCTCACTACCTTGCCGGAGATCCGCGATCCGATAGGATATTTCTGTGCCGCATTCAACCAAGGGTCCGGAGTGAGCTGTTTCATCCCCAGGGATACCCGTTCCCTTTCCAGATCGAGATTGAGCACTTTGACCGTTATATTGTTGCCGATGGAAAAGAGCTCGGAGGGATGTTTCACCCGCCCCCAGGAAATATCGGTGATGTGGAGCAGACCGTCCACGCCCCCCAAATCCACGAAGACGCCGTATTCGGTGATGTTTTTAACGATCCCTTCCATCACCTTTCCTTCATGGATCGAAGCCAGTGTGGCAGCTCGTTTGGTAACGGCCTCCTTTTCCAGGATGACTCTCCTCGATAAAACCACGTTGCTCCGCTTGCGGTTATATTTCAAAACTTTAAATAAGAAGCTCTTCCCCACCATATCGTCCAAATTATGTATGGGTCGCAAGTCCGCCTGGGAGCCCGGCAGAAAAGCCTGGACTCCGATGTCCACAGTAAATCCGCCCTTGACACGACCGATAATGATTCCAGTGACGGTGCCGTCCTGATCGTGGGCTTGCTTGATTTCTTCCCAAACCTTAATTTTCTCGGCTTTTTCCTTGGAAAGGATGACCCTCTCTTCTTCATCGTCCCACCATTCGACCATGACCTCCACCGGATCGTCGATGTTGACAGTCACCTTTCCTTCATCATCGGCGAATTCGCCGATGGGAATCTGCCCTTCGGATTTGTATCCGATATCGACCAGGACATGGTCTTTATCCACCGATATGATCCTTCCGGTGACGATTTCGCCTTCTTCAAAGCGTTTGAAGCTTTCCTTGTACATCTCTTCCAACTCACCCTCTTTTTTTCCAACCGGATCCTGGCCTTTCGCGGGCGCAACTCCATCTCCGGGTGGGGAGACACTATCCTGCGTCTTTGTTAGGATGTCTGTTGTCTGGGAAGCATGGGCCGGAACCGTGTCGGGACCGCTGCTTGAGTCGGTGGGTTGGGTCGTTTGGTTTTTTTCCAAGTTTTCCATGAAACGCGTTTCTCCCTTGCCTGGTTTATTGGGTTAATCGATGGTGCCATTGCCTCTTTAACCAATTTTTACTATCATGCTCAATTCTAAAAAACAATGATTATTTTATTGATGGCGCCGGAATGCATTTTTTTAGAGCATAAAGCCTTCCCTTTTAGAAACGCTTTCAAGGCAAAGGCTAAATCCGTTGTCATGTCCTGGCATTGCGGTGGATATAGTCGAGCATCCGTCGGATCACTTCATCTTCGGAAAGCCGGCTGGAATCGATGCGCACCGCATCGGGGGCGGCTTTTAGGGGTGCCAACATTCGGGTGCTGTCAGCCTGATCCCGGCAAACGATCTCCTTCTCCATTTCGTCCAGAGTCATCTGGGGGGGATGTTTCATCTCGTGAAATCGTCTCTGAGCCCGCACGCGCAGCTCGGCGTCGAGAAAAAACTTCACATCGGCATCCGGAAAGACAACGGTACCCATGTCCCTCCCTTCGAACACGACGCACCGATCTTTCCCTAATTTTCGCTGAACGTTCAGCAAATGCTCTCTGACCGAGGGTTGCGCCGAGGCCTTGGAGGCTGCCATGGCGATCTCCGGTGTCCGGATGGCATCGGTGATGTCTCTGCCGTTAGCCAGCAACCGTATACCCATGGGGTCTTCTTCGAATTTCAGGTTCAATCCGTCACACAGTTCACGCAGCTTCGGATCATCATCGGGTGCAATCCCTGCCCTGAGGGCTTCATGCGCCACCGCACGGTAGAGCGCACCCGTGTCGACATATCGGTATTTCAGACAGGCTGCCAGACGCTTGCCGATAGTGGTCTTACCGGCTCCAGCCGGACCGTCGATGGTGATGAGAAGCGGCTTTGAAGGGCAGAAGCCTTTTTCCGGAGGACCTGGAGGAAATCCTCCTTTCCGAATGCTCACAAGCACCTCTTCAGCGCTTCGACCAACCGGATGTTTTCGGTATGCAAGCCGATGCTGATCCTCATGTATTCAGGAAATCCGTAGGCGGTCATGGATCGCACAATGATCCCCTCTCTGAGGAGGCGCTGAAAAACGGCGTCTGCGCTCTGCTTGACGTCGATCATGAAGTAATTGGCTTGACTCGGAAAAACCGTCAGTCCGAGACGCCTGATCGCTGTATACAAAAAATCGAGTTCTTCATGGACCAACGAGACGGTTTTTTTAACAAAAGATGGGTCCTTTAGAGCCGCTATGGCACCGATTTGAGCCAGGGAGTTCGTATTGAAGGGCGCCCGGATCCGGTTCACGATCTCCGCGAGTTCGGCAGGCATCACGCCATAACCGATTCTCAGCCCTGCAAGACCGTAAGCCTTGGAAAAGGTCCGCAAAGTCACCACCGGATTTTGAGTCTCGACGTAGGCCAGGCTGTTCAGACAGGTCGGTTCCCGCACGAATTCGATGTAGGCCTCATCCAATATCACCACAACACCTGCGGGGATCCGGGACATGAATCGCTCGAAGTCTTTCTGGGTGATAAGAGACCCGGTGGGGTTATGAGGATTAGTCAAAAAAATCATCTTGGTTTCAGGGCGCATGTGGTCGGCCATGGCCTCCAGGTCGATGGCAAAATCCTTCAGCGGGACCTTAACGGGTGTGGCACCCACGCTTCTTACCGTAATCTCATATACGAGGAAGGAAGGCTTGGGCATGACAGCCGCATCGTTTTGTCGAAGCAAAGCCCGGACCAAGAAACCGATGATCTCGTCCGAGCCGTTGCCTAAAACGATCCGATCTTTGGATATTCTCAGCGTAAGCGACAGGGCCTCGATGAGGGCTTTTCCGCTCCCGTCGGGGTAACGGTGGATGATGCCTGCGGCCTTTCGAATCGCCTCCACCGCCGTTGGGGAAGGTCCTAGCGGATTTTCATTGGAAGCAAGCTTGACCGCATCGGCGATGCCGAATTCCCTTTCGACTTCCTCGATGGGTTTGCCCGGGACATACGGCGGAATGGATGCGATATATGCCGGAACCCTCGCCTTCCATTCCGGCGCCGCTCCGGCTTTATCGGGGGTTATCTTCTCTACGGGTTCGATACGCGGGTACCTCTTTCAAACGCTTGCCGCCTTACGGCCCTCCTCAAGGGCGGCCAGGTTTATCTTAAGGGATTTCTCTTTCTTCCCGAACTCTTTTCGTACCATCTGCCGGATAAGTTCAAAATCGATGATCTTGCTCCGGGCGACAAAAGCACCCAAAGCAACGATATTGGCCGACCTGACGTCGCCCACATTGGTGGCGATATCCATGACCGGGACCCGAAGTTCATCTACATCATTTCGCCCGGAAGTAATGGGGATCAGAGAACTGTTGACGAGGATCACTCCTCCCGGTTTAACCATCTTGGCGAATTTTTCCAAGGAAGGCCGATTCATGACCACCATGTGCATGGGATTTCGGATGATGGGGGAGCGGATGGGTCGATCACTGATCACCACCGTGCAGTAGGCCGTGCCTCCCCGCATTTCAGGGCCGTAGGATGGGACCCAAGCCACCTCCAATTGTTTTTCCATGGCCGCCTCGGCGAGGATTTTCCCGGAGAGCAGGACTCCTTGTCCTCCGAAACCGGCAAACATGACTTCAGATTGCATTACTCCTCCTTTACCGATTCAGGCGTTTTCAGATCTCCCAGCGGGTAATAGGGAATCATCGTCTTCTCGGCCCATTTTAACGCATCGGCGGGTGTCATCCCCCAGTTGGTGGGGCAGGTGGAGATGACTTCCACGAAACTGAAACACCTTTTCTCCACCTGGTACTGAAAGGCTTGGCGGATGGCTTTTTTCGCCCTGACGATATATTTGGGGCTTATAGCGGCCTGTCTGGATATATAGGCCGGTGTCGCGAGAGATGCGAGCAGTTCGGCCACCCGGATCGGCATCCCCACCTCCTCCACATTTCTCCCGAAAGGGGAGGTGGTGGTCTTCTGGTTGGGCATTGTAGTGGGTGCCATTTGCCCTCCCGTCATTCCATAGACCGTATTATTGACAAATACCGTGGTGAATTTCTCCCCGCGGTTGGCCGCATGGACGATCTCTCCCATCCCGATGCTGGCCAGGTCCCCGTCGCCCTGATAGGTAAATACGATCAGGTCCGGTCGAACCCGCTTGATCCCTGTGGCCATGGCCGGGGCCCGGCCGTGGGCGGCCTCCTGGAAGTCGAATGTGAAGTAATTATAACAGAGGACTGCACACCCCACCGGGGCAATGCCCACCGTTCTTCCGCTGATTTGAAGATCATCGATGGCCTCCGCTACCAGCCGATGGATGATCCCATGGGTGCATCCCGGACAGTAACGGGTTTCCTGTTCGGAAAGGCATTTCGGTCTTGAAAAAGTTTTTGCCACAGCTTGTTCTCCTTTATAAATTGGATGGCAAAATGCCTGTTGGGTGCCCGGCTCAGGCCGGGATCAGCTTTTCCACCGCTTCCATGACTTCCTCCGGTGTCGGCACATCGCCTCCGCATTTCCCGTACCAGTGCACCGGACGCTTCCCCTGAACGCTCCGCTGGATATCTTCGATCATCTGCCCCATGCTCATCTCCACGCTCAGCACATGGCGGCAACTCGATTTTGACGCCGCTTCCAAGACAGCCTGCTCGGGAAACGGGAAAACGTTCTGGGGCCGCACCAGAGCCACCTCAATTTTCTTGGCCTTGAGAGTATCGATGGCGCTTTGGCAAACCCGGCTCATGGTGCCGTAACTGACAATCAAGATCTGGTAATCCGTGTCGGTGTTGTATGTTTCATATCGAATCTCTTCTTCTCTCATCCGGTCGTATTTGGCCTTTAACCTGAGATTATGGGCGTTCAAGGCCTCCGGATCCAGGTAGAGAGACTTCACCAGGTTCCTCGTCTTGCTTTTGCGGGTGTCCATCCCATTGGTCGCCCAGTCGTTCTTGTTCGACGGCGGGGTCTTGAGATGATCCGGGAAGGTCACCGGCTCCATCATCTGACCGATGAGACCGTCACCCAGGATCATCACCGGGTTTCGGTATTTCTCGGCTAAAGGAAACGCCATCATGACCATCTCCACCGCCTCCTGAACCGAAGCCGGGACCATGACCAGCAGACGGCAGTCTCCATGTCCGATTCCCTTGGTCGCCTGCAGATAATCGGCCTGGGACGGGAGGATCCCTCCGAGTCCGGGGCCTCCTCTCATGATGTTCACAAAGACGGCCGGACACTGAGCCCCCACGATGTAGCTGACCCCCTCGCTCATGAGGCTGATTCCGGGGCTTGAAGATGTCGTAAAAACCCTTTCCCCGCAGGCAGCGGCTCCAAAAATCATATAAGAGACTGCGACTTCGCTTTCCCCCTGAAGAAAGACACCCCCGACTTCCGGCATGCGCCGGGATAGATACTCCGCCACCTCGGACTGCGGGGTGATCGGGTAGGCGAAGTAGTTCAGGCACCCCGCCCGAATCGCAGCTTCCCCGATGGCCTCATTCCCTTTCATCAATACCTTACTCATGATTCACCTTTCCTATGTTTCCGGCGGTTAAGCCGCTTTTTCGGTTTCCTTTGTGATGGTGATCGCCACATCCGGACACATGATGCAGCATGTCGTGCAGAAGATGCAGTCTTGGGGACGGGCCTGAAAAGCCGGAAAATACCCCTTGACGTTCACCTGGTTGGATATTTCCAGTACATTCTTGGGGCATACCGCGACACAAAGACCGCAACCCTTGCACCGGTTGGTTTCGATTCGATGTTTATATGCCATCGACGATCGCTCCTTTTGTTTATGAGATTGAGCAGCCATCCTGATCATCCGCCATTGATCATTTAAGGATTATGAATCGGATTTTCGGTCGAAATGAAAGCCAGCCGGTTTTTTCCAGGGGGGAACGAGCTGCCGTTGGATGGAAAGGACAGGACAAGAAAAATGAGTGATGTCCGTTTGTTTCAACAGAGGGTACGGGATGGTGATCATCTCCAGAGGCAAACGGCTTTTCTCTGAGAAGGCACGAACAAATCGATACCCTTCTTCGATATCCTCGGCCCGGGTCTCTTCCATGAGATTGGCGTTTCCGATAATCCCTGTGATAGCCAGTTTTGACGCCCTTTCGATCGACTTGCGCATCTTCATACATCCCGAAAGGGTTCCAGTGAAAGGGCGAAACGGGTTCATCACGAAAAGGACATGAAAAGGCCGCTTTTCCAATGAAGAGGCATGAAAGGCATCAGCCAGAGAAGCAAGGACAGTGGCACCCACATCGTTTCCACCCACATCCAG
>Ga0100390_10001620_pt1 | contig 19974 bp, 20 predicted proteins | sample CryGeymeta201514_FD_81540 | JGI IMG/M metagenome (GOLD analysis project Ga0100390, IMG submission 81540) | Groundwater microbial communities from Crystal Geyser aquifers in Utah, USA - Crystal Geyser metaG 2015-14 | ecosystem: Environmental > Aquatic > Deep subsurface > Groundwater | place... | reverse complement strand
TCATAGGTTTTCATCGTAGTTGGTCTCCGATCAGCGCCCCAGGCGCTTCTTCATGGTCGAAAGCCTCACGAAATGTTCCTTCTCTTCGTCGATGATTCTTTCGATCGCGTTCCGCCGGTCTGCCGGCAGCAGTTCCCGCATCTCCCGGTAATAGTGAATCGAATCCATCTCCCGCTGGATGGCGAAATCGAGGGCGGATGCCTCGTCCCGGAGCTTCGCCAGTTCGGCGGCAAACGCCTCCGCCGTGAAGACGAGGCGGTTGTCCACGTAGCTGTGGAGGTAGGCGGCATATTCCCCGTCGTATCCCTCCGGGGGGGCGTTCCGGTCCATCCCGGCCAGGATCTTTGCGAACGTCTCCTGATGTTTTACCTCCTGGGCGGCCAGCAGTTGGAAGAGGGTTTTGACCTCTTCCCTTGCGGTCAGTTGCACGGCGTAGCGGTAGAAATTCGCCCCATTTTCCTCAATCCGGACCGCCACTTCCACAATGTCGCTTGCATCAAAGACAGCCATGTTCTACCTCCTCCCTTGATAAGTTCCATCACAGAATACCCCATACGGGGAAAGCAATCGTTTCACAGCCACTTCTTTCTTCTGAAGTAGATCAGCATGAAAACGGCGACAACGATCATCACGCCCCAGAGGGCGATGTATCCCCACCGCCATTCCAGTTCCGGCATGTATTTGAAATTCATCCCATAAACCCCGGCGAGGAAGGTCAGCGGCATGAAGACGGTGGCGATGATCGTGAGCACCTTCATGATCTCATTCATCCGGTTGCTGATGGAGGAGAGGTAGATATCCAGCATTCCGGAAAGCATGTCTCGGTATGTTTCGATCGTGTCGATCACCTGGACGGCATGGTCGTAAACGTCGCGAAAGTAGATGACCGAGGGCTCGCGGATGAGCGGCGAGTCGGACCGGCCGAGGCCGCCGAGCATCTCCCGGAGGGGCCAGACCGATTTGCGAAGGAAGATGATCTCCCGCTTGAGGGCCTGGATGGCACGGAGGGTCTCGGGCGACGGACGGCCGATCAGCGCCTCTTCCACATTTTCGATCTTCTCTCCGAATTTATCCAGAATGACGAAGTAGCTATCGACGATCGTGTCGAGGAGCGCATGAACAAGGTAGTCAACCCCGGCCTTCCGCAAGCGGCCATTTTCGTTGCGGATTCTCTCCCGGATGGGATCGAGGAGGCTTCCCTCCTTCTCCTGAAGGGAGATCAGCCAGTTGGTGCCGAAGACGATGCTGACCTGTTCGGGAACAAGGCCGCCGCCTTCCGCCTCAGCGAAGAATTTGAGCACGATGTAGAGATAACCGCCGTGGTCCTCGCTCTTCGGCCGTTGTTCCGTGTTCATAATGACTTCGAGGGTGCGCGGGTGGAGGCCGAAAACGGTTCCCATCTGTTCGAGGAGACAAATGTTCTGGAGGCCGTCGATGTGGATCCAGACGACATCTGCCCCGTCCGGAGGGGGCAGACGCCCTTCCAGCGTAACGATCTCCCGCTCATGAAAGTGGGATTCGCCGTATTCGCAGAGGGTGATCTTTGCTTTCTCCGCATGTCTCTCCCCGATGTGGACCAGCGCGCCGGGCGGGAGACCGGTCTTGGCGGATCTTTTCTTTTTGGCTCCGGGCATTTTCCTTTTCCTCCGGGATCGAACGGAAATTCCGGGATGGGGACGAACGGTTGCAAAAGCAACGCTAATGTAGTCCATCGTTTCCGGAAATTCAATGAAAAAGTCGGCCGCGGGAAGAGTGCGATGGATGCGATTTTCTCTTGACAAAAGTTTCGGAATTGCGGACGTAAAAGACGGGAGATCTTTGAATTTCCACCCTTCCTGTCATTGCGAGGAGCTTTAGCGACGAAGCAATCCGACACAGTCGTTGCGAGGGCTTCAGCCCCGAAGCAATCTCATCAATGCAGCAACGTACGTGATTGCTTCGTCGGCCTTTGGCCTCTTTGCAATGACATCAGGTGCGTTTTTCAAAGTCTCGACGGATCTGACTATTTCCTTTCTCCGGAGGCGCCATGCGATACATTCTTGCGGCGACCGAAGACCGGGCTGCGACGGCGGTCATCCGCGCCGCCTTCCGCCGGCCGTTCCAGGTGGATGCGGCGGCCACCGTCCCGGACTGCCGGGAATTCCTGCGGAAGCGGCGGTACGAATTCAGCTTCATCGATCTCGACCTTCTCGGCGGACTCGGGGAGGTCCGGGGGGATTCCGGCGCGGCTCTCCGTGGGGTAAAGCAGCTCTTTCACACGGTTGAGATTTTCGTCATGACCCCGTCGGAGAGGGCGGGGGAGGCGGTCGAAGCGGTGAAGGCGGTCGCGGCCAACTACGTGACCTATCCGCTGAACGCCGATGAGATCCGGTATGTGACGGAGAGCGTCCATGAGGGCATCCGGGCGCAGTCGGAGCTCGACTACCTGCGGGACCGCTTCTGGCGGTCCGACTCCCTGGACGTCGTTCAGACCCGGAACCAGGCCATGCAGGCCGTCTTCGACCAGGTCCGCCTCGTAGCGCCCACGAAGAGCACCGTTTTGCTGACCGGGGAGACGGGGACGGGGAAGGGGGTTCTGGCGAAGCTCATCCACCGCCACAGCAACCGGCGGGGGGTGCAGTTCATCGGCATCCACTGCGGCGCCATCCCCGACACCCTTCTCGAAAGCGAGCTCTTCGGTCACGAGAGGGGGGCCTTTACCGGCGCCGTACGCCGGAAATTAGGCAAATTTGAACTGGCCAACCGGGGAACGATTTTTCTCGACGAAATCGGCACGATCACCCCTTCCGCGCAGATCAAGCTCCTCCAGGTCCTTCAGGATCGGACCTTTCAGCGGGTCGGGGGGGAGACCGTCATCGAGACCGACGTGCGGATCATCGCCGCCTCCAACCAGGATCTCGGGCAGATGGTGGAGAAGGGGCTCTTCCGGAACGACCTCTACTACCGGCTGAACGTATTTCCGATTGAGATCCCGCCTCTTAGGGAACGACGGGAGGACATCCCCCAGCTTACGGAGATCTTCCTCCGGCAGATGAACCGGTTCAACCACCGGGGGATTCACTACGTCCATCCGCAGGTAATGGAGGCGTTTCAGCGCTACCCCTGGCCCGGCAACATCCGCGAACTGGAGAACCTGGTGGAGCGGGCCTGCATTCTGGAAACCTCTTCCATCCTGACACAGACGAGCTTCCCGGCGGAGCTCTTCACCAGGGCGCCTTCTGCATTGTCGGCGCCCACCGGGAGAACCGGCCTCACGCTGGCGGAGGCGCGCGCTCGCGCCGTCGCGGAGGTGGAGAAAAGCTATCTTCAGGAGCTGCTTGCCCGGACCGGGGGGAGGATCAACCGGACGGCGGAGTCGGCCGGCGTCACGGTCCGCCAGATCAGCAAACTCATGCGTAAAAACAATATCCGAAAAGAGACGTTCCGCTAACGGATTCAGCGCCGGGACGGCGTGGGTTCCTGCCGCGTCTTGACGATAACCCGGACGACCGGCGCTTTCCCCTTTGCGAACTGGATATCCGGAGGATAACGCAGAGATGGCGAGAATGCCTTCTGGACGTCTAATTGCGCCAGATCGATCGGCTCGGTCAGGATCCGGATCCGCTTGCCGCGAAGCCGGCGGGGGATGAGGATTCGCGCCTCCGCCGGGGTGGCGATGATCTGCTGAACCGCAAGACCCGGCGGGGGGTTGTTTTCCGTCAGAACCTCGATGGGGACGGTCATGGAGATGAGGCGCGAGGTGACGACCGTGATCCGCTCGGGGCTGATCCCGGCAACTGCAAGGTTGGAGGGGGTCTTCACCATGTCGCGCGTGAGCGTGACCTCCTGCTTGCCCGGCGGGAATTGCGCCAGATCGAGAGAAATCTTGAGACTCTGCGGATTCAGGAGTTGAAAGGCCTGCGCGTGTCCCATGAGCATGACCTTTGCCTCCGTGGCCTTCGGTTCCTCCAGAACCCATTCCGCCGGGGCGTTCCGGTATTCAATGGGGACCATGAAATCCCGCCGGATCGTTTCCCGCTGATAGCCGAAAACGACCCAGAGAATGCAGGCCAGCACAATGGCAATCATCTTTTCCCGCTTGTTTTCCTTCAGCCAGCGGAGGATCGGTCCCGGTTTGGCGAGCGGCGCCCGCCTGGCGAAGAAGGCCTCCAATTCGATGCGGAGGGCCGAAGCGTTGGCGATCTCCTGGATTCTCTCTCCTTTGGCGAGCGAGATCGCTCCACGCTCCTCGGAGACCACGATGCAGATCGCGTCGGAACGCTCCGAAAGGCCGAGGGCCGCCGTGTGGCGAAGGCCCAGATTGCCGTGCTGGGCGGCATTGGCCGACAGCGGAAGATGGCAGCCGAAGCGCATGACCCGATTTCCGTCCACGAGGATGGCGCCGTCGTGACCGATCGAATGTGGATCGAAGATGCTCTCTAAGAGGGGCTGGCTGAGGATGCCGTCGAGGTTGCTTCCCCCCGTCAGGTGGCGATCCAGAGGATCGTGTCCCTGGAGCGCGATCAGGGCGCCGACTTTTTTTCGCGCAAGATCAGCGGCGGTTTGGGCGAGAACCTCCGCGCCTTCGTTGAACGCGGCGACGGCGAAGAACCGTTTCCGGAAACTCCCCAGCAGGGCCAGGCGTTCAAAGAAACGCCGGAGATCCTCCTGAAAGATGACGACGAGGACAAACAGCAGGATCGCGAAGAAGGCCTGGAGGACGACGGTGGTCAGGTAGAGCTGGAAGAAGCGGGCGAGCATATAGACGACGCCCAGCAAGGTGATGCCCAGGAATACGAAACGGGACGCCCGATCCTTGAACCAGATCAGCAGCGCCGAGATCATGATCGAGATGATGGCAATGTCCAGGATGTCCTGAATCCGGAAGGCGTTGAGCATCGTCAAGGTATTTTCGATCATCGGGAAAACTCATCTTTCTGCCCGCCGGGAAGAGGGCCGGTCTGTTTGCAGGAAGCGGTTGAAAAAGTCGAACGAACTTTTTTAATATATAAACAAAAGCGTTGCGGCGTGTCAAGAAGATATCGGATTTCATCACATTTCAAAAAGACCGGTCAACCTCTCTTCCGTCCTTGTTGCGGGAAACGGGGTTTGATTTTGTCTTTTCCAGCAGGTTCGGCTATAATGTTGAACAGTGGGTAGCGCGCGGAATGGGAGGAAAAATGATCGATCGGGGGAAGGCAGAGAAGATCGGCCGGGTCGCGGAAATGCTAGCGAAGGCAAAAAACATCGTCGTCTTTACGGGCGCGGGCGTCAGCACGGAATCCGGGATTCCCGATTTCCGCAGCCCCGGCGGCTTCTGGACGAAGTTCGATCCGGAGGATTTCACGATCGACAAATTTCTAACGAGCCCGGAGACCCGGCGGAAACAGTGGCGCTTCCTCCTCTCCGGCGATCTGTTCAGGGAGGCCCGGCCCAACGCCGCGCATGAGGCCATCGCGGAGTTGGAGAAGCTCGGAAAAGCAAGCTGCGTCATCACCCAGAACATCGACAATCTTCACCAGAAAGCGGGAAACGATCCTGCAAAGGTATTCGAGCTCCACGGCAACATGCGCTGGATCCTCTGCATGGATTGCGGGGAGCGCTACCCGCTGGAGGAGATTCTCCTAAAGAACGGGGCGTCGGAAGAGGTTCCGGTCTGCGGCCGCTGTTCCGGAATCCTGAAACCCGACGTGATCTTCTTCGGCGAAGCCCTCCCCGAGGAGACCCTGAACAAGGCCGCCTGGCATGCCGGCCACTGCGACCTCCTCTTGGTCGTCGGTTCGTCGCTCGTCGTTTACCCGGCGGCCTACATGCCGCTTTATGCCAAGCAGGCGGGGGCCTCGCTCGTGATCGTTAATCGGAGCCCCACGCCGGCGGACAAGATTGCAGACGTGGTGATCCACGCCGCCGCGGGGGAGACGATGGGGCGCATCCTCGCGGGAGTGAGACAGAGGCTCGCTGCGATGTCGTTGAATTAAGCGCTTTGACGCCCCTCTTTCCCAAAAGGGGGCCGGGGGTGATTCTACGGAATGTCGTGAGAATCCCCCTTTACAAGGGGGAACTGAAAAAAGATCATTCTTGATGTCGATGGCATCGGGGTTTGCCGAATCATGTGCCTGATCTTATTTGCCTGGAAAAAGGATCAAAATTACCCGCTCGTCCTCGCGGCGAACCGGGACGAGTTCTATGAGAGACCGTCGGCGCCGGCCGACTTCTGGGATGACGCGCCGGATCTGCTTGCGGGCCGGGATTTGCGCGATGGGGGGACGTGGCTTGGGATCACCCGCGGAGGGAGGGTGGCCGCACTCACGAACTACCGTGATCCGACTTCCCTGAAAACCGGCGCCCCTTCGCGGGGGACGCTGGTCAGCGATTACCTCCGCAGTCTCGCCCCCCCGGGGGTCTATCTCGACCGGGTTGCATCCGAGGCCGATCGTTTCAACGGTTTCAACCTGCTTGTCGGCGATCCCGACGCACTTTTCTGTTTCTCGAACCGCGGCGCCCGGGAATGTCTGCAACCCGGGATCTACGGTCTGAGCAACCGCCTCCTGGACACCCCCTGGCCGAAAGTGGAAAAGGGGAAGAGGGGTTTAAAAGCGATTCTTCACGATGAAAAAGGAGTGACCCCGGAGGCGCTTTTTAAACTGCTGGCCGACCGGACCCCGGCGCCGGACGACCGTCTTCCGGATACGGGGGTTGGGTTGGAATGGGAGAGGCTTCTCTCGCCGCTTTTCATCGAAAGTCAGGCCTACGGAACACGCTCTTCGACGGTTCTGCTGATCGACCGGAATGGAAGCGTGACCTTCATCGAGCGGGTGTTCAACGGCGCCGCCGATCCCTGGATGACGGCCCGTTTCGCCTGCCGGCTCGAGAATGGCGGATTATCTGGGCGGCGACGTAAAGGGGGCGGAATCATCAGTTTTTTAGCTGTTGCTGGAGCTTTGTCCGGTTTCGGATCGCCTCGGTCATCCGGTTGAGGGCGAGGGTGATCTTATCGTCAGGTTTTCCGAGCTGTTTGTCCGCCTCGCGGTAGAGTTTGAGCGCCACGTCGAAATCGCCCCGACTCTCCGCGCAGACCCCAAGGTCATAAAGGACCGACGGGGCGCTCGGGGAGAGAATCCGGGATTCCCCCCAGAGTTCGCAGGCCCGATCTATCCGCCCTTTTGCGGCATATTCCATTCCCTGTTTGAGTTTCTCTTTTGCCTCGCCGGAGGTCATGCCGGCGGTGTCGTCCATCAGGGAGACTTCCTTTGTGACGTAATGGGGGGCGACATCCTTGCGGAACTCCGCCTTGGCGATTTCCTTGGCCTTCTGCAGGAGTTCCTGGCCGCCAGGAAGCGGCCTCCCGTCCTCGCAGCCCGAGGCGTCGGCGGAGCCGGAGAGGTTCTGGGCGTACAGAATGCGGCTCGTACGGACCTCGATCAGCTTCGGCGAACAGGAGAAACCGGCCACCCGTTTGATGCAGGACACCTGACGGCTCCGCCAGCGGATGCAACTCCCCTCATAGGTCCTGCCTTTATCGTCACGCTTTATCTCCCGCTGTACGCAATCCTGGCGTGTCTCCTTGTAAGGGCTGTCGTTCCATCCGGCCTGGGTAACGACCCCCGCGTAGATCCCCTGAGCGCCGACCATGCCCCCGATTTTGGCTGCCGTCCCGGCGTCGACGAGACCGCTCTGTGCGAGTTTCAGCTCCGAGATCGTTTTGTCTATGGACGAGCGGTCCACGAGGGTGAAATACTGTTTGTTGTCGATGTTAATGCCGCCGAGGACCGCCTCGAATTCGGCGGCGGTCGCGGCTCCGTCCGGTCCGCCGAACGGGAGAACCGCCACGGTTTTTGTGAGGGAAGCCTCGTGATAGTCGGCCGGGAGGAGCATGTTCAGACGGACCTGCGTCGCGCAGCCCGCGAAGATCCCCATGATGAAAAACCCGAAGAACACCCCCGCCGCTTGTTTCATCCTCTTGATATTTCTCAGCCCGCCCATCTGGTATCCTCCTGCCTTTTCATCTGAAAATGCACCCCAAATCCCCCTCAATCCCCCTTTGTTAGAGGGGGACTTTATTATTCCCCTCTTTGGCAAAGAGGGGTTAGGGGAGATTTTCATTGTCCTTTGTGTCGGGAACCGTCATGAGGGTTTCATCTGAAAATGCCCCCTCCCTGTATCCCCCCTCGAGAGGGAGGGATACAGGTGATCTTCATCCTTTTCAACAGCCGGTCATGGTTTCCATTCCAGCGTCAACGAGTAAGGGGTGAAAGCGACGATCTTGAAACGCCCCTTCTGGCGGAGGCTGTTCGCCAAATAGAGGGAGTTTTCCGGATAGCCGACGACGAACTCGCCCATCCGTTTCTCCTCAACCTCCGTTACCCAGACAATCTGCTGCAACATCCCCTTGATATCCTGGTTTGTGTCGAGATCGCTTACACCGTTGACCCGGATGGCCACTTTTTTGACGCTCCCCCGGATAAAGGAGGCGATCTTGTCGAGGATGACGGGCGAGAGCTTCGCGGCGAGGCTCTCCATCCCCTTGGCCGCGGCATCCTCGACGCTTCCCGCGGTCCCCCGGGCCTGGTCGCTCCCGGCCGTCAGGATCTCCGCATTTCCTGTTTTGCTGTTTCGGGCGACGATCCGGTAGGTGATCCGGACCGTGACGTTGTTGAAGGGCATGGAGATGCCGTAGCCGATATCCTCTCCCTTCTTCGTGGAGACGGCATAGTCAACCTTGCCGATGATGATCACATTGGAGAGGAACTTGTACATCAGGCTGCGGACGGTAAGCGTGCTGCCGCTCTTCATGGCCTTTTCGATTTCAGCGGCGTCGGCCGCCTGGGTCGGAGCGACATCGACCACCCGGTAGCCCTGGTCGGTAAGCTTTCCGATCAGCGTTTCGGAGAGGATGTTCGTCTCCTCGTAGGCGTCGGTCTCCCGGGCGGCGGGTTTGCGCGCCGGGATGAAGACGGCGACGGCGTTGTTCAGGGAGAGGGCGGAGACCGCCTCCTGCGCCTTCTGGGGCTCAATGCAGGCGTTGATCCGGACGAGGACCGTGTCGGAGCGGTTCTCCTGGGAAAGGATGTTGTAGCTCTTCACGACGCCGCCCACCTGGGTCTTGATGATCTCATCCACGAGGGTGAAGTCCTGGACGATGCTCCCCGCCTTGACCTCCGTGCCGACCGTCTGCTCGATGGCGGCCCACTTCGCCCGTGCGACCGCCTCCGTCTTTGCGGAGGGGATGTCGCCGCCGACAATGGCCGCCTCGCCCTCCGTATTCACGCATTTTTCAGCGCTGAGACCGGGCAGCGGAAGGAGCAGCAGAAGGATCAGAGCGAACGCGATGAAAGGTGTCCTGTACATCGTATGCCGACCTTCCTTAAAACTCTTCAAAAAAAATGTTGATGCCGTCTTTAACCTTCTCGTAGTAAATGATTCGGATGTCAATGGATTCCGGTAACATCTGTTTCGATTCATAACTTTGCGGCTTGATGCTGATGGGTGTTCCGCCGATATAACCATCGATCCCTCTTGCTTCTTCTTCGGGTTTGGCCAATCGATAAGATTTTTCAACAGATGAGGCAATATGTCTCAGGATAGCCTCCTGGAACTTTAGGCCCACAAACGTCTTGACGATGACAAGGTCTCGAACCCAGGCTTCAATCATTTCCGCATCGATCAACGTGATGACCTTCTTAAAATTCTCCATCATCAGCAGGATCTTGGTCTTCGCCTTCTCAATCGCCTCGGGATGTTGACTCAGATACCACTCTTCCCATTCTCTGATTCTTCGTCCTTTGAATTCCTGAATCAGATCACTCATCTGTCCAACGACTTCCGGTCTGGTGCCCTGGGCGTTCTGATTCGCCAGATTGATCAACTGGGTGGTATATTTTGGAAACAAAACGACCTCCGCATCAAGCAGTTTTGTAATTTCCTCGTTTTTGATTCTGATTTTCTTCATGAGAGATTTCCCTCTTCCACAACGGATTTGAACTTTGCTTGATATCGAAACGGAAAGGTCTCATCGACCCGGACCAGATTCGACCGCAGGAAATGGAAATTGATGAACGTGTTGTTTTTCAGGTAAAGGTAGGAAAGAAGGCGGTTGTTTTCGTCATATTTGATCTGGTCGAATTTCAGGTAAACGCTCTGTCCTTTCAGTTTATCCCAAAGCCATTTCATGGCTCCAGGCTCTTTCCCTTCCATCACTTTGATGCCGAGTAGTCTGACGATCATATCATTGTTGAATTCAACCGTGTTCGGGGAGACAACGCGCTTAAAATGAAGATACTTCTCCTTTCCGTTATCACTATCGGCTTCGATTTTGGAGCCGAAAGTCAGTTTTCGGGGATCGATCTTCTTGTCGAATTTGACTTTATCCTCAAACATGTACGGAAGTTTTTTGATGTGCTGCCGAAAATCTGCGCACTCGCTTTTGCGTTTGACAATCTCAATGATAGTCTTATCAAAGATGTCTCCCTGTTCGGCTCCTATTTTTTTCCGGATGATCGGCAGGAAATCGTCGTTGATTTCATACCCGATCGAGTTCCTCTGGAGGCGTTTCGCCGCCAGAGAGGTGGTGCCGCTGCCCAGGAAGGGGTCGAGGACGGTTTCACCGACGAAGCTGAACATTTTGATCAATCTTTTGGGTAGTTCTTCTGGAAACATGGCAAGGTGCTTATCCTGCTTCTCCCCGGGGAAGTTCCAATGCCCGGCAAAGTACTCATTCCATTCCTCGATCGTCAGGACGGATTGCTCCCGTTCCGAACTGCCGACGGGAGGGAGAGCACCCGGCTTCTTGAAGAGAAGAATGAATTCATAATCGATTTTGATGATGCCGTTTCGGGGATATGGATACGATCCCATGATCGTGGCGCCGCCGGTCGTGTTGCATGTCGTGACCTTCTGCCAAATGATGGCCCCCATGTAGTCAAAACCGATCGTCTCGCAGAATTTGATGATTTCGGTCCGGATGGGAATGACCTTGTACCGGCCGTAATAGACGGACCGTGCGAACTGGTCGCCGATATTGATGCACAGGCGACACCCGCCATGCAGGACTCGGTGGCATTCTTTCCAGACCAGGTTCATATTGTTGATGTAGTCTTCATAGGTGTCATTGAAGCCGATCTGGTCGGCGCTGGCGTAATCTTTGAGCTGCCAGTAAGGGGGCGACGTGATGACCAGATGAACGGATTCATCCGCAGTTTCAAGCATGGAACGTGAATCCGCCGTAATGATTTTATGCCGGCTCATGAGATGATCACCTTTTGATGTTCAGGAGTGTGTTTTTTGTATCCCTGCCAATGACCGTTGTCAATAGGCATTTCCCAACAGCATTTTCAGACATTCTATATCATAAAGTATTTTATAAATGTAACCGTAATATCGACAACGGAGAGAATTTGACCCTGTGCCCGCTGGCGATACTTGTTTCAAAAGAACGAAAACGGTTTGTCTCAAGCATTACACTTGGAAGAGGATCTGGGAGTAGGGAAATTGGCGGTTGAGCATATCCCTGATCCTGGCCTGCTCCTCTGCGTCTTCAATCGGTTCGACCTCGCTCGCGGGCAGGCCGGTTTCGGTCAGACGGTGTTTCCAATTAACAACGTAGCCGGGAACGTTCACAAAACGGCACCCCTGGGCGCCGCAGCAGGCGCTCTCGACGGCGGCGATCCCCACGACGATGAGGAGTTCCCGGCTTTGGTGGATAATCAGCCTTTCTTCAACGATGGTGTAGTGCCCGGCGATAAACCGGACTTCCGTTCCCGGTTCCTGGTGCTGGTATTCCGGCATGAAAACCTCTCTCACTTTCCGATGCAGAAATTCGCGAAGATCCGGTCGAGGACATCCTCCGGCGTTGTCCGGCCGGTGATCTCGCCGATGGCGTCGAGAGCCTCGCGGACCTCCAAGGCAACGAGTTCGGGTGGGAGGCCGCCTTGCAGGCCGTCGCGGGCGCGGACAAGTCCCGCCGCCGCCTTTTCGAGGGCGGTTTTCTGATGGAGATGCCCAATCATGGCCTCAGACGCCCCCTCTGCCGGCGTCGCGAGGACCAGGTCGCGGAGCGCCGCGGTCAGGCGGTCAAGCCCGTCGCCGTACTTGGCGGAGATCCGGATGGCCGGGGGCGTCCCCTCGGGGAGGAGCCCCCGCAAGGATTCCTCGTCGAAACGCGGGGGCAGGTCGGATTTATTGAGGACCGGGAGCATCGGTTTTGATATCATTTTTACGAGGAGTTCCCGATCGTCCGCTGTGAGGTCCGCGCTCCCGTCGAGGAGGACGAGAACGGCGTCGGCCGTCTTCAGGCGCTCCCAGACGAGATCGACCCCCTCCCTCTCTATTGCGTTCTCCGGGGGCCGAAGCCCGGCGGTATCGGTCAGGCGGACGGGGATGCCTCCGATGTCAACGGTCTCCTCGATGAAGTCGCGCGTTGTCCCCGGGACGGGGGTGACGATCGCCCGTTTTTCGCCGAGGAGGCGGTTCAGGAGGGAGGATTTGCCGACGTTCGGACGGCCGGCGATGACAACGCCAATCCCCTCCCGATAGATCCGCCCTTGCCGGTACGTCGCTGTTAGGGATGCGATTCGGTCGATGATGTGCTGGATCTGGGAATGGGAGCTTTCGGGCGTCTCCCCGACGCCGTCCTCCTCCGAAAAATCGATGGCGGCCTCGATCCCGGCGAGGAGGTCGATGATTTCACTGCGGATCGCCGCGATCGGTTCGGAGAGTTTTCCGCTCAGGCAGTCGATGGCGGCGGCAAGTCCCAGCCGGGTCTTTGCGGCGATGATGTCGAGGACCGCCTCTGCCTGGGTCAGGTCGAGACGGTCGTTCAGGAAGGCGCGCTTTGTGAATTCTCCCCGCCCGGCCGGACGCGCCCCGGCCCGCAGAACCTCTTCGAGGACGGTCCGGAGGACGAGCGGACCGCCGTGACAGTTGATCTCCAGCGTGTCTTCGCCGGTGTAGGAGCGGGGTTCCTTCAGAAAGGCGACGAGGACCTCGTCGAGGATGGCGCCTGTCGTCGGATCAATGATGTTGCCGTGGTAGAGGTGGTGGGAGAGAAAATTTCCGGGGGGCGTGGGGGAAAAAAGGCGCCGGGCGATCCCCTCCGCCGCCGGTCCGCTGACGCGGATCAAACCGACCCCCCCGATCCCGGGCGGGGTGGCGATGGCTGCAATGGTGTCCCTGAAGGTCATCGGATCAGGGCCTTCCCCCTGGGATGCCGTCATTGAAGCGGGATGATCCGCCCGCGCCCGGTCCCTGCATTGCGCACAATGGATGATGCGCGCCTGCCGTCAGGCGTCAACCCGGTCCGGACCGCGACGCGCCGGCAGGATCACGATCTTCCGGTATTCACCCTCGCCGCGACTCTTCGTGGTCAGGGTTTCGTCGTCCTGCATGGCCATGTGGATGATGCGGCGGTCATGGGCGTTCATGTGGCCGACGGTTACCGGTTTCTGCGTCTTCCTGACCTTTTCGCCGAGCCTCACCGCGAGGGCGACGAGGGATTCTTCGCGCCGTTTGCGGTACTCCTCCGTGTCGATGACGATCATCTTGTGTCCGTTTGCGGAATGGTGGACCGCCTTGTTGACGATGTACTGGATCGCGTCCAGGTTCTGCCCCCGCTTTCCGATGAGCAGGCCGCTGCCGTCCCCCCGAATGTTCAGAACAATCGCCTCCTCCGTCTCCTCCACATCTACCAGGGAGGCGATCTGCATTCGGGTCAGGATGCCTTCGAGGAGCCGCCTGGTCTTTTCCGCGGTCGGTTCGCCGTCGCGATCGGCAGCGGGCGCCGGGTTCGGTCTCGCAGTCACCCTTGGTTCCACGGGTTCCGGCCTCTTCGTTATCCCTGCCGGACCGGTTGCGACGGGGTGAACAGCCGGACTCCCTTTCGGGAGCGGTGCGGCGGACTTTGCCCCATGGTTCATGGTGCGGATTCGGGCTCTGTTGCGTTCCAACGTCGGCGCAGCAGACTTTTCTGTCCGGACCGGGGTCGGTGCTTCCACGCGGGAGAAGACGGAGTCGAGCGTCATGTCAATGGAGAGGCGGCTCGCCCGGATTCGGGCCTTCTTTGCCCCCAGGCCCAGAAAGCCGGGGTTCCCCGCCGCGATGATCTCGATGTTGAGTTGCTCCCGGGGGACTTGAAATTCGCTGCACGCCTTTTCGATGGCCTCATCGATGGATTTTCCTTCGATTTCAATTCCTTCCATGGTTCAATGCACCTCTTTATGCCGGTTGTTTGTTGATGTACACCTGCTGGCCGATGCTGATGATGTTGTTGAACAGCCAGTAGATCACCAGCCCCGACGGGAAGTTGAGGAACATGAAGGTGAAGATTATGGGCATGAAGAGCATGATCTTCGCCTGCATCGGATCCGCCCCCGTAGGGGTCATCTTCTGCTGGATGAACATCGTGGCGCCCATGATGATCGGCGTGATGTAATAGGGGTCCTTTGCAGACAGGTCCTGGATCCACCAGAAGAGCGGGGAATGACGCAGTTCGATCGCGTAGAGCAGCGCCTTGTACAGGCCGAAGAAGACGGGGATCTGCACGACCATTGGCAGGCACCCGCCCAGCGGGTTCACCTTGTGCGTCTTGTAGAGGGCCATCGATTCCTGGCTGAGCCGGGCCTTGTCGCCTTTGTATTTCTCGCGCAGGGCGGTCATTATCGGCTGAAGTTTCTGCATCTCCTTCATCGACTTGTAGCTCTTGTTTCCGAGAGGCCAGAAGATCAGCTTGATCAGGATGGTCAGGATGATGATTGCGATTCCGTAGTTGCCGACATAGCCATAGAGGAACTTGAGCGTAATCAACATCGGGATCGCCAGCCACTTGAGCCAGTCGCCGAAATCGATCGCGTTCTCCAGGCCGAGGTTCTGCGCCTTGAGGAGACTGTAATCCTTCGGCCCCAGATAGAGGGAATAGTTGAAAACGCCGGGCTGACCTGGGGGGATCACGTTCTTCGGTCCCTTGAGGCCGACGGCGATCAGATTGCTCGCGTCCTTCGACATCCGGAAGCTTGTCAGCGACGGATTCTGCGGGATCATCGACGCGATAAAGTATTTACTCTCGAAGCCGCCCCAGGAGACGTCGGGACCGAGGGTCTTGTCCCCTTCCATCTTCTTGACCTCGGGGCGGTCCATGCTCTTCGCGATGTAGGAGACGGGGCCGTCGTGGCCGTAACTGTCCGTCGGCGCATTGGGATCGACATACTGGTACCAGGTCAAGCCGCCGTTCTGGTTCAAGGGGGCGGCCCCGAGGTTGTGGACCCGCACCTCCAACTCGAGGCTGTACTTGTCCGGATGAAAGGTAAAGGTCTTGTCGATCCGGAGTTCCCCCGGATAGGTCTGGGTGAAGGTCAATCGACGCGGCTCCACGCCCCTCGTCATGTCGAGCAGGCTGCCGTCCGCTTCGTAGAACCCGCCATCCGGGATATTGACGGTAGAATCAGGGAAGGAGACGGAGAGGGGCCGGGGCATACCCTCCGCAACATGAACAAGCTCAATGGGCTTCGGTCCTCCTTCCGGTTTCGGTTTCCCTTTGCCGATCAGCCGCATGAAGGTATCGACGAGATCCTCGCTGTTTGCCACCGCTGTCTTGTACTGTTTTAATTGAAAGGATTTCAGGGCGGCGCCGCGCGTGGTGAGAACCGCCCGGTAGAGCGGGGTTTCCACGATGACGTCGCGCTCGGCGCCGGTCACGGCCTGGGCGGCCGCCAACCGGCCCGCCGCCGCCGTCTGAATGGTGGTCGGGGCCGACGCCTTTCCCGGATCGGCGGGCGGCGCCGGCTGCGCCTTCGTCGGCGAAGAGACGGCGGCCTCCTGCTGGGTCGGGGCCGGCGCCGTCTTGACCGGCGGTTTGGCGAAAAAGTTCTGATAAACCATCAATACAACAACCGACAGGACAACGGCGAGAAGGGTTCTCTTGTCCATTTATACCTCCAATTTTACGAACATTTTTTTATTTCACCGGGTCATACCCGCCGGGGTGCAGCGGGTGACAGCGAAGAAGCCGCATCAACCCCAGAAACGCCCCCCTGAAGGGACCGTAGCGCCGGATGGCGATGACCGCGTATTCGGAGCAGGTGGGGTAAAAGCGGCAGCAGGGGCCTATAAAGGGCGAGATGCAGACCTGGTAGGCGCGGACAAGCGCCACAAAAAATTTCCCCAAGATCGGCATGAAAAGGTTTTCAAACATCGGCTCTGCGGATCAGGCGACTCTCCAGTTCCGTGCAAACATCTCTGTAGGTCATCGGCAATATGCCTCTTTTAGCGATGATCACGATGTCCTGTGAAGCTGGAAGCCTGGACTTGTTCAATCTGAAAAACTCGCGCAAAAGGCGTTTGATCCTGTTTCTCTGTACGGCGTTCCCGGCTTTCTTGCTGACCGTCATCCCCAGCCTTGTAATTCCGGACTGGTTCCGGCATGTGATAATGGTGAAACGCGCCGAGTGACTCCGTACCCCCTGCTCATAGATCCGCAAATAATCCTGTCTTTTCCGAATGCGTTCATCTTTGCCAAAGGTTTGGGATTCCATGCCCTGTCGCCCCCTTCCCGGGGCCTCGCCGACCAGCCTTTGGCCCGCCCACGGGGGTTACACCGACAGTTTCTTCCTGCCCTTCGCCCGTCTTCGGCTGAGAACGTCCCTGCCGCCTCTGGTGGCCATCCGCACGAGGAAACCATGGGTGCGCTTTCTCTTGGTGTTGCTGAACGTCGTCAATGTCTTTTTCATCGTCTGTGCCCCGGTTTTAATTAATGAGTATTACTATAGACCATAGCTGAAATGGTTTGTCAAGCAAATATGAGGGTCGGGGTGAATTTGACAATATCTCTTAAGCGTGTTAGCTAACCCCATAATTGGATGAATGGTCCCTGGAACGCCCCGTCCTGTGGGCAGATCCGGGATGCTTCAGCGGGAGTGAGGGGGACAAGGATTCCCCGATCATTGGTTTGAATGCCCCACGACGGGAACGGTGCGTGTCATTTGTGAAAGGAGGAGTAGGGTATGAAAAAACTGATTGCGCTGGTCGTTTTGGTTCTGTTCGCGGCCCCCTGCGTTTTCGCGGCGGGGACGGATGCGAAGGGTCCGGCAGGGCAGGCCCTGGTGGAAAAAGCAAAGGCGGAAGGAAAGGTGACGTTTTATGCCAACATCACCTCCGTGGAGCCGATCCTGGAGGATTTTGAAAAGAGGTACGGCGTCAAGGCGGCATATACAAGACTCTCCACCACCAAATTCATTGCAACCATCATGACGGAACATGCGGCCGGCAAGCTCACGGCCGACGTTCTCCAGGCGCCCATGCCGGTCCTCGAATTTCTCAAGGACAAGGGCGTTCTGGCGTCCTACACCTCTCCCGCCGCGGCCGGATATCCGAAATGGGCAAACAAGGACGGCAAGATCCAGAGCTTCGGCATTGAATATGCCGCCCTGATCTACAACAAGGAACTGGTCAAACCGGCCGATGTTCCCAGGAAGTATGAAGACCTGACGGACCCGAAGTGGAAGGGGAAGATCGTCATGGCCGATCCCTCCTCCCATCCGACGACGATCTCCTGGCTGATCGGACTGAAGGAAAACGTGATCAAATCGGAAGCGGAATGGATGAAGTTCCTCAAAGGGCTGGCCGCCAACAAGCCGATGTTTGTGGCCTCTTTTGGCCCCACGCCGGCCCCGATCGAGAGCGGTGAGAAGTGGATCGGCATCTCGATGCCGAAATACATCATCACCAAGGCGCCCGCGCCGCTGGATTGGGCAAAGGTTTCCCAGCCGATGATGGGGACTCCCCGGGGAATGGCCATTGCTGCCGGCGCGCCCCATCCCAACGCCGCGAGACTGTTCGTGGATTATTGGCTGTCCCGGGATGCCATGAAGATCATGGCCGAGAAGGTGGGCGAATATGTCCTCGCCCCGGGCGTCTATCCCCCGATCGCCGGAATCGACAAGGCGAAGGTTATCCCGATCCGCGAACTGTCGGATGACGAGATCAAGAAGTGGGGAGGCGAGTTCAAGAAGATTTTCGCAACGCCGTAACCTTGAAATCATAAGCGTTTTTCACCATCCTCGGTTCCGGGATCGCGTTTCTGCGGTCCCGGAACGATGGCGGTTTCGTAATCGGTTCATATCTGCGTTTTATGGAAGACATTTCATGAAGTTCAAAATACCCTACTACGCCCAAAGCGCTGAATTCACCTGTGGCCCCGCTTGTGTGCTGATGATTTTCAAGCTTTTTAACCCCCATCTTAAGCTGAACCGCACCCTGGAGTTTGAGGTATGGCGTCAATGCAATATGATCGGAGTAAGAGGCGCAGACCCTTTCGGTATGAGCGTCCCGTTGCTGGATGCTGGCTATGAGGTCCGCCTGGCGACACAACGCAAGAGGATGATCGACCCTGATTTGTGGAGGCGCAGGCTGCGGGAACATAGTTTTACACTTGAAGAGGTGAGTTTAGCTGTTTTCGGGATTGCCGAGAACAAGAAGCGCGCTCTGGGCCGTGGCCTGACTGTGGAGTATAGACGATTGACCGTCGAGCGGGTCGCCAGGTCTTTCAGTGAAGGGTTCATACCGATAGCATTGGTACACATGGGAGTGGTGCACCAGTTGGACATCCCTCATTGGGTCGTGGTGACGGATGTTGGAGAGGATCATGTAGCCTTCAATGACCCTTATCCTCCTAAAGGGGGAAAGGGCATCCGCGTGAGCCGCGAGAAGTTCCAAAAGATGCTTGATGATGTTGGAACCCGGATCGGTCTGAGCCCGTCGGCCATCTTTATCAGAAACTGCAACCCAGCAAAAAAACAAACTTCAAATACACAGCTATATTTGGGAGGATCTTATCAAATCGTTAATAAGGAGGTGGGATGAAAGATCTTTGCTCCGATTTATTGGCAGAATACTCGCAACTTGCCTCGCTGGCTGAGGCAATGACTCCTCAACAGTGGGTACAGAAAACTCCGTTCTACGGCTGGACTCCTTGGGATGAAATAGCTCATCTGTGCTTTTTCGATGAGACGGGAATGCTGGCGGCAACGGACCCGGAGGCTTTTACAGCCGATGCCGCTGAACTCTTGAAACAATTGGGAAGCGGGCTTGAAATCGACGTGATTGCACGTGCACGCTTTGGTCATCTCAGCGGCGCCCAACTGGTTCCTTACTGGCGACAGCGCTTTGAGAGGCTGATCGTCGCCTTATCAAGGATGGAGCTAAAGGCACGGCTTCCATGGTACGGCCCGATGATGAGCGTTCGCTCCTTTGCCACGGCGCGGATGATGGAAACCTGGGCGCACGGGCAAGACATTTACGACTTCATAGGCAAGCAACGGACGGCGAGCGATCGGATAAAGAACATTGCCCATCTTGGCGCGAGTACTTTTAGCTGGACCTTTATCAATAGAAATCTCCCCGTTCCCGAACTCGCGCCGTACATCGAATTGAAGGCGCCATCGGGTAAAAACTGGATTTGGAACGATCCGCCTTCAGAACAAAACTACCTGCGCGGCAGTGCCGAGGAATTTTGCCTTGTGGTGACCCAAAGGCGCAATGTAGCAGACACGCGTTTGAAGTATGCGGGCAGCGCCGCCACGTGGCTTCCGATCGCACAATGTTATGCAGGGCCTCCTGAGAATGCGCCCGCTCCAGGCGTACGCGCGGTGCGATACTGAATGGTTATTAACGTTGACAGGCTCGGCACTTTGCTTACGTTTCTGTACCGTGACACGGAGATCCTGGCATTTTCTTGCCGCATGACCGTTTTACTGACGCCATGATGAAAAATACAACCGTGTTTAATGTGGAATAAAAATACCATAGGCACATAACCAATTAGGAGAAACATATGGATCTTAAAATTTTTGAAAAGATGGATGCCCCTGAACTTAAAAATTATATCCAATGAGGTAATTGCAAAACCATTTGTCATTCCCGAATGCCTCTATCGGGAATATGGTTTTTCAAGCTGTTAGAACCAGATTCCCGCTCAGAATCGTTGCGGGAATGACAGAATGGGGAGTTTTG
>Ga0100390_10001605_pt1 | contig 20080 bp, 20 predicted proteins | sample CryGeymeta201514_FD_81540 | JGI IMG/M metagenome (GOLD analysis project Ga0100390, IMG submission 81540) | Groundwater microbial communities from Crystal Geyser aquifers in Utah, USA - Crystal Geyser metaG 2015-14 | ecosystem: Environmental > Aquatic > Deep subsurface > Groundwater | place... | reverse complement strand
TTCCCTAAATTGCTTCTGGGTTTCCAAGAAAAAGGTTTCTTGTTTCATAGTTGCAATTCTCATAGTTTATGTTCTTCGCAAACATCTTCTTTACTTGCTTTTTTAATTTTATTATTTTTCCACATCTCGAACATTTCTTTAACTGTTCCTGCTTGTCCGATATAAACTTCTGTTCCTAATTCTTTACACAAAATTAGAGCCTTCGGCCCGATGTCTTTACATAATAAAATATCTGCTTTATGTTCTTTTATTAACTCCGGCGGCAGGCCCTTGCCGCCCCTATCTTCGCTGGTATTATCTATAATTTCCACAATTTCGCCTTTTTTATTAAGAAAAGTGTATGTCAAACAGCGACCGAAATGTTCGGCTACTGTATCGTCTATCCCTTTTTTATTATTGGTCGGAATTACTAATTTCACCCCGTTAGAAGTCTGTCTTATACAGCACAATGCTGATTTCGAACAAACTTTTGTTTTTGGTAATACCCCGTTATTATAGAGTAGAAAAATTTTTATCAAAAATTTTTCTGAGTAAGACTTCTAACGGGGTTCATGTCAATTCATTTTTTCGAGTTTCCCTTCAATAAATTCTCGCAAGACTTTTTCTATCGCGCCGTCGCCGTAATAAATCGCTATATTAAATTGCTTTAATACGTCCAAAGCTCTCGGCCCCATATTCTTTGTAATCACGGTATTAACATTCTTCTCTGCCATTAATTGAGCGGCCGAAATGCCCGCTTGGCCCAACTGATTTGCACTTTTATTTTCTATCGTTTCAACTATTTGAATTTTTTCATTTTCAATTTCTGCAATAACAAAATAAGGGCATCTGGCAAAAACATCGCTAACCTTACCATTAAAGTGTTTTTCTGTTGAACTTACCGCTATTTTCATATTATTGTTTCCTTTTATTTTTTAACTTATAATTTTAAACTAAACTGCCCCATATTGATTATTGATTATGGGGCAATTTTTAGTTATTTTTGTCCTTTGAGTTCGGCTAAACGGGCTTTAATGGCTTTAAGTTCTTCCTCTAAATCTTTCGCATCTTCGGAAAGCATTTCTGTCTCTTCCTTTTTAGAAGGGGTAGAAGCAGGATAGTAGGGATTATAACCCCCAAATCTCCCCCAACCAAATCCTCTTCCATATCCACGACCCCAGCCGCGACCACCGCCTCTGCTCCAGCCCATTCCGGCGCCGCAAGGACCTAAACCCCAGCCAGTGCCGGCGCCAAAACCTCCAGGACCTGTTCCGTCAAATCTTGGCATGTTTTTTCCCCCGCTTAGTCAAATTCAAAATGCAAAGTGCAAAATTGTAAAATAACTAAGCGGAACATTTTTATATTTTTTATTGTTCCGACCTTTCTATTATAAATATATATTCATAATGATAGCTTGTCAAGTCCTTTAACCCACAATTAAAAAACCGCGGGAACTCTCGGGTATTTTAATAAATTTATCTACACAATGTCAAGAATAAGGAGGTCAAAAACTCAAAAAATTTAAGGTTTCTCACAGCAGGCGGGGCAAAGCCCCGCCTGCTGAATTTTAGCGTTTAAGGTTTTTTCTCCTTGATTTGTGGATTAAATTTGGTAAGCCCCGTAGTGAAAATTTGACATACTTCGCAAAATTACCCCGCCACAATATTCTGTGGCGGGGTTGTCAAATCTCTACTACAGGGTAAGATTAAGGAGAAAGTTTGAAAGCGTTTAATGTTAGAGTGGGCGTGGTAGGAGTCGAACCTACGACCTTTCCCTTATCAGAGGAATGCTCTAACCAACTGAGCTACACGCCCAGATTAAATCTTTTTTAGAATAAATAACTCTTTTCTTACCGGGTCTAAACCAGAGAAGGTTATTTTTTCAAAAATTAATTTCAAATCTAAATCCTTGAATATTTTTTCCCATTCTTTGAACTTGAAAAAATTTCCTTTTGCTAAGTTTTTCTGAAAAAATAAATTGAAAGAGCTTCCATGAATTTTACAACGCCACTCTGATAATCTCCCTTCCGACAAATCTTCATAAAGAATAATTTTATCTTTAGTCACTCTTTTTGCCTCTTTCAACAAGGAAATTGGATAGAGGCTGTGGTGTAAAACATAATTTATTAAAACGGCATCAAAATAATCTTCGGGAAAAGGAAGTTTAAGACCATTAATAAGCTCAAACGGAAGAGGTACAGTCCTATTATCTTTTATATCCACTCCAATTAGTTCAGCCTGAAAAAATTTTTGGAATTTTTCCCCGATTATCCCGGAGCCGCATCCTAAATCTAAAATTCTAGAGTTTTTATTAATAAATTTTTGACAGTCCCGGCACATTTTCTCTGCTGCTTTTTCATATAGCTTGGAAAAAATCCGATAATACATAGAATTTATTTTATCAAATTAAAAAAGGAAAAGCAATAAAAATTTTCAATTATTAAAAGAAAAAAGCAGATATTCACCTGCTTCTTTCTTTTTTTAGTTTCTTGGAGTTGTTCCGCTTTTTAAAAAATCTCCCTTTGAGGTTCAGAGATCAACACCTTATAGTTAAAATCCAAATTCCAGATTTCAACTATAGTCGATACTTTAAAAAAATAATTGATCCACGACCAGCTTCCGCTAGCCGTGCCTTGTTACGACTTCTTCCCTCTTACTGAGCCTAGCTTAACCTCACGCTCCGCGCGAGACCACTGATAAACACTGATAGAAAACAGATAGGCACAAATACACTAATCTGTGAGAATCTGTCTCTTATCTGTGAAAATCTGTGGACTTGTGCGAAGCACAAGGCTTTGGCTATTCCCAGCTTGCTTGAAGTGACGGGCGGTGAGTACAAGATCCAGAGACATATTCACTGTGACGTGGCTGATTCACAGTTACTAGCGATTCCAGCTTCATGAGGTCAGGTTGCAGACCTCAATCCGAACTGAGAGGCCGTTTGATGGGATTAGCTCCGACTTACGTCTTAGCAACCCTTTGTCAGCCCCATTGTACCACGTGTGCAGCCCAGGGCATCAGAGGGCCATGCTGATTTGGCGTCATCCCCACCTTCCTCCTGGTTGTCCCAGGCAGTCCCCTATGACAAATTAAACATAGGGCAGGGGTTGCGCAGGTTACCCCATTTAAGGGAGCAACTCAAGCCACCTACTGACGACAACCATGCAGCACCTGTTCCGACATCCTTGTAAGGAGCCCTAATTTTCATCAGGGTTTTGTCGGAATGTCAAGCCCTGGTAAGGTTCTTCGCTTGTTGTCGAATTAAGCCACGTGGTCCACCGCTTGTGTGGATCCCCGTCTATTCCTTTGAGTTTTAGTCTTGCGACCGTACTTCCCAGGCGGGACACTTAACGCGTTAGCTTCGCCACTGCAAGGGTCGACACTTGCAATAGCCAGTGTCCATCGTTTAGGGCGTGGACTACAAGGGTCATCTTGTAGAATTTTCTATTATCCGTATTACTACGGAGATCGGACTATATCATTTTCTGAAATCGTTTATACCTTTGCTGTTTCTCAATAAGATATTTTTCTGTTATCTCGCGAGAAAATTTTGTTTTTTCAATGATTTCAGAAATCCAGCGTTGTTGTAATTTAGAATTTTTGTAAAGAAGAATAATTTTGGGCAACATTGATGGGATTTTCAGTTCGGGCAAAATAATTCGCAAAAGTTTTTTTAATTCTTCGCTTGAACGAATCCATAATCGATAGTATTCAACGCGCTTTCCGTTGCTTCTGCGACTAATTTTTCCAATGGCTGTCTTTACGCCCCACACTTTTAAAAAATATCGGGCTAAAGTTTTCTGGTCTTTTAAGGAAAACGGATCTGTGCAGATAACTCCACGTTTACCATTTCCTATTAAAGATCCATCATCCAGCCACCAAATCGCCAACGAAAGCGGCGTTAATTCATTAAGCCACTTTCTACGAATTATTAATTGATTGCCTTTATGAGTCAACCGATATAATTCCGTAAGTGATTCTAAAGCTAAACTTTGGTATCTTAGCTTTTCGCCGCCGAAACCATCGGCTTTTTGTCGCCAGATACTAGATTCTCCAGAAATTTCTTTTAATTGCCCGGCCTTCCAAAAAAAGTATTCTTTTTGGTTAACCGAATGCCGAAAAGAAAATCTGGCATTTTTATAGGACTTATGAATCCGCAAAGATCCATCGCCTAATAATGAACCTAATATTATTTCTTTACAATTTTTAGACAAAAATGATTTAATCATTTTCTATCATCATAAATTACATAGTCTCTACGGGGTCAATCTTCTTTTATTAAGAAGTGACTTCCCTCGGGATTGTCCATTTCGACTTAAAATGGATTTCCCCGATACAGCTAGATGCTCATTCTGATGTCGCCACCAGAAAGGACACCGTTTGTCGTTGTAAAAACAACGAACAGGATTTATCTAATCCTTTTTGCTCCCCACGCTTTCGTCCCTCAGCGTCAGGATCGCCCCAGCTGATTGCCTTCGCTTTTGGCGTTCTGCTCGATATCAACGGATTTCACTCCTCCACCGAGTATTCCATCAGCCTCTAACGTCCTCTATCTCGCCAGTTTTTTCCGCAGTTCCCAGGTTGAGCCCGGGAGATTTAACAGAAAACTTAGCGGGACGCCTACGGACTCTTTACGCCCAGTAAATTCGGATAACGCTCGGGGCACTCGTATTACCGCTACTGCTGGCACGAGTTTAGTCACCCCTTATTCCTCCGTTACTGTCACCCCTCTAAAACGGGGTTCCTCACGGAGAAAAGCTTTTTACGCTCCGAAGAGCTTCTTCGAGCACGCGGTGTCGCTGGTTCAGGGTTTCCCCCATTGACCAATATTCTCGACTGCTGCCTCCCGTAGGAGTAGGGCCCGTGTCTCAGTGCCCTTGTTGGCGGACAAGCTCTCACTCCGCCTACCCGTCATTGCCTTGGTAGGCCATTACCCTACCAACTAGCTGATAAGCCGCAGACCAATCACTGAGCGGTTACCTTACGGTTTCCTTTACCCCGCTTATTTTGCAAAGCAAAACTTGAACGGGGGCCATCAGGTATTAGTCCCGCTTTCGCGGGATTATGCCTGTCTCGGTGGTATGTATCTACGTGTTATTAACCCGTTCGCCACTATCGCTCGCGCCTCGCTATGCTCGGCACTCGCTTCATTTTAACATTTAAGCATTTTAACATTTAAACAAAATTTGAATTCCCTGATGTTTAAATGTTTGTATGTTTGTATGTTTAAATGAGTTTGCGCCGAACGCAGTGAGGCACGAACGACCGTTTGACTTGCATGCCTTATCCACACCGCCAGCGTTTATCCTGAGCCAGGATCAAACTCTCAAAAAAAACAAAGCGGAACAACTCCAAAAAACTAAAATCTCTTTATTTTATTGAATTTTTAATGAACTTTCTGAGCAAGAAAAATCAGGAAGAGACATCCTGATTTTCTAATCAATCTTCTTTTTGGTTTTCCCTTTGTTCATTTATTCATGACAATAGATTTTCCTTTTACCTTTATTACAGTCTCTTTAATTTTAATTTTACTCCTCGGAAAATTCTTGTCAAGTTTACCCGCCTGCCTATGTCTAAGCCTATGAGCCGAGGAAAGGACTTGCACCCCCAACTTTACCCCACACCATTTGCTAAAAAGCCAGGAGAGGGATTCGAACCCACGACCTACTGTTTACAAAACAGTTGCTCTTCCGCTGAGCTATCCTGGCAAATGGTGAGGGACTTTGCTATTGAGCTACCTCGGCAAACGCCAATTTATTTTTTGATTGAGTTTTTAATTTCTTTCCAATAATTGTCATCATCTTTGAATAAAGACTCATCGGGATTAGAATCCCAATCCTCCTGGTGTTCTTTAGTATGCCTCTTGGGCTTTGATGGAAAAACTGTAACCTTTTTTTTGGTTTTTTCTCTTAGTTTTTGAAGCCAGTTAGAGGTTTTATTATCAGTTCTCAAAGATAAAATTCTAATCTTGGAAAGAACTTTCTGCAGAAATATTTCTAAGGAAAAATTTTTGAAGGGGTTTAATTCTTTAAACTTTCTTTTAAATTTTAAAACCAAACTTTCTTCTCTTTTTTCTCCGATACTCTCTGGTAATGCAACTAAAATTGGAATTTTCCATAAAACTAATCCTACTATTGAAAAAAAACTACAAAGTAAAATTATTTGGGTTATTGGCTCAAAGTTCATACCGGGTAAATTTTTTTACGAAAATATTTTCTCCAAGTTTAGCAATATATTCATTGATTAAATCTTCAATAGTTTTTGTTTCATCTCTTATCCAAGTTTGGGAAAGCAAAGAAGTTTCCTTTTTATATTTTTCTAATTTTCCTTTTACAATTTTATTAATTATCTTCTGTGATTTTCCTAAGTTTCTCGCTTGAGTTTCAAAAAAAATTTTTTCTCTATTTAAAAATTCTTCGGGGATATCCTCTTCTTCTAAAAACAAAGGGGTCATTGCTGTTATTTGGAGACATAATTCATGGGATAACTTCTGAAATTCCCGAGACCTAGCCACAAAATCTGACTCACAATGAATTTCCAAAAGGACCCCTATTTTCTTCCCTGAATGAACATAACTATCAATTATTCCTGCTTTCGCCTCTCGACCAACTTTCTTTTGGGCAAAACTTTGACTTTTTCCTTTTAGAATTTTCTTAGCTTCTTCAATGTTACCTTTGGCTTCTTGCAAAACTTTTTTGCATTCCGTGACTGAAACATTAGTTTCTTCACGAAGTTGTTTAATTTGGTCAATGGTAACCATATAGAAAAATTAAAAATATATTAACTTTATATCGTTACTTTTCGCTTTGCGCTTTACTCTTTGCGCTTTTTGTTACCTCTTTTATTTTATCTAAAATGTATTTTACTGAGGATATGGCATCATCATTTGCTGGAATGGGATAGTCTGCCAAAGTTGGGTCGACATCTGTATCTGCTATGGCAATTACTTTAATCCCCTTTTCCCTTGCTTCTTTAACTGACAGAATCTCTTTTTTTAGATCTGCTACAAATACTGCTTCGGGAAGTTTTTCCATATCCTTAATTCCTTCAAATTTTATTTTTAATCTTTCCAGCTCTTTGAGGAAATTTTGACGTTCTTTTTTGGTATATTTCTTTTCAAATTCTTCTTCTTTTATTTTAGCCTCTAACTCTTTAAAATATTTTATCCTTTTTTTTATTTCTTCGAAATTAGTAAAAGTTCCTCCAATCCATCTTTCTTTAACATAAGGCAGTCCGCAAGCTTTGGCAGTTTCTTCAACTAAACTCTTCAGATGGGGTTTAGTGCCAACCAATAAAATTGTTTTACCCTCTAAAATAAATTTCTCAATAAGTTTTAAAGCTTCTTTTAAATTCTGAGCTGTTTTTTCTAAATCAATGATGTGGACCGTGTCTTTGGCTTTAGCAATGTAAGATTGCATTTTTGGATGGAGACGCGAAGTTCGATGTCCAAAACCAAGACCGGCTTGAATAATTTGATCAAGTTCAATTTTGTAATCTTCCTTTTTTTCTTTTTGGTTCTTTATTTCTGCCATTATAGAAATTAATTTTACCCTGTTGGAAGAAAGAATGCAACCCCTTGCACTTGATTTTTTGCAAAGTCCTTGATAAAATTTAGGAAATTATGAAAAAAGATATTCATCCCAAGTATTATCCTAAAGCCCAAGTCCGCTGCAGTTGTGGGGCTGTTTTTGAAGTTGGCTCGACTAAAGAATATATGGAGGTTGAGATTTGCTCCCAGTGTCATCCTTTTTATACTGGGGAAAAAAGATCAACTGATAAAATAGGGCAGGTTCAAAAATTCAAGCAGAGAATGGCAAAAAAGAAATTATGATAGAGGGAGAAGAAAAAATTAAAGCATTGATTATGGAAATTAGAGCTGGAGTTGGAGGAGAAGAAGCAGCTCTTTTCGCAGCCGATTTATTTAGAATGTATTTAAAATATTCCCAAAACAGAGGCTGGAGATTAAAAGTTTTAAATTCTAATCCAACACAGTTAGGCGGATTTAAAGAAATGGTTCTTGAGGTTTCTGGTGAGGGGGTTTCTTGTTTAAACCAAGAATCAGGAGTCCATAGAGTCCAAAGAATTCCTAAAACTGAAAAGTCGGGAAGAATTCATACCTCAACTGCAACTGTTGCATTATTGCCAAAACCAAAAAAAACAGATATTAAAATTAGCCCTTCTGATATTAAAATCGATTCTTATAAAGCATCGGGCCCGGGAGGGCAATACGTTAATAAAAGAATGAGCGCAGTCAGGATTACTCATATTCCTTCGGGTTTGGTAGTTACCTCGCAGGTCGAAAGAAGCCTTCAACAAAACAAAGAAAGCGCTCTAAGTATCTTAGAGGCTCGACTTTTTCAAAAAGAGAGAAAGGAAATGGAAGAAAAATTAGGCGAAAGAAGGAAATCCCAAATTGGAAAAGCCCAAAGAGAAGAAAAAATTAGAACTTATAACTTTCCTCAAAATAGGATTACCGACCATAGAATTAAAAAAAGCTGGCACAATCTAGAAGAAATTTTAGATGGAAACTTAAGTAAAATAATAAAAGCTTTTCAAAAAAAATAAATATAATACAAATACAACGAACTAAATCCAAATACTACAAATTAAGGAGCTCAGCTCCTTTTTTTATTTGGTTTTTTCTAAAATCTCAAGTTCCCGCTGATATTGAACGGCTATTTCTATTACATTGTCTCCATAAAAACCATAGCCATTGTATGATGTTCTTCTACTTGTTCCGGAAAAATAAATCATAGCCGCTTTCCATTCTCCATTATAGGTTCGTTCCTTTGCTCCGTAATCTGTAAGATACAGAGCAGATGCCAAAAAAGCATCTTTAATATTCCAGGGATCACCTGGCTTCCCAGTAATTGCTTTGAGTCGGTCGCGATATATCATCCAAGTGCTCGGAATAAATTGAGCAGGACCCATTGCTCCTCCCCAGCCATAACTCATTGGACACGATACTGGAGTTGCATAAGGATCTCTTCCTAATTCTTTAGTAATAATTAAAAATGGGCCAACATCTCTTGTCGGTTTCATTACGCCAGAAAGAACCTTTCCGCTCTTAATAATCACACCGGCTCCAGTTTCAGAATTACTTAAATAACATTGACCTACATTTTTACCAATAGCTGACTCCTGTTGCAAAACTGCCAATAAAAAAGCAGGTCTAATCCCGGTTAAACTTTCTACATATTTAGCAATTTCATAAGCCTCTCCAAAAGTAGGAGCTTCAGCTACTCCTATCAACTCAAAAATCCTCGCTCTAATTTCAGCTGCCTTTTTTACGATATCTTCTTTTTCCTGAAGTTGTTTTTGATATTCTGCCTCAGTAAGACCTAAATAGCGCTCTCTATCCTTTTTTACCTGAGAATTTTCTTTCTTTTGGATTTCTCGAATAATAATTAAATTCTTTAATCCTTCTGTCTCTTCCTCCAGAGCTGTCTTTTGCTCCTCAAGATAAGATTTCAAATCTTGAATCTGAGTTAACAATTCTTGGTTTTTAGTATTTAAGGTTTCCAGATACACTAAATTATCAAAAAAATCAGAGAGAGTATCGCTGGAAAGTAAAATTTCCCAAATAGTTTTTTGGTCTTCTTGGTAAACTGCCCGCAAAATCAAACCTATTTTTTCTTTTTGCTCTCCAATCTTTTCAGAGGTTCTTTCAATAGAACTCTCGGTATCTCCTATCTGGAATCCTAAGCTTTTAACGCCTAAATTTGATTGATAAATTTGGTAATTTAAATTTTTAATTTTTTGGTCCAAGCTATCAATTTGGTTTTTAAGAGTTTTCTTTTCTTGCTGTGTTTTAGAAATATCCGACTCTATTTCCTCTCGCTTTTTTTCAAGATATTCCTGACACCCTTCCAAAAGTTTCCTGCAATCTTCTTTGGAAAGTTGTTTATCACACATCTGATCAATTAACTCTGGCGATCCGCAAATTTTTTCATTTAAACTATCTAAGTTCACCTTATTCTCAGCCAAAAGAAAAGTGGCTGGCAAGAGAAAGCCAACCATCAGAATAATAAGAAATTTATAATAAAAATTTCTTTGGTAAAATCTCATTAATAAACTCAATTAGTTTCTATTAATTTCTATGAGTTTCTATTGACCTTCTTTTATTTCTCCTTCTTCCTCTTCTCTTTTTGTTTCTTTCCCTGCTTTCCCTGCTTTCCCTGCTTTCCCTACTTTTTCTACTTCCTCAATTTTTTCTTCTGGGGGCTTGGCTAGTTCTTCTTCTACTTTCTCGGGTTCAACAACTTGAGCTATTATTTCATCTTTGTTTTCTAAAATCTTAACTTCTTTTGGTATTGGAATATCTTTGACTAAAATGACATCTTCAAAGGTCTGAAGCTTGCTAACATCTATTTTAATTTCGTGGGGAAGATACTCAGGAAGAGCTTTAATTTTTAGTTCTTTTAAATTTTTAATTAAGGTTCCGCCTAGATTCTTTACTGCCGGGGCTGCTCCCTCAAAAACTATTGGTACCCCAACTTCAACTTCTTTTTTTAAGCTTGGCTGATAAAAGTCAGCATGAATTGGTTTTAAATTTACAGGGTCAAATTGAACATCATAAATTAAGACCAGAAATTTTTTATTGCCCAGCCCTAAAGAAACCAAGCTACTCTCTCCGGCTTCTCTGTAAGTTTTCTCGAATTCTTTTAAATTAACTTCTAAAGAAGTGCTCTCTGTGGCAGGTCCATATAGAACCCCAGGCAAAAAACCCTTCTTTCTAAGGGTTTTTACTTCTGCTCCAGTTTCTTTTCTAACTTTCGCTTCTAAAAATAACATAGACAATGATATTTCTTAAATATACTAAATATTTAACTTCGGAAAAATTATTGAATTCTAAATTGATTAGAGTAAAAAGTCTTCTCAGGGTTGAAACTATCTCCCTCTTTGCACCCGATACAAGCAGGCAAAACTAAACGATGAACAGCCGATTTAATATCATAGGAAAATAGATAAATACCGAAACCCTTTAAATCTCCCCCTTTGATGCAAAAAGCAGCAATATCCTCTTCCTGAGCCTCTCCGTATTGGTAATTCTTCCAAACACCTTCTTTCTTCTGAAGATAATAAGGATAACGAGAGGAAAAGCAAACAGATTCTGGCAATTTATTCTTGACATTTATTCTTAAAATTCCATTTTTACTGTATTCTGAACGGTCAGTAATAATCCGAACTTGACCCTGATTCCACCACCACCCTATCAGGGCAAAAGCTAAAATTAATACTCCAATCACCATATATAGAATTCCTTTTTTCCTTTTAGATTTTGAAGAAATATTTTCTGGAGACATATTATTAATTATTAATTTGTTAATTTAAGGTTCTTTTTTAATCTTAAATCTTTTCTCTAATTCTTCCAAGGTTTCCATTACTCCGGTATATTCTAATTCGGTCATTGGCAGCATTGCTGCTCCATAAAATCCTTGCCTTCTCATTTGTTCAGCTTTTTGAGAAACATTACTTCTAACCCAGTCCCAATAAGGATGGTCAAAAACATCAGCCGGTTCAGTTAGTTTACCATTTTTAACAGAAAAAGCCAAAGAATTAACTACCGGAGGCCCATCAAAGAAAGAGATAGAGGAATTTTCTTTAACAGGCATCAAGGGCATATTATGAGAACCTCGCATGCCTCCTGCTACATAAGGTCCGATAGTATAAGGAGAAAGTATTTCTCCAGTAGCAGGGAAATCAAGTTGGCTTCTTATTAACATCACTGGATCATCTTTCCCTACATATTTCCCAGCAATATTATGCAACCTGGTAGTACTTACAGCCGCTACTTGTTCTTGAGTATTCCTGGAGTAAATTGACTCCACTACATACTTTCCGGAATCTCTTAGCAAAGTAGCAATATCATAAATTTCCTCCGGGGAATTTAACTCAATAATCTTCTCTGCTCCGGTATAAGAAACATCCATAATTCTAAATTTAAATCCTTTTTTCAAATTAGAGGAAAGGATAAAGCCTGCCGTGTTCATTGGGTCGCAAAAAGTTAGATATAAAGGAAGATTATAGGCTCCTGGTTCGGTCTTATCAGCGAAGAAAGCCAAAAATGGCTCGGCTGGTCTTTCTTCCAATTCTATCTCGGCTACTGCTGGTCCCATGCCTCTAATATTTTTTGAAAAACTTTCTTTTAATAAATCTTGACCAGCCCCATATAATCCTTGTTCCTTAGCTATTTTAGTTCCCTTTAAAAATGCTTCCCAACAAAGTTTATGAATTTTCTCATCTAAAATTCCCCTTTGGTGGGTAGATAAAATAGCTATATCGTCGCCAGTGTGACAAATGTAAGAATCAATTATTAAATTTTTCCCCTTATCTTTAATATAATTTTTTACTGTTTCTAGTAATTTTGCTGAAGGTTTTATGTGTCCTCCAATACTTCCAATATCGGCTTTGATAATAGATAGGGTAATTTTCATAATTTGCTACGAAGTACGAAATCATTACGAATATACGAAAAATTATTCATAGTATTCGCATAGAATTCGCATTCCATATTATACTTTATTATATCTTAATTTGGGGCGTTTTGAAAGATTCAAAATTGTCTTAATTACTGTATCAGGATTTAAAGAAATTGATTCAATCCCCTCTTTAACTAAAAACTCAGCAAATTCTGGATAATCCGAAGGTGCCTGGCCACAAATTCCGCAGTATTTATTTTTTTGAGAACAAAGTGTAATTACTTTCGAAATCATTTTTTTAATAGTTGGGTTTCTTTCGTCTCCGACTTTAGCAATTTTAGCGTTATCCCGATCAAGACCTAAGGATAATTGAGTGAGATCGTTGCTTCCTATTGAATAGCCATCGAAAATTTCTAAAAATTTATCAGCTAAAATTACATTGGAAGGAATCTCACACATCACAATCACTTTTAAGTCATCCCTTCCTTTCTCTAATCCATTTTTTTTCATCAAATTCAAAACTTTCTTCCCTTCTTCTGGCGTCCGGCAAAAAGGAATCATTAACCAGATATTTTTCAGGCCAAAAACCTCTCTGACTCTCTTTATCGCCTGGCATTCCATTCCAAAGGCAGGCTTGAACTTTTCATCATAATATCTTGAGGCTCCTCTAAAGCCCAGCATCGGATTTTCTTCTTCCGGTTCAAAAAGTTCGCCGCCGATTAAAGCTCGATATTCATTTGTTTTTAAATCAGAAAACCTGACTATCACTGGTTTGGGGTAGAAAGCCGTGGCAATCTGAGCAATTCCTTCAGCCAATTCTTTAACAAAGTATTCTTTTTTATCTTTGTGCTCAACCGTCAGCTCTTCAATCTTTTTCTTTAATTTCCTGTCTTTTAATTTTTTGTAATGATAAAGAGCCAAAGGATGAATTCTAATTTTTTCGGCTAAGATAAACTCAATTCTAGTCAAGCCCACTCCATCATTTGGCAAAAATGATGTTTTAAAGGCAATTTCAGGAGCTCCAATGTTAACCATAATCTTGGTTTTTAATTTAGGCACCTTCTCTAAATTATACCTCTTTATTTTAAAAGGCGCCTTCCCTTGGTATATTCTTCCATTTAATCCTTGAGCGCAATCTACTGTTACGCTTTGGCCAGTTTTTAAAAGCTGGGTAGCCCTTAGGCTTCCAACAATAGAGGGTATTCCTAATTCTCTGGAGACAATTGCTGCATGGCATAGTTTTGAGCCCTCATCGGTAATAATAGCTGAGGCTAAAGGAAAAATACTCACCCAATCCGGGTCTGTCATTTTGGTTACCAAAACCTCTCCTTTTTGAAACTCGCTAATTTTTGAAACATTAGAGATTACTCTTACTTTCCCCTGACCAATTTTGTTTCCGATAGCAATCCCGGCTAAAATTGGTTTCTGTTTAGTCTTTATTCTATATTCTTGATAAGTTCTCTCTATTTGAGGGGTATAAACCGTCTCTGGCCTTGATTGAACGATAAAAAGCTCGCCAGTTTTCCCATCTTTTGCCCATTCAATATCTTGAGGAATTTTGTAATGATCTTCGATTTTTAAAGCCCATTTAGCTAAAGTTAAAGCTTCATCATCAGTCAAGGAAAATTTTCCTTCGTCTTTTTTGGAAACATTTACTTCTACAATTCCTTGATTTTTAGCATTCACCCTGTTAAATAATTTCGCCTTTGGCGAAATTCCCGCCTTGCGGGATTTAACAGGGTAAATATATTTTTTTGTTTTTCTTCCTAAATTTTTGACAATTATTGATTTATATCCTTCTTTTAAAGTTGGTTTAAAAATATAAAATTCATCCGGAGTAATCTTTCCTTTAACTATCATCTCCCCTATTCCATAAATTGAGTTTATTAAAACCACATTTTGAAAGCCGGTTTCAGTATCTAAAGTAAAAATAATTCCAGATGAAGCCAAATCACTCCTTACCATTTTTTGAACCCCAACCGATAAAGCAAATTTTAGCTGAGAAATATTTTTTTCTTCACGATAGGCAATTGCACGGTCATTAAAAATTGAAGCAATACACTTCTTAATTGCTTTTAAAAGTTCATCTTTTCCTCTAATATTTAAAAATGTTTCAAATTGTCCGGCAAATGAAGTAGAGGGAGCATCTTCTGCCACCCCAGATGTTCTGGCTGCAACATCAACGTTTTTTTTATTATATATTCTTGATAGTTCCAGATAAGCCGTAATAATTTCTTTTTCTAAATCTTTGGGAATTTCTGCTTTTAAAATGAGATTTCTTGCTTTTTTGCCAATTTCCTGTAAGTTTTTAATATCATTAACATTTAAATTTTGAAAAATTTGTTTCAATTTAGGGAAAAGATTGTTTTTTTTAATAAACTGCCAATAAGCGGTGGTAGTAAGAGCAAAACCATTAGGGATATTAATCGGATTTATTTTTCGCTTGTAACCCTCCTGGGAATCCGCTTCGCGTCCAGCGTTTTTAGCTTTTAGTTTGCTAAACATCTCTCCCAACGAAGCATTTTTTCCTCCTACCAAGGGGACATCCTCTTTTCTAATTTCAGAAAGCCACAAAATATATTTTTTTTCTTTTTTTATCATTTAAAAACTTGTGCCAGAAAAGCGCTTAAAGAGTTAAAAGTATCTCCATTATTTATAAGAGTAAAAATACCAATGATTAAGAAAAAAAGAATAAAAAGGAAATCTAAAAACCCTACTGATAAAATCCCTTTTTCATTTTTTAAAAAAAATCTATTCATACCCTTGAATTAACTTTATTAATTACCTCTTTAATCTTCCTTACGCTCTGGGGATTAGATAAGGTGGAAAGGTCGCCAAACTCTTCCCCGGTTAATCCTCCTAACTTTTGTTTCTCAAAAGTTTGGAGGGTAAATAATCTCTTGAGAATACGACGCATAATTTTTCCACTACGGGTTTTGGGTAAATCTTCAACTAAGAAAACTTTTTTGAGCATGGTAATAGGTCCTATCTCTTTTTTTACTTGTTCTCTAACTTCAACTTCAAGCTCCTCTGAAGCTCTTTTAGATTTTGAAACTATAAAAGCAACGGGCACTTCCCCTTTTATCTCGTCCGGGATACCAACTACTGCGCATTCGGTAATATCAGGATGTAAATTTATTGCCGCCTCCAATTCTCCTGTAGTTAGTCTATGGCCAGCTATTTTAATAACATCATCTACTCTCCCCACAATTCTAATTAAACCCTGCTTGTCTTTGTAAGCAGCATCAGAAGTAAAATAGATTTCTTTTCCCCGCCCCAATTGGTTTCGTTTTAAGGGGCGAGGCTCGCCTTTGACTATGTCAAAGGCGGCATACTGACTCCAATAAGTATCTAAGTATTTTTTTGGGTCTTTGTAAATTCCTCTTAGTAAACCTGGCGCGAATGGAGGAAGCATCACTAGGTTTCCCTCTTTGTTCGGAGGTAAAGATTTTCCCTTTTCGTCCAGAATATCAAATTTTGTTCCAGGAAAAGGCAAACCAGTAAAGGCTGGTTTAAAAGGTCCAATACCCGGCAAAGAAGTAATTAAAATTCCGCCTGTTTCTGTTTGCCACCAAGTATCAACTAAAGGACATTTCTCTTTGCCTACTTCTTTAAAATACCATTGCCAGGCTGATTCATCTATTGGTTCTCCCACTGAACCTAAAAGCTGCAATGTTTTTAATTTAGATTTCTCTAAAAATTTCTCTGCTCCTGTTTTTTCAAACATACGAATAACAGTAGGAGCAGTATAAAAAGTAGTTATTCCGTATTTCTCAATAATCTGAGTCCACCTGTCCGGAGTTGGCCAATCGGGCGCGCCTTCAAACATTAAAGTGGCTATTCCGTTTAACAGGGGCGAGTAAATTGTATAGGTATGCCCGGTCACCCACCCCGGATCCGAAGTGCACCAAAAAATATCTTCATCGTGAAAGTCAAATATCCATTTTCCGGTCCAGTAAGCTTGAACGGTAAAGCCACCACAAGTGTGGACACAGCCTTTCGGCTTGCCCGTGCTACCACTCGTATACAGTATAAATAATAGATCTTCTGAGTCCATTACCTCTGCATCGCATTTATCATTTTCTTTTTCAATTAATTCATGCCACCAGATATCTTTTTCTTCTTGCCAAGGAATTTCGTTTTTTGCCCTTTTAACCACTATAACTTTTTCAACTTTTATTTCTTGTATCCCCTCCCACTCAGCTTTACTGAGCGAGGCTCGTCCTTTCGGCTCGCCCGAAAGGGCGGCGTCAGCATTCTGTTTTAAGTTAATAATTTGACCCCTTCTATAATAACCGTCGGCAGTAATTAAAACTTTAGCTTCGGTATCTTGCAGTCTTATTTTTAGAGCTTGGGGGCTAAAGGCGGAAAAAACCACGCTATGCACTGCCCCGATTCTGGCGCAAGCTAACATTGAAATTATTACTTCTGGAATCATCGGTAGATAAATCCCTACTCTATCCCCCTTTTTCACTCTTAATTTCAAAAGAGCGTTAGCTAATTTATTAACTTTTCTAAAAAGTTCTTCGTAAGTTAATTTTTCTGGCCCTTCATTGATTGGCTCTGGCTCCCAAATTAGAGCAACTTTGTTTTTTATATTTTCCCAGCCAAGAGAGTTGTTTTCAAAAATATTGGAAGTAATATTAATCTTTCCTCCAACAAACCACTGGAAATATGGCGGTTTGTGCACAAACGCATTTTTCCATTTCTTGAACCAGAAAAGTTCTTTTGCCAAACTTTCCCAAAATTTAATTGGATTTCCTGCTGCCTTTTTATAAATTTCTTTATTCTTGAGCCAAGCCTTTTTTTTAAAGTCTTGGGTTGGATAATAAAGTAAATCGCCTTTTTTAATCATAAGAGTTAAATTTTCTTTCCTATTAATTCTGCGAACTCAGCTAATCTACAAGCATAAGCATATTCGTTATCATACCAAGCTAATACTTTAATCAAATTTCCATTAATCACTTTGGTGTTTTCAGCATCTACTATAGCCGAATAAGAATTCCCAATATAATCAGAAGAAACTAAAAGAGCATCTTCTATCCCTAAAATTCCCTTTAACCCTTCTTTTTGAGAGGCTTTTTTAAAGAGGAAATTTACTTCTTCGGCAGTTGTACTTTTTTTAACTTCACAAACCAAATCCACTAACGAAACTACAGGAATAGGAACCCTTATTGCTATTCCATCTAATTTTCCTTTTAACTCTGGAATTACCAAACTAATAGCCTTTGCTGCGCCAGTAGTAGTAGGAATGATGTTTAAAGCCGCCGACCTTGCCCTTCTTAAATCTTTATGGGGTAAATCCAAAATTCTCTGATCGGTAGTGTAGCTATGAATAGTAGTCATAAATCCTTTAACAATCTTAAAATTATCATTTAGAACTTTAGCCACCGGAGCCAGACAGTTTGTTGTACAGGAACCCATGTCGCAAATTACATCTTTTTTAGAATCGAATTTTTCTTCGTTAACTCCCAAGATAAAAGACCTGATTTTCTCCGGATTTTTTGAGGGGGCAGAAATTATCACTTTTTTTGCTCCAGCTGTCACATGTTTTTTAGCTCCCTCATAATGAGTAAAAATACCAGTACATTCTAAAACAATGTCAACTCCCATTTTCTTCCAGGGTAATTTTAAGGGGTCGGTTTCAGCAAAAATCCTGATGCTTTTACCATCTTTTGTGCCATCAATTAATAGTTCTTTTTCGGTAAATTTCACCGATTTTTTGTAAATTCCATATACAGAATCATATCTTAACAAATGAGCTAAAATTTTAGGCTCGGTCAAATCATTGATGGCTACCACTTCTAAATTGGGATTTTCTAAGATTCTTCTAAAAGTAGGCCGGCCAATTCTTCCAAAACCATTAATAGCAATTTTTATTGGCATAAAAATTAATTTTCAATTACCAATGACCAATTTTCAATGAATTTTCAATAACTAAATTTTCAAACAGATTTAATTGAAAATTAAAAATTATATCATTGATTGAAAATTGAAAATTGGAAATTAGAAGTTTTTAATCCTTTATATTTAATAATTCACAAATTTTCTTTTTATCAAAACCAACTATAATTTCTTCATTAATTTCCACCACCGGTACTTCCATTGTACCTGATTTTTCAATCATTTCTTCTCGAGCTTTCTCATTTTTAGAAACATCAACATCCTCAAAATTTAGATGATGCTCTTTTAAAAATTCTTTTAAGGTATAACAGTAAGGACAAATTGGAGTTGAAAAAACACGAATTTTTGCTTCTGGCATAAAAAATTTTTATTTTTCTAATCTCAATCAACTACTATAATTTCATTATAAGCCTAACCTTCGGAAAGTTCAAGAATTTTAGAAAAAAGCTTTAAAGCTCCAAATTTGCCCAACTTTCCTTTCTGGCAGGTTCTCTCTGAAAATTTTGCAACTTCATCTTTTCCTGCTCCCCAGACCAAAATCGGTACCGGGTCGGCTGAATGCCCTTTTTCCTGGCAGGGGGTAGAATGGTCAGCAGTAATTATTAAAAGAATATTTTTGAGTCCAAAGAGTGTTTTTATATCTTCATCTATTGTTTCTATAAACTTTTTTTTACCAAGGAAATCCCCATCATGGCCATAGGTATCAGTTGCTTTAATGTGGCAAAAAACAAAATTATATTTCCTTCTTAAAGCATTTTTTACTGCTAAAAACTTTCCTTTTAGATTGGTATTAGCAAGACCAGTCGCTCCTTTTACTTTTATTAAATCCATCCCTAAAGTTTTAGCAATTCCTTTATATAAAGCCCCCCCGGCAATACAAGCAGCTTTTAAGTTATATCTTTTTTTAAAACTTGGCATTTTTTTATATTTTCCTGCTCCTCTTACTAAAAGATAATTTGCGGCGAGAAATCCTTGATTTTTTCTTCTTTTATTGAGAGAATGGCTCTCTAAAATTTGGTAAGCTTTTTCTAAAAATTTGTTCAGAATGTCCGCTGTGAATCTTGCTTGTTTGGAGTTATTTAAGGGGACAATTTTTCTTGGTTTTAATTCTACTTGATCGGAGTCGCCATCTGAAATTTTATCTGATAAGTTTTTACCTCTCAGAATTAATCCTGCCCGGTGACCATAAGATTTTTTAAGTAAAAATTTAATTCCCTCTATTTCTATTTTTGCTAATGCTTTTACCAAACTCCGGGTCTTTTCTATTCTTCCTGCTCTTCTATCAATAATCTTTAGATTTTTGTCCACAGTAGCAAAATTTACTCGCAAAGCAACATCTCCTTTCTGCATTGCCATTCCTATTCCAGCTACTTCATATACTCCTCTGCCAAGAAAATGGCCCTGATAGCCGAATAAACCAATATGCGCGCCCTCCGAAGTCGGTTCTTTTTCCCAGCTAAATTGACAAGGCTCCATCAAACCACAGATTCCATTCTTAGCTAAATAATCTAAATTTGGAGTATAAGCTGCTTCCAAAGGAGTTTTATTTCCCAATTCAGCAATAGGCTTATCTCCTAACCCATCAATAATAATTAAGACTATTTTTTTCATTTTTCATTTTTTAATTCTTCTTCAATTTTTAAAAGACGGTTGTATTTTGCTACTCTCTCTCCTCTGGCTGGTGCTCCAGATTTAATAAAATCAGCTCCCAAACCAACCGCAAAATCAGCAATAAAATCATCATTAGTTTCACCTGAACGATGAGAAACCATAATT